>Ga0335075_10006573_pt1 | contig 17933 bp, 12 predicted proteins | sample Lox_Sample_24_FD_206723 | JGI IMG/M metagenome (GOLD analysis project Ga0335075, IMG submission 206723) | Soil microbial communities from Loxahatchee National Wildlife Refuge, Florida, United States - Lox_Sample_2.4 | ecosystem: Environmental > Terrestrial > Soil > Wetlands | place: USA...
CTCTCCGCGAGAGCGTAATGAAACGGGATGTCCTGCCGCAGGAAATATCCCATCGTCATGTCGGTCTTGTTGAGCGGCCACGCATCCATGCGGCCGCCGGCGATGGCCCCCTGTTGCGAGTCCCAGCCGTGGTCGAGATCCTGAATGAGCTGGGCCGAGCTGGCATGGGTGTCGAGATGGAACGGCAGGATAGGCTCATCCGGCCGCTGCATGCGCGGCTGAAACCAGACCGGCCTGCCGTTGGCGAGGCGCACGGCGAAGCGGTCGTTGTAGCCGCGGACGCCGCTCAGATGGCCGAAATAATGATCGAACGAGCGGTTCTCCAGCATGAAGACCACTACATGCTCGACATCGTCGAGCGTGCCCGATCGGCCGATGGCCGGCAAGGTGGTGGCACGCGCCAGGCTGTTGCGCAGGAAGGCGGCCGTGGCCGCTCCCATACCCACGGATTTGAGGAACTCACGACGATTCATTGTCCTTGTCCTTGCACGCGGCGGATGGCGGTAACGGCCGAGGCGTATTGCAGCGAGGCGGCGCGGCACAGGTACGCGAGAGCCTTCGTGCGATCCCGGGGCACTCCATCACCGTCCTCATAAGCGAGGCCCAGGTAGTATGTGGCCTCGCCGTTGGGCTCCTTCGCCAACGCGCGCAATTCAGCCACGCTCCGGTCGAGGTAGTAGCTCACCTTGCTCTGATTGACGGGCGCGAGGTGGCCCCTGGCGTACGTCCCGGACAGGCTGTGGTACATCCGGGCAACCTCAAAGGGAGCGATGCCGATCCGAAACCAGTAGGCGGCGTCGGCGGCGTTGCGTCGGGTCCCTTCGCCATCGAGATAGGCGTTTGCGACCTGTCGCTGGGCGAACCGATCGCCTCTCCGCGCCGACCAGAGATACCAGCGGAAGGCGCTGTCGGCGCTGCGCGGCACCCCGAGTCCTGCGGCGTAAAGATCGCCCAGGGAGTTTGCTGCCCACGCATCCGGGTAGCGGCTCACGGCGCTGCGCAATGCTGACGCTGCCTCGCGGTAGTGGTGCCCGTCGAGCAGTCGCGCAATCCCCTCATCGGTGCGGCGCATGAGCGGAGCACGGGCCAGAAAGCCGCTGACGACCGCCTCGCAGGGCGTGAGGTGGGGTGCCGCGTGCTCGGCGGCGAAGAGGCGATTGCCGGTCGGAGTCAGGATCGCCACGAGGACGAGCGCCGCCCAGCGGATCCTCCGTCCCAGGTTCCGTGAAAGCATGCGTGCCTCCCTCTCGTCAGCGCTCCGATGCAGACGTCCGTGGCAGAGAAATGGGCTCAGCCGCCGTCAGCAGCCGCACCACGAGGCTGTTCAGTCTCGGCACATCGACGGTGAACACCACGTGGACCGGGCGCTCGCCCAGGCCCGGGCCCGCGCCAACCGGCCAACTCAGGGTGGCTCCGTAGTTCGCGGTAAAGCTCGTATCAATGTCCACGAGGAGCGTCTTCTCGCGCGTGATCAATGATGGGTCGAGCCAGACGGCAACGGCGGTCTCATCCCAGAGGGGATAGACCTGCCCGAATCGGCCCAGGTAATGATCGAACGGAGCCTTGCCGTGCGCCACTTCGCCGAGAAGTCTGTGCGACATGAGCGTCGGGCTCGTGGGATCGACCGGCACCTCGATGATCTCGCTCCACGGCTGGTGAAGCACGATCGAGGCGGCTTCCGGGTCGAACCTCATATTGAATTCCTGCCGCGGATTGTTGTCGTATTCCTGCGCAAAAGGGGTGTCGGCCGGCACTGGATTGAAGCTGCCGCCCATGAAGACCAGCTGCTTTGCCAGCACGGCGAACTGCGGATCCAGCTTCGCCGCCAGCGCGAGATCGGTCATCGGGCCGGCCGCGATGATCGTGACCTGGTGTGGATACGTATGGACCATGCGCAACAGGAAGCTGACGGCGCTCTCATTGGCCGCGTGCGTCGTGGGCTCGCCCTCCGGAAGCGGCGGCACCCAGTACGGCCGCGTCGGGTGAAGCGGCGTCCAGTCAACCGTGTTCTCCGACGGCCAACTGCTCATGTATGCCCCGTCATAAAACAGCGGGCCATAGAGCTTCTCCCACGCCAGGGTCCGCCGCCGCCCGTCAAGCAGTGGGAACACGGCGCCGGGAACCACCGGTATGGCCGCGCGGTGGGCGATCTCCAGCATTCTGAGGGCGTGGCTCACTTCCTCATCCCGCCAGGCGTCGCCGGTCACTATGGTGATGCCGAGAAGATCGACATCCTTGTCCTGCATCAGCATCAGTATGGACTGGATGTCCGTGCCAGCGGGACCGGCCGCGTCCTGATCGATGATGACCTTCGGCCGCGTGTCGGCGTCCGTTGCTTGGGCGGGCTTCACCATGACGCCTGCGAGTTGCGCCACGAGGAGAGCGCCCAACAGGGCGGACGCCTGCGAGACGCGTGATACCGAAGTAGCCATCTGTTGCGCTCCGAAGAGTCCCATGCGCCGTCAGATCGTGCGGGCGAGGATGATGAGCCCCAGGCCCGCGATGAAGCAGAGAAACATGGCAGCCAGCAGGCCGGTCACGCCCGCGCGGGCGCCCCGGAACTCCTGCCAGACGAACACGCCCCAAAGCGCGGCGACCATCGTGGCGCCCTGACCCAGCCCGTAGGATATGGCGTATCCCGCGCGGCCCGATGCAATCAGATTGAGCGACATGCCGATACCCCAGATCACGCCGCCGAATATGCCTGCGAGGTGCGTGTTGAATCGCCCTCGCAGGTAGTGCGAGAACGGTACCGGGGCGCCCATGACGGGAAACTTCATCGCGAGCGTGTTCCAGAGGAAATTGCTGAGGAATACACCGACCGCGAAGAGGAAGACTGCCGCGTAGCTGCCCATCAGGCCGGGCACGGGGTGCGCGGGATCGGCGTACATCGCCGCGGCGACGAAGCGGTAGAAGACCCCCATGAACACTCCGCAGGCGAGCGACAGCAGCAGGCCCTTCGCGCTCATCCGTACCGCGGCGGCCGCCTGCCGGCGATAGGCGAGGGCATCCAGGACGATCGCGAGTGTCACCAGCGCCACTCCAATCCCCAGGAGGGCGGGATTGCCGACCGGGACCGCCATGTAGTTCAGGATGACGCCCAGCACCAGCGCCAGCCCGATACCGACCGGAAAGGCGACCGCCATGCCGGCGACCTCGATGGCGGCCACCAGCAGGATGTTGGCCAGGTTGAATACGGCGCCGCCAAAGAGCGCATGGCCGACGCTGGCCCGGTCGGCCTGCAACAGATCCGCGAGGAACGGCGGGCCGCCGCCGCTCAAGGTGCCGAGCGTGGCACCCAGAATGAAGGTGACCAGCAGGACGCCGAGCGCGTAATCCCAGTAGAAGAGCTCGAACCGCCAGCCGGCCGGGGCGAGCTTGCGGGCGTTGGCCCACGAGCCCCAACACAGCATCGTGATCACGCAGAAGACGACAGCCAGAGAGTAGCTGTGGACGACGTACATTGCGGCATACCCCGATTATGTTGGCGCGCGTGCGGAGCCTTTACTGCGGTACTTTCCGATCCGCGCCCGAGCGCCGCCGGCTGAGCTCGGCTTCGAATTCGCCGCGCTTGACGAAAGACTTCTGGGTGCCGATGCGGGTCGTGGACAGCGCCGCATACAGGTTGGCGCGGGTCACGGCCTCCTCGTCGGACATTCCCTCGGTGAGGAATACCGCCAGGCTGCCGATGAACGCATCGCCCGCACCCGTCGTATCCACCGGGGAAACTCGAAATGCCGGCACGTGCACGCGTCCCGAGTGCGATGCCAGCACCGCGCCGCGGCCACCCAACGTGAGGATCACCCGGCGAATTCCGCTGTCCAGAAGGACGCTCACGCAGGCATCGAGGTCGGCTTGCGACTCAACCTGTCTGCCGGTGATCACCTCGGCTTCCGTTTCGTTCAGGATGAGATATTCGGCGAGGGCGAGCACGCTCGAGTCGGCCGGCAACGCCGGCGCCGGATTGACCATGCAGCGCACCCGGTGTGCCTTCGCCAAGCGAATGGTGTGGTACACGGTCTCGAGGGGAACCTCGAACTGCAGGAGCACCATGTCCGCGCCGGCCAGGAGCGGCGCCGCGGCATCGACATCGGCCGGCCGCAGCAGATCATTGGCGCCGCTTGCGACGATGATACGGTTTTCGCCGTCCGGTGTGACCAGGATCAGCGCAGTCCCGGTGGCCGCATCAGGGATCACCCGCACGCCCGATGTGTGCACGCCGATGGACGTGAAGTTCCTGACGGTCTCGGCGCCGAGCAGATCCGCGCCGACCGCGGCGACCATCTCCACGTCCGCGCCGCAGAGGCTCGCGGCAACCGCCTGATTGGCGCCCTTGCCGCCAAATCCCATGTCGAAGCCGGTGCCGAATACCGTCTCACCGCCCCTGGGGACCACATCGCTCATGAATTGCAGGTCGGTGTTGGCGCTTCCAACGACGACGATACGAGGTTTCTTGGCCAACGCGATGCCTCCTCTGGTGTCGGGGCGATCAGATGTTCTTTACCGAATCCCGCTCGATCAACGTGACGTCGAAAGCCGTGGCCCGGGCGGGGATCGTGGCGCCGGACATGCGCTCCTGCAGCAGCTCCACGGCCCGGGTGCCGATGGCCACGAGCGGTTGCGCTATCGTTGTCAGACGCGGACTGACGACCTTGGCCCAGCTGATATCGTCGAACCCCGCGACCGAGACGTCGTCAGGAACGTCGATGTCGTGCTCCGCCAGGAAATGAATGGCGTTGATGGCGATCAGATCATTACCCGCGACGATGAGCGTGGCCCGCTGCCGCCGCAGCAGTGCGTCCCTGGCCTCGCGGCTCAGGATTCCGTCGAATCCGACCCGCACCTCCCAGGCGATATCGATGCGCTGGGGAAATGCGCGCACAAAGCCGTTGCGCCGCTGCTGCGCGCTCTCCAGATTGCTCGGCCCCGACAGCAGTCCGACGCGTGTGTGCCCCTGCTGCAGCGCATATCTGGCGAGGAGTTGTCCGCCCATCAGATAGTTCGAGTGCACGGCGGCGAATCCGGGCTTCGGGCGGTCGATCAGCACGACAGGCTTATCGAGCGTGCGCAACGGGGCGGGGATCTGCGGTCCGACCGGACACCAGATGACGCCGTCCACCCCATGCTGTGAGAGCAGGATCAATCCGTCGGTCTCCCCCTCGGCGCAGCCCTGACTGTCGATGAGACAGACCAGGAGTCCGAGGTTGCGGGCGGTGCTCTCCACCGCCTGGGCGAGCTGCGGGAAGAAGGGGTTGGTCAGGTCCGGCAGAACCAGGCCAATGGCGCGCGTGCGGCCCTTGCGCATGGCCTGAGCGGCGCGATGCGGCCGGTAGCCGAGCTGCTTTGCCGCTCGCAGCACCTTCTGCCGCACCGTCGCGCCGACGTTCGGCTTGTCGTTGAGAACGTTCGAGACGGTGGCGACCGACACACCGACTTTGGCGGCAAGGTCTTTGATGGTTGCCATCGTGCGTCCTTGGCCAGCTCCGCGCCGCCCCCGTCGTCATGGTGATTGAGGCGCGAGTATACACGCCCCGATAATCCGGAAAAACGTTTAACGGGAATGATCCGGGCTCGCGGCGCATGCACGATCCGATTGGAGGAATGAGACGCCGTGCGCGAGAGCCGGCAGGCCGAGGTGGCCCGCCAGGCTCTGTCCGATATCCGCGAAGCCGTACCGCTTGCCGATCGGCCCGGGACTGACCGACTCGCCGAAGGCGAGCACGGGAATGTATTCGCGGGTGTGATCGCTCCCCGGGAACGTCGGGTCGCAGCCATGGTCGGCCGTGATGACCGCGACATCGCCCGGCCTCATCACGGCGCGCAGCGGTGGTATGCAGGCGTCGAATTCCTCGAGCGCGCCGGCGTAACCGCTCACATCGCGGCGGTGACCGAAGTTCGTGTCGAAGTCGACGCAGTTGGCGAACAACAGGCTGCGGTCGGGCGCCGCGCTCATCGCTTCCAGCAGGCGGTCCATCACCGCGCGGTTGCCGTGCGCCTTGATGGTCCGCGTTACGCCACGATGGGCGAAAATATCTGCAACCTTGCCGACACAAATGACCTCGCCGCCGGCGGCCTGCACTATGTCGAGCAGTGTCGGGCCATGCGGCGGCGTCGCGAGGTCGCGCCGATTGCCGGTGCGGACGAAGCTGCTGCCAGCCTCGCCCACGAACGGGCGGGCGATGACTCTGGCGATGCGGTAAGCGTCGACCAGCTCCCGCGCCACCTGACACAGCGCGTACAGCCTTTCGAGCCCGAAGCGCTCCTCGTGCGCGGCGATCTGCAGCACCGAGTCGCCGGAGGTGTACACGATCGGGTGCAGCGTGCGCAGGTGCTCCTCGCCGAGCTCCGCGACGATCTGCGTGCCGGAAGCATGCCGATTGCCGAGTATGCCGCCGATGTCGCCGCGACGGATCAGGGCGTCGGTGAGCTCCCGTGAAAAACAGGGTTGCGTGTCCGGAAAGTAGCCCCAGTCGAATTCGACGGGTAGCCCCATCATCTCCCAATGTCCGCTGGGCGTGTCTTTGCCGCGGCTGCGCTCGGCGGCATAGCCGAAGCGGCCGGTCCGGGACGCCGGCATCTGGGCCGGCAACGCTGCGCCACGCGCCTCCTGGGCGGCGTCGAGCAGCCCGAGGGACGTCAGCTCCGGAACACTGAGCCGACCCGCGCGGCGGTTACTGTTCGCACGCCCGGCCGCGCACGCCTCGACGATGTGACCGAGTGTATCGGCGCCGCGGTCGCCGTAGGCGTCCGCATCCGCGGCCGCCCCCACACCCAGCGAATCCAGCACGATGACGATCGCGCGCCTCATTCTGACTCCGCCCGCTCACTCACGACGGGGCGGCCAATACTACCCAGCGCGCAATCGATCAGGCAATGACGCCGGGGCGCCCGATGCGTCACGGTACAGCTGACGCAAGCGCGCTCGATTGACTTGAGTGCCACGCTTCGGTACGGTATTTGACCAATTGGTCCAAAATCAGAGTCTCACGGAAAATTCCGCCGCGGCGGGTACCGAATGAGTTCCATGGCCGGTTCAGACCCCACGATCGCCTTCCCGCGCCTCGTGACCGAGCGGGCGCCGGCCGTCCCGCAGGTCACGGCCGCGCCCGTGAGCAATCCCGGCATCGAATTCGACGCCGGCTGGGTGAATCGGGTGCGGGTGAATCTGTCCGCGGCCGAGCGCCGGGTGGAGACGCTTCCGAAACGCCGCACTGTAAAGAAGGCCTGGCAGGCCGCGTGGTTGCTCAAGGCCGTCACCCTCATGGATCTGACAACGCTGTCTGCCGACGACACGGCGGGCCGCGTCTCCCGCCTGTGCGGCAAGGCGCGGGCTCCCGTCCGGGCCGACCTGTTGGAAGCGCTGGGCTGGGGCGCACGCCCCCTCACGACCGCGGCCGTCTGCGTCTACCACGAGATGGTCCCGGTCGCGCGCGCCGCGCTGGCAGGCACTGGAATCGCCATCGCGGCCGTTGCCGCGGGATTTCCGGCGGGTCTTTCTCCTCTGGAGCTGCGTCTGGAGGAGATCCACCGCTCGGTGCAGGCGGGCGCGACGGAGATCGATATAGTGATCAGCCGCCGTCACGTGTTGACTTCGGATTGGCGGGCGCTGTACTCGGAAGTGCGCGCTTTCCGCGAGGCGTGCGGACCCGCCCACATGAAGACCATCCTCGGCACGGGCCAGCTGGGCTCGATCGGCAAAGTGGCGAAGGCCGCCGTGGTCGCGATGATGGCCGGCTCGGACTTCATCAAGACCTCCACGGGAATGGAGCCCGTGAACGCCACGCTGCCGGTGAGCCTGGTGATGATGCGCATGATCCGCGAGTATGCCGAGCGGACCGGATACCGCTCGGGATTCAAGCCGGCGGGCGGCATCTCCAGCGCTAAATCAGCCCTGACGTACCTCATGTTGGTGAAGGAGGAATTGGGCAACGAGTGGCTGGCTCCCGATCGATTCCGCTTTGGGGCGTCGCGGCTGCTCGGTGACATCGAGCGCCAGCTCGAGCACCAGGTCACGGGCCGGTATTCAGCGGCCCACCGTCATCCGTTGGCCTAGCGACCGGACCCGGAGCCCCGATGCCATGAGCAGCGTGCCGGAGATTTTCGATAGCCTGAGTTACGGGCCGGCGCCCGAGGATGCTCGCGCCGTGCGCGAGTGGCTCGCGACGCGTGCGGATGGCTTCGGGTTGTTCATCGGCGGGCAATGGCGGGCCTCGCAGGCGCGGAACCCGCCGATTCCATGCGTGAATCCGGCGAACGGCGAGACGCTATCGAGCCTAACGCAGAGCTGCGCCCAGGATGTCGATGAGGCCGTCGCTTGCGCCCAGGCGGCATTCCCGCCGTGGTCGAAGTCGGGATACGAGCGCGCTCGAGTGCTGTATGCACTGGGGCGACTCGTCCAGAAGCACAGCCGCTTCTTCGCCGTCCTCGAGTCGCTGGACAACGGCAAGCCGATTCGTGAGACGCGCGATCTCGACATTCCGCTTGCCGCGCGCCACTTCACTTACCACGCCGGATGGGCGCAGCTCATCGGACGTGAGCTCGCCGACCACGAGCCGCTCGGAGTGGTGGGACAGATCATTCCGTGGAATTTTCCGCTCCTGATGCTGGCGTGGAAGATCGCTCCGGCATTGGCCGCGGGCAACTGCGTGGTGCTCAAGCCGGCGGAGGATACCAGCCTGACGGCGCTCTTCTTCGCCAGCCTGTGCGCTGAGGCTGGAGTGCCGCCGGGCGTCATCAACATCCTGACCGGGGACGGCGGGGTAGGCGAGCTGATCGTGCGGCACCCGGGGATCGCGAAGATCGCGTTCACCGGCTCGACCGAGGTCGGCCGGCTCATCCGCCGCAGCACGGCCGGCACGGGCAAGTCGCTGACGCTGGAATTGGGTGGCAAGTCGCCGTTCGTCGTCCTCGAGGACGCGGATCTCGATGCTGCCGTCGAGGGACTGATCGATGCGATCTGGTTCAACCAGGGACAGGTGTGTTGCGCCGGGTCGCGCCTCATCGTCGAGGAGGGCGTGCTCGAGGCGCTGGTGGGCAAGATCAAGACGCGCCTCACGCATGTGCGCATCGGCGATCCGCTGGACAAGGCCATCGACATGGGCGCGCTCATCTCGCTGGCTCACCGTCAGCGGGTGCAGCGCCTGGTGGAGCAGGCGCAGGCACAGGGCGCGACGCTCTGGCAGCCGGAGATTCCCTTGCCGCGGCAGGGCGCGTTTTATCCGCCGACCCTGCTGACGGATGTTTCGCCCGCGAACATCGTATGGCGCGAGGAAGTCTTCGGGCCGGTTCTCGCGGCGACGAGCTTCCGCACACTGCAGGAAGCGGTCGAGCTCGCGAACAATACACGCTATGGCCTCGCCGCCACGCTGTACACCGAGAACATCAACCGCGCCTTGGAGCTCGCCGTGAAGCTCAAGGCCGGCGTGGTATGGATCAACACCACGAACCAGCTGGATGCGGCCTGTGGATTCGGCGGCATCCGCGAGAGCGGCTTCGGGCGCGAGGGCGGTCTCGAAGGCATGCTCGACTACATGCGGGAGCGCGACGCGTGGCAGCCGGCCCCGCAGGAGAGCTCGAGTCCGGGCGGCGAGCCCTCAGGGCGGCCGCGGACGGCCGCGGCTGCGGCCGAGCGCTCGCGCGGCGGTATCGACAGGACCTTCAAGAACTACATCGGCGGCAAGCAGACTCGTCCGGACGGCGGCCTGTCGCTGCCGGTCAACGATGCCCGGGGGCACCTCGCCGGTTGGGTTGCGCACGGCAACCGCAAGGACATTCGCGATGCGGTCGAAGCCGCATTCCTCGCCGAGCGCTGGTCCGCCGCGACCACGCACCTGCGCAGCCAGATCCTCTTCTATCTGGCCGAGAACCTGGCGCTGCGGCGCAAGGAGCTCGCGGACAGCCTGCGGCGCCTGACAGGCGGCAGGCCCGCGGCGTGCCGCGCCGAGGTCGATCTTGCGATCGAGCGCCTGTTCAGCTACGGCGGCTGGGCCGACAAGTACGACGGTTTGATTCACACACCGCCGGTGCGGAGCGTGGCGCTCGCCGTGCCGGAGCCGATCGGAGTGGTCGGCGTGGTCTGTCCGGATGAGGCGTCGCTCCTCGGATTCGTCTCGCTGCTCGCGCCCGTCATTGCGATGGGCAATCGCTGCGTGATCGTCCCGTCCGAGCGCATGCCGCTGCCCGCGCTCGATCTGTGTCAGGTCATCGAGACCTCGGATGTGCCGGCGGGCGTCGTAAACATCGTGACTGGCCACCGTGATGAACTGGCGGAAACCCTGGCAGCGCACGAGCAGGTCGAGTGTGTCTGGTATTTCGGCTCCAAGGACGGCAGTAAGCGCGTGGAGGAGCTGGCCGCATCATCAGTGAAGCGCACCTGGGTGAGCCACGGCCGCAGTCGCGACTGGCTGTCCGTCCGCCACGGCGAGGGGCGCACATTCCTCCGCCAGGCAACTCAGATCAAGAACATCTGGCTGCCCTACGGCGACTTCACATGACCCATCTCTGCGCAGGCGTCGCGGCACCGCCTCCTGTTGGTGCATTTCCGGGTGTTGCTCGGATGCAACGCGTCGTTCCGGGCGCGGCATTTCGCAGCTGACGATTGACATGCCGCTACCGCGGATCTATCGTTTTACAAGGGGGAGTTAAACGTTTAAGAACAGTAGGGGACTGGGCATCGCTTCGTAACGGTAATGCAAAGTTCGGCGGCTACTATCGTATCGTTCCCGCAACACCAGTGAGATCCGGCGATCGGCTGGCGCTTGCCGCCGATCGTGGCCGCGGATTTCGCTTGGCGCGGCCGTGTTGTGATCACTTCGGGAGAGCCTGCAATGTCCATCGAGATCCGTAAGGTCGTACGACAGATCCTGGCGCCGCTGGCGGCTGCCGTCCCGTGCATGATGTTGCTGGCGGCAACGCCCGCCTTCGCAGCGCCGCAAACCGCGGGCCAGGGCGACTCCAACGACACGAGCTCGTCGTCGGCCGCGCAGCAAGGCCCCGATTCGCCGCAGAGCACCTCGTCGTCGACGAGCGGTTCCGGCACGACGACGGGGCCGCTCACCCTGCAGCAGGTGGTGGTCGTGGCGCCGGAAGAAGCTGTGGCAACGGTGGAAACCACCGCCTTCACGCATATCAGTCCCGGATTGACCGTCATCTCGGTGTTGAACAACATCCCCGGAGTCAACGCGCAGGCGCTGGGACCGCTGGGATTCATCCCCAGCGACACCGCCTTCACGGTGGACGGCTTTGCAAGCAACGAGATCGGTACGACCTTCGACGGCGTGCCGTTCATCAATACATTTCTCGGCGGCCTGTACGGCGAAGGCGACGATCAGGCCGCGACGCCGATCGATCCCATCTTCGTCAGCGGCATGAAGCTCTACAGCGGCGCCAATACGATGTCGCAGTCCTCGCTCGACGACCTTGGCGGCACGCTGGCCTATTTGCCGGCCCTGCCGACTGCGAACTTCAACGTGCAGGTCGGCACGACCGGCGGCATGTATTCGGGCGGCGGCTCGGAGACGCAGGAGTACTTTGGCATCAATTCGGGGGCGATCAGCTCGTTGAACGGCCTCGATGTGCTGGCGAAGTTCAGTCACACCAAGCTGAGTGGGCCGTGGGAGAATGTGTCCGGCACGAAGAATGCGTTCTATCTCGCGGCCGTACAGCCGACATCTTCGGGCGAGATCAAGCTGATCGCGGCGGTCACCGACGAGGATTCCCATCCCCCGCAGGACGGTGTTCCCTCGGCGCTGCTGGGAAACCAATACGATTACAACTACCCGACGGGCGTGGCGCAATTCGACCAGAAGTCGAGCTCCACGTTCGTGGACCTGTCCGCGAAGGCGCTGCTGAATCCCTACATGATCGGCGAAGCCAAGGTCTTCTACGACGGCACGTCGAACAATCGCACCGACTGGTCGAATCCTGCTTACTACAATCCGTCGAACGGTAAAACGGAATACGAGGGATACGGAAATGATCTGCCGGCGACGCTGAAGAGCTGTTCCGCCCTCAACGCTTACGAGTCCTCCAGCCCCCTACCTGGGTCATACCCGGAGACATACGATTGCGCGGAGGCCGTGGCGATGTTTGGGTCCGCCGCGGCGGGAACGGCCTACCAGCACTACATCAACAACTACGACGACGAGGGCGGAATCGGCACTCTCACCCTGCTCATCCCGGACAACACGGTCACGGTGGGCGTGATGGGCCTTCAGGGCTCGGAACTGTCGGAGGAGTCGTGGTTCGGGTCGGCGCCGGTGCCGATCGGTACGACCGGATATAACATGGCGTGGCTCGAGCACGACGGCCAGACGTGGTACAACGTCTATGCCGAAGACAACATCTCGCTCCTGAACGACAAGCTGCACGTCTACCCGGGCCTCAAGTACAACAATCTCAATATGTACTCGAACGACGACCAGGGGTATTATTACGACTACTCCGGCTCGGTGACCGAGACCTACAAATGGGTCGAGCGCTCAATCGGCGTGAACTATGCGCTCACGCATGAGTTGAACGCCTACGTGAATTATGGCCAGTCGACCAAGCCGCCCGACGTCAGCGCGTTGTACGGCAATATCGGTGAAAGCCCGCAGCCGATCGCACCGACCGTGAAGCCGGAGTACGTCAACAATGTCGACGCCGGGATTCGCTTCAAGAATTCCGCGTACTTCTGGGACGCGGCGTTCTTCAATCGCGACTTCAACGACATCTTCAGCGAGACTTACAGCGACGTAACCGGCATTACCCTGACGTTCAACGCCGGCAAGGCGCTCTTCAGGGGATTCACCCTCGATGGTGGCGTCTTCCTGCCCTATAACTTCCAGCTCAAGGGGAATTTCGGCTACACCAGCGCGAAGTACACGGAGAACTTCACGGACGTGAACGGTTCCGAGATTACCAACGGCATGTGGCGGCCGAATATCCCGGAGCAGACCGCAAACGTGGAGCTCGATTGGAGCTATGGTCCCTGGTTCGCAAAGCTGGATGAGCATTACATCGGGTCGCAGTACATTCAGGACTACAACGACGGTGAAACGACCCCGTACCAGCTCGGTGGCTATGGCACGCTGAATTTCGACGGCGACTACGACTGGGTTCTCGACAACAAGACGCTGCAGTCCGTGACTCTGGAGGTGCACGTCGACAACATATTGGATCGCCACGCGATCGCGTACTCGCCGGGCGCGCAGTTGACCACGCCGGGGATGCCGTCCAGTCCTGCGGAGTTCATCTGGGAGAGCTACAACGTGCCGATGTTCGCCTCGCTGGAGCTGACCGCGAACCTGTTCTGATGCCGGACTGCGGCGGTTGCGGAGGAACCGCGGCATGATCTTCAAGAATCTCATCCGCAAGAAGCGGGATGGTCTGGGGCTCACGCGCGAGGAGCTGGAATTCTTCGCGCGCGGCCTGACGGACGCGTCGATTCCGGCCGAGCAGGTGGCGGCCTTCGCCATGGCGGTGTTCTACCGCTCGATGGAGCCGGCGGAGACCGGAGCGCTCACGGCCGCCATGGCCGCTTCGGGACTCAGGTTGCGCTGGGATGAGCTGCGCGACCGCGGCCCGGTGATCGACAAGCACTCGACGGGCGGAGTCGGCGACAAGGTCAGCTTCCTCCTCGCCCCGATCGCCGCCGCCTGTGGGTGCTTCGTTCCGATGATCTCCGGGCGAGGCCTCGGTCATACCGGGGGGACGCTCGACAAGCTCGACGCCGTTCCCGGCTATCGATCGCTACCTGCGGTGGAGGACTTTCGCAGGGTGGTGAGCTCGGTCGGGTGCGCCATCATCGGCCAGACGGACGAGCTGGCGCCGGCGGATCGGCGCCTCTACGCCATCCGCGATGTCACCGCGACGGTGGAATCGGTTCCGCTCATCACGGCATCGATTCTTTCCAAGAAGATCGCTGCAGGCCTCGACGCGTTGGTGATGGATATCAAGACCGGATCCGGCGCCTTCATGGAGACGCTGGCGGACGCGAGGGCGCTCGCGCGCAGCATCATCGGCGTGGCAGCCACCACGGGCCTGCGGACTCATGCCCTGGTCACCGATATGTCGCAGACACTCGGTTGGACGGTGGGCAATGCGCTCGAGATAGCCGAAGCGGTCGAGTTCCTCAATGGGGGCGCGCGCGAGTCGCGCCTGGAGGAGTTGGTGCTCTCGCTGGTGGCCGAGATGCTGGTCATGGGCAGGCTGGCAGGCGATCACGCGCAGGCGCGGATGCTCGCCGAGGCCGCAGTCCGCTCCGGAGAAGCCGCCCAACGGTTCGAGCGCATGATCGCGGAGCTCGGAGGACCGCGCGACCTGTTGACCCACTCAGCCCGCTATCTGCCGCGCGCTCCGATCATCGAGCCCATCTTCCCAGTGAGGGAGGGCTATGTCTCGGACGTCGATGCCCGGGCGGTCGGCAACGTGCTGGTCGGGCTGGGCGGAGGCCGACGCGTTGCGGGCGAAGTGCTCGACCTGGCCGTCGGCTTGAGTGAGGTGGCCCCCATCGGCGCGCACGTCGGTCGGGAGCGGCCGCTTGCGATGCTGCACGCGCGATCGGCGGAGCAGGTCCGGCAGGCCGCGGATGCGCTGCGGGCGGCAACAGCGCTTTCCGACAGGGCGGTCTCGCCGCCTCCGATCATCCATGAGATATTGGTGGCGGCCTGATTCGGCAGCGGCGGGATGACTGCGGCGGTATGACTGCGGATAGCGAAGTAGCGGCGGATCTGTGGAACGGGGATCTGGCGCCTACCTCGATGGAGAGGCGGACGTGGCGCTGGTATCACTACGCGGCGCTGTGGCTCGGCATGGTCATGTGCGTTCCGGCCTACACGCTGGCGTCCAGCCTGGTCGGCTCCGGCATGTCTGCGGGTCAGGCCATCATGACCGTGACGCTCGGGAACCTGATCGTCCTCGCCCCGATGCTGCTCATCGGTCACGCCGGGGCGAAATACGGGATTCCATACGCGGTTCTGGCGCGATGCTCGTTCGGTACTCGCGGCGGGCGTTTCCCTGCCGTGCTGCGCGCGCTGGTGGCCTGCGGCTGGTACGGCATCCAGAGTTGGTTCGGCGGGATGATGATCTATGCGCTGGTCGGCGTGCTCGTGGGTCATCCGCTCGGGGGGTCGCAGATCCCCATACTCGGAATCAATCCGTGGCAGGCGCTGTGTTTCCTCGTCTTCTGGCTGCTGCAGTTCTACTTCATCGTGCACGGCATCGAGTCGATTCGCCGCCTCGAAACCTATACCGCGCTGATCAAGGTCGTGATCTGCTGCATGCTGCTCCTCTGGGCATACGACAAGGCAGGCGGTTTCGGTCCGATCATCCGCACGCCCTCACAGTTCGCCCCCGGAGGCGCCCGCAGCGGCCAGTTCCGTTCAGTGTTCTGGCCCTCGCTCACGGCCATGGTGGGTTTCTGGTCCACGCTCGCCTTGAATATTCCGGACTTCACCCGTTTCGCGAGATCGCAGCGCGATCAGGTCGTCGGCCAGGCGATCGGGCTGCCGGCCCCCATGGGGCTGCTTGCCGCGCTGGCGGTGTTCGTCACCTCGGCGACGGTGGTGATCTACGGCCAGGCGATCTGGGACCCGGTGACGCTCGCCGGCCGCATGACCGGCGCGGCGGTGCTGCTGGCGTTGCTGGTGCTGCTCGTCGATACCATCAGCGTCAATCTGGCGGCCAATCTCGTCGGGCCGGCGTTCGACTTCTCGTCCCTGTACCCCAGACGCATCAGCTACAAGGCAGGCGGTTACATCACGGCGGTCATCGCCGTGGCGATGATGCCGTGGAGAATCCTCTCGAGCACGCACGGCTACATATTCACCTGGCTCGTCGGCTATTCCGCGCTGCTCGGATCGGTCGCGGGCATCCTGATCGTGGACTACTACCACGTCCGCCGGACGGTCATCGACGTGCAGGGGCTGTATCGTGAGCAGGGCAGCGCCTACCACTACCGCGGCGGCTGGAATCCGATCGCCGTGAGCGCCTTCCTGATCGGAGTGCTGCCCTGTCTGCCGGGGTTTCTGCATGCCTCCCTGCCGGGCGCATTTCCGGGCACGAGTGGGTTTCTCGACGGCCTCTACAGCTACGCCTGGTTCGTCGCGCTGGGGCTTTCCGCGGCCGCGTACGCGCTCGGCATGCGGTTGGCCGGCAAGGTTGACCAAATGGTCAAAGTTGTGCATGCTGACTTTCCTTCCAGTTGAGGCCGGGGGACGCGGATGAGCGAGCAGCGCAAGCCGGATATCCGTCCGGGGCGCCTGACGGCCGAGGCCTACGCCGCGCATTTCGCCGACATCGCGCCGCCGCTCACCGAGGCGCAGGCGGTGTTGGAGGCCAGCCGATGCCTGTATTGCTTCGACGCGCCCTGCATGCAGGCCTGTCCGACCCGCATCGACGTGCCGTCCTTCATCAAGCGCATCGCCGAAGACAATGTGCGCGGCGCGGCCGAGGCGATCCTGCAGTCGAATCCGCTCGGCGGATTCTGTGCGCGCGATTGCCCGACCGAGGTGCTGTGCGAGCAGGTCTGCGTGCGCAACACCCAGCAGGGCCAACCGGTCGCCATCGGCCGCCTGCAGCGCTTCGCCGTGGACCGGTTGCTCTCGAGCGCGGACAATCAGATATTCGAGCGCGCCCCGGCGAGCGGCCGGCGCGTGGCGGTGGTTGGCGCCGGTCCGGCCGGGCTCGCCTGCGCGCACGCCCTGGCGCGGGCCGGCCACGCCGTCATGCTCTACGATGCCCGGCCCAAGCCCGGCGGTCTCAACGAGTATGGCGTCGCCGCCTACAAGACCGTGGAGGATTACGCGCAACGCGAGGTTGAATGGCTCTTGGGTCTGGGCGGCATCACGCTCGAGTGCGGTTGGGCGCTCACGAGCATCGGGCAGCTCGAAAAGCTGCGGCGGGAGCATGATGCCGTATTCCTCGGTCTGGGACTCGCCGACACCCATCAGCTCGGAGTGGCGGGCGAGACGCTCGACGGTGTAGTCGACGCGGTGGAATTCATCGGCACTCTGCGCCAGGCGATCGATCGGGCGACGGTACCGGTGGGTCGTCGGGTGGTGGTGATCGGCGGCGGCATGACCGCCGTGGATGCGGCCGTGCAGTCGAGGCTGCTCGGCGCGGAGCGCGTGGAGATGGTCTATCGCCGCGGCCCCGAGCACATGAGCGCCTCGCAGGAAGAGCAGGACCTGGCGCGCACTCGGGGCGTGACCATTCTGCACTGGCTCGCTCCCGTGGAGCTGCTCGGCGAAGGTGGCAGCGTGTGCGCGGTGCGCTTTGCGCGCCAGCGGCTCGCCGCGGGGCGCCTCGAGCCCACGGGCGAGGAATGTATACTCGAGGCCGACATGGTGCTCAAGGCAATCGGGCAGCGGTTGGGCAATCCGGTGTTGCGGCAGTGCGGACTGGCGCTGCGCGACGGCCGCATCGCAGTCGATGCATCCGGACGGACCAGCCTCGCGGGCGTGTGGGCGGGCGGCGACTGCATCGCCGAGGGGCAGGACCTGACCGTCGATGCAGTCGCCCATGGCCTGCGCGCCGCGCGCGACATCGATCTGCAACTGCGCAACCCGGCGCCTGCCGAGGAGTGACCCCGCGGGGGATATCCCATGGCCCGACTGGACACCGAATTCTGCGGCATCCGCAGTCCCAACCCCTTCTGGCTGGCGTCCGCTCCGCCCACGGACAAGGCCTACAACGTCGAGCGCGCTTTCGAGGCCGGCTGGGGCGGGGTGGTGTGGAAGACTCTGGCCGAGGCCGGACCGCCGCTGGTCAACGTCAGCGGAGCGCGCTACGGCGCGCTCCTCTCCGTGGACCGGAGCCTCATCGGCTTCAACAACATCGAGCTCATCACCGATCGCGACCTCGACACCAACCTGGAGGAGATCGCCGCGGTCAAGCGACGCTGGCCTGACCGGGCAATGGTCGTCTCCATCATGGTGCCCTGCCAGGAGGAG
>Ga0335075_10006574_pt1 | contig 17931 bp, 16 predicted proteins | sample Lox_Sample_24_FD_206723 | JGI IMG/M metagenome (GOLD analysis project Ga0335075, IMG submission 206723) | Soil microbial communities from Loxahatchee National Wildlife Refuge, Florida, United States - Lox_Sample_2.4 | ecosystem: Environmental > Terrestrial > Soil > Wetlands | place: USA...
CTGCCCCCGGAGGCTCATATTCGGTGACCGCGAAGGCGTCGGATTGGTCTCCCATTTCTAACGAGCGTACGTGTGATTCGCTCGTCGGCGGCGCCACACCGAGCCGTCGGCGGCATGACAGGGCGGTTCCCGGAGGCCTCGCGTACCGTCGGCTCATGGTGCGCATGGGAGCGATCGTCCTCCAAGTTTCTGACACTGACCGAGCGGGGGCCTTCTGGAGCCAGGCATTGGGCTATCAACGCGGGACCAACCAGGACTTTCTCTCGCCGAGTGAGGGCGGCCTGCCACGCCTGCACCTCGACGAGACGGGACCGCACCCACCTCGATCTCCGGGCGGCAAACGAAGACGAGCAGCTTGCTGAGGTCGAGCGCCTGGAGGCACTTAGCGCGACGCGCGTCGAGTGGCACTACCCCCAAGGACGCGGACTTCATAGTTCTTGCCGACCCAGACGGCAACCTGTTCAGCGTGATCAACACCGGCGACTGACCTGATACGGTCCAGCGTGCTCCGTGACCCGGTCATCGGCAAGATCGCCAGCTTGGCGGCACACCGTCGGCGGCATGTGGGTACGTCGCAATCGAATGGAGGCTTCGTCGCACCAAGGCTCAGAAATCCGCTGACGCGCGGCTTGCAGATTCGTTGAGCCATGCTGCCGCTCCTGGGCGTCGTCACGGGACTAGAGCAGTCTTAACTGTGGGCTCGACAGTTAGCTACGAACCGTCATGCCGGAGCCAGCGCCGTAAACTCGCGTTCGGGACAATACCGACGACGAGAGCGAGCGCGATGACTGACGACTCCACCGGGCGTATCTGGCGCGTGACCACGACCGTCGTAGTTCCGACCTGGGTTAGGACCGGTCCCAACGGAGGGCTTCCGAAGACCCTCCAACCGCAAAGCCGGTTGCCTGAACAGTCTGCGCGATACGGCGAGCTCGTCATTGCCGTCCGGACTCACAGATATCCAGCAGAGGACGCGGGCCGAGCGGATCCACGCTTTGCTCTGATGGAACTCGTCGCCGATGTTAATGGCGGCCCAGATCCGATGTCTGCCATCGAAGCGCTAGAGGGGCCACTGATATCGCTGATAGACCTGCTCTCATTCCAAATAGCGGCGACTATCGGCGTCGATCAGGTTAATGTCATCGACATTACCCCGCCTGTGTCTGTAGGCGAGGAACGGGCTTTCCAATTTTTCGGCGGATCGCCTTACGGGAGTTTCCAGCGCGGCGTTGACCTGGAAGCAGTGAGAGGGCAATTGCTCGGCCGGTTCCCAGCCGACCTCGACACGGGCAACTCACACAACCGTGCGGCACTTCGCTGGTTTGTAAAGTCGCTTTCCACCGACGTCCTGCATGATGAGTTCATCTTTCTCTGGATCGCACTGGAAATCCTTTGCGACGCGTCGGGCGTCAGGGAGGAACGCTTCTACGTCGGTGCCTGCGGCCACACCATTCGCGAGTGCCCGGAGTGCAGCAGGCCGACAGCCCAGATGGTTCGCGGCGCTACGATTCGAAAGTTCATCGAGAAAACGGGAGTCAGCGACGACGACTGCCGGAAGCTCTGGAAGTACCGCCAGATGATGCACGGCGCCATCCGGTTCGATCCCGGCACAGGCCAAGAGCTCGGGCCGCTGGTTCAATTGCTGAGGGCGGTAGTCGCCGCTAGGTTGAAGCCCCAGCTTGGCCTGTCGTCCGAGCAGCCACCGGTTGTATCTTTCTCCGGACTCTCGATTCATCCCGCCATGGGGCTTGGGGGCACATCCCGCGTCACAAACGACCATTTGCAACCCCTCCCGGACTGACCCCTCGTGGGTACGCCATCGGCCTCAGACCGTCATCCTTGACGACAGTCATGGGCGCTTTTGGGCGTTGCCGACGGCGTGGCGACTAGCAACAGCCCGGACGGCTCCCGCCGTCCGTCTGAGGGGTCAGGCCCCGTACAGCCCAGGCGGGTCGAAGTCCATCGGGCTGGGGAGGGCGAACCCCTCAGGCATCCACGCCGTCATGAACAGCCGCACCCACTCAGGTGAGACCAGTGGCGTGAGTCCTCCGAGAGACTCACCGGGATGCGCCAGCGCGTAGTACTTCTTGTGAATCAGGCCCAGCGTGTCCAGTGACTGGTCTAGCTCGCCCCAGGTGACGGGGATCGCGGCGACCGTTCCGCTGGCAATGGCTGCGTCGCGGTGGGCGATGACCTTGTTCGTGTATGTGTTGACGTGCTGGAGTACATCTCGGAGGCGCACGATGTCCTGGCGGACGAGATCGCGGTCCACGCACGGTCGGCCCGGTGAGGCGAACCGGTTGAACCCGTCATCCAGCCAGGCGAGGTCACTGGTATCCCAGCTGGGGTTCTGGCCCAAGCGGATCTCCGCCTCATACCAAGTCCTGGTCGCCATCCCTGGCTTGCCCTCGAGTTTCGCCAGCAAGCCCAGCATTCCGGTGCTCTTGCTGTCGTTGTCTGTCTCCCTTCGGATGCCGATGAGAAGGCTGTCGGTGTAGCACGACCCGAGTCAGTATTCGCCGAAGCCACCGCGCCGCACCTGCCGGTTGGCATCGAGCATCGCGAGGATCGTGCGCCAGATGGCACGGTCATGGAAAAATCGGACGATGCCGTGGTGGGTCTTGTCGAAGCTGTCGCGCCACCGCTGCCAGTCCTGGTCGCGAGTAGTCACGACTCCACGCTAGTGATCTGCTGGCCGTCATCCCCGTCATTTTGCGCCCCGGCCGCCACCTGGGCCATGGCCGCGAGTATGTCGCGTACAAATTCTTCCTCCGCCTGCCGGAACATGCCTTCCGGCAGATCCGGCTCGAGCGCGCCGAAGAGTTTATCCAGCGCGGCGCGAATGCGCTGCTCGCGCTTGCCCGCATCGTCACCGAGGCCTGGGCCGTGCGTGTAAGCACGTAGCATGAAGACCTCAAGCGCCATGCCGGGAATCCTGCCCCAGCCAGCGGAGCGGACCACGCCTTTGAAGGCGAAAGCCAGGAGCGGGCTTACGAGGCGGTCAACATGAGCTTGGGCATAGGCGAGAAAGGGCTTGGCTGAACGGCCTTCCTGCGCAGCGATATTGCCGGCCAGCAATCCGGTGCACGCGTCGCTGAGGCGTGCGGGGCCGCGCCGAGCCCAGGGGAAATCAGGCTTGCGGCGCAATGCGCCGTCGGGGCTGACGTGCCGCAGCATGGTCCAGGCGTTGGCATGCACGAAGAAGTGGGACAGCGGCACGTAGTAGGCCGCGTACAGATCCCTCACTATTGGAAGGTCGTGCCGTTCCGCGAGTGTGTTGGCGAGTTCTCGGATATTCAGGTCAGGGCCGGTCTCGCCCAGAGCCGCGATCGCGCTGTCGAGTGCTTCGGCAGAAATTAGGCCCGCTTCGGTGATGTAGGACGTCACCTTGCGCATGGCGCGGTAGTTTGCGCCTGCGAGTTGAGCGACAGCCTTGCCGGAAAACACGCAGTACAGGCCGACGATGCACGTCTCGAGCGACGCTCGGGCGAGCAGTGCTGCCTCGTCCTTCCGCCGGGCCCGCACCGCGCGCCTGGTCAGGCGCTGGAGCCGCAGCAGCCGGTACATGGCCAGCTGCGCCGCCTCCACGCCCGAAGCGTCATCGCCCGGCCATTTCTTACACGTCACCAGCGCGGCAGCCCCTCGCCTCACGCGGAGGCGGCGCGTCAGGTCCGGGTAGGGCAGCACGCTCAGCAGCAACCGCCTGGCGAGGGTGAAGTAGAAATCCGCTGGCGATTCTTTCGCGCGCTGACTTGTCGGCGGAACGGTGGAGTGGTCCATGACATCCAGGATTGCCGGCGCTGCCGACACTGCGTACAAATCACAAGAGCGGTCAGGAGTAGTCAACTTCTGCGGCGCGGGACTTGTCATGAGGCACTAGGAGCGACTGCGCGCTAGCGTCATGGCTCTGAGATCCAGGACGGCCGGTCAGACGAGGAGCGTGTGCCGTCCGAAGCCCCCTCCTGACCGCAAGCAAGTCGCTGAGCGACTTCACGTTTTCGAATCTGTCGGCCCTGTTGTTGATCATGCGCGTTCCGCCGACGTCAACCGCGGCGCGGTATGCCCTGCCGAAAACAGTGGCATGGTGATACGCACGCTCATCGGCACGTGCGGTAGGCGGTCACCGAACATGGGTTGGCCGGTCCGAACACGCGATCACCTGGTCGGCCAGGCAGTATCTTCGAGCAAGGTGAGCTGCCGGTCGGCTGAGCCAGTATTGCGGTGCCGAAGGCTGCCAGTGGCGCTCCTTGCTCGCCGCGAGCAAGGCCTTCGGCGAGCGCTAAAATCGGTGAGCATCTTCTTTCGCTAGCAGCGGGTGGCGCGCTGCGTAAGGGCAATACGGCTCGGGCACTGCGCCGGTCAGCGCCCAGCGCAACACGTTTCGCGCGTTCTGACAGTCCGTGTCTGAGTCAAGCGGCGGCACTTCGGCGTAATCCTCCGTGCCATCGAGGGTCGCCGCTATGAGCAGGTCGCACTGCGATGCGATCAGTAACTCCGTCAGGCTTGCGCCCCGCGCGCAGGCGCGTCCAAGTACTTGGCTCAAACTCAGCAAGACGCAGTAAGGGACGCAGTAGAGAGGCACTGAGCCGGACTCCCAGGCGTAGATCGTCGTCAGGCCGACCCCGAGGGTTCGTGCCAGCTCGCAGCGGGACAGCCTTGCGGATAGCCTCGCCGCCTTGAGCACGGCGCCACCGACTGCGCCAGGTTGTGAGACGGACCGGTTCATGCCGTACGCATGCGAGGCTGTCGGTGTCAGGCTGTTGGACGTCTGCGGTTTCCTGTTCACCGCATGCCGCAGCAGTCCGCTGCGTCGCGACCGACCTCGCCCTCGAGTGCGCCGACGCCGAGCGCCTGCGGGCAGATATAAGAAGGTGCGGGGACTCGCGAGCATGTTCATAGTCACCGTCATGGCCGTAACGCAGGAGCTGAACTGCGCGACTGCGCTTGTCCGGCGCGGCCTCGGTGGCGCGGCGGCTCGGCCGCCAACCCGACGATGCGGCGGATGAGTGCCGCCGACAAGCTGGCCGGCTGGCTTGTAAGCGATCCAGCGGCTTGCTGGCGCCGAACTCCGGCTCGAAAAACGGCGAGCACGATCCCGTCCAGGATGACAACCGTGAAAGCTACCACGACGACGAAAGCGGCCATGGCCCGAATGTGCGCCAGAGTGGCGGACAGCACGACTTCGTTGCTGGACGTATCCAAGACGTCCCGACTAGTGTGATGTCGTCCTGGACGTCCCTTGGCCACGGTCACATGTATGCCGAATGAACGTTTGCGTGCCGCGTTGCTTGAGCGCGGCCTTACTCCTTCAGAGCTAGGGGAGGAACTCGGCGTTGACCAGAAGACAGTTCAGCGCTGGATAGCTGGCAGGGTGCCGTACCGGCGCCATCGATACGCTGTGGCGTCCCGGCTCTTTGTGGACGAGACCTATCTTTGGCCGGACGCGCTCTCCCGCGACCAGGTTGCCGCAATGTCGGAGGGTGAAGTACTCGCCATTTACCCGCACCGCAATGACGTGCCACGAGATAGCTGGGAACGGCTGTTCGCGTCAGCTGAGCGTGAGATCGGCGTGCTCGTCTACGCCGGCTTGTTCCTGGCGGAAGACGCCGTTCTGCAGGGGATCCTGGCCGAGAAGGCTCAGTCCGGGGTCCGCCTCCGGATGCTTCTGGGCGACCCAGATTCTCACCAGGTCGCCGAGCGCGGGCTCGATGAGGGTATTGACGACGCGATGGCTGCGAAGATCCGTAACGTGCTGGCGCTCTACAAGGAGTTGCGCGCGATGTCAGCTGCGGAATTCCGGTTTCACCGGACCATCTTGTACAACTCGATCTACCGCAGTGATGACCAGTTGTTGGTGAACATGCACATGTATGGATTGCCGGCTGCTCGGGCTCCAGCATGGCACCTGCGCAGGATGCCGGGCGGCGAGATCGCGGCCGGCTACCTTGAGAGCATCGAGCGCGTCTGGGACAGCGCGGTTCCGGTACCGGAGTGAGTAGATGTCGCGCAGAATCGATTTCCATGACGACCTGGATGCTCCTAGCCCCAATAGCCTCGTTCCCTCGGTTAATGTCGTCGTGACCAATGATGCGGGGGATGTCTTGCTGATCCGCCGCACCGACAACGGGAACTGGGCACTGCCGGGCGGCGCCATGGACCTCGGCGAGTCGCTACCGCAGGCAGCGATCCGGGAGACCGCGGAGGAGACGGGTATTACCTGCGAGATCACCGGTCTGTCCGGGATCTATACCGACCCTGGTCACGTGATCCTGTACACCAGCAATGGCGAGGTCCGGCAGGAGTTCTCCGTTGTCTTTCTGGCCCGAGCCGCTGGCGGCCAGCCGACTCCGAGTAGCGAGTCGTCGGAGGTCCGCTGGGTGCCGGTCGCTGACGTTGGCGCTTATCAGATGGACCGCTCCATGGCGCTCCGCTTGCGGCACTATGCCGAGCATCGTGATAGCCCTTACCTGGGTTAGGTCATGGCGTCCGCGCGGTGTTTGGGCGCTTCAGGTTCGCCCGGCCGGCGCGTTGCGGGCAAGCTTCTGTGCGACGCCGTCTACTGCGGCAGTGAGCTGCGATTCGGAGCGGTTGAGGGCTCGGCTGACTGGATCCCGAGGGTCGTACCTGGCGCGAATGTCGGCTATCCGGTCTTCCACGGTCATGTGCTGACCGTCAGGCCCGGTCGTCATGTCGCAGAACGTGAGGGCATTTGCCAGGCTCCTTGGCGGCGGCCTGAATTCGCTGCTCAGCGTGGCTCCGAGCCCGCGAATGTCGGCTTCACTGATCGCGCTTGAGTGGTGCGCCACAAGACGGCAGACCATGTCGCTGGCGTGCCGGGTGGTCCGCAGGTACCTGGCGGCATCGAGGGGGTGGAATCCGGTCGAGGCGATCGCGGGGGAGTAGCCGATGTCATGAAGCCATGCAGCGGCGACGACTAGTCCGGTCGTGGCGCCGAGCACTGGGGTCAGGCTCATCGCGGTGGCCGCGACTCCCTGCACGTGAGCCCAGCGTCTCGGCAAGGTTTCCGCAAGAAAGTTTCGGGCGATCTGCTGGGCCCAGCTTGCTTCGGTCATGAGAAGTGACCGTACGCCGGCCGTGAGGGACGTTCACCGGCGTGAGGAGCCATCTGAGGACGTCCTGAGGACATCGGTGCTGAGGGCGTCCCGTAACTCGTTCATGTCTGCAGTCACCACAGTGTGCGGATGAAGGCCTGGGCGACGGCCGCGAGCGACGAACCTAACCCGGCCGGGTCTCTCCTCGCGCCAGATCTTGTAGTCGGGAAATCTTCGCCGCAGCACGGATATGTCCTCAGTCATTACACGCCTCCCGGGTTTCCGTTTCGTCGCCCATCTGCCTCGCGGCCACCGCCAGCGTGCGCGGATACGGTCGCCGTTGCACGGAACAGACTGGCTAAGGCCCGGCCGCTTGGATACCTTCTGTGGGGACGACTAGGGACGTCTTAAGCTAATGTCGAGGTAGCAGACTCAGGGAGGCGCCGGTGTGAATGAGACGCTGTGCCGTGCGCTGACTCAAGCGGCGCTCAGCGAAGTCGATGTTGCGGTCCGCCTCGAGGTCGATCCCAAGACCGTGCGCCGCTGGATGGACGGGCGCCTCCCGTACTTGCGGCATCGCCTGGCCTTGTGCGCGCTTCTCGGCGTTAGCCAGGCCGACCTCTGGCCACATCTGCGCAGGGACGGGTCGTGGCCAGATGACGTGGGTGCCATCTATCCGCATCTTGACGCAGTGCCGCATGAAGTCTGGCTGCATGTGTTGGGGTCCGCCCGCCATGAAGTTGACGTACTGGCTGGTGTGGAACTGCTCACCGCCGGCGGCGTGTTGATGAGCGCATTGCTTGCTAGCCAGCTCCGCCCAGGCGTGAAGGTGCGGACATGCATAGGCGAGCACGACACGCCCAGTGCACGCGCCATCAACGCCCCGCGAGTCGAGCAAGGCAGCACTAGCACCGCCTGGGTAGCTTTGGCGCTGGTCTCAGAATTACGGTCGCCCGGTTCGGTCGACGTTCGCGTATACGAAGGCATCGTGTACAACACGATCTGCCGTGCCGATAACGAGCTTCTGGTTGCGCAGCACGCCTACGGGATCGACCGTCCACGAGCACCCGCAGTGCTGCTCAGCAATGTCGGCAGAGCTGCGATGTACGGCGCCTATGCCCGGAGGTTCGACCAAATGTGGGCCACGGCGCGGCCCCTGCCCTGAGTCCTGGCGTCGACGGTCGGTCGTTGTGTTCGACGTCCGTGTCTACCTGAACCCGCCTGAGGAGCCTGCGACTCGCTGGCTTCATTCTTTGGGCGGTCAATGCAGGGCTGCCCCGCACAGGGGCGACCGCACCTAGCGGGTGCGGCACCCGGGGGGCCTCGTCCAGGGGCCGGGCGTGTCACCGGAGGCGCGCAGCAGCCGCACGGCCAGCAGGTCGAGCAGCCTGAGCTGGTCGCCGAACCATCGGCGCGCCCTCGCCGAGCTCGAGCTCCCGCGACCATGGCGTCGGCTCGCGCAGGACCCGGCCGAAACAGTCCGGCGGGCGCCGGGGCTCGCTCACCGCGGATCCGGCCGGATGGGTTGCATGAGCGCCGGGCTCGCTCATCGCAGGGATCCGGTGGTATCGGCCCGGCAGGCATCAGAGTGCCCTCATTGCAGGTTCGCTCATCGCAGGGTCGCTCATCGCAGGGTCGCTCCCGGGCCGGAGGCGAGCAGGGGCAGCTCCGCTCTGGTGGGCAGTCCTTCCCAGTCGCCCAGGGCAGCGACACTGAACGCGGCCGTCGTCGCGGCCCGGGCCAGCCGGTCTTGCGGGGCGAGGCCGTCGAGCAGCCCGGAGAGGTATCCGGCGATGAACGCATCCCCGGCGCCGACGCTGTCGACGGCCCGGACGTGGGCGGCCGGCTGCTGCCACATGCCGTCCGGGCGGTACAGCGTCGCGCCGGCCGACCCGGCGGTGACCAGGACCTCACCGGTGCCCGACTCCAGTAGGATCCGCGCCTGCTCGGGCTCGTCCCGGCTGCCGCCGCGGCCTGATGGGCCGGTCCCGGGCACGGCCAGGAACAGCTCATCGGCAGCGGCCACCACCAGGTCGGCGCCCGCCGCCAGCGAGGAGATGACGGCCGCCGCGTCGTGCCGCGGCCAGAGCGCGGCCCGGTAGTTGACGTTGAAGGAGCGCAGCGAGCCGGCAGCGCGGGCCAGCGCGGCGGCGTGCGCGACGGCCTGCCGGGGAGCCTCGCCCAGCGCCGGGGTGATCCCGGTCCAGTGCAGCACCGCGGGCGGCCCGGCGGCGAACGCGGCGTCGACGTCGGCGGGGGACAGGCGGCTGCCGGCCGAGCCGGCCCGGCGGTACTGGACCCGGGTGATGTCGGCGATGCGGTGCTCGAACAGGATGAGGCCGGTCGGGGCGGCCGGCTCGACCCGGGCCGCGCCGAGGGCGACGCCTTCGGCGCGCAGGATCCGCAGGATCAGGGCCCCGAGCTCGTCGGCCCCGACCACGCCGGCCCAGGAGGCCCGGTGGCCCAGGCGCGCCAGGCCGATGGCCACGTTGCTCTCGGCACCGGCGATCGACAGGCGCAGCGGCCCGCCGAGGCGCAGCGGCCCGGATGAGCGCAGCGATGCCATCGTCTCGCCGAGCGTGAGCACGCCGCCGTCCGGGCTCATGCCCGCGCTGCCTTCCTGGCTCACGCCTGTGCCGTTGGCCGGCCGGCTCCGGCCGCGGCGGGAGCGGACAGCGACTCGACTAGCCGGCGGGCCCGCGCCGCCAGGGCGGCCTGGTCGCCGCCCCGGACCGCGTCGCCGAGCAGCGGGCTGCCGATGCCGATGGCGAGGGCGCCGGCCTGCAGCCAGTCGCCCGCGTCCGCGGGGCGTACCCCGCCGACGGGCACGAAGCAGACACCGGGGAACGGGTCACGCAGCGCTCGGAGGTAGCCGGGTCCGCCGAGCGAGGCCGGGAACAGCTTGACCGCGCTGACCCCGAGCCGCCAGCCTGCCTGCACCTCGGCCGGGGTCAGCGCGCCCGCCACCGCGGGCAGGCCCAGGGCCAAAGCCGCTTCCACCCCGTCCCCCAGGCCGGGCGAGACCACGAAGCTGGCCCCCGCGTCGGCGGCGACCTGGGCGTCCCCGGCGGTGACTACGGTGCCCGCGCCGAGCCGCAGCTCACCGCCCAGGTCCGCGGCGGCGCGGGAGATTACGTCAGCGGCACCGGTGCTCGTCAGGGACACCTCAGCCAGCCGGACCCCGGCCCCGGCCAGGGTCTCCAGGCTGCGCAGCAGCGCGGCGGGATCCGGCCCGCGCAGGATGGCGAGGAGCCGGTGCGCGGCCAGGTCAGCCCGCAGGTCCCGGGTCACCATTCGGCGAACGACCCGTCGGCGTGGAACCAGACCGGGTTGCGCCACCGGTGCCCGGTCTCGGCGGCCCGGCGCACCGCGGCCTCGTCGATGTCGACCCCCAGCCCGGCGCCGGTCGGACGGGCCGCCATGCCGTCGGTGAACCGGAACGGGGCGGGGTCAACCAGGTAGTCAAGCAGGTCGCTGCCCTGGTTGTAGTGGATGCCGACGCTCTGCTCCTGGATCAGGAAGTTCGGGACAGCGAAGCCGAGCTGCAGGCTCGCGGCCAGCGCGAGCGGTCCGAGCGGGCAGTGCGGGGCCAGGCTGGCATCCCACATCTCGGCCAGCGCCGCGATCCGGCGGCACTCCGAGATGCCGCCGGCGTGACTCAGGTCGGGCTGCGCGACCGCCACGCCCGCGGCGAGCGCCTGCTGGAAGTCCCACCGCGAGTAGAGCCGCTCGCCGGTGGCCAGCGGGACGGAGGTGGAGTCGACCAGGGAGCGCAGGTGCGCGGACATTTCCGGCCGCACCGGCTCCTCGGCGAACAGGGGCTGGTACGGCTCGAGCAGTGGCAGGATGCGGCGCGCCATGGCGACCGACATCCGGCCGTGGAAGTCGATGACCAGGTCGCGCGCGTCACCGATCGCGGCGCGCACGGCGGCGACCCGCTTGATCACCTCGGCCGTGCGAGCCGGGGTGTCAATCGGCGCCATCTGCGCCGAGGCGTTCATCTTCACCGCCGTGAAGCCGGTCTCCACCCGGGCCCGGGCCGCGGCGGCGACGTCGTGGGGATCATCGCCGCCGATCCACGCGTAGACCCGCGCCCGGTCCCGGACCGGCCCGCCGAGCAGCTCGTGCACGGGTGCGTCCCTCGCCTTGCCGGCGATGTCCCAGAGTGCCTGGTCGATGCCCGCTACCGCGGCAGACAGGATCGGGCCGCCGCGGTAGAAGCCGCCCCGGGTCAGCACCTGCCAGTGGTGCTCGATCCGCAGCGGGTCCTCGCCGATCAGGTAGTCGGACAGCTCGCTGACCGCCGCCCGGACCGTCTCGGCCCTGCCCTCGATCACCGGCTCGCCCCAGCCGACGAGGCCCTCGTCAGTGCCGACGCGCAGGAACAGCCAGCGCGGCGGCACCAGGAAGGTCTCCATTGTCGTGATCTTCACCGGGCAGGTCCTTCCTTTGGGGTGTGGGCGACGCCGCGGAGGCTCGCCTGCTCGTCCGCCATGGCCCGGATCAGCAGGGACCGCGTGGCCCCGGCCGCGGCGGCGGCATCCCCGGCGTGAACGGCGTTAGCGATGGCCTGGTGCTCGGCCAGGGCATCCGCGCCGCGCCCGGTGCCGTGCACCAGCTGATCACGGACCCGCAGGGCCGCCTCGATGACGACCTCCATCCGGGATAGCAGCTCGTTGTGCGCCGCGCGCAGCAGCGCCCGGTGGAAGGCCAGGTCAGCCTCGACCAGCTGGGCGGGGCTGGCGTCGGGCGCGGCCATGGCGTCCAGCGCGGCATCGAGGTCAGCGAGGTCGGCCGGCTCGTGCCGGCCGGCCGCGAGGCGCGCGCCCTCCGGTTCGACGATGGACCGGACCTCGGAGAGATCCCGCAGGAAGCCCGGGTCGGGGTGCCCGCCGCGCCATCGCAGCAGGTCGGGGTCGAGCAGGTTCCAGGATGCTCGCGGGCGCACCGTCGTGCCCCGCTTGGGCCGGGACTCGACCAGGCCCTTGGCCGCCAGCACCTTGAGGGCCTCGCGGACGACGGTCTTGCTGACCCCGAGGTCGCGCTCGAGCGATTCGGCGAAGATCAGGTCACCGGGCTGGTACCGGCCGGAGGTGATCCGCGTCGCCACGGTCTCGACCACGTCGCCGTGCAGGCCGCGTCCTTGGTAGGTGTTTGCCACGGCTGGCCTACGCCGAGTCCTTCTGGACGTTCCAGCCGCCGTCGACCACGATCGCGGCGCCGGTGATGTAGGACGCGTCCGCCGAGCCCAGGAAGGCCACGGCGGCCGCCACCTCTTCGGGCCGGCCGAGCCGCCGGGCCAGGGTGGCAGCCGCGGTCCGGTCCTTGTCGGCCTCGGTCGCTCCTGACCAGGCAGGCGTGAGGACCGGGCCGGGCAGGACGGTGTTGACACGGACCGCCGGCCCGTAGTCGACGGCCAGCTGGCGCCCCAGGGCGGTCAGCCCGCCCTTGGCCGCGGCGTAGGCCGGGCGGCTGGGCAGCCCTATCAGCGCGTGCACCGACGAGGTCAGCACGATGCTGCCGCCGCTGGCCTGGAGCAGGTCGACCAGGGCCCTGGTGCCGAGATAGGCGGCCTTAAGGTCGACGGCCAGGACGCGGTCCCAGTCCTCCTCGGCTAGCTGGTGCACCGGCCCGGCGACGTCGACGGCGGCATTGTGATGCAGCAGGTCCAGGCGGCCGAAACGGGCCTGGATGAGTTGCCGCAGCGCCGCCCAGTCGGCCGGGCAGGAGACGTCACACGCCACCGGCGCGGCCGAGATCGGGCCGGCCACGGCGCGCGCGGCGGACATGTCGACGTCCGCCACAACCACGTCAGCTCCCTCGGCGGCCAGGCGGCGCGCGGTCGCGGCACCGATCCCCGAGCCGCCGCCGGTCACCGCGGCCACCCTGCCTTCGAAGCGGGCCTCCACGGCCCTCCTTCCGCGCCGGTAAAGGCATAAAACAATTAGTTATGAAGTATCTTGACAAGATTAACCTGCGCCGTCAAGGTAGGGAGCCGAGGCAATCGTCAGGAACCGGACTCTCAGGCCCAAGGGGGCGTGGATGGCAGAAGACGACACGCAACCGCAGGTTGGCGCGATGGAATCAGCCAGGGCGGCCGGGCTGTGGGACAGGCTCGGCCGGATCGCCTACGGCGCCGACTACAACCCCGAGCAGTGGGACGAGGCCACCTGGGCCGAGGACGTCAAGCTCATGGCGGGCGCCGGCGTGAACCTGGTCAGCCTGGCCATCTTCGGCTGGGCCGCGCTGCAGCCCGAGCGGGACTGGTTCGAGTGGTCCTGGCTGGACCGGGTGATGGACATGCTCGCGGACGCCAGCATCTCGGTCTGCCTGGCCACGGCCACGGCCTCGCCGCCGCCATGGCTGGTGACGGCCCATCCGCAGATCCTGCCGGAGGACGCGGACGGGCACCGGCTCTGGCACGGCTCCCGCCAGCATTTCTGCCCCAGCTCCCGCATCTTCCGCGAGCATGCCGGCCGGCTGGTCGAGGCGATGGCCGCCCGGTACGGCAGCCACCCGGCCCTGGCCGCCTGGCACGTCGGCAACGAGTACGGCTGCCACGTCTCCCGGTGTTACTGCGACGAGTCGGCCGGGGCCTTCCGCGCCTGGCTGCGGGACCGCTACGGCAGCCTCGACGAGCTCAACGCGGCCTGGTCGACCAGCTTCTGGAGCCAGCGCTACAGCTCCTGGGATCAGATCATCCCGCCGCGACGCGCGCCCACCTTCCCGAACCCGTCCCAGCAGCTCGACTTCTCCCGCTTCAGCTCCGACGCCCTGCTCGGCTGCTTCCGGCACGAGGCGGACATCGTCCGCCGGGTCACCCCGGACGTCCCGGTCACCACGAACTTCCTCGGCATCTTCAAGCCGGTGGACGGTTTCGCCTGGGCTGACGAAGAGGACTTCGTCTCGCACGACTCCTACCCCGACCCCGCCGACCCGGACGCGGCGGTCGGCGCGGCCATGGCGTTCGACTTCATGCGGGGGGCTAGCGGAGGGAAGCCCTGGCTGCTCCTGGAGCAGGCGCCGAGCGCCGTGAACTGGCGGGACGTCAACCAGCCCAAACCGGCTGCGCTGTACCGGCTGTGGAGCTGGCAGGCCGTGGCGCACGGGGCCAATGGCGTGCTGTCGTTCCAGTGGCGCGCTTCACGGGGCGGCGCGGAGAAGTTCCACTCGGCCATGGTGCCGCACGGGGGCGCCGACCATCCGGTGTACCGGCAGGTGGCCGAGCTGGGCCGGGAGCTGGCTGAGCATCCCGAGCTGGCGGCCACCGAGCCCGGCCGGGCCGAGGTCGCGCTGCTGTTCGACTGGGCCAGCTGGTGGGCGCTGGAGCTGCCCTCCCGGCCCTCAACCCGGCTGTCGCTGCTGGACCTTGCGCGGGCCTACTACGAGCCGCTCTGGCGAGCCGGCCTCCCCGTCGACCTGGTCCGCCCTGGCTCCGACCTCAGCGGCTACCGCCTGGCCGTCGCGCCGAATCTCTACCTGCTCGGCGCCGACGCCGCCGGCCAGCTGGCCCGCTGGGTCCAGGGCGGCGGCCACCTCGTGACCGGCTTCTTCAGCGGCATCGCCGACGAGAACGACCGGGTCTACCCGGGGCCGTACCCAGGGGCGCTGCGGGAGCTCCTCGGCGTGACGATCGACCAGTTCTGGCCGCTCGGACCCGGTGACGACGTCAGGCTGCGGCTGGCCGGCCAGCAGGCCGGGACCGGCCGGTGCTGGAGCGAGGAGATTCGCCTGCACGACGCCACGGCGGCGGGCTGGTTCGACGGCGGACCGCTGGACGGGCGTCCCGCCCTGGCAACCGCCGAGCGCGGCCGGGGCCGGGCGAGTTACTGCGGCACGCTTCCCGACGCCGCCACGCTGGCCGGCTGGCTGGCCGGGGCCGCGTCGAACGCCGGGCTGACGCCCCTGCTTGAGCGGACCGCCCACGGCATCGAGGTCCAGCGCCGCCTCGGCGAGGGCCTCGAGGCCTTGTTCGTGCTCAACCACGACACCACCAGGCGGGCGGTCCGCCTGGCCGGGCACTGGGAGCCGGCCGTGGGACCGGCGCCCCAGGGCCTGGAGCTCGATCTCGGGCCGCGAGAGCTGGCTGTGCTCCGGCGCGGCACTGGCAACCAAGCATCCCCAAGGAGGAACGCATGAACCGGCCGACCAGTAACCGGCCCCCGGTCCCGGCTGGCGCTGCCCGCCGCGGCAGTGCCCGGCGAGCCACCGCCCGGCACACAACGCTGCGGCTTGGCGTCCTCGCCGCCGTGGCCGCGCTCGCCCTGGCGGCCTGCGGGTCGTCAGGCAACTCACCCGCCTCCTCGGCGGCCTCTGGCGGCAAGGTGACGCTGACGTTCTGGTCCTGGGTTCCGGGGATCGCCAAGCAGGTGGCGCTGTTCAACCAGTCCCATCCCACCATCCACGTCAACCTAGTTCAGACGCCGACCGGGGCGGCCGGCACCTACGCCAAGATGTTCACCGCCATCAAGGCGGGAGACACGCCCGACCTGGGCCAGATCGAGTTTGACGTGCTGCCCTCCTTCGCGCGTACCGGTGGGCTGCTCAACCTGGCCAAATACGGTGCGAACTCCGACGCCGGCGACTTCACGCCGACCGCCTGGAAGCAGGTCGACTTCGGCGGCGGGACCTGGGCGATCCCCCAGGCCACCGGCCCGACCGGCCTGTTCTACAACGCCACCCTGTTCAAGAAGTACGGCCTTTCGGTACCCACGACCTGGGCCCAATTCGCGTCCGAGGCCCAGTCGCTGCACGCCGCGCATCCCGGCGTGTACCTGACCAACTTCGACACCGACCCGTCGTGGCTGGCCATGTTTGCTTGGCAGGCCGGCGGACGGTGGTTCCAAATCCAGGGCAACAGCTGGAAGCTGGGCTTCACCGACAGCGGCTCCATGCAGGTCGCGAACTACTGGCAGAAGCTCATCGCCAGCAAGGCCATCCCGGTCGAGCCGTCGTTCAACGCGGCCTGGTACAAGCAACTCGGCAACGGCACCCTGCTCACCTGGCCCACCGCCCAGTGGGGCACCACCATCATGCAGGACGACGCAGCCAGCGGTTCGGGCCAGTGGCGGATCGCCCCCATGCCCCAGTGGAGCGCCGGGGCCAGCAGCTACGGCCAGTACGGGGGATCCACCACGGCCGTCTTCAAGACGACAAAGCATCCTCAGGCTGCCCTCACCTTCGCCCTATGGATGAACACCAACGCCCAGGCCATCCAGGCCGGCGTCGTGGCGGGCTTCGGCTGGCCGGCGGCCACCAGCGGCACCTCCGTGCCCGCCCTGCACGGCACCGTCTCCTACTTCGGCCCTGACCGTTTCTACCCGATCTTCCAGACATCGCAGAAGGACACGGCGCCGGGCTGGAGTTACGGGCCCGACTACGCCACCGTGCTGACCCAGATGGGCGACCTGTTCAGCGGCCTGTCCAGCGGGTCGGCCACGCTGCCCAGCATCCTCAACTCGGCCGGACAGGAGCAGGCCGCCAGCCTGAAGAGCGCTGGCATCAGTGTCACGGGATGAGCACCAGCCAGGCCGCCCAGGAATGCCTGAGCAGCCATGACTGACCTCGCCATCCCCGCGGCCGCCCGGCCGGCCGGGGGCGCGAGCCCCCGGACCGGCCGGCGCGGGCCAGGAACGCGCTGGCGCCCGTACGCCTTCCTGGCCCCGTTCATGGTGCTGTTCATCGGGCTGTACCTAGTGCCCATCGCGTACGCCATCTACCAGGCGCTCTACACCACCAAGTCGAGCGGTCTCGGCCTGGGCGCGGCCAGCACGAGCACCAAGTTCGCCGGACTCGGAAACTTCATCACCGTCTTCACCGGCGGGACGTTCTGGACCGGGATCGGCCGCGTGCTGCTGTTCGGGGTCGTCCAGATTCCCGTCATGATCGTCCTGGCCGTGCTCCTCGCGCTCATCCTGGACAGCGGGCTGGTGCGGCTGCGGCGCCTGTTCCGCTTGGCCATGTTCCTGCCCTACGCGGTGCCCGGCGTGATCGCCGCCATCCTGTGGTCGTTCCTCTACTACCCGTCGCTGTCGCCCATCGTCCCGGTGATCCACCACCTCGGCGCCGGGAGCTTCGACTTCCTCGGCGGGCACACCGTGCTGTGGTCCATCGCCAACATCGTCACCTGGGAATGGACCGGCTACGACATGCTCATTTACATCGCGGCCCTGCAGAGCATCCCGCACGACCTGTACGAGTCGGCCAGAGTCGAGGGCGCGAGTGAGTGGCAGATCGCCTGGCGGATCAAGCTGCCGCTGATCGCGCCCGCGCTCGGCATGAGCGCCGTGTTCTCGATCATCGGGACGCTGCAGCTGTTCAACGAGCCGACCGTGCTGCGCGCGCTCACACCGAACGTCACTTCGACCTACACCCCGAACATGTATGCCTACTCGGTCGCCTTCGCGCAGAACAACTACAACCTGGCCGCGGCCATCGCGGTCGGCCTGGCCGCCATCACCTTCGTGTTCTCCTTCCTGCTCCTCGGCTTCCTGACCAAGCGGCAGATCCTGCAATGAGGGCGGCGAGATGAGCATCCGTACTCAGCTGCGCAGCGGCGGCGTGATCGCCAGCCGGCGCCCGGCCGGCGATCACGCCGGCCAGGGCGCGGCGGGCCTACCGGGCCGTCCCCGGCGGCGCACATCCGCGCCGGGCATGCTGGTCCTAGTCCTCATGGCGGGCTACTTCATGTTCCCGGTGTACTGGCTGCTGATCTCCTCGTTCAAGACCTCGTCGCAGCTGTTCACGAGCAACGGGTTTCTGCCCGCGAGCCATTTCGGCCTCTGGTCCAACCTGGTGCACGTCTTCACCTACGACGGCTCGGAGTACCTGTACTGGCTGGGCGACACGATCCTGTACGCGGTCGTTGGCGGCGCCGCGG
>Ga0335075_10006576_pt1 | contig 17929 bp, 11 predicted proteins | sample Lox_Sample_24_FD_206723 | JGI IMG/M metagenome (GOLD analysis project Ga0335075, IMG submission 206723) | Soil microbial communities from Loxahatchee National Wildlife Refuge, Florida, United States - Lox_Sample_2.4 | ecosystem: Environmental > Terrestrial > Soil > Wetlands | place: USA...
CATCAAGTGGAGCGCGTCCGAAGATCTTCTCTGCGCCCAAGTAGTCGTCGGGCGGCTCCAAGTCAACGACGAAATGGCGAGGGTAGAGGTCTTTGCAGTCTGCCGGGTTGATCAGGAGGTTGGCAATCGGGGTCGCCGTGTAGGCGACGTAAGCAGCCTTCGGACGGGCGAGGATCTGGCGGATAAGAGCGTTAATACGCGTGACTCGGCTGTCCTTCGCCGTATTGATCGTCGCCTGGTCCGCTTCGTCATCCACAAGCAGGATGGGACAGGTCCGCAACACCAGTTCACCTGCACCATCGAGAAAATCGCGTACACGCCGCAGACGGTAAGGATTTTTCTTGACGACCGCAATAACGCGAGAGTCGCCTCGCAGCATATTCGGCGCATTGTATGGGCTATAGTTGAAGTCCTGATTCGGCTCTGTAAGCCAGAGCCAGTTCTTGCGCTCCTCGGGATCTATCCCAGTGAGGAACTCCTCTAGCCGCGCTTGAGTTTGGTTGCGCAGGCTGTCGGTTACTCCCGATAGCACAATGAACAATCGGTAACCAGCATCCGCTGCCTTGGCGATCACTGACATGAAACTGGTCGTCTTGCCGCTTTGTACGTGGCCAAGTACGAGTCCCCGTGTGCTGATCTGGTCGGCACCAGGACGCTGGAGCAGAGATACGATTCGGTTCGAGCGGTTGTTTACTGATTTCAGGGAGTCCTCGTCGAAGCCGAGCCTGTCACGGAACGCGGGCCAATACACGTCGCCCTCTCGGGGGCCGCCGTACCAACCGCCCGTCCGGAGTTCATCCGCGAGTAGGGCTTGCGGATCGCGGATGTCGCGGATCCTGCCGACCCGTTCACCGAAAATCCTAAGTGCCTGGTTGATCTGCTCTCGGGGCACACCAAGTCTGGCAAGGCGCTCAGCGGCGCGTTCCTCGGTTGCGCCGCCGCTAACGTATACCTGGATGTCATCAGCCAAATAAATAATGTCAGGACTCAGTCCCTCTGCCGCCCCCACTAACCCTCCCCGCAGCCGTGGCTAGGGTCGCCATGGCCCAGCCCGCTGACGCTGAGGAAACCAGTGTAGGCAGTCTACGACAATAGGATCGTTACCTGGGCGAATCTTTCCCGAGCCGGACCTTCATGTGGGCTGGAAGTGCCGTCAGACGTCCGCTGAGGGCAGTCACTCCCGACCAACGACGTCAAAATCGTCACCCGGTTCCGGTAGCGTGCGATGCCAACGACCTAGCGGCTGAGGGGGTTGCATGCCTGAAGATCAACTCCCGAATCAGCGCCCTAGCTACGGCGTCAAACTAGTACGCGGCCCGTTTGTACGCCTGCCAGCCCACCCGGATGCCCACGACGACGAGAGCACGTTCCTTGCATGGACCCAGGACCTGCACGCACGGGGTCTCCGGATTGCGGCCGACCTCTTTGCGGGAGCGGGAGGACTCAGCCTCGGCTTGGAGATGTCGGGATGGCGGGTGGTTGTCGGTGTGGACCACGACCCGGAGTCTGTCGAGACGCACCGGCATCACTTCGGCGGCCTCGCTTTGGACTGGGACCTGTCCGATAGCGACAAGGTCGAGGAGATCGCCCGCCTGATCCGTGCAGCGGGAGTCGAACTCCTCGCCGGCGGCCCACCATGCCAGCCATTTTCCAAGGCAGGACGGTCCAAGATCCGCCACCGAGTTCGCGAAGGCTTGCGAGATCCCTACGACGAACGTCGCGAACTATGGCGTTCCTTCCTTGAGGTCGTCCGGCTCGCCACGCCCAGAGCGGTACTGATGGAGAACGTCCCTGACATGGCACTGGATAGGGAGATGTTCATTCTCCGGACGATTGTCCATGAGCTGGAAGTTATGGGCTACTCGGTCGAGGAACGAGTCGTCGAAACCTCAAAGTACGGAGTACCACAGCACCGTCAGCGCCTCATCCTCGTGGCGCTGGCAAACGGCACATCGTTTACCTGGCCGACGGAGGTGCCCAGCAAGGTCAGCGTCTGGAATGCCATCGGAGACCTGCCTCAGGTGGAGGGAGGGTGGCGACCTGAAGGTGGCGCCAGCGGCTGGGCACGCTACGAGGAGCCGGTCACCACTTTCCAGAAGCAAATGCGCACGGGAGTGGCGCCCGACGATGCGCACAAAGTGTTCGACCACATCACACGACCCGTACGAGACGACGACGTGATGGCCTTCGAGCAGATGGACAGCACAACCCGTTACTCCGATCTACCGGAGGAGTTGCGCCGATACCGTGCCGACATCTTCGACGACAAGTACAAGCGCCTCGACGAGAACGGACTGTCACGCACGATAACCGCCCACATAGCCAAGGACGGCTACTGGTACATCCATCCAAGGCAGAACCGCACTCTCACGGTACGTGAGGCAGCGAGGCTGCAGACCTTCCCCGACTGGTTCCGCTTCGCCGGGCCGCCATCGGCGGCTTTCCGGCAGATCGGCAATGCCGTACCCCCATCCCTAGGCGAGCAGCTTGGAGCAGCGATCGCACGCTCCCTGGACGATCAGCGCTCATCGACTGTCAGCAGCAGACGACTGTCATCCATGCTGGCCAGCTGGTACCGGACTACAAGCGTGCGTGCCTTCCCGTGGTTGGACGCGGACACGCGCTGGCAGGTCGTTGCTGCAGAGATGCTCCTCGACCGCGCCGCACCTGAGCAGGTGCGTTACTTGTGGCCAGTGATCGCACGTTGGAAGCTTCCGGAGGACACGATCACGTTCGCTGATGACCTCGTCGAGATCGGCCGGTGGATCGGCCGGAAAGCTAGGGCGACGCAGATTCTCGCCGTAGCTCGCTGGCTAGCCGACCACCCTGGGGCGCTCGATGACGACTCGTCCTCGCGAAGAGTTCACGGTATCAACGACGCGATCGCGGACCTGGCCGTGCTGGCGGTTCCGACATCGGACGAAGATGCCGCAGAAGAGCCGGTCCTGATCACCAAGGGCGTGTTGCGCGTGGCTGCGCGCTTCTTTGGGGAGCCTGTAGACCGGCGCAACCGCATGACCGACGGCCGGCTTGCCGTCGCGCGCCTGATCGGGGAATACGACGACGCCCGTCATGCCCATCTCGGCCTAGTCGAACTCGCTGCTACTCGATGCAGGCCGGCCGATCCGCTCTGCAGGGAATGTCCGCTGGGTGGACACTGCAAGGGCTCTAAGGCTGAGCAGCAGGCAGAGGCCGCACTGTTCTAAACCCGTTCAAGTTCCGGGCGAAGCCCACTCGTTTGACGATCGTCATCCCGTGAGGCCTAGCGATTGAGCTACCTCGGGAGCATGCTCTTGCAGCGCAGCGACAATCCGCCGGAATGCGGCGTACTCCCCAGCTTGCATGGCCGCCGATCGAAGTGCCAAGCCAGCGACCGGAGAGGGCTCGTGCGGCCTGCTTTCGCGTTTCGTGTTCTCATTGCGCTGCACGCCATCGCTTCTCGGCGAGTCGGCTGTCGCCGTCTTTCGGTAGGCGGAGTCCGACCTGATGCATAGCTCATTTACGGGCTGCTCGAGCATCTGGCGCAGCTGCGGTGGAATCGTGATCCGCATCTTTGCTACATCGATGTTGAAGGCCGAATCCAGATCCGTGTCAAAGCTCAGGGCTGCTCGGGCGAGTTTCGTGTGCTCGTCTATGGCCCGGATCCCGGCCCAGCCACCCCACTGGACAAGCCGGTCCGCCCGGTAGACGTACAGGCCCTGCTGGCGATTCCACTTCAGCGGTCCGGATAGGCGCTCGAAACCCTCTGGGTCACGGAAGGCATCCTTCGCCGGCAGGACGTACCTGTCCAGTTTCACCACGCCAGCGCGGCGGCCGACCACGACCTCGAACTCGAGCGGTGGCAGCTGCATTCGCGCCGGCTCCTCGGGAGCAAACGGATTCCACGGTGGGATCTTCTCCCCGTTTACCGTCACGGTCAGACCCTTGCCTGCGGTTCCCTCAAGATAGCGATGGAACACCATGGCGAGATGCTCCGCGGTCCGCGACGCAAGGGTCTCTAGACGACGGCGTGCCCAGCCCCCGTCAGGCTTCCTCTCGGGCAATACCCGGTCGAGGTCACGCCATAGCACTACAGTGCCGCCGCCGTCGGACAACAGGGCTGTCGCTCGGTGGAAGTCGCGATCTCGCTCGGGATCCAAGACGAGCCAGTCGTCCCAATCCTCGACCACATCCAGATCAAGCATCCTTGCTGTCGTCCGGGCGGTTGCCGTGTGTCGGCGGCTGACTACAGTTACGCACCGGCACTGTGACAGCGAGGCTGTCTTCAATCCGAGGCCGTATCGGCCTAGGTCGCCATGCGCGTAGACGCGGCGAGTCCCGTACCGCAGGGCCTCGGTTAGTGAAAGGGGCGTCATTCCGACTCCATCGTCTGCGATGAAGACTCGGGAGTCCGCGCCATCAAACTCGATGTTGATCTCGACCCGGGCGGCTCCGGCGGCGAGACTGTTATCAACAATGTCTGCCACAGCCGACGGAAAGTCATACCCGATGTCGCGAAGCGACTGGGTGAGCCGTGCGGCCGAAGGAGTGACTACGAAGCGCTGCGTCACGAGATCCGCCCTCTCTTAGTGATCGGGACCAGGATCTCATAAACCGCTGTCAGTCTTGTGGACCTTGGAAGCTCTGAGTCGTCCGTCGAGCTGAGGCGGTTAGTCATTGACGCAGGTCGTTAGCGTGCACGCGCGACCTCGCGCTCAGTCGCGTCGGCCAGCTCTTCGCTTCTGCACGATGACCAGTTGGCGGAGATGACCTCGAACTGGCTTTCGGTGAGAGTGGCTGATCGAAGTCGCCGTACTCGGTATCTGTTGCAGGCCGCAGGGTGACGTCCACTAGGTAGGTGCCCACCGGGATTGGCGCCGGTCCTTAGAGACGTCGGCATCTCCGGTCCCTGGACCGCACTGGGACAAAGCCAAGCCGTTGTCTGGCTACAGTTGCTCGATCGGGAGGTCGCCGGCTACCAGCACGACTCGCAGCTGGTCGGTCGGCAGGCTCCAGCCGCTGAGCACGGCCCGCAGCTCGTCCAGCTCGGCGGCTGTGATGGGGGCCTCCCTTACGCGCAGGCTTGCAACGAGCTCGTCGAGCATCAGGCCCCATTCGCCGCCGCCTGCCATCGATCGCAAGCCGTCCATGTCAGACGCGGTGAGGCGATCGGCGAATAGTTCGGGTAAGTGGTGTGTCTGCGTCGCAAGCCTGGCTTCCTGCTCACGGTCCATCGGGCATTCTCCTCAAAGCGTCGTTTGTTCCCGTGACGTCGGGCTTTGGCTAGCGAACTCGGTGCATGGAGTCGCGCAGGTGGCGTAGCTGGTCGAGGTAACCGGCGGCGTCGCTGTCGGAGCTGTACCGCTCGCTGACGACTGTGCCGAGCTCGCTGGACACCATGAGCAGGCTCGGCACTGATAGCCGCGGGCCGGCGAGGGCGCGCTGGCCGTAGTCGAGGGCGCGCTCGAGGTCGCCCTGGCGGGCGGCGATCACGCCGAGCGTGATGCGGGCTTCGGTGTTGCGCATCGGCGACAGCTCGGTACCGGTGGCGTCGGTGCCGAGGCGCAGGACCTCGCCGGCGTAGGTTTCGGCGAGCTTGTTCTCGGTGCTGGCGGTGTCTCCGGTTCGGCCGAGGATGCGGTAGCAGTCCATGGAGTAGAAGTCCCACTTGGCCGGGTCGACGGCGAAGTGGTTGTCCAGGTTCTCGGGGTAGGGGAGCTGCTCCAGAAGGGCGCGGCCTTCGTCGAGGGCGACCTCGACCTGGCGGCGGTCGCCGATGCGGGCCCAGGCCTTGGCCTTCTGGGCGTACAGCTGGACCGCGGCGGGGCCGGCTGATGCTACGCCGTGGCCGGTGGCGGCGGCGTCGAGGACGCCGCGGTAGTCGCCGCGGGTGAGGGCGAACCAGGCCCGCATCTCCTGGGCCCACGCCATGATCTCGGCGTTGCCGGACTCATCACCCAGGCTCCAGGCGACATGCCGGGTGGCCTCGGCGGCGGCCCGGTTGGCCGAGTCGTACTCGACGCAGCCGGTCAGCGCGGCCAGCCAGCCCGCCAGAGACAGCAGCTCCCGATGCTGGCCCAGGGTGAGCTGCCGGTCGAGCATCGCGGTGATGCGGCGCAGCCAGGCCCGCCCCTCCCCAAGGAGCTGGTCGGCGTGCAGGTGCGGGTACTCGCTGCAGAGGCGGTCGACGGTGATCCGCAGTCCATCGAGGGTGGCGTCGTCCAGCGAGGAGGAGCGCAGCCGGGTAAGGATCTCCAGCGTGTCCATCCCGGCGCCTGCGACGAGCTCAGCGTCAGCGTCCCGGCTACCCGCGACAGGCCAGATCGCCGCGGTCACGGTGCCGAAAGTCTTGGCGATCACCGGCCGGTAGAAGTCATCCGGGCAGGACTCGCCGCTCTCCCACGAGTGCACCCGGCGCAGCATGGACTCCTTTCCCGGCAGCTCGCCCGGCGCGTGAGCCCGTAACGCCTCGATGAACTGCGGCTTGTTCCAGCCGCGCGCCTCGCGCTCAGCGGTGATGCGCCGCGCCCAGGCGGGCCTGTCGTTCATCCGACGTCTCCCTAAGTGAGGATCGCTGACTCCAGTGTCCGGCCCCGGCCACCGCGCGTGAAGCCCGCACGGGGATGACGACCAGGGGTGACGACCAGACGTCACCCCCGGCGCACTCTTCCCGATTGCGCCGGCCCGACCGACCCTGCAGCTATAACGCCAGTCGGGCTCATCAGCCCTGGTCATGGAGGTCGTGAGATGTACTCGCCGTCCCGGAAGTTCCTGTGGTACCTGGCCCTGATCGTGTTATTGGTGTTCGTGTTCAAGAGCCCGGTCGTCGCCGGTCACCTGGCGAAGATGGGCGGCGGCCTGCTGTCCGCAGCGGCCGGCACGCTGGCCAAGCTCGTCCGCGCCATCTGACGCCATCCGGACACCCGATGCCATACATGCACCGCGTGCCTGGCGCGCTCCGAACCACTGGAGGCGGACGCCATGGACAGCCATGCTCACAGCCACGCGCTTGACCGTGCCGGAGCGCTGCCCGTCATCCGCGGGCCGCGCTGGTTCGGCCCCGATACCGGGCCGCTCCTGCTGCGGATCGAGGTACCGGTGATGCCGAGCCTGATGGTCGCGGCGCTCTACGGCGCAGCGCAGCCGGACGAGATCGACAGCGACGAGGAGTTATGCGGCACAGTCGCGGTCAACCTTCTGATAGCCGGCCTGCCCGCGCTCGAGGCGCGCGCGGCGCGGCTGCGCACTGACGAGGAACGCGGCACCGTTGAGTCGCCGGCGTTTCTCGCCAGGTGCCGCGAGCGGGTTGCGGAGCTACTGCAGGCGTAACGCATCCGTCGGCGTACCTGCCCAGGGGACGGGAACGTGGCCGCACCACACTCAGCCCGCGCAAACCGGCCGCCGGTTGCGGCGGATCACGATGCCGCCAACTCGGCCGCAGACATCGGATGGGCTCACCGCGGCCCGGAACGTCGAAGCTCCACCTGCCGGCTCTGGTTATCTGCGGCGCCTGGTGACGAAGCTGCCGCGGCCGGGGACCGTGACGACCAGGCCCTCGTCGGAGAGGACCTTGATCGCCTTGCGAACCGTGCCGACAGCCAGCCCGGTCTCCTGCACGAGGAAGGTGAGCGATGGCAGCGGGTGCTCGGGCAGGATCTCACCGGACTCAATCCGCTCCCGCAGGATCGCCGCAAGCTGGAGGTAGCTCGGCTCCGGCGACATCAGGTCGATCTTGATCGGCACGAGAGCCAAGGTAGCCATGTCAGCTATAGCTTCCCTGGCTCAGATCATGTTTACCATAGTAGCTATATCAGCTATGCTAACTCTAGGCGCGGGCCTCGGGGTCGGTCGGGCTGGCGCTGCTGCTGAGCTGGCGAAGCTCCGGAGGTGCGTGGTCATGACGCTCTGCCCGCATTGCGGGAAGTTCCAGCGGACAACCAGATGCCCGGTGCCGCGATGCGGCGGGTTCATCTGCCCGTGCAGCGGCCGGTGCAACCGGGCGGACCACTACGACCTCGCTGGGTATGCACCGGATGGCCCGTCCGCGCCGGGTCGGGGGAGCAGCCCGACTCGGAGACGGCCGCGAGCGTGCGAGCCGGGGAGCGCTGAGTGGGCATCGACGGGCTCGACCGCGAGCCGGAGGAGCAGGAGCAGCTTGCCGACCTTCGCTGGCACTGGGATCTGGCCTACGAGATCAACCTGTCCGGCGGCACGTGGACAGCGCGGTTCCTCGGCGGGCCGGGAACGCTGTCGGCCGGTTCGGCGGACGAGCTCCGGCATCTGATCCGGGCTGACTACGCCGTGCGCAAGGCCGCGGAGGCTGCCGGCGGCACGCTGGAGATGGGTGAGGGGGAGCGGGCGCTGCGGCGGCTGGTGGACGAGGGCCTGGTCTGAGTCCCTGGTTTCCGGGCCGTACGGCCGCGTCGCTGGGGGCGGCCGTGCGGAGGGCGGCCACGTTCCCGTCATGGTTGTGGTTCTCATCGGCCGCGGTGACGGGCGGCTCGAGCTGGCGGGCGGGTGGGCCAGCCCGGTTCGGCGTTCTGGCCGCCTCACCCTGACGCCCCGCGTCCCTGCTTCTGTGCCTCGGTCTGGCTTCCGATGCTCTGTTTGTGATCTTGCAGTCTGCAGCTTCTGGTGGTTGCTGTCATCCTCGGCCGTGAGCCTTTGGGCGGAACAGACCATTGCATTACGAATGATCATGGCCCGGCCGGGGCTGCGTGCAAAACGGGGCAGGCAGGGAGGCCCGGTGGCTGTGGTGGTGACCGCCGCGTCCGGCTACGACCTGGGCTATGTGTGGAAGAACCAGACCGGGCAGGCGGCGGAGCGGTCGGCGGGCGGCTACTACATCAACGCCGCGCAGGCGGGGGAGCCGCCCGGCCGGTGGTGGGGGCCCGGCGCGCGGGCGCTGGGGTTCGCCGACGGGCAGGTGGTGGAGCGGCGGCCGTATGAGATGGTCTACCGGCAGCTCGACCCGCGGACCGGGGCGAAGCTGGGCCGGGCACGGGGGAACTACGCGACGTTCGGCGACCATCTGGCGCGGCTGCGGGCGGCCGAGCCGCACGCGACGACCGAGCGGCTGCTGGAGCTGGAGCGGGAGGCCGCGCAGGCGACCCGGCAGGCACCGGCCTACACCGACATGACGGTGTCATTCTCGAAGTCGATCTCGGTGTTCCACGCCTCGATCCGGGAGAACCAGCGGTGTGCCCGGCTGGCCGGTGACGATGCCAGCTCGGCGGGGTGGGCTGCGATGGAGGTCCGGTATCAGCAGGTGGTGCAGGCGGCCAACCGGGCCGGGCTGGAATACGTGCAGCAGTGGGCCGGGATCACGCGCACCGGCTACCACGGCTCGCGGACCGGCGGTGGCGGCGCCGGTGTCGCCGGGCTCGCTGGCGGCGGCGAGGCGGGCCGGTTCGAGGAGGCACTGATCACGGTGTCGTCGTGGCTGCAGGGGACCAGCCGGGACGGCGATCCGCAGGATCACGTGCATAACCAGATCGCCCGTCTGGTCAAGACCGTCCGTGACGGCAAGCACCGGGCGCTGGACACCGTGTGCCTGCGCCAGGTTCTCGGCGCGGTGCAGGCGATCGTCGCGACGCACGTGGAGTGCGGGCTGACGGCCGCGTTCGGCGTCGAGTGGGTCGCGCGGACCGACGGCCGGGGAAACGAGATCGCCGGGATCATGCAGGCGGAGATGGACGCCTACTCCGCGCGCACGGTGGCGATCACGGAGGCGATGCCTGCAGCGGTGGCGTCGTGGACGGCGAAGTACGGGCGTGAGCCGAACGAGCGGGAGCTGCTGTACATCCGGCAGGAGGCGACGCTGGCGTCGCGGCATGGCAAGGACGGCGGCGTCATCGACTGGGATGCGCTCGCAGCACGGTGGGATGCGCGGATCGGCGGGGAGCTTGCGTCGGTCGCGCCGCGCGTGTCGCCCGTTCTGCGGGCAGACGCTGCCACGGGTTGGGACGCGGCGCGCGGCACGCGAACTGCGTTGCGTGACGCCGGGCACGCGGGTTGGCGCGGCGCGCGGCCTGTGCAGGAGCGTGACGCAGTGTCCGCGTCTGCGCCTGGCGCGGAACCGGCGTCAGCTACCGGCCGCACGCAGGCGACGCGACGCACGCACGCGCCGGGGATTCTGCGTGACGCGGTGCGTATGCGTGACGCCGATCAGCTGCGTGGCGCGGCGCGTCCCGCGCCGGAGGAGCTGACCCGCACGGTCCAGCGGGCACTGACGCTGGTGCAGGCAGCGAAGTCCACCTGGACCCGGTCGGACCTGCTCAGGCAGCTGGCGCTGGTCATGCCCGCTGAGTCCCGGGCGATGACGCCGGAGACCGCGGTGGCGCTGCTGCACGAGCTGGCCGATGAGGCGTTAGCCGGATCGGTGGAGGATGTGGTGTGCCTGGAGGCGCCGCAGTGGCCGCCGCTGCCGGACTATCTGCGCCGGCCGCTGGACGGGCGCAGCGTCTACACCCGGCCCGGCACGACCCGCTACGCCACGAGGGTGCAGCTGAGCATGGAAGAGGAGCTGCTCCAGCTCGCGCAGCGGCAGATCGCGCCGCACCTGACCCGGGATCAGGCGGCAGCGCTTCTCGGCGCGGACCCGGCCACGCTTGACGCGCAGCTCGCGGGACCGGCGCGCGGTTTGCGTGAGGTGAGTGGGGAGCTGGCCGAGCCGGGCCTGCGTCTGGATCAGGCGGCAGCGCTGTTCCACGTGCTGACGTCCCCGCGCGTGGTTGAGGTGGTCGCCGGGCCCGCGGGCAGCGGCAAGACGCGGACCCTGGCCGAGGCTGCGCGTGCGTGGACGGACGCGGGGATTGGTCAGGTGCTGGGCATCGCGACCGCGCAGGCCGCCCGGAACGTGCTGGCGGCGGCCGGCGTGACCGCGGCGGAGAACAGCGCCGTCTTCCTGGGACATCTGCCGGGTCGGCGCGGCGCACGCGGAATCCGTGACATCGGGCCGGGCACGCTGCTGGTGATCGACGAGGCGTCGATGATGTCGATCCCGGACCTGCTGCAGATCGTCCGGCACGCGGCGACGCGCGGCGCGAAGGTCATCATCGCCGGTGATCACGAGCAGCTCACCGCGATCGAGTCCGGCGGCGGCATGATGCTGCTGGCGCGCAGGCTCGGCTTCGTCCAGCTGACCGAGGCGGTCCGGTTCAACGCAGGGTGGGAACGCGACGCCTCGCTGCCGCTGCGGGCCGGGGACATGACGGCGCTGGACGATTACCACGAGCACGGCCGGATCCGCGGCGCCGACCCTGAGCAGGTGATGGACGATGCGGTCCGCCGGTATGTCGCCCACTATCTGGCGGGCCGGGACGTTCTGCTGATGGCACGTGACCGGGCGCGCTGCCGTGAGCTGTCCCGCCGGATCAGAGATGACCTGATCCACCTTGGTCTCGTCGACGCCAGCCGTGAGGTCTCGCTGGCGGAGGGTGTGCGTGCGTCGGCAGGTGACCTGGTCTTCTGCCGGGAGAATGATCACACGGTGGTGGCGGGGGAGCCGGGCCGGGCGCTGGCCAACGGCGACCTGCTCCGCATCGAGGCCATTCGCGACGACGGCACGCTCCTGGTCCGCCGCGCCCTGGACTGCAACCCCGTCGACGGCGGCCGGCGGTGGACCGACCGGACGTTTGCCTACGCCGGGTTCGCGACCGCTGATCTTGGTTACGCGGTCACCGGGCACTCGGCTCAGGGCCGCTCAGTCCAGACAGCCATCCCGGTCGTCACCGGGATCGAAGACCGGCAGTGGCTGTATGTCGCGATGACCCGCGGCGCGGAGTCGAACACGATGCTCGTGTTCACCCAGTCCGCCAGGATCGCCGATCCCGAAGCCGGAACGCGGCCAGCACCCGAGCTCGCCCGCTATGGGCGCATCTCACGGGAGCGCGCCGGCTTGGCCGCCATACCTTTGGCCGACTCGGCTCGCGGAGGGCCGCAGCCGCGGGACGCCATCGCGGTCGCGGCCGATATCCTCGGCCTGGACGGCTCCGAGGCGTCGGCGCTCGAGACACAGGATCAGGCCCTGGCGGACGCTGACCACCTGGCGCTGCTGAACGCCATCTGGCAGGGCGAGACCTCCGGGCTGCAGGCAGACCGGTACCGGCAACTCGTCCGAGAGGCACTGCCCGAGGAGTACGCGGCCGACGAGCTGGTCTCACCGCAGGCAACGTGGCTGTGGCGGACACTGCGATCGGTCGAGACAGCCGGCCTTGACGTCAGCGATGTCGTCCGGGATGCCGTGGGCTTCCGGTCTCTCGCCGGGGCCAGGGACCTGGCCAGCGTGATCGACGCGCGGATCAGGCGGATGACAGGCCCCCTCGTCCCGCGGTCGCAACTTCCGTGGTCCGCCCGCGTCCCGCAGGTCGCCGACCCGGAACGGCAGCAGTTCCTCACTGAGCTGGCGGCCGCCATGGACGCCCGGAAGGGGCGCATCGGTGAGCACCTGGCCGAGTACCCGCCCGCCTGGGCGGATCATGCTCTCGGCCCGGTACCTGAGGATCCGCTCGATCGGCTGGAGTGGGAGCAGCGCGCCGCCGAAATCGGGGCCTACCGCGAGCTGTACGGATTCGACCACCCCGGCGAGGCGCTCGGGTCCGAGCCGACGGGCGACAGCCCGGAGAAACGAGCGGCCTGGCACTCAGCGTTCGCCGCTCTGGGCGCGGTCGACGGCATCGACCTGCGTGGTTTGCCAGATGGAAGGCTGCTGGACATGCGAGCTACCTACGCGACCGAGACAGCGTGGGCGCCGCGGCACGTCGGACGCGAACTCCGCGCCATTCGGACTAGCGCCCACGACGCCGGTCTGGCGGGCATCCGTTCCCGGGCTGAGGAACGAGTCGCACGCCAGCGCGGCCAGGACGAGATCGCCGCTCGGCATGCCGCGCTCGCGCGCTCCTATGCCGCGCTGGAAGGCTTCTACCGCCAGCACGAGACCGAACTGGAGCAGACGATGCAGGCCCGGCGCGACTGGGAACAAAGGACTGAGTCACGCCGTCTGGCCGTCGCTGCCGACGCTGAACTGCGCCGTCGCCATCCCGGCGAGCGGCTCGAACCACTCCGGTCCGCCGAACCCGTCGTCACCGAACAGGAACGCGAACAGCTCGTCCTGGTTGCCGGTTCCGACTCCTACCAGACACCAGAGTGGATTGCCGAGCTCGCTGCCGAACGCCGCGCAGTCCGCGAGCGACTCGCCGGGCGCGGCGGCCTGCTGCGGACGCGAGGTGCGGGGCGAGACCGCGAAGGCATCGCGGTGTCATGGCCGGTCCGGTCGGCGCGCACGCGCGGTGCGATCCTTCAGCCACCCGCGCCGGCGATGCGGCCCGCGCCAGCCATGGTGCTGCAACATGCCGCCGGATTTGAGGCCGAACGATCGTGACCGTTCGCCGTCTCGGCCAGCGTGCATCATGAGATCGGAGATAGAAGGTGATAGGTATGCAGACCGACTTACGGACAGTTGACCGCCTGCCCGATGAGTGGCTCGACCCGCCTTACTGGCTGATCAGCATGCTTGATTGGCAAAGCAGGGACGACGTGTCCGAGTCCGCGGTGGCGATCGCGCCCAGCATTATCCCGCGCGAAGTGGTCAGCTATCAGGCCCGCCAGGTCCTCGGCTGCGCCGACCTGTACTCCCGCAAGCACCGCCAGCGAGTCGTCTTCTTCTCCGATCTCACCCGCATGTTCACCGACGCGGGCACGTCATGGTCCCGGCTCGGCGTCGACTGGCAGAGCGCCCTGCTGGAGCTCCGTGGCGGGCAGTTCCCGGCGCTATTCCTGACCATCTCCGAGCGCGCCTATCTTGTCATCGGCGGTGCAACCGGCGCCACGGCATCAGCGCTAGCCGAGGACGCAAGGAACCTCGAAGACGAGCGTCAGCTGGTGCGCACGTCCATGGCCAGGCAGCTGGAAAGCGACTGGCCTCCATACATACGGACCGCAGCCAGCGCAGGACACCTCACCTTCGCCTGATGGCAGTCTGGGGCGGCTAGCGGAGCGCGTCACGCAACTCGTCCACCGCTTCGGCAAGAGCCTGTGGCTTCGCGCGCCCATGCCACTCGTCGAACGCCACAACGACCTTCTCCGCAGCCATTCGGAGCGCCGCCGATCCGCGTGCTCCACCGGCCTTGCCCTTCGGCGGCGGCTCCAGCACGAACGTTCCCACACCCGGCCTGTGCTCTATCAGGCCCATCGAGATCAGCGTGCCGTGAACTCGACCCGCGGTCGTCCGACCCACGCCGTGCATCTCACTCAGCTCACGCGCAGAAGGGAAACGGTCACCCGGCTTCAGCTCGCCTCGCGCGATCGCGTCCGCGTAGTGCCTTGTCAGGCGCTCAAACCGCGTGTCGAAACTGCCGATGTCTCCGTGCGCCATGCGCCGCTGCCCATCCGGTGTGCTAGTACGCCCAGTGTGGTGCAGACCATTATGCTCGCGCGCCGCGGTCTGATCGGCCAGTCATCGGTCCTGTAGGACGCGGACGGCACCAAACACCCAAGAGGCCGATGCGCGGCCAGCGTCCAACCTCACTATCGATTCGAGCAACGTGCCGCACGACGGCTCAGGCCCCCTGAACCACTAGCGCGGCCCATAGCCATGCACGCTGTGCCAAGCCCCAACAGCGAATACGTGGTTGCTGCCGCCTTGAGGATGTTATGCCGCTTACAACCTCTTAGTTCCAAAGATACGTAAATGACATAACAGCCCGCGACAGTTGGCGCTGAGTCTATACTCGGCACAGTTCGTGCAGTGAAGACCAGGAAAGGCAACAGTGATGATCCCGGAGCCACGCCGAGCGCGCCGAATCAGCACTCTCTTCCTCGCTCTGGCGCTCTCAGTGGGCGTGCCGTTCACTGCGCTTTCCTTTGTCCAATACCTACACCACCATCCAGTCCTGGCTATCGGCGCTATCTCAGCCTATGAACTCGTCTTGGCTGGAACGAGCTTTCTGTCACTGGTATCTAGTGACCTGCGAATCCGCTGGTCAAACCGGCTGGCAGATGCACTCGACTCATGGATGCGCCGGAGATTCTCAAGCTATACCAGGGCGTACCTTAGTTATGTTCGAGCATACACGCGATATATGGATGCAAAGGGCCTATCGACCGCCGGTCAGCATGTCTTTGAGATGCGAGATGTGCTGATATCTCTGGCACTCTCCGCGACGTCTCTGCACAGACTGTCACCGGATCCAGTTCGGCGTCACTCCGACAAATCATCTAACGACGCCAACGAAATCTGGTACTGGCTGAAGGAGGCGCGGCAGGGCGGGAATCTCCTCTCAATCATTGGACCGCCAGGGTCCGGCAAGACCACGCTTCTGCGCCACGTAGCATTCGTGCTCTCCAGCCCACGTAACCATAGTCGGCCGCCGAATGTGCCGAAGAGGTTGCCAGTCCTTATCAACTTGCGGGAACACAAATCGTGGGGTAGTGGAAACGCCTTTAACCTTGCCGACCTAATCAGGGCCAACCTGGTAGGGCTCAATCGCTCCGAACCGCCATCGTGGGTGGAGGCCAATCTCCGGAGTGGAAGGTTTGCCATACTTCTGGACGGACTCGATGAGATTCCCCAGCCGGATGCGCGTACGGAACTAGCTGACTGGCTTAGCCGTCAGGTAAGCGCACAGGCCGGCAACCTGTTCATACTGACGAGCCGACCATTCGGATATCGTGAAAATCCAGTCGATGGTGCCATAGTCGTCGAAGTTCAGCCGCTAGCAGAAAGCCAGATCTCTACATTTGTTACCCAGTGGTACCGGGCCGCAGAGACGAGATCGCACGGCGAGGACAACCTTTCGTCGCGCCTGGCAGCGGCTGCAGGCGCGACAGAACTCCTTGCGAGCCTCGACCAAATGCCATCTCTATTCGCGCTCACAGCCAACCCACTGCTGCTTACGATGCTTGTCAATGTTCACTACTACCGCGGGGCTCTGCCCGGGAGCCGGGTAGAGCTGTACGACGAGATATGTGATGTATTTCTCGCTAAGCGCGATCGAGCTCGGGGGGTTCGCGTGGAGATACCTGGAGCCCGAAAGCGCTTCGTGCTTCAGGTGCTGGCCCACGAAATGACCTCTCGCGGCATCACTCAGGTGAAGTCTATTGATGCATCCGAATACGTTACGGCAGCGCTTTCAAGTGTCCGAGAGCAGCTTGCACCGACGGATTTCTTTCGCGCCATAGAAGACGCTGCTGGTCTTATAGTTGAGAAAGAGCGCGGGGTATATTCGTTTGCGCATTTGACGCTCCAGGAGTATCTATGCGCGGAGTATCTCAAGGAGAACCGAGCTGTTGACGAGGTCGTCAGCAATATCGAGTCCCCATGGTGGCGCGAGACCATAAGACTGTACGCCGCCATGTCAGACGCAACCCCAATCGTCGCCACGTGCCTCGACAGGCGGGACGAGGGCGACTTGCTCTTGCTGGGTCTTCAGTGTGCTGAGGACGCAAACGTGATAGACGCTGCGATCTTGTCCGCGGCACACACCTGTCTTTACCCCCCGCAGGCCCGCGAAGACATAGGGGCGCGTCACGTGGCTGCACGCGCCAGACTGCAGATGCGAATGCAGCATGACTTTGTTCTCCGGAGGAATAGCTTCATTGCGCGGCCGAACATCACCTGGCTGGAGTACCAGTACTTCGTAGACTCGCGTAGTAATACCTCTTCCGTTGTGCCGGATCACTGGCGCGAAGGCATCTATCCTGCTGGTAGCGACGATGACGCCGTAGTAGGTGTCCGTTATCAGGACGCCGTAGAGTTCTGCAACTGGCTAGCGACGGAGCTGCAGTCTTCGTTTATGTTCAGGCTTCCCCTGGTCAGCGAGATTGATAAAGCTCTGGAGCGGCTGGAGGCAAGAGAGCTCGCTGAAGGCCTGGGCTTCTGGACCTTGACACAGCAGCCCGCGAGTCGCGACGGCCGCTTTTGGCCTCTGCTGAGGTTCCAGACCGAGGGTTCCCGCCGAGATGTATACCCATTTTCCCAGCCGTCCCTGAGAAGTGGGGGATTTGCAGCGCAAGTCTCAAGTGATCTTCTTCGAGTCCGAGCGGAGGCTGATACTGAGCGCGATGCGTCGGATCAGTCTGCGCTGAGTGACAATATTGCGACCTCGCTCGCGAGCCTTATTGACGACTGCTGGCCAGTTGGCTCGGCGTGCGACGTCGGCCAGACATTAGCTGATATACAGCTCGCCAACGTACTTGTCAAAGAGTATGTGCACACTTATGGACTAGTGCGCGGAGCACGGCCGCGCTTGTTTACCTTCATGGAAGAACTGCGCGAGTGCTCTGCGAACGCCTTCGACCGCAGTAAGTATGCCGATCGTGGCGGTAAACACATGTGCGGTCTCCGGGACCGTGCACGAGCTGCGGCGATTGGTGCTGCGGCCGATTGCTTGAGAATTCATGCTGAATATGGAGCAGGCGTGTTCTTGCCTCCTCGGGAGAAGGTGACCAAGCCGACCGCGAGAATTCCAAACCCTAGCAGGCAGCCCACGGTAGCAATGAATGTTCTCGCTCGAGCGTTCGTGAGCATCTACGCGGATCTATTGATTCTAGAGGCTCGCCTTAGTGGACGAATTATACCTACAGATTCGATAATGTATGTCCGGGAATCCATAGGCGTTGTTCAAGAAGATGTTGATTCTGAGGCGGGAGATTATCCGAGACACTTGACGAAGGAGATCTTTGACCGCCTTGTGGCTGCTGTCGCGCTTGTGGCGCTGGCGCCATTGCTGGTTTTCATAGCCTTGGCGATTCGGCTTTCGGATGGTGGCCCAGCGATTTTTCGACAGATTCGCGTAGGTCGGAACGGTAGGCTTTTTACGCTATACAAGTTCCGCACCATGGTCGTTAACGCCGAAGACCGACTGGCGGACTTGATGGCCGCGAATGAGTCGAGTGGTGTGCTTTTTAAGATGAGGAAGGACCCGCGTGTTACTACTCTCGGCGCTCGACT
>Ga0335075_10006577_pt1 | contig 17927 bp, 14 predicted proteins | sample Lox_Sample_24_FD_206723 | JGI IMG/M metagenome (GOLD analysis project Ga0335075, IMG submission 206723) | Soil microbial communities from Loxahatchee National Wildlife Refuge, Florida, United States - Lox_Sample_2.4 | ecosystem: Environmental > Terrestrial > Soil > Wetlands | place: USA...
ATGAGTGGCATGGTCATTGGTGTCGACTTATTAGATAGAGCAATGGGTACAAAAAAATCCACACGATATCGACGAAGTGCCAGTAGAGGCCGAAGTTTTCGATCGTATTCATGTGGCCGTTGGTGTAGGTGCCTCCCCAAGCCTGGAAGAGGAGGACGATGAGAATGCCGCAGCCGATGCACATGTGCAGGGCGTGCATCCCGGTCATAGCGAAATAGAGCGAAAAATAGATCTGCGTCTTGTCTGCCATGCCGACCGAGAGCGGCCTGTCGGCTGGGTATTTCGGGTTGACGTGCGTGAAGTCCTCGATACTGAAATTGAGGCCGGGGACGTGGTGCTCGACCCATTCTGCATGCCACTCGTAGGCCTTGATGCCGAGAAAGACAAGGCCCAGCAGGAGGGTAAGGGTGAGCCAGCGCAGCAGGGCCTTGCGGTTGCGCATTTCCGCCGAGTAGACGCCCATGGCCATGGTAAAGCTGGAGCAAATGAGCACGGCAGTGTTCATGGTGCCGGCCCAGATAATCATGTAATGGCTGCCGGCGACGAAGGCCGGGTAATACCAGTTGCGATAGATGAGATAGGCGGCGAACATGCCGCTGAAGAACATAATTTCCGTGAGCAGGAAGAGCCACATGCCGAAGTTGGCGGTCTCCCGCTGCTGGTCGGCGTTCGCAAAGTGATGGCGCACATAGTCCGGATGCTCGTGCGCGGGCTGTTCGTGTTCTGGAAGGGTTACGATCGCCTGGCTATCCAACGGTCTGCACCTCGTGTTTCGTCTTGTTTGCCAGCCATTCGTAGTCATAAGCCTCGTAGTCGATGACCGGCGTTTCCACAAAGTTTTCTGTCAGCGGCGGAGATTGGATCTGCCATTCAAGCCCGGTGGCCTGCCAGGGGTTGTTTCCAGCGATCTTGCCATACTTGAGCGACCAGGTGAGGTAGAGGATAGGCAGCAGGTAACCGATGCCGAGTACCGAGGCCCCGGCGGTAGAGAGCACGTTGAGTACCTGGAACTCCGGCGGATAGGCGGCGTAGCGGCGCGGCATGCCGAGGTACCCGACGATGAACTGCGGGAAGAAGGTGAGGATAAAGCCGATGAAGGTGGTGCCGGCGGCGAGCTTGGAGAGCCCCTCAGGATACATGCGACCGGTTATCTTGGGCCACCAGAAATGTACCCCTGCAAGGAAGGCCATGAGCATGCCGCCGACCATGACGAAGTGGAAGTGGGCGACGACGAAGTAGGTCTCGGTAAGGTGGATGTCCATGCCGAGCGAGCCGAGGAAGACACCGGTGAGGCCGCCGATGGTGAACAGACCCATGAAGCCGAAGGCATAGAGCATGGGTGTCTCAAACGTGATGGAGCCTTTGTAGAGGGTAGCGGCCCAGTTGAAGATCTTGATGGCCGAGGGCACGGCGACCAGCATGGTCAGCAGTGAAAAGACCAGCGCCGAGTAGTTGGAGACACCCATGATGAACATGTGATGAGCCCAAACGAAGAATCCGAAGACGGCGATGGCCACGGACGAGAAGGCGACGGCGGTGTAGCCGAAGACTCGTTTTCGCGAGAAGGTGCTGATCACCTCGGATATGACACCCATACCGGGGAGAATCATGATGTAGACGGCGGGGTGCGAATAGAACCAGAACAAATGCTGGAATAAGAGCGGATCTCCGCCCTTTGTTGGGTCGAAGACTCCAATTCCGATGGTGCGCTCGAGGATGACCAGAACGAGGGTGATGGCGAGAACGGGCGTGCCGAGGACCATGAGGATGGAGGCGGCGTAGTGCGACCAGACGAAGAGCGGCAGGCGGAACCAGGTCATGCCGGGCGCGCGCATGCGGTGGATGGTAACGATGAAGTTGAGTCCGGTAAAGATGGAGCTGAAGCCGGCGACAAATATCGCCATTCCAGCTGTTATGACGTGGGTATTTAAGTAGTGCGTGCTGAGCGGGGTGGTGAAGGTCCAGCCAGTGTCGACGCCGCCGGCGATCAGGGCCCAGAGAATCAGGCAGCCGCCGACGATGTAGAGGTACCAGCTGAGCAGATTGATCTTTGGGAAGGCAAGGTCTTTGGCGCCAACCATGATGGGGATGAGGAAGTTCCCGATGGTGGCGGGCACGGAGGGCACCAGAAACAGGAAGATCATGATGATGCCGTGCATGGTAAAGAGTTTGTTGTAAGTATCGGCAGCGACGAGGTCAGATTGCGGTGTGAGCAGCTCAAGGCGAATGAGTCCGGCCATGGCTCCGCCGATGAAGAAGAAGAACGTAATCGAGATCAGATAGAGGATCGCAATACGCTTGTGATCACCGGTGAGCAGCCAGCTCTTGAGGCCGTACTCGTTATTGAGATACGTGTGCTTGGGCAGTTTTGCCGTAGACTGGTCGGGAAGACTGACAATTGTACTCATTGGTTCACCATCCTCGACGCTCCGTGCGCCGTTTGAGGCTGCGCTGTGCTGCCTGCGCCAGATGCGGAAACCGAACCCTGCACCTGAGTGGTGTTCAGCGTTTGCTGAACGCGTTCGTTGGTGTGAAGGTGCTTGATGTATTCGACGAGGTCGATCAAGCCGTCTTCACTAATCTGACCCTGATAGGTCGGCATGATGGGCGCGTATCCGGCGATGACGTTGACCGCTGGGTTGAGGATCGAGTTCCGCAGGAAGGCGTCGTTAGCAGTAGTATATGACCCGTTGGCAAGCTGGACGCGGGATCCATAGACTTTGGCGAGGTTGGGGCCGCGCGCGGACGCCTCACCGGTGTGACAAGCGTTACAGCCGAGACTAGCGAAGAGCCGCTCGCCGTTCTGAGCAAGCGACGACCCGCTGGTGGAGCTGGCCAGCCAGGCCTGATAGTCGTCGGGAGTCATGGCGTAGACCCAGCCGATCATCTGCGAATGAAGCGTGCCGCAGTATTGAGTACAGAATAGGTGATACCTGCCGGGCTTGGTGGCGGTAAACCACACAGTGGTGTAGCGGCCCGGAATGACCTCGCGCTTTACGCGAAAGGCGGGAATGGAAAAGCTATGGAAGACGTCCTGCGAGATCATGGTGAGCTGGACGGGACGTCCGATGGGGACATGCAGGGCGTCAATTTCATGCTGCCCGCCGGGATGCTCGATCTTCCACATCCACTGCTTGCCTACGACGTACATGTCAAGGGCGTTGGTGGGCGGATCGTAGATGCGGAAGTAAAGCAGCGCACCCCAGACGAAGCAGATCATGAAGAGGGCGAGCGGGATGATGGTCCAGGTTGCCTCAAGCAGAGTGGAGCCTTCGATCTGAGTGGCTACGGGGTTGCGTTCCTGGCGGTATACGACGGAGAAGCCGATGACCAGGGCGGCGACCGCCGCCATGCCGATGACTGAGATAAAGATGAGAAAGAAGTAAAGGGCATCCGCATAGGGAGCGATCGACGACGCTTCGGGCGGAAAGAGCGCGAAGTGCGTTAGCCACTTAACGAGAAACTGCCAAAGTACCGGACTGATGAAATAATGCATCGTTCCCTTTACCCGTTTGCCGATTTGCGGGCAGCCTGAAGACGCCCGTTCCGAACATCGCGCCGAAAATTGACGATCATGTAGGTCCCAAGAATCAACATTGTGAGAAGACAGCCTGCCTGCACGATTCGCGCAATGAGCAGATCGTGCCGGTTGAGCAGTGGATTGTAGCGATAGCAGTAGGTGAGTATGTCGTCGACGACGGAGCCGATTTGGCCGTTGGAGGCCTCGACGAGTCCGAGTTGAATGTCGCGGGGTGAATACTCAACGCCGAGGTAATACTGCGCCAGCTTGCCGGAGGGAGTGAGGAGCTCGACGGAGCTGGCGTGGGCAAACTGTGTCATTTTGCCGTCGGGGCCTGGGACACGGGTGTAGCCAAAGCCAGTGGCCTTGGCGAGCGCGTCGATGGACGATTGCGGACCGGTGAGGAAGTGCCAGCCGTCGGCTGTCCAGGGACGGCCGTAGCGTTTGAGGTAGAGGGCCTTTTCGCTGGCGGCGAGTTTTGGGGTCTCGGTTGGGTCGATGCTGACAAAGATCACGTTAAAGTCTTTGCCGGGATCGAATTTGACCATCATCAGCGCGCCGACGATGCCGTCCATTTCCTCGGGGCAGAGCATCTTGCAGCGGTAATAGACCATGGCGAGGATGGCTGGCCGTTTGCCGAAGTAGTCGCCGAGGGTGACGGATTTTCCGGTGGAGTCGCGGAACGGGAGATTGAGGGGAATCTGGTGATTGAGATTTTGCGTGATCTGGACGCGCTTGATGAGCTGGGGGGTCACGTCGCGGATTGGGCCGGCCTGTTCCTGGCCCCAATCGGTGACCTGGGCACGCAGGCTGGCCGCGCCGAGGGCGAGCGCCAGAAGGCCGATGCCAAGCGCCGCTTTCCGAATTGTCGCCGGTTTGTTCATTTTTGTTAAAGCCTTATCTATGCCTTCTCTCCCACCTGCCCGCATGCTCTTAACTTCTGATTCTTCTCGTTTGGCCGCTGTCCTAATTATTATTAGCGTTGCTGGACGCCTGTTCGCCGGGGACTCGGGAACCTGTGCTTTCTTCCTGCTCAAAAGTGGTGCGCGCGAAGCCGTTGGTGAGCGGGACCTGGATTGTGGGAACCTTGTCGCCGAACATCAGCGGCTCCTTTGGCCCGGTTTGAGTTTCGACCGGCAGGCCGCGCTGCGCGATCAGTTCCATGGCACGCTGAATGGGGATGCGAACCTTGCCCTGGGACTCATTGACCCAGCTATAGTGCTCAAGAAGAAGATCCTCGCGGCGGTGGAGATCGACGAGGTCCTGGTCGCCGTTGTCGTTTTGCAGGCGCGGGGTCGGGAAGCTCTGGGTAAGCTGCTGCAACTGCTTTTGCTCGCCTGCGGGGTTGGACTGCATGTTCTCGAATTCCTCGGGCTTCTGGGCCGCGTGCCATTTGTCGGGCGGGCCGTCACGCTTGATGAGAGCGTTGTTGATGACCTTGCCCATTCCGAAACAGAAGACAAAGAACACGCCGACGGAGATGAACAGGCCGACGAGGAAGACGACGATGCCGGAGACGCTGACATCGGTGACTTCGTAGCCTTCACGTATCGAACTCTCTTTGTCTTTCGACTCGTGCGGATTAGGCGTGTGCATGTTCGGGCTCCAGGATTTGCGGGAGGTGCGGATCATTGATGGCGACGAGAGGCCGCGCCTTAAGCTGCGTGAAGTAGTAGGCCATCCAGAACGAGATCATGGCGACGGGCAGTGTGGCGTACTCGAGGATACCGATGCTGAAGTGCAGATTGCGCGCGGCGTCTCTGAAGTTGGGCTCGATGAGCCAGAACATATCCCAATAACGGGCGAAGATCATAATGCAGCAGACCACGGCGAGGCGGCCCTTGATGCGTTTGAGGTTGGCAGAAAGCAGCAGCGTGAAGGGCAGCAGCCAGTGGAAGACAAAATCGAGCGTCGCGATGACGCCCCATCCGCCGCGGATGCGGTCGAGATACCAGGGGATCTCGTCGGGTGAGTTGCCGGACCAGATGATGAGGAAGGCCCCGAAGGCCAGATAGATATTGAGCATGACGAAGGCGAAGCAGAGCTTGCCCATGTCGTGCTGCTCAGTGATGCGGAAGGCAGTTTTGATGGGGTCGGCCTTGGAGAGCGCGATGAGGGTGAGGATGGAGAGCGCGAGTACTCCATAGCCTTCGCCGACAAGGAACTGGAGTCCGTAGACAGCAGAGAAAAAGGTGGGGTCGAGCGACATAACCCAGTAGATGGAGCAAATAAAGAGCATGAGGGCGTAGAGGAGAACGCCGAAGCCGCTGATGTTCTCAAACTTGACTTGCCAGTAACGGAAGTTGGGCTCAGGGTCAGCGTCGCGCTTGAGTGAGAACTTGTTGAGGAAGTAGACGTAGATGCCGATGATGGCGAAGACGAAGAGGGACGTGCCCCAGAAGCCGACGGGATTGAGGATGGCGTGCTTGAAGTGGATGGCGTGGGCCTGATCGATGTTGATGAAGTGCTCTCGGAGCGCAGTGGACCAGTCGGCATATTTGGACCAGATGTAGAGGTGGCCGAAGGTCATGCCGAAGATGCCGACGGGCAGAAAATAGAGGAAGACGAGCGGCAGGGTGCGCGTCATGGCCTCGAGGGGACGGCGGATGATGAGTCCCCACTTGCCGCCGGAGAGATACTGGACCATGAGTAGGGCCATGCCGCCGCAGCAGAAGCCAAAGCAGATCATGAAGCCGTGGAGCCAGGCGCGGAGGAAGTGGCTCCAGTGGTCGCCGCTCATGAAGCCGAGGATGACGGCCAAGACGAGAAAGCTGCCGCCGATCTTGAGCGCGCGCGTGCGCCAGATATCGACGAATGCCGGAGCGCTGAGATCGGCGGGCAATGTCTTCGCGTGATGTTCCGAATTCGAGTGTTGTGCCATGCCTTGTTCCTGCACTCCTTAATGCGCCGCGGGTACCTGGCCCGCAGTCTTTGTGTTAGGGGTTCTTTCAACCTTCGCCGGCGGGATGTTCGGCTCTGCCGGAGCGCCGGCGACAATTCCCGCTGACGGCAGAGAGCGCGCATCGGTGTCTACCGCAATTGGCCACGGGCCAGCATAGCTGGAGGGCAGCCCTTCTCGAATGGCGATGTCCTTGAGGTTCTGCACCTGGACCCCTGCAGGGACGTCGGTCAGGGTGGCGTTCTGGCTCAGCTGCAGAGCGCGGATGTAGGCAGCGATGGCCCAGCGATCGATGGGGGTGACTTGCGCGGAGTAGTTGGGCATGGCGCCATAGCCGTGGGTCATGACATAGAAGTAGTGGCTGAGCGGCTGGGCGAGGTGCTTGGCGTCGTGGTAGTTCCCTGCCGGCTTATAGCCGCGTTGGACGATCATGCCGTCTCCGTTGCCGACGCGCGAGTGGCAGGGCGTGCAGTAGATGTTGAAGCGCTCCTGCCCGCGTTCGAGGACTTCAAGCGTGACGGGAAACGGCATAGCGTTCTGTTCCTTGCCGTCGATGAGGCCGGTGTAGAAGTACTGGTCCTCGTAGAGCTGGCCGCGAGCGACGGTACCGGGAACCTGCGGTCGCGCCGAGCGATGGTCGGCGAACATGGAGGAGCCGCGCTGCGGAATCATCTTGGGCTGGTTCTGCATGTCCTGACGGCAGCCGCCGATGAGGAGCAGAACGGCGGCAGAGCCAAGAGCAAACAGGCGCGAGGAGTGTTTGCGGAAGTTCTTCATCGGGCTAATACTCCACCTCCACTACGGAGACCGGTGTGTAACGGTCGAGGAATCCTCGCGTTTCATTCAGGTCGAACTTGGGGTCAGTCGATTCAAGGCAAAGGAAGAACTTATCGGTTGTTGCGCCGCTGCGAAAGTTGGGTGCGTTGAACAGAGGGTGATAGAGCTGCGGCAGGCCATTAAGAAAGAGCATTCCGAAGGCGGCAGAGAGGCCGGCGTAGAGAATGGTCCACTCATAGGCGGGGACGGCGAAGGCGACCCATGAGAAGTAGGGGCGGCCTGCGATGTTAAGCGGGAAGGCCCAGACGGAAATCCAGGTTTCGAGGCCGAACATGGTGGCGAGGCCCAGCAGTCCTCCGATGAGGCAGACAAGCGAGACCGTGCTTCTGTGGAAGCCGATGGCTTCAGCGGCTTCTTCCACGGGATACGGCGTGTAGCAGTCCATGCGACGGTAGCCGGCATTGTAGGCGCCTTCGGCGGCGCTCACGAGCTGGCTGGGCGTATCGAATTCGGCCAGCAGGCCGTAGGTTCCTTCGCGTACAGGCATCAGTCACCCGCCTCCGGTATGGGTTGGGCTTCCTTATGGATTTTGGCCTGAGGCAGCATGAGGCGCAACTCAGACATGGGAATCATGGGCAGGAAGCGGATAAAGAGGAAGAACAGAAACGTGAACAGTCCCAGGGTCCCGGCGAAGGTCGCGTAGTCCCACTTGGTGGCGCGATAGGTTCCCCAGGAAGACGGAAGGTAGTCGCGGGTGAGACTGGTGACGACGATGACGAAACGCTCAAACCACATGCCGGTGTTAACAATGAGCGACATGAGGAACATGAACCCGACATTCCGGCGCAGCTTGCGAGACCACAGCAACTGCGGCAGTGCGATGTTGCAGGTGATGAGGACCCAGTAGGACCATCCCATGGGGCCGAACATGCGGTTCCACATCATGAAGTATTCCCAGTGGCTGGCCGAGTAGCAGTAGGACATGAAGACTTCGGATACGTAGCCGTAGGCGACGATGAGTCCGGTAGCCAGCATGACCTTGCCCATGTTGTCGATGTGGCGCAGGGTCACGAGGTCTTCAAGGTGATAGAACTTGCGGATAGGGACGGCCAGGGTGATGACCATGGCGAATCCGGAGTAGATGGCGCCCGCAACGAAGAAGGGCGGGAAGATGGTGTCGTGCCAGCCGGGCAGCAGGGCCACGGCGAAATCGAAGCTGATGACGGTATGCACCGAAAGCACCAGCGGAGTGGCGAGGCCAGCGAGCAGAAGCGAAGCCGTCTCATACCGCGCCCAATGACGGACCGAACCGCGCCACCCCATTGAAAGCATTCCGTAAAAGTATTGACCGAGGCGGGACTGCGCACGGTCGCGCAGAGTACCGAGGTCGGGAACCATGCCGATATACCAGAAGACCACGGAGATGGTGGCGTAGGTCGATACGGCGAAGCAGTCCCACATGAGAGGCGAGCGGAACTGCGGCCACACGTTCATGGTGTTGGGATAGGGCAGCAGCCAGTATCCCAGCCAGGGGCGGCCGACGTGGATGAGGGGGAACAAGGCGGCGCAGACCACGGCGAAGATGGTCATGGCCTCTGCGAATCGGTTGATGGAGTTGCGCCAACCCTGTTTGAAGAGCAGCAGGATGGCGGAGATGAGGGTCCCGGCGTGGCCGATACCGATCCACCAGACGAAGTTGACGATTGCGAAGCCCCATGCGACGGGAATGGTGACAGCCCAGATGCCGGGGCCCTTGACCAAGAGCCATGCGAGCGCAACCAGCAGCATGAGGACGAAGCCGCCAGCGAGCGTGAATCCGAAAAACCAGCCGAGAGGGGTGCGTGGCGTGAGGACGATGCGCGAAACCTCTTCCGTGACCGATTTGAAGGTATGACCAGGCGCAATGACTGCGAATTCGCCGGTTACGGGGTCCAGCATCGGGTCATTGACTGGTACGTCTTTGGTTGCCATTGTTGCGACCTCTTACCTATCCTCTGCTCTTTGCTCTTAGCTCGGCCGGCCGTTCTTCCGGCACAGCCATCGGTTGCGGGACTCCCCCGCTTCAGGCTCCCACGTCGGGGGCAAGTTCCGGATTCACGTTGATGACTTCCGCCACGTATGTCGTGCGCGGGCGAGTGTTGAGGTCCGCGAGCACGCCATAGGTGCGCTCCAGCTTTTTGAGTTTGGTGACCTTTGCGTTTGCGTCATTGATATTGCCGAAGATGATGGCGTGGGTGGGGCAGGCCTGCTGGCATGCGGTGAAGATTTCGCCATCGCGGATGGCGCGGTTGTCCTTGTCGGCTTCGATCTTTACCTCCTGAATGCGCTGCACGCAGTAGCTGCATTTCTCCATGACGCCGCGGCTGCGTACGGTGACATCCGGGTTACGCATGAGCTTGAAGCTCGGCGTGGTGAAGTCGGAGTAGAGCAAAAAGTTGAAGCGGCGCACCTTGTAGGGGCAGTTGTTGGAGCAGTAGCGGGTGCCCACGCAGCGGTTGTAGATCATCATGTTGAGGCCTTCGGGCGAATGCACGGTGGCGCCGACCGGGCAGACCTGCTCGCAGGGCGCGTTCTCGCACTGGTGACAGGTCATGGGCTGAAAGTGCGCGCGGGGCGCGGCCAGGTCGCCCTCGAAATAAGTATCAATGCGGATCCACTGCATGATGCGGCCGATGGTGGCCTGATGCTGGCCGACGACGGCAATGTTGTTCTCCGCATAGCAGCTGACGATGCAGGCGTTGCAACCGACGCAGGAGTTGAGATCGATGGACATGCCCCAGGCGTTCTTGTCGTAACGATAGGCCGGGAACATGCTTTCATCGGGTGGTGGCGTGTCCTTACCGTAGCCTTCATGGGCAAAGCCGGGGTCCTTTTTGAACTGGTCGAGCGTGGCATAGCGGATGATGCCGCGGTCAATGGCCTCATTGCCCTCGAGCGAGTGGGTGCCGCTTCCGTCGCCGCCGACGTAGGTGGCCCGATGATCGATGTAATGGCTCTTGGGAACGGCCAGGCCCCATTCGCGGTCGGTTTTCTTTACGGTCGCGCCGGAGACGAAGAGCGGTGTTGCGGAGGGGCGAATCTGGCAGGCATTGAAGCCGGTGCCGCCGGCGACGCGGCCGGTTGTGCGGCCCTGTCCGAGATGCACGGTGATGGCTCCGTCGGGATGGCCGGGAACGGCCAGCACCGGGGCATAGACCCAGCGGCCGTTGACCTGAATCTCGATGACCTGATGTTCATGCACACCCATGCCGTCGAGGGTGGCGTAGCTCATGAGCGCGGCGTTGTCCCACGACAGGTTGGTTATGGGGCGCGGAATCTCCTGCAGCCAGCCGACGTTGGCGTAGCGTCCGTCGTCGACGTGCGGGTCAGGACGGAAGATGACCTCGAGCGAATCTGCCGGGGCCTGCGGAGGCGGAGCCGGAATGGTGATTTTGGCGGAGAGCGTTTTCGGCGTAAAGGCCGAGCCGGTAAGGAAGCCGTCGTGCAGCAGCTTTCGCCAGCCGAAGTCGGCATCGCCGCCCGCGGGCTTGACGACGGCAGCGGCCTGCTCGGTCCACATCTGGCGAAGAAGCTGGTAGGCAGAGGCGTCGGGATTGTCAAAGGAAAGCGATTGCAGAATGTCGTGCGCTGTGTGGCCGCCGTAAAGCGGCTCGATCATAGGCTGCACGACGGAAACCGTACCGTCATAGGCACGCGCGTCCGTCCACGACTCAAGGTATTGGGCAGCGTTGATGTGCCAGTGTGCCTGGAGGCCAGTTTCGTCGTGATGGTTGCCGAGGTGGACGACAGTGCCGACCTTGTTGAAGGCATCGGCGAAGTTCAAGTCGCCAGGCGCGGAGTAGATGGGGTTGGCGTTGAGGATGACGAGCCAGTCGACCTTGCCGGCGTTCATGTCGGCGACGAGCGACCTGATGTCGTCGGTCTGATTGGAGGGCATGGGGTTGACGGTGTCAGTGTAGACGACGGTCTTGCCGACGTTGCCAAGCGCGTCATTCATGGCCATGGCGGCGAGATGCACTCCGACTGTCTGCTGCTCGCCGGGGATGATGACGCAGCGTCCGCGACTGGCCTTGAGATCGGCAGCGGCCGCGGCAAGGAACTTCTGCGCGTCGTCTGACCAGTTATATCCCGAAGGGGCAGAACCAATGCCCAACGCTGCGGCAAGCGCGGAGGCGAAGCCCTCGATGTCACCGGCGCGCAGCGCGAGACGATGCTCTGCCTTCATGCCGGTGGTGGAGGTCATGCTCTCGACGGCATAGAGCCGGTTCATGGAGTAGTTGGCGGGCCTTGTCCCGTTGAGCGTAGCGTCGAGCCTGCGGCGATTCGCGTAGTCCCTGGCGAGGCGATGGAAGCCGGGATGGCGCGCCCCGGAAAGGAAATCTGCGTCGAGCGAAACGATGATGTCGGCGTCGGTGAGACGGTACTGCGCGTCAACATACTGGCCGAAGGCCGCCTTGGAGGCCGCGTAGGCCGAGTCGCGATTGACAGGACTGTACTGGATGAACTTTGCGTTGGGGAAGGCCGCCTGACCCTTCTTCCACTGATCGGCAAGGGTGGGCGAGGTGACGGTGTCGCTGAGAAAGTAAAGCCCTTTTCCGCCTCCAGGTTTCTTGTCGACGAGCATGGCGCGGAACTCGGCAAGGAAGGCCGGCCAAGGGCGAGTTTCTCCGCGGTAGAAGCAGTGCTGGGAGCGGTCGGGATCGTAGAGGTCGAGCAGAGTGCCCTGCGTGATGGGATCGGAGCCGCCCTGGTTATAGGGGTGCTCGGGGTTGCCATCAACCTTGATTGGACGGTAGGCCGCGCTTTTGATGAGCACCGGAACGGCCCCGGTCGGGAACGGGAAGGCGGTGGCAAAGTAGACTGGCTTGCCGAGGACGAGATCTTCCGGCGCCTTGACGTAAGGATAGATGGGCTCGTCAGGCTGCTTGGTGCAGCCGGAGAGACCAGCGAGGGCCAATGAGGCGCCCATGATCTTGAGGAAGCCGCGGCGGGAAACCGGATCGATCCATTCCGAGCTGTGCTCCGGGAACTCCTCGCGCACAGCAGCCTCGAATTCCGGGGTACCGGCCAACTCGTCAATGGAACGCCAATACTTCCTGCCCGTCTGCCCTGCCAGCTTTGCGCGAACCTCAGCCAGAGTCAGCTTTGTGTGAGACTTCTGCATATCCTGTTCCACGACGTCCTGTTGTTTTTCTATGCGGTCACTCACCGGTGGCACACCTCACAACTTGAAAGTTCACGTGCCGAGCGGATGTGGTAGTGCTTGAACAGGAAGCCGCCAAGCGCCTCCTGGCTTGTGAACTTGATGTATTTCACAGAGGGCGCGAGCATCCCATTGGATGAATCGGAGACGGGCGTACCGGCGACCTGGGCATCGACGGCCTCAACCAGGTGCAGCGAGGCCAACTGAGTGCCGGTTGCAGTGGCCGGATCAACCGTGGTGCAGTCGACCGATTCAGAGGTAGGAGTGCCCGTCTTGACGTTGGTTGCGGTACACCAGACAGGGTTGAGATCGGAAGGTTGCTTCCAGTCCATGTTGTAGATCTGCGCGGTGGGGCGCAGGTTCTTGATGGGATTGCGATGGCAGTTGAGGCACCACTCCATCTGGAGGGTGTTCTGCTCATACATGATGGGCATTTCGTCGACGCGGCCATGACAGGTTTCGCAGCCAATGCCCTTGTTTACGTGGATTTCGTGATTGAAGTAGACGAAGTCGGGGAGATCGTGGACCTTGGTCCAGACGATGGACTCACCGGTGGCCCAGCTATGGCGCACCGGCTCAAGCAAAGCGGCGTTGGTCCAGATCTGCGAATGACAGTTCATGCAGGTACGCGTCGGAGGAATACCGGCGTAGCTCGACTTTTCAACCGAGACGTGGCAGTACTGGCATTGCAGGCCGAGGCCCTCAACGTGATGTTTATGACTGAACGGGACCGGCTGATCGGCGCGCTGGCCCTGACGCGTTACCCACGGTGAACGCTGGAGTTCGTTGAGCGTAACTCCCAAGGCTATGATTATCAATCCCGATAAGACCAGACTCATCCGTGCCAGCCAGTTGGAGCTGCGGTCAAAAATCTGCGCCATGAATGATTCCTGTTTCCCTCAAAGTCCCTGGTGGTTAAACGGCTACCGCGCTGCGCTTGCTCGCAGCTCTTACCCGGGGGGAAATTTCGCGCCCCGAATCCATAGGTTAAAAATTGAAGCAACAATATACCCGGCGGAATCGACACTCGCAAGAGCTTAGGAAGTGACTCAGTCAAAATTTGTCCCAAAGTGAGAGCGTTACCCAAAAAAATGAGACGGCAAAGGCGAGCAGGTACGCTGCGGAATGTTCGGCGGGCCTTGCAGCCGCGATTGACGGTGGAGGGCCGGAGCTGGTGTTAAAACGATGTTAACCAATGCGACAACATCTATGACCCACACTACTGTTACAACTATCTTGATCCCATGACCGACGGACGGCGGACTCCCCGCTATGACATTGCGTGCGCGTGCAAAGAGCTGGCTGCGGCCGACCCTGCTCTGGGGCGGTTGATTGAGCGCGCGGGACCCTTCACGCTGAAGCTGAAGAGCCAGCATTCCCCTTTTGAAGCGCTGCTGGAGTCGATCATCTATCAGCAACTGCACGGAAAGGCGGCAGCGGCGATTTTGAAGCGCCTACTCACGTATTTTGGAGAGCTGCATCCGGCACCGGAGCTTTTGCTGGCTGCGCCGGAGGAGCATTTGCGCGGATGCGGGCTATCTGCAAGTAAGCTGGTAGCGCTGCGCGATCTGGCCGCGAAGACGCTGGATGGGACGGTGCCGACGCTTACGCAGATTCGGCGGCTCGACGATGCGGACATTATTGAGCGGCTGACTCAGGTGCGCGGCATTGGACAGTGGACGGTAGAGATGCTGCTGATCTTCCGCCTGGGGCGGCCGGATGTGCTGCCTGTGACGGACTACGGCGTGCGGAAGGGATTTGCACTGACGTTTGGACGATTGCCGAAGCGGAAGCCGTTTGATGCGTCGATGCTGGCGAAGCCCGCGGATATGCTGCGGCGCGGAGAGCGTTGGAGGCCCTGGCGGTCCGTTGCGAGCTGGTATCTGTGGCGTGCATGCGACCTGGCGGGGAAAGCGTCGCCACCGCCGGATTAGAATTAGACCTGACGAGCAATCGCGCGTTGAGCGCTCTCTAGTAAAGAGTCGTGGCCGCTCATCACTGGTAACCAGATCGCCTATTCATTATGCCGGACAACATATCTGACGTCTTCCGACGCACAGATGCGTGTGTGGCCGGCCTCCGGTCGCAGCTATAATTGAAGGTTCAGGATTCGCGTATACAAGGAGCGGTTTTCGATGCCCATTCAACCCACCAGCAAGATTTGGCACAACGGCAATTTGATTCCCTGGGAGAAGGCCACCATCCATGTGATGAGCCATGTGGTCCATTACGGCTCGTCGGTTTTTGAGGGGATTCGCTGCTATGCGCAGCCTTCGGGCGCAGCAGTTTTCCGGCTGCCGGAGCACATGCAGCGACTGATCGACTCGGCCAAGATCTACCGGATGCCGCTGCCATACTCGCTGGAACAGCTTTCGAATGCAGTGGTGGAGCTGATCGAGGCCAACGAGATCGCTCCGTGCTACGTTCGGCCGATTGCGTTCCGCGGATACGGTGAGATCGGCGTGAATCCGAAGAATTCGCCGGTCGAGGTGTATATGGCGAACTACCCATGGGGGAAGTACGTGGCCGGGGACGCGGCCGACGTATGCGTGTCGTCGTGGAACCGCTCGGCCCCGAATACCACCCCGTCACTGGCGAAGGCGGGAGGCAATTATCTGAACTCGCAACTAATCCGCATGGAAGCGGATGCGAACGGGTATGCCGAGGGCATTGCGTTGGATGTAAACGGGTATCTGTCAGAAGGCTCGGGTGAGAACCTGTTTGTGGTACGCAACGGAGTGCTGTTCACGACGCCGCTGGCGAACTCGGTGCTTTCGGGCATCACGCGCGACTCAGTGCTGACGCTGGCGCGGCACTTCGGGATTCCGGTGGTGGAGCAGGCGCTGCCGCGCGAGCTGCTGTATATTGCCGACGAGGTGTTCTTTACAGGCACGGCGGCAGAAGTTACGCCGATCCGCAGTGTGGACCGGATTCAGGTGGCTGACGGCAACGCGGGGCCGATCACCAAGCAGCTCGCGGATGAATTCTTCGGCATTGCGAACGGGCTACGGCCGGACCGCTTTGGCTGGCTGACTCCAGTAAAGGTAAATGCGGAGCAGCCGGTAACGGCATAGGGCTGATTAGGATAGCGCAGAAGCCCGGCCATGTGCCGGGCCTTTTGCTGCGTGTTATGCAGGTGCGCGGAGCTACTGTCCTTCGCCGTCGAGCTTGATCTGATAATCGATGATCTCCTTCAGCGTGTCATACGGAAGCTGGCCGCTCGCGACCTGACCGACGGGGATGGGGCGTCCGTTGACGAAGAGAGTGGGAGTCTCATCGACATTGAGGTCCTTGGCAAGCTGAATGGACGCATTAACTGCGGCCTTGGTGGCAGGGCTGTAGGAGCAGGCTCCGACCTTGGCGGCGCTGAGGCCGACTTTGGTTGCGGCATTGCCGAGGACCATGTCGGAGCTGTCCGGCGCGAGCTGGGCCTGGTTGGCGAAGACGATGTCGGCGAATTTGAAGAAATCCGCGTCGCCGCCCTCCTGCGCTACGCAGACACCGTAGGCCGCGGCCTTGAAGGCCTCAGAGTGAATGCTGGTGAGAGGAAAGTTCTCAAAAACAAAGTGGGACTGGGGAAAGTCCGTGAGCAGGCGCTCGATGATGGGCTCCGTGATGCGGCAGTGCGGGCACTGGAAGTCAGCGAACTCGACCAGCTCAATATTTTTGCTCGCGGCACCGCGGCTGGGACCGTCGGCGCGGGACAGCAGCATCTGATGCGCCTCAGCGTAGGGATGCGCGCCAAAGGATTCGATGCTGAGGTCGGGTGCGATGAGGTGCTTGCCGTCCGGCGTTACGAGGAATGCGGCCGTGGCGATGTGGTGCTGCGGGTCGTTCGTTTGCGTGACTTCAACGACGACGCGGCTGACTCCGGGCGCGGGCGTTTTTTGAATGGCCCAAATTGACCAGGCGCGGTTGGAATCGTATCCCCATACAATTTTGAGAAAAGCTTCGACGGCGGCGCGGGAGGGTGATGCGGCGTCAAAGTTGGAGGGCGGCGGCGTGGGAAACTTGAAGGGAGTCTGGCTGGGCGAGGAGGCGTTTTGTTGCGCGGACGCAAGCAGCGCGGGCGAAACGGCAGAAGCGGCGACGAGCACCGCGATGAGGAGTTGCTTCACGGTTGTGCAAAGGCGCATTCGTTGTCCTTGAAGAAGAATGTTTCTGGTTTGAAGTTTCGGTTTGCTTGACGGTTCCAGTCTAAAGCGATGTGACGGATAGCGCAGCAATTTGTCATCCGTACTGTCGTTTGGGCAGGAAGCGGCACTATCAGACCTCGACCCGCGCGGCGATAGGGAAGCGGCGGCCCATTCCGAAAGCCTTGGCCGTGACCTTGAGAACCAGCGCGGCCTGTTGACGCTTGTACTCGCTGCGTTCGACGAGGCGAACGATGCGTCGGACGAGAGCGATGTCGAGATTGTGGGTCTTGGCGATGGCCTCGGGCGTCTCATAACGCTCGACGTAAGCCTCAAGGACGGGATCAAGGACTTCGTAAGGCGGAAGCGAGTCGGTGTCCTTCTGACCGGGGCGGAGTTCTGCTGAGGGTGGTTTCTCAAGGACCGCAGATGGGATGACTTCGCGCTCACGGTTGATATAGCGGCAAAGCGCATAGACCTGCGTCTTGAGCACGTCGCCGATGACGGCGAGCGCGCCAACCATGTCTCCATAGAGAGTGCAGTAGCCGGTGGACATTTCGCTCTTGTTGCCGGTGGTGAGCACGAGTCCATTGAATTTATTGGACGCGGCCATGACCAGCGTGCCGCGGATGCGAGACTGAATGTTTTCCTCGGTAATGTCGGGCTGGAGGCCGGCGAAGAGCGGCGCAAGGGCCTGATTGTACTGATCGAAGAGCGCGCTGATGGAGATCACTTCAAAGCGGACGCCGAGGTTGGCGGCGAGCCGGCGGCTGTCGTCGATGGAGCCCTGCGAAGAATAGGGGCTGGGCATGCCGAGGGTGAGGACGTTGTCCGCGCCGAGGGCCTCGACGGCGATGGCGGTGACAAGAGCGGAGTCGATGCCGCCGCTGAGCGCGACGATGACTTTCGAGAAGCCGCACTTCCTGACGTAGTCGCGGGTGCCGAGGACGAGGGCGCGAAACGTGGCTTCAATCTCGCTGGCGGGGCCGGGGTGGATATCGCCGGTGAGCGAGTGCGTGTCGATAGAGATCAGGTCTTCCTCGAAGGACTTTGCCTGCGCGATGACGTCTCCGCTGCGCGAGATGACGATGCTGGAGCCGTCGAAGATGAGCGAGTCATTTCCGCCGACCTGGTTGACCATGAGCACGGGCGCGCTGTGATGGCGGGCGATGGCGGCCAGCATGTCCTGGCGCGTGCGGCGCTTGCCATGCCAGTAGGGCGAGGCGGAGATGTTTAGGATGACAGAGCCTCCGGAGAACATGAGCTCTTCGACTGGATCGACGTTGTAGAGGCGGTTTTCCCAGAAGCTCTTGTCGTTCCAGGCGTCTTCGCAGATGGTGAGCGCGATGTGTTCGCCGCCGACCGAGAAGAGGCGCTGGCGAGCCGCGGGCGCGA
>Ga0335075_10006578_pt1 | contig 17926 bp, 8 predicted proteins | sample Lox_Sample_24_FD_206723 | JGI IMG/M metagenome (GOLD analysis project Ga0335075, IMG submission 206723) | Soil microbial communities from Loxahatchee National Wildlife Refuge, Florida, United States - Lox_Sample_2.4 | ecosystem: Environmental > Terrestrial > Soil > Wetlands | place: USA: Florida...
TCAGCCGCCGACAACCCCGCCAGGCCGTCGCTCTGCGTAGTCACGTCTGTCATCTGATGTCTCCTCCATCACGGAAGTTACACCTTTGAAATTACAGTCCCGGCGCTGGCCATCTCCTCCGGCGGCACCGCGCGGCAGGCCTGGCGGTACTCGACCGGCGTGCCGTGGGGCCGCTTCCTCGATTTCGCGGTCACGGACCAGGGCGAGCACCCCGGCGTGGCGATCGCCTGGAGTGACACACCGCCTGGCCTGGGAGTTCCTGGCCCGCCCGCGGGTCATGTGCTGCTGCTCGACGCGGCCGCAGGCACCGTGCGCTGGCAGCTGCGGACTCCTGGCTACCCGGTGCTCGCCGCCGCCGACGACCAGCGCGGTGAGCTCGCGGTCGTCCAGCAGGCCGACCCCACCCAGTCGGTCGGCTACACGCTCACCGGACTGAGCTACACCGACGGCCGCACCATGGTCTCCGCGCCGGGCGGGGACGTGCTGCCGCTGGCCCTCGCGGTTGGCGGCGCGTCAGAAGACGGCTGGGCGGTCAGCGGAATGGACGCCACGCTATCGAGTGACGGCGGGTACTACATCCCGTCCGGCGGGCAGGTCACGCTCACCGACCCCGCCACCGGCCACCAGCGATGGCTGCACAAGCTCCCGGAGGGCCAGGACGGCCCGCCCTACCCCGACGGGCTGGTCATCGCCGATGGCGCCGTCGTCGTGGGCGCCTGGCTTGACACCCCGGACCCGACGGCCGCCGACCCGGCCCAGGTGGACGACAGCGTCACCGCCCTGGACTACCGGACGGCCCGCGTGGACTGGCAGCAAGCCGGTGACTGCGGTGACCCGCTGTCGCTCAGCGCCGTCACCAGCGGCCAGGGCCTGGTCCGCGCCGTGACCAGCCACCAGGACGTGGCCACCTACGCCGCCGACGGCCAGGGGACTACCAGCACGGCCGGGCCGGGCGACTTCCTCAGCGCCGCCACCGCCCCCATCAGCGCACCGGGCAGAACGGACCTGGTAGCCGGCAACGAGAACGGCGACGTTGACGCCTTCGACGGCCATGCCCTGGCCGCCGGGACGGAGCAGCTCCTGTGGCGCGCGCACCTGCCCGGGCCGGTGCAGCAGGTCCTGTCGGCCACTGTCGGCGGCCGCCAGGTGCTCGTCGCCGCCGCCACCAGTGCGATCGGCGTGCTCGACGCTCGCACCGGCCGGCTGCTTCGGCTGATCCGCACGCCGGGCACCTTTGCCTACTCGGTCACGGTCATCTCCGCTGCCGGGATCCCGGCCGTGGTGGTGCCGGGCAGCAGCCTGACCGCCTATGCCCTCGGCACCGGGGCACGGCTGTGGAGCCAGGCCGCGCCCTCGGGTGCCTGGTTCTCCGACGCGGCCTACTCCGGCGGCGTGGTCGCCGCCGAGTACAGCAGCGCCGAGGACCAGGGCACGCCCGCGACTGCGATGGCCGCCGTCGGCATCAGCGCGGCCACCGGCCGCCTGATCTGGCGCCAGGCGGCCGACCCGGCCGCGGTGCTGCGCGGCCAGCTGTGGAACGGGGCCTACGCCAGCCCGCAGATCGCCGGCGCCGGCGGTGACGGGGTCGCCTTCGCCTGGACGACCACGGACGGCGGCGGCCAGGTGGACGTGCGGGACATCGCGACCGGCGCGCTGCGCTACAGCGACGCGTCCGACCAGATCGGCGACTTCACCCAGTTCCTCTCCTCACCCGGCCTCGGGCTGATCGCGGTCTCCCAGAGCGGGTCGGCCCTGATCACCCCCTCGGGCGCGCAGGCCAGCCTCTACCCCAGTGGCCTGTCCGGCGCGCTGGCGACCACGTCGTCCGGCCGAGAGGGCTTCCTGACGGCGAACGGGCAGGTCAGCGCCTGGGGCACTGACGTATTCACCGACTCGTCCCAGCCCGCCTGGGATTCGGCGGGAACCTATCAGTCAGGGACGCTGGTCAGCGGTGACTTCGCCGGCAATGGCACGCAGCAGGTGGTGGCCATTGCGCCGAACCTGCTCGGCTACACGATCGTCAACGCGGAGACCGGGTACGGCGAGCCGCCCAGCCTGGTGACCGTCCAGCAGGGCCTGGCCCTGTTCACCCTCCACGACGCGCCCGCGTCATCGCCGGGCGCCAGGGCGCAGGCGGCCCAGGCGTCCGGCGCCAGGCCCGCGGCGACCTACCCCGAGCCGTCCGGCGGCTCCCAGGGCGTGAAACAGCCATCAGGCAGCCCGTCATCCGGCAGCCGTCCCGTCGGCGCGGCCGGGTCCGTTACGCCGGTAACCGAGCCCGCCCGCACCGGGAGCCTCTCGCCCGGGGTGACGCCGGCGACGGCCCGGCACACGGTCACGGCGCACGGCGCGGACGAGGCCGTCGCCCCGCCGGGATACTCGCCCGCGCAGATGACCGCCTACCTGGGACTGACCGGCGACGGCAAGGGCCAGACGATCGCGATCGTCGACGCCACCGACGACCCGGACATCGCCGCCGACGCTGAGACGTTCAGCCAGCAGTACGGGCTGCCGGGCGTCTGCGGTTCCGGCGGGGCACCAGGGGACTGCTTCACGCTCGACGTCGGGCAGCAGTCCGCGTCGGCGGGCTCGGACCCCGGCTGGGCGCTGGAGACGTCGCTGGACGTGGAGTGGGCGCACGCCATCGCGCCGGACGCCACCATCAAGCTGGTCGAGGCCGCGAGCAGTGACTTCGCGTCGCTGTTCGGCGCGGTCGCGACGGCGACCGCGACGGATCCGGCGGCGGTGTCGATGAGCTGGGGCTACAGTGGCGGCGAGTTCTCCGACGAGACCTACTACGACCACTTCTGCGCCGTCAGCGGCACGCTCTGCGTGGTCTCGGCCGGTGACTACGGTCACCCCGGCTCCTACCCGGCCTACAACCCGGCGGTGATCGCCGTCGGTGGCACCACGCTGAACCTGACCGCCAGCGGCGCGGTCAGCGGCGAGCAGGCCTGGCGCAGCAGCGGCGGCGGCCGGAGCTGGGTTGAGCCAGAGCCCGCCTACCAGGACAAGGTCCAGTCCAGCGGGCAGCGGGAGATGCCCGACGTCGCCTTCGACGCTGACCTGGCCACCGGCGTGGCCGTCTACGACAGCGTCCCGTATGGCGGGCAGTCGGGCTGGTGGGAGGTCGGCGGCACCAGCGTCGGCGCGCCGTCCTGGTCGGCCATCCTCGCCGACACCGACCAGCTGCGCGCCGCGAAGGGCCAGGCGCCGCTGGCGGAGGCGGGGTACGCGGCCCAGCAGGCGCTCTACTCGCAGCCCGCGTCCGTGCTCGCCCCGGTCACTGCCGGCCCGGACAACGGGTTCTGCCCCGACGGCTGCGCGCCGGGGCCGGGCTACGACGAGATCACCGGCCTGGGCAGCCCCCGGGCCGGCATCGACAGCGCGCTTTCCACCGCGACGGGCTGACGTCCGGATAGCACGCTCGCGCACCGCGGCCTGGCCCCTGGCGACAGGGGCCAGGCCGCGGTGTCTTCCTGGCGAGTCACCCGCAAGCGTCCCGCGTGGCTATCGGGATTGCTGGGAACGGGCATAAGCAGCGTGCATCAGCGCACCGGGTTGCCGTGGCAGGCGCTCGCGTTCACTGGCGACGTAGCTCCTGGAGCAAGGAAAGCGGAGGTAACACGATGAACTCCCGGCGCGTGCTCATCACCGGTGCGTCCCGTGGCATCGGGCTGGCGCTGGCCACCCGCCTGGCCCAGGCCGGCCACCATCCGGTCGGCTTCGCCCGCTCCCATCCGGCCGCCTTCCCCGGGCAATTCCAGCAGGTGGACCTGTCCGACCGTGCGGCCACCTGGCGCGGCCTTGACGCCGTGCTCGAGACCGGGCCGGTCGACGCGGTGGTCAACAACGTCGGCCTAGTCCGTCCGGCCTACCTGCCCGACGTCAGCCTCGACGACCTGCACGACGTCTACGACCTGACCGTCCGGGTGGCCGTCCAGGTCACGCAGGCGGCCCTGCCGGGCATGAAGGCCAGCGGCTGGGGCCGCGTCGTCAACGTGTCGAGCCTGGTGACCGTGGGCAAGCCCCAGCGGACCGCCTACGGCGCGGCCAAGGCCGGGCTGGACTTCTGCACCCGGGCCTGGGCGGGCGAGCTGGCCGCGGACGGGATCACCGTGAACTCCGTTTCCCCCGGCCCGGTGGAGACCGGGCTGTTCCGCGAGAACAACCCACCGGGCTCGCCCGGTGAGCAGCGCTACCTGTCGGCGATCCCGGCCGGGCGCATCGGGCAGCCAGCCGAGCTGGCCGCCGCGATCTGCTTCCTGCTGTCCGAGGACGCCGGCTACATCACCGGCCAGGTGCTGCGGGTCGACGGCGGCGGCAGCGTCGGCTGACCGCCAGGCGCGTATGGTCAGTCGTTAGCGCACACGGTGCCGTTGAGGTAGAACGCCGCGGGCGCGGGGTCCTGGCCGCTGTCGTTGGCCAGGAACCCGAACGTGGCCGTCCCCCCGCTCGCGCCGATCGTCGCGTCGTAGCTGGCGTTCACGGCTGAGGCGGCCGTGCCCGTCTGGGTGTAGGAGGCGCTCCACATCTGGGTGATCGCCTCACCGCTCGACGGCCAGGTCCAGCTGAGCGTCCAGCCGCTGACGGCTGTCGTGGCGTTGTTCGTGATCGTGACACCGCCCTGGAACCCGCCCGGCCAGCTGCCCTGGACCGAGTAATGGACCGCGCAGCTGGCGCTGGCCGGAGGCGGCACGGTGAACGTGACCGGGCTAGACGGCAGCGACGGGTTGCCATGACTGTCAACCGCGACCACGTCGTAGGTGTAGCTGCTGCCGATCGTCAGCCCGGTCAGGCTCACGCTGGTGCCCGTCGTGGTCGCCGCCAGCGTGCTGCTGCCGCTCGCGCCCACCTGGTAGACCTGGTAGTCCGCCACCGGGTACGTGCCAGCGGCGGACGCGGGCCAGCTGAGCGTGGCCGTGCCCGACGTGCTTGACGAGGTGCTTGACGACAGGCCCGAGGCGGCCGGCTGTCCCGGTGCCCCCGGCGCGGTCACGCCGGTCCCGCCGCTGCCAGGAATGTGGACGACGGTCAGCGAGTAGGGCGCGACGGTGACCGAGCTGGCGCTGCCCGGCGCGCTGGTGATCGAGGTGGCGTTGTTGCCGAGCGTGTACACGGTGGGAGTCCCGGCGGGGGTGAACCCGTTGTAGGCCAGGCTGACCGCGTAGGAGCTCGACGGGTCCTCATTGTCGATGAGCAGGTTGAGGTTCCCCGACGTGTCCCGGACGGCATGGACCCGCAGCAGGGACTGGGTCGCGGTCGCGTTGACCATCGTGTCGCCCGGCGCCGCCAGCCTGGACAGCATCTGGATGCCGTAGTACGGCGCGAACGGGGTGTCGGTGGCCGGCTCGGTGGTGCCGCCGTAATTGGTGTTATTCGAGAAGATCCCCTGGTCGCCGTAGTCGGTGGCGCCGTCCACGGTGCTGACGGTGCCCTCGCCGTTGTGCTCGTTCCACCAGTCGACCGTGGCGGCACCGTTCTCCAGCCAGGTCATGAGCATGTCGGCGGCGAACAGCGCGGCGGGCTGGGTGTCGGTGTCGATGGTGGAGTTGGTCTCGGTCACCAGGACGGGAACGCTCGCGGCGCTGGTGATGCCGGCGTACTGGCTGATCTCGCTGTGCAGCGTCGAGACGATGCCGGCGATGTCCTGCGGATCGGTCAGCATGCCCGCGGTCGATGACCCTCCCGGGTAGTAGTGCACGATCACGCACTGGGTCTGGCTGCCGAGCGCGGTGAGCACGGTCTGGTTCCACGACTGCGGGTACTCGGAGTTGGTCACGCCGTCGGGCCAGAAGCCGGGGGTGGTCAGCACGACGCAGACCTTCGCGTTCGGGCTCACCGCGTGGATGGCCGACTCGAACTGCGCCACGCTCGCGGCGTACTGGGTGGGGCCGCAGTCGTAGGTCTGCGACGGCTCGCTGCCGACCGTCACCGCGGGCCCGTTCAGCGACGTCTCGCAGTGAGAGTCGGTCTCCCAGTTGGCGCCGTAGGTACCGTTGCCGTAGACCTCGTTGCCGACTTCCCAGTAGCCGACCGAGTCGCCTGCCGCCGCCTGGACCCAGGCGGCGGCGAGGCTCGGCGTTCCCGTGCCGTAGTTCAGCGTGATGATGGGCCTGGCGCCGGCCGCGTTCGCCGTCGTCATGAAGTCGGCGAAGCTGGTGTCGGGCGCGACGTAACCGCCATCGGTCGCCGTCTGCGTCTGCCAGTTGTAGATGTCGGAGTACGAGCCGCCCGGGTACCTCAGGGCGTCGATCCCCGCGGCCTTGAGCAGCGGCGGTATCGCCGCGTCGTTCATGTCGCCGTCGTAGACGGCGGTGCTCAGCCCTATCGCCCCGGCCGGGACCGTGCCCAGCCCGGCGGTGGCGTTGACCGTGACGCTCGCCGAGGATGCTTGCGCGCTCGCGGGCAGCGCGGGCGCCGCCGCGAGCAGCGCGGCCCCCAGCAGCACGGCGATCGTGATCGCCGCTCTCTTCATGGCCATGGCCAGCCCTCCAGAAATCGCCGAATTGCGTTCATTAGCCGCGCTCCGGCGGACCACAGTCCAGTCAGCCGCTGGCGGCGCCGAAAGTTTCGGCAAGACGCGCAGGTCACCGGCCACGGCCTCGGGGCCGTGAAATGAAAGAAGCCTCAGGCCGAGCCGCGGGGGATCAACTCGGTGCCGAGGACGACATGAGATGGCTCCCGGCCTGGATCGGCGATCTGCGCCAGGATCTCGCTCACCATGCGGCTGCCCATGGCGTCGACCGGCTGGCGCACGGTGGTGAGCTGCGGGTCGGTCTGCTGGGCGACGGGCAGGTCGTCGAAGCCGATGACGGCCACGTCGCGCGGGACGCGCCTGCCCAGGCGGCGCAGCGCGTGCAGCGCACCCGCGGCCATCAGGTCCGAGGCGACGAACACCGCGTCGATGCCGGGACGGTGATCGATCAGCCGCAGCAGCGCGTGCTGCCCGGACATGGTGGAGAAGTCGCCGTAGGCGATCATGCCTGGATCAGGGGCGCCGGCCAGGCCGAGCGCCTGGCGATACCCGAGCAGCCGGTCAATGCCCGGCGCCATGTCGGGTGGTCCCGCGATCGTGGCGATCGCCTTGCGCCCGCTGTCGAGCAGGTGGCGGACCGCGGACCTGGCGCCGCCGATGTTGTCGGCGTCGACGTACGGCAGCGACGTGCCCCCGGCTACCGGCCGTCCGCACAAGACGAGCGGGATGCCGAGGCTCTCGTAGTCGAAGTCCGGCTTGTCGTGCATGGAGACGAACAGCGCGCCGTCGACATGGCCGCTGCGCAGGTACCTGGACACGCTCTGGTAGTCGCGGGGCGAGTGCAGCGTGAGCATCACCAGCTGCGAGTCGGCCGAGGACAGCTCCTTGCTCACTGAGCGCAGCAGCCGGGCGAAGAATTGATCGGCGAAGACCTTGACGGTCTCCTCGCCCAGGATCAGCGCGATGGACCCCGTCCGCCGGCTCGCGGGCGAGCGGGCGGCCCGGTTGCGCACGTAGCCGAGCCGGGTCATCGCCTGCTCGACCTTGTCCTTGGTCTGCGGCCGTACCCGGGCCGAGCCGGTCAGCACGCGCGACGCCGTGGCCGACGAGACGCCGGCCAGGTGAGCGACGTCAGCGAGCGTCGGGAGTCCTGTCGGCTGCGCCATTGAATCTGTGACCGTCACCGTGCCTTCTCCTCAGCAACTTTTCAGCGGGCCCCCTGCGCGTCCAAATGGTGTTGTGGGAATCATTTTGAAACGACGATGAAACGTACGCAATAGGCATGCCGTTCGAAAATGTACGGTGACTTCTTTCGAAGGCGTTCGAATGCGTTAACGTAAAGTGGCGGGAATGTAAGTTTCACGGCCAGCGCGGGCCGCCCGCCGCCGAATGCGCTGCCTGAACGTGCCCGCGCCGCACCGCCCCTGGGCACGCGCGCACCCGCGGCGTATCGTCACGGGCCATGACGCACCGCATCCCGCGCGCCATTCCCGCGCTTGCCCTGGTGCTGGCGGCCGGCCTCGCCGCAGGTGGCTGCGCCGCGGCATCCGCCACCGCCGGGGGTGCCACTGGCGCGCCTGCCGCCACCTCGCCCGCCACCGCGACGAGCGCGCCATTCGACGGGCCACTGGGGCCCGACCAGGCCTGCGTCGCCGCGCTCAAGGCGGAGCGGGTCCTGCAGGCGCGACAAGGCAAGGACCAGGACAGCGAGTCCGCGATTGACCAGGACTTCACGAACTTCGCCAGCGCGCTGAATGCCGCCGCGCGGCAGGAGAAGCACCCGGCAACGGCCACGGCAATGAGCCACCTGGCCAGCGACTACACCGCGCTGGTCCAGTCGCAAAGCGGCGCGGCGCAGCTTCCCGACATGAGCACGGTCCAGGGCGACGGCGCCGCCTTCGATAAGGCCTGCGCCAATTCGTGACAGCAGCTTTTAGCCGGCCCCCCGCCGGGATCGACATGACCCCGGCGGGCGGCCGGCCGTTCCCGCGCCCCGGGCCGGCGGCCGGCCCGGGGCGCGGGATCACCTGCTAGGTGCAGGCGGTGCCGTTGACCGCGAACGACGTCGGCGAGGCGTCGCTGTTCGTCCAGGTGCCCTGGAAGCCCAGCGTGGTGGAGCTGCCCGCCGCGATCGAGCCGTTGTAGCTCTCGTTGGCGATCGTGACGTTCTCCCCGGCCTGGCTCTCCACGCCGTTCCAGGCGCTGGTGATCTTCTGGTCACCGGGGAAGGTGAAGGTCAGCGTCCAGCTGCTGATGGCCGAGCTGCCCGTGTTCTCGATCGTGACGTTGGCGGTGAACCCGCCCTGCCACTGGTTGGGTGTGTAGGTGACATGACAGGCGCCCGAGCCGGTCGCGCTGATCGTCCAGGTGAAGCTGGCTGTCCCCTTGGCCCCGGTGCCGTCGGTGACGGTCACGGTGACGCTGGAGCTGCCCGCGGTGGTGGGGGTGCCGGTGATCGCGCCGGTGGTCGAGCTGATCGACAGCCCGGCGGGCAGGCCGGTGGCGCTGTAGGCCAGGGTCTGGCTGGTGGCCGAGTCGGTGGCGTGGATCTGCAGGCTGGCGGCCGTTCCGACGGTGCCGGTCTGGGTGCCAGGGTTGGTCACCGTGACCGTGTTGCCGGTGCCAGTCGCGCCGATCGTCCAGTCGAAGTTGGCTGAGGACGCGCCGCTGCCGTCGTTGACGGTCACCGTGGTGGTGTAGCTGCCTGCCATCGTCGGGCTCCCGGTGATCGCGCCGGTCGAGGAGCTGATCGACAGGCCGAGCGGCAGGTCGGTGGCGCTGTAGGCCAGGGTCTTGCCGGTCGCCGTGTCCGACGCCTGGACCTGCAGCGTGTCAGCGGTGCCGACGGTGCCGGTCTGGGTGCCCGGGTTGGTCACCGTGACCGTAGGGGTCGCGCTGGCCGGCGGGGACACGCTCGGGAACAGGTAGGCGAACGAGTCGAACGCCGTCGCGATGTCCACCTCGGCCCAGAACCGGTGGTAGTTGAACACCGGGGCCGAGCCGCCGTTCAGGTAGTTCTGCACCTCCGGGTAGTCGGCCACGCTGGTGTACCACGGCCGGATCGACAGGAACGTGTTGTCAGCGGAGGTGATGTTGCCCCCGTTGAGGCCGGGGTAGCTTCCGGTCCAGCCTGACGGGATGTACAGGCCCTCGTAATTGGTGGTGTTGAAGGCGGAGGTGAAGTTGCTGTAGTCGGTCCGGGTCTCCGGCGCCGAGAAGCCGAGCGAGTCGCCGTAGAACTGGTGGATGATGTCGATGATGTTCTGCGCGTCGGTCTCGGCGGTGGTGTCGCCCGACTTGGCCGCGTAGTACATGTACGTCTTGGCCAGCGAGGCGGACACGCCCAGGTCAGCGGAGCATCCTCCCGACACGCTGACGTGCAGGCCGGGGTTGGCCGGCGGCTGCGCCGTGCTCGACGTGCCGGTCGTGAAGCTCTCGGCCGGCTGGCCGCTCCAGTTGAGCTGGCCGGGCAGGCAGATCGCCCCGGTGGTCGTGTTGAACGTGGCGACCGACTCAGCCCACGCCACCCACTTGGACAAGATCGCCTTGGCCTGGGCGCTGCCGGTCACGTAGTAGTACTCCGCGACCCGTTCCATCGGCCAGGTCTGGTAGCCGAACCACTGGTTGGACGGCGGGTTGTGGTACACCGGCTCGAAGTCGTAGTACATGCCGTCGAAGGTGGGGTCACCCGACGGGGGCTTGGACACGTCGCCGTAGTTGCCGCCCCAGTTGTTGGTGACGCCGCCGGCGATCGCGCCCTCGTTCGACTGCAGCCACTGCATCAGGTTGAGCTGCGTGGTCAGGCTGGTCGCCCAGTCGGACTTGGCCGACGGGGACAGCGGGATAAGGCTGGTGGTGTTGGACAGCGCGTACGCCGCCAGCGGGTTCTGGTAGCCCTCGTGGATCTCGGTGCCGCTGATCCGCCAGGACCAGGCGCCGGTGGTGGAGCCGCCCCAGGCGTAGTACCACGACAGCAGGTAGGTGTCCTCGTTCGACTTGGACGTGCCCGCCGGGCAGGACACGGAGCCGTCCTGGCTGCACGCGGAGCTGATCTGCTTGAAGTACTTGTCGAACATCGAGTACCGGACGTAGTCGCCCAGCTTGGCCGCGTCGGCCATGGTCGAGGCGATCTGCGACTGGTTGCCCTGGGCGGTGGCGTACTGCTCGGCCCAGTACGCGGCCTGGACCAGGCGGGCGTCGGCGTCCGGCGCATCGGTGTACTTGTACTGCGAGGCGAAGCTCCCGCCGCCGTTATTGAACAGCGCGAGGTAGCCGGAGCCGCTCTCACCCTTCGACAGGTTGTCCCAGTCGGGCTGGTCGACCGTGTCCCATACCGACTCCTCGGAGCCGCGCTGGAACGTGTTGATGAAGCTCGGCGTGGAGGTACCGTCTTCCTGCTGGCCGAAGCCGTAGCGGTTGTCGGTGTCCATGATCCACATGGGGGCGTAGATGTCGCAGTTGCCGTAGGTCGAGCTCAGCTCGGCCGACAGCGGGTCGGAGCCGACCGGGACCGAGGAGTTGAGCGCCACCGGGTAGTCGGCCGGAGACGGCTCTTCCGGCCCGTACGTCGCCGGGGAAGACGCGTTGTAGGCGCTGCAGCCGGGCTGGTTGGCGGCGTTCGGGATCATGTACTGCTGCAGGTTGGACCAGGCGTTGTTGAACGGGGTCCAGTCACCGGCGACGCGACCGTAGTCGGCGGTCAGCCACAGCCAGTAGCTGTAGGTCTCCGACGTAGTCTCATGGCCGTAGTCCGGGGCCTCCACGATGAGCTCCTCAACCGAGTGGTACGGGATGCCCAGCGGGCTGAAGTACCCGTTGCTCGGGTTGGTGATGTCGTCGTAGAGGTTGAGGAACCACTGGTCGTACCCGGTGGCGGCGGCCGCCGCGGTCACCCCGACCGAGGCGCTACCCAGCCCGGCCGCTGACGCGGTGATGGTCGAGTGGCTGCCGGTCTTGACCTGTGCCGCGGCGACGGTCACCGGCTGCGGCTTGTTCCAGTTCGCGGGCGTGAAGGTAAGCGTCCGTCCCCGCGATACCGTGGACCCGGCACCAGTCTCGCCCAGGCGCACCGTGACGGGCTTGCTCGGTGCCACCGACAGCGTGACGCCGAACGAGGCGCTGTGGCCCTTGGAGACCGTAAGCGAGGACTGGTCAGCCACCACGCTGGGCTTCTCGACCTGGATGGCAACCGGGTCAGAGGTGGTACTTCCCTGCTTGTTGGCGGCCACCGCGGTCAGCGAGTAGTCGCCCGCGGGCACATGGCTCCACTGCACCGTCCAGGGCGCCGACTTGGCCACGCCGACTAGGACGTTGTTCGTCAGGTTGCTGCTCGCGTAGAACTTGATGGAGGTCACCGGGCTGTTGCTGAGCCCGTCCTTGACGGCGTCGCTCACCAGGAAGGGAGCTGCCGACAGCTTGATGTCCGAGCCGGGCGTGAACACCTCGCCCGGAGTCGGACTGGTGATCGGCGCGCCAGCGGGCGGCCCGGCATTCGCCTTGCTCGATGCGGCCGCCGCGAGGTGAGCGGGGGCGGCCGACGCGCTGCTGGTTGCGAACAACGCCACAGCCAGCAGGCCGGCCGCGGTCAGGCAGCCAGCCAGCGTGCGCGTACGAGGTCGATGTTTGGTCATCGGCATCTCCTCGATGAGATAGTGGGGAAATCTGAGGTGGCGGTGATCGCCCGCCCATCAGATTCGCAAAGTAACCCCGGGCGCGATGAACCGAAAGCGCGCGGTCATGGCGTCGGCGAAACCCCCGCCGAGCGTTCCCGCACCGGAATCAGGCGACGGCAAAGCAGGCGGCGGGCAACGCTGCCGCTACCTGGGACAAGGCCGATACTGACGGGATCGTTAGCCGATTGACCCGCGCCGGAGTTTAGTTCCGCAGCGCATAAGGCTTGCCTCGAGTGCGTGAAATTCTCATGGCGAGCTGGCCGTCCGGCACCTCGGTCGCCACCTCGCCCGGCGGGACCGGCAGGCGGCGAGCACGTGAAAGTTCCATTGCGCGCCGGGGCCGCTGCCTCCGCTTTTACGGCCTGCCGCGTCGCGTTTATTGACCCTTATAGTCGCCGGACTTAGCGTCCGAACCGGCTTACCGGAGACGCCTTCGCCCGCGCATCGCCGCCCGCGAGGCCTCCGGCTGTTGCGTTCGGCGATTTCCTGGAGGTGCCCGCAGATGAGACTCTTGCCGAGAAAGGCGCGCAGCGCTATCGCCGCGGTCGCGGCGGCCTTGCTTGCCGCCATCGGCCTGGCCGTGGCCGGAGGCGCCAGCGCCTCGCCGGCGGTGGCGGCCACGTCGTCCTGTAGCGCGGCGTACAGCGTGCAGACCGACTGGGGCAGCGGGTTCACCGCGTCCCTGGCCGTGACGAACAACGGCACCGCGGCGATCACCGGGTGGACGGTGACCTACACCTACGCCGGCAACCAGGCCCTGTCCAACGGCTGGAACGGGAACTGGGCCCAGTCCGGCAAGACGGTCACCGTCACCAACGAGTCCTACAACGGCAGCCTCGCGGCCGGCGCGTCCACCACGGCCGGGGCCAACTTCAACTACTCGGGCACCAACGCCGCGCCCGCCTCGGTCACCTGCACCCCGTCCGGGTCAACCACGCCACCGCCCACCGGCTCGGTGACCGCGACGCCGACCAGCCTGAACGTGACCCAGGGCAGCACCGGCACGTTCACCCTGGCGCTGTCGCAGGCCCCCGCCTCGAACGTCACCGTGACGATCGCCGCCAGCGGCAACACCGGGCTGACCGCCTCCCCGGCCAGCCTGACCTTCACCCCGTCCAACTTCTCCACCGCCCAGTCCGTCACCGTGACCGCCAACTCCACCGGAACCGGCGTCACCACCTTCACCGCCAGCGGCGGCGGCTACACCGCCGCCACCATCTCCGCCACCGAGGTGCCCTCAGGCACCGGCACCACGCCCACGATCACGCTCACCCCGGCCTCGCAGACCATCACCCAGGGCACCACCGGGACCGTCGGGATATCCCTGTCCTCGGCACCGTCGTCGACCGTGACCGTCTCGGTCGCCCGCACCTCGGGCAACACCGGCCTGTCGGTGACCGCCGGCAGCTCGCTCACCTTCACCCCCGCCAACTTCGCCACCGCCCAGAGCGTGACCATCACCGCCGACAGCTCAGGCAGCGGCGCGGCCACCTTCACCGCCAGCGCCACCGGCCTGACCTCAGCAACCTTCACCGCAACCGAGGCCGCGCCGACGACGAGCGCCGCTCCCCAGCTGCACGTGTCGGGCAACAAGCTGGTCGACGCCAACGGCAACCAGGTGGTGCTGCACGGCGTCGACCGGTCCGGCACCGAGTACGCGTGCGTCCAGGGCAACGGCATCTTCGACGGCCCGAACGACCAGGCCTCCATCACCGCGATGAAGAGCTGGGGACCGGTCAACGCGGTGCGGGTCCCGTTGAACGAGGCCTGCTGGAACGCCGAGTCGTACGTCGACTCCGCCGACGCGGGGGCCAGCTACATCAACGCGATCAAGGCCTACGTCAGCCTGCTTAACTCCAACGGCATCGTCGCCATCCTTGACCTGCACTGGACGGACGGGTCCTACACCGGGCCCTCGGCCGGCAGTTGCACGTCGAGCGAGGTGTCCGAGGCCTTCTGCCAGAAGCCGATGCCGGACGCGGCCGAGGCGATCCCGTTCTGGTCGTCGGTGGCGAGCACGTTCAAGGGCAACGACGCGGTGATCTTCGACCTGTTCAACGAGCCTTTCGCCTCTCGCGCGGACAACAACAATACGACCGAGGGCTGGCAGTGCTGGGAGACCGGCAGCCCCTGCACCGGGATCTCCTACCCGGTGGCGGGCATGCAGCAGATGGTCAACGCGGTCCGCTCGGCCGGCGCCAATAACGTGCTGATGCTCGGCGGCGAGGAGTACTCCAACGACCTGACCGACTGGCTGCAGTACGAGCCGACCGACCCGGACCACAACCTGGTCGCCTCCTGGCACTCCTACAACTTCAACACGTGCAGCAGCCAGTCGTGCTGGACGTCGCAGGTCGCCCCGGTCGCGGCGTCGGTTCCCGTGGTCGCCGGAGAGATCGGCGAGAACGACTGCGCCGGGACCTACATCACGCCACTGACGACGTGGCTGGAGTCGCAGGGCATCAGCTTCCTCGCCTGGGCCTGGAACGCCGACTTCGCCTGCTCGAGCGGGCCCGGCCTCATCACCGACTACACCGGAACGCCCACCGCTTACGGCGCGGCCTACAAGTCCATCTTGCAGGCCCTGCCCGCCGGCTGAGGCCCCCCGCGGCCCCGGCCACACCGCGCGGCGCCCGCCGCGTGCCGCCCGGCCAGGCGATGTACCCGCCTGGCCGGGCTTTTCTTTCCCGGAAGGAGCACGAACAATGACGCTTGTCACGCGTCGCCGGCTGGCCGCCACGCTGGCCGGGGCACTGACCGCGACGCTGGCCGCGGCCGGCTCAGTAGCGGTGACGGTCCGGGCCGGCCCGGCGATGGCGGCCACCACGCCGGGCGCAGGCGCGGGCTACTGGCATGCCAGCGGGAACCAGATCCTCGACTCCAACGGCAACCCGGTGCGCATCGCCGGGATCAACTGGTACGGGTTCGAGACGCCGGACGAGATCGCCCATGGCCTGTGGTCGCAGGACTATCACACGGTCATCAACGACATCGCCGCCCTCGGCTACAACACGATCCGCATCCCGTTCTCCAACCAGATGGTCCAGGACCCGATCGTGCCGCAGAACCTCTCGTTCAGCAGCAGCACCGGCCAGCCGATCAACGCCGACCTCAAGGGCCTGACCGCGCTGGCGGACCTGCAGAAGATCGTCACCGCCGCCGGGCAGGCCGGCCTGAAGGTCATCCTGGACGACCACCGCTCCGAGGCGGGCGAGTCGGCCGAGCAGGATGGCCTCTGGTATACCAGCACCTACACCAGCCAGGACTGGGTCAACGACTGGGTCACGCTGGCGAAGATGTTCGCGGGCAACCCGACGGTGATCGGGTTCGACCTGCGCAACGAGCCGCACACCCCGGCGGGCGACACCTACGCCGAGGGCGCCACCTGGGGCACGGGCGACCCGGCCACCGACGTCAGGCTGGCCTACGAGCAGGCGGGCAACGCCATCCTCGCGGTGGACCCGGGCGCGCTGATCTTCTGCGAGGGCATCAGCGAGTTCCCTGACTCCGCGGCGTCCGGCGGCTTCGACACCACCTGGTGGGGCGGCGACCTGCAGGGCGTCGCGCAGTTCCCGGTGGTGCTGAGCTCACCCGGGCACGTCGTCTACTCCGCGCACGACTACGGGCCCAGCCTGTTCCAGCAGGCCTGGTTCAACTCGACGACCACGCCGGCCAGCCTCGACGCCGTGTGGAACAAGTACTGGGGCTACATCTACGCCCAGGGAACCGCGCCCGTATGGGTCGGCGAGTTCGGCACCGATAACACCGCCTCCGACATCGAGTCCTCCGCCGCCGGCTCGCAGGGCCAGTGGTTCCAGGCCCTGGTGTCCTACCTCGGCGGCAACCCCGGGATGGGCTGGACCTACTGGGCGCTCAACGGCGAGGACTCCTACGACCTGCTGGATAACAACTACGATCCGACGCCGGTCAGCTCGCTCAAGCAATCGCTGCTGGCCGGGATCCAGTTCCCGCTGCCCGGGGCGGGCAACGGCACCCCACCGCCGAGCAGCCCGCCCCCGGCCCAGCTGTCGTGCGCCTACTCGGTGGACAACTCCTGGTCCGGCGGCTTCCAGGCCCAGGTGGTCATCAGCAACCCGGGCACCACGGCGTCCACCAGCTGGACGGCGAGCTGGACGTTCCCCGGCGGCCAGCAGCTCGCCAGCGACTGGAGCGGCGTGTTCACCCAGTCCGGGGCGAACGTCACCGTCACCAGCGAGCCCTACAACGGGAGCATCGCCCCCGGCGGCTCGGTCACGATCGGGTTCACCGCCAGCGGTACCGCGCCGTCGAGCCTGACGGTGACCTGCTGACGCCCCACTCCGGCGGAAACAACTCGCCCCCTCCCGCTCGGATCGCTCCGAGCGGGAGGGGGCGGTCTTCATGCCTACGCGGGCCAGCTACAGGGCCGGGTAAGCGTTCGCTACCAGCATCTGGAACTCGGCCGGGAACCACATGCCGGCCGGCACGTCGAAGCCCGGTATCGAGCCGGTGGAGTAGGTGTTGCCGTTGCCGTCGGTGTTGGTGCCGTTCGGGTCGCAGTGCGGGTCACCGTGGCTGTGGGTCGAGGTCGGGTAGTCGCCGTCGGACTCGCCTGGTGGCTTGATCCAGACGAACGCCAGGATCGGGGACGAGGAGCCGAACGGCTGGTCGGTCGGCCGCGCGCCGATGCCCGCGTTGTTCTGGTTGCACCAGTCACCGCGGAACGGCCGCTTGTCGATCTTGTTATCGGCTACGTAGGTGTTGACGTCCGACGCCGAGGTGATCGTCGTCGGATGGGTCGGTCCCCAGCCGTTGCGCGAGGTATCGATCAGGAACTTCTTGCTCGACGGGAACCCGGCCGACACCAGCGTGTTGTACATCTGGGTGTCGTAGGTGAGCTCGTCGAACGTCGGGTTGTACTGGTAGAAGGTCGCCGAGTCCACCGGCTGGCCGTTGACCGACAAGGTCGGGTTGGTCAGCAGCGGCTCCTGGGTCGGGGTGTAGTTCGCCGTGTCGCTGATGAACCCGTCGATGCTGGCGTACCCGGCCGTGGTCGCCTGGACGACCTTGTTGTACACCGCGGGCGTCGCGCTCATGTTGCTCGGCCAGCCGAGCCAGGCTGAGTGCGCGATGTCCATGTAGTTGTACACGTTCGGGATCGCGTGCAGCGCGTTCAGCGCGTACGTGATGCCAGCCTCGTAGTACGGCGTCGCCGTCTGGCAGTTGGCGAGCGACTGGTTGGTGACCACGTTCGGCAGCGAGTCCGGCTCGATGATCGCGACGACCCGGATGGGCGAGCTGGCGAACTGCTGCAGGATCGTGGCGATCGGGTTGATGTACTGCGTCTCGTACTCGGTCAGCCCGGCGGTGGTCGCCGGGATCTCGCCGTTGGACGCCAGTGCCGCGCAGTCCCGGCCGGGCAGGTCGTAGATCACGATCTCGACCACCGACGGGGTGGACGCGGTGCCCTGGGCCGCCGCGTTGGTGAGCTGCTGCTGCAGGCCGGTGCGGGTGCCGGTGGCGGTGGTGCCGCCGGCGATGGAGTCGATCGTGTCCAGCCAGATCGCGGTCTGGTAGTTCTCCACTGCCGCCTCAGCCGCGTTGCCGCCGTCCGCCGACACCTGGGCCTTGACCTCGTTGACGTAGTCCGGGTTCAGGTACGGCTTGGCCCCGGTGAACGGGTCCGCCACGTGCGTGGCGCAGTTGCTCGTGCAGGCGGCGGCCTCGGTTGCGGTGAAGGTTGCTGAGGTCAGGCCGGTGGCGCTGGCGGTGAAGGTGGCCGCGCCGCTGCCTGAGC
>Ga0335075_10006579_pt1 | contig 17925 bp, 17 predicted proteins | sample Lox_Sample_24_FD_206723 | JGI IMG/M metagenome (GOLD analysis project Ga0335075, IMG submission 206723) | Soil microbial communities from Loxahatchee National Wildlife Refuge, Florida, United States - Lox_Sample_2.4 | ecosystem: Environmental > Terrestrial > Soil > Wetlands | place: USA...
GGCAGCGTCCAGCTCGGGTCGTCGTTGAAGGCCGGCAGATCGTTCTTCAGGCTCTTATACAGCGCGATCAGGTAATCCGGAAGCGCGAAGCGCAGCCCGAACGCGGCTGCCGTCTCGTTGCCGGGATCCGAGAGAATCGGGAAGTCGAGTTTGTTGATGCGTACCGATTTCCGGCTGTTCACCGAGTTCTGCGGTGAGATCGCCACGAGAGTCGCGCCGAGTGCGCGAAATGCAGGCAATGCTTCCTGGAGCGCCTGCAGCTCCATGTTGCAGTACGGGCACCAGACCCCGCGGTAGAAGCTGACCACGAGCGGTCCCTCTGCCAGCAGCTCCGCGGCAGAGACCGGTTTGCCGACCGAGTCTTTCAGTACGAACAGCGGTGCCCTGCCGCCCGCTTTCAGTGCCCGGGCTGCGGCGCCCGAAGCGATCAGCTCGTGCGTCGCCCGGTGCATGGTGTCGATCACCGATCGGGGCACGCTGTAAGGTGGCTTGCCGGCCTCGAAATCGGCCTTGAAGGCATCGAGCTTGGCTTGCAGCGTCATGCAGCTCTCCCATGGCTTCTCGTGAGCGGCGGAATACCGTCCGCGGGCGAAGGTGAGCCGCGCCTAGCCGGTGCGGCAGGCGGCAAGCGGGGATAAGCTTCATTCCTGGCAGGCATGGGGATGGACCGACTGGCCGCGATGGAAACGTTCGTCCGGGTCGTCGAGGCCCGCTCGTTTTCAGCCGCCGCGCGGATCTTGAACATTGGTCAGCCTGCCGTTTCCAAGACGATGGCACAGTTGGAGGCGCGCCTGGGCGTCCGCCTCGTGATGCGGCCAAGCCGCGGCTTGTCGCCGACCGAAGCGGGGCAGAGCTTTTACGAACGCGCCAAGCGGGTACTCGAGGAGGCCGACGCGGCCGACCTGGCCGCGCGCGGTGCAGGCGCGGGCCTGACCGGCCGGCCACGGATCAGCGCCGCCGTGACCTTCGCCCAGCTCCACGTCGTGCCGCACTTGCCGAAGTTCCCGGCGGCGCATCCCGGCCTGACGATGGATGTGATTCTCGACGGGTCTGCTGTTTCTCAACAGTGGCGCCGATCGCCTCTTGGCACTCGACTCGGATGGCAGGGTCGTTCGCGACTCCGGCGTAATCGATGGACTGGATCCCGGCGGCGGCATTTTCGGGCCGGACGGCCGCTATAACGTCGGATTGCGCAGCGCACGCACAATCATGGAATTTTCGAGCCAGCTCAGCACAGCGGGCAAGCACATCCTGCCGCCGGGGATCGTGCCATTTCCCCGCGGGTTTGCGTTCGGACACGACAGGCGACCGTTCCTCTCGTCCGGCATCGGCCCAAACGGGCTGGTGCCATTCCGCAAGCCGCGCGGGCTGCACTTCGCGCCCGACGGCAATCTCCACTGCGTCGCCCAGGACGAAGTTGTCGTCTTCGATTTCGCAAGCGGTGAATTCCGTGGAACTGTCGTGCGGTTCCCCTGATTGAACGGGCAGACATTGGCATTCTTCCGTAGGCATCGAGCCGCAACCTGGATTCTCGTTGCATCCCCGATGCCCGTCCGGCACTGTCGGCGCCAAGCCGGGCGGTTTTACGGTTGTTGCGGAATTGGCTTCGCGGCAGGCCTATTCCCAACCGGAATGAAGCTTGTGCTCCGGGCCGTGCTACCGCCGCGGCCGCAGAAATTGCATTTGGTTCCGCGCATGGCGACAGGCACACCTCCGTCCGCCGCACAACAGGAGCACGATCATGGCCAGATTCGAGACCTATAGGAACGCGTTTCCGCACGCCAGGCTGAGTCGCTCCACCGACGGAGTTCTGGAAGCAGTGCTGAACACGGATGGCGGCACGCTGGTGTTCGATGGCTACACCCACGAGGAGTTCGTGGACCTGTTCCACCAGATCGGCCAGGACGCGGAGAATCGCGCGGTGATCCTGACCGGTGCGGGCGAGGCCTTCATCGATCGCATCGATGCGGCAGGCTTTGATTTCTTCACCCCGCGCGGCTACGACAAGGTCTACCGCGAAGGCAAGAAAGTCCTTGCCAATCTGCTCGATATCCCCGTGCCGGTGGTTGCGGCGGTGAATGGCCCGACGACAGTGCATTCCGAATACGTGCTGCTGTGCGACATCGTGATCGCCACCCCGGACACGATATTCCAGGACAAGGCGCATTTCGGCTTCGGGATCGTCCCGGGTGACGGCATCCATTCGCTCTGGCCGCACGTGATCGGCACGATTCGCGGCCGCTACTTCATCCTGACACAGCAAACGCTGAACGCCGATGACGCCAAGGCGCTAGGCGTGGTGAATGAGATCGTCGGCCGCGAGCGTCTGCTGACGCGGGCGCGAGAAATCGCAGCCGCAATTGCGAAGCTGCCGCCATTGACCGCCAGCTATACGCGCGTGGCGATCACCCAGCCTTTGCGCCGTCTGATCGATGAAAGCGTCGGCTACGGGCTGGCGCTGGAGGGCATCTCGGCGGCCGATGTGGCCGCATCCCGGGCTGATCGCTGAAATGACCGCGTGCCGGGCCACACCATGTTCCGAAGCGTGCCATCCGCAGGAACCGCAATCCGGCAATTGAAGGTCAACCGAGACCGGGAGGTTTATTGAAATTCCGGAGAGAGACGGCGCGCAAGGTAGCTCACCGTCTTGCTTCGGCCGTGGAGTATCGCAGTGCCGACCCCGGCGAAACCGAGAGCGGCGTGGAAAGCACTGGATGCGGGGTTGGGAGGATCGGAATTGACTTCGCAGACCACCTGATCATGTCCAGCCTTGAGGGCCTCGGCGAACAGGTCGAGGTAGAGGCGCCGGGCGTGGCCGCGCCGGCGGGCGCCGGGTGCGACGACGATACGATCTACGTAGACGAAGCGGCGGTAGCGAGCGCGGAACCAGAGGAAGTTCGGACTGTCGTAGCCGGCATCCTGGTCGAATGCCAGAATGAACGCATCGGCATCCCCGATCCGCTTGGCTACGAAGGCCTCTGCCACGAGGTGCCGGAGCCTTTCCCGCTCCAGCCAGGAGAGTTCCGCCGCATGCGCGTTGTTCAGTGCGAGCAGGGCGTCGTCGAGCACGCTCCGCTTTGCCAGGTCCGCTGCGGTGACGGGCACCGGATTATCGCTCATTGCGCGGCGCTTCGGGGCTGAGGCGATGCGCCAGGCAGGGGAGTCTCGTCAGTCGCCCGCCCTCGCCAATCGGCAAAGCAGCGCGAGGCCGGCAGCAACGCTCGCCTCGCGCACCGCTCCGCGGTCGCCGGAAAAGAAATGGCGCTCGCTCTCGACATGGCCGCTGCGGCTGGCGGCACCGAACCAGACGAGTCCGACCGGCTTTTCGGCACTCCCTCCACCAGGCCCCGCCACACCGGTCACGGAGAGGGCGAGGCTCGCTTCGGAATGCCGGATCGCACCCTCCGCCATGACGCGCGCGACCTCTTCGCTCACCGCGCCGCGGCTAACGAGCAGCGCGTTGGGAACGCCGAGCATCGCTTCCTTGGCCGCGTTCGAATAGGTGACGAAACCGCGCTCGAATACGTCCGACGAGCCGGCGATCGCAGTCAGCGCTGCCGCAACCAGACCGCCCGTGCAGCTTTCCGCCGTGGCAATCGTCAACCTTCGTGTGCGGCACGCCGCGAGAAGCTGCTCTGCCTGCTCGAGGATCCCGGCCGGCAGCACGGCGGATGGCTCAGGCCGCCATCGCCGCCCGCGTCGCCGTGCGCAGCACGCCGATCGCCTCCTCGACGCCCGCCCGGTGGACGTCGAGATGCAGGCAGGCACGGCCACGGAACTTTCCCATGGTAGAGATCGCCACGCCCTCGCGTCGCGCGCGCGCTGCCAGCGCGTCGGCCGGCATTCCGGTCCCGGAGGTGTCGAAGAACACCAGGTTCGTTTGCGGCGTTTCGACGGAGAGGCCGGGAATTTGCGCGAGCCCGCGCGCCAGCAGGCGGGCGTTCTCGTGGTCCTCAGCCAAGCGTTCCACGTGATGGTCGAGCGCGTAGATGCACGCCGCCGCACAGATGCCCGCCTGCCGCATCGATCCGCCGAGCCGCTGCTTCCAACGCCAGGCTGCGTCGATGAAGGAAGCAGAGCCGGCAAGCACGGCGCCGAGCGGCGCGCCGAGGCCCTTGGTGAAGTCGAGCCAGACGCTGTCGTAGCCGAGCACCATCTCGCGCGCCGGAATTCCGCTTGCCACCACGGCGTTCATCAGCCGTGCGCCATCCATGTGCGTTGCCATACCGGCCGCCTGCGCGGTTTCGGCGACGGCCTTCAGCGTCGGCGCCGGCCAGACCGCCCCGCCGCCGAGATTCGACGTCTGCTCGACCGAAACGAGGGTTTGTGCCGGCGCATAGCGCGTGCGCGGCCGGAAGGCGGCGATGAGGGTGGCAACGTCGAATTTTCCTCCTGCCCCCTCGAGCGGCAGTACGCTGGCGCCCGTGAGCGCCCATGGGGCGCCGCCTTCGCTGGTCGCGATATGTGCGGTGCGGTGCGCAAGGATCTCGTCGCCGGGCCGGCAATGCGTGAGGATCGCCACCTCGTTGCACATCGTGCCGCTTGGCAAAAACATGGCGGACTCCTTGCCGAGCAGCGCGGCCATCCGCTCGCAAAGCATGCGCACCGTTGGATCGGTGCCCGCCTGCTCGTCTCCGACCTCCGCATCGAGCATTGCCTTGCGCATGGCCGCCGTCGGTTTGGTCTGCGTATCCGAGTAGAGATTCACCCGGACGGGCGGCAGCGAGGGATCCGGCGGCGGCGGCGCATAGGCCATCGAAAAACCTCCTTGCAAGGCCGGCTTCGCGTACCCGCCGCCGGCGACCGTTTCAGCCTGTGTCGTGCTACGCTAGGGCAAACCCGCGGCGGGGGAAATCGCGCTCGGCAGCAACGCAAAGCGCGGGCAGGACACAGCTTTCGGACGGCTCACCGTGGCAGCGCCTCGGGCGGTGCCGCGGGAGCATTCACCGGCAGTTCGGGTGGGCCGTAGACCTCGGCGGCACGCCGTCGGAACGCCTTGACCATGCGCCGGACCGCCTCACCGAAGACGAGGCCGATCGCCTTCTGCAGGATGAGATTGCGGAACTCGAAGGCGACGAAGAAATCGACCCGGCAGCCCCTGGGGTCGGGCAGGAAGGTCCACTCGTTCTTGAGATAGCGAAACGGGCCGTTCTCGTAGGTGACGTGGATCCGGCGCGGACGCTCGAGCGTGACACGGCTCGTAAAGCTTTGGTGGAAAGGACCGAACGCAATCGTGAGGTCGGCAATCAGCAACGATTCGCTGCGGCTGCGTACCCGGGCGCCGGCGCACCAGGGCAGGAACTGCGGGTATTCGCCAACATCGGCAACGAGGTCGAAGAGCTGGTCGGGCCGATAGGGAACGAGCGTCCGCTCCGCATACGAAGGCATCGGACTCAGGCCGCAGCGGCGCCCGCCGAGCCGCGCGCGGCCCTGAGCGCGGCGAAATCCGCATCCGCGTGATAGGAGCTGCGTGTGAGCGGCGATGCGCTGACCATCAGAAATCCCTTTCCCCGAGCCAGCGCTGCCATTGCGGCAAATTCCTCGGGCGGCACGAACCGTGCCACCGCGGCATGCTTGGCCGTCGGCTGCAAATATTGCCCGATGGTCAGAAAATCGACGTCCGCTATGCGAAGATCGTCCATCACCTGCTGGATTTCCGCCTTCTCCTCGCCCAGACCGACCATCAGTCCGGACTTGGTGAAGATGCTCGGGTCGAGGGTTTTTACACGGTCGAGCAGACGAAGCGACTGATAGTAGCGCGCCCCCGGCCGGACCGTGGGATAGAGGCGCGGCACCGTTTCGAGGTTGTGGTTGAAGACATCAGGCCGCGCCTCGACCACACGCTCCGCGGCCCCGGGCTTGCGAAGAAAGTCCGGCGTCAGCACTTCTATCGTGGTGCCGGGCGCGGCGGCGCGGATCGCGCTGATCACGGCGGCGAAATGCGCAGCACCTCCGTCCTCGAGATCGTCGCGATCGACCGAGGTGATCACGACATGGCGCAGCCCCAGCCGCGCCACCGCGTCCGCCACCCGAACGGGTTCATCGCCGGAGAGCGGTCCGGGCAAGCCGGTGGCGACGTTGCAGAAGCTGCACGCACGGGTGCAGATCTCGCCCATGATCATCATGGTGGCGTGCCGGTTCGCCCAGCACTCGCCGATGTTGGGGCAGGCCGCCTCCTCGCACACCGTGACCAGCCGATTCTCGCGCATCAGCGCGCGCGTCTCATGATAGACGGGATGGGTCGGGGCTTTCACCCTGATCCAGGCGGGCTTGCGCTGGATCGGGTTGTCCGGGCGGTGCATCTTCTCCGGATGGCGGAGCGCCGGCTGCGCCGGGGCGCGGTGGTCAACGACAATGCGCATGCTGATCCTTCAATGACCGGTCCGTAACGCCTTCGCCAGCTTGCCACGACATCCCGGCCCAGCCGAGAGATGGCAGGCCCGCGCCCGGCGTCAAGCCGGCGGCGATTGCCGGGCAGAAGCTAGAAATGGATCGCCCGGCCGTAAGCATCGAGCACCGCCTCGTGCATCGTCTCGCTGACCGTCGGGTGGGGAAATATGGTCTCGATCAGCTCGGCCTCGGTGGTTTCAAGGGTGCGGGCGATCGTGAAGCCCTGGATCATCTCCGTGACTTCGGTGCCGACCATGTGGGCTCCGAGCAAGGCGCCGGTTTTCGCGTCGAACACCGTCTTCACCATGCCTTCGGGTTCGCCGAGGGCGATCGCCTTGCCGTTGCCGATGAAGGGGAAGTGGCCCACCCGCACCTCATGCCCCGCAGCCTTGGCCGCTGCCTCGGTCAATCCGACCGAGGCAACCTGCGGCCGGCAATAGGTGCAGCTCGGCACGTTGGTGGTATCGAGCGGATGCACGTCGTTACGGCCGGCGATCTTCTCGACGCAGATCACCCCCTCGTGGCTCGCCTTGTGGGCGAGCCAGGGCGGGCCGACCAGATCGCCGATGGCATACACGCCGGGCTCACCGGTACGGCAGAATTCGTCGATCACGACGTGCGTCTTTTCGACCTTGACCGCCGTGCCCTCGAGGCCGATCCCCTCGACATTGCCGACGATGCCGATCGCCGAGATGACGCGATCGACCGTGAGCTGGCGCGTGCGACCGGCCGCTTCGATCGTCGCCGTGACGCTGTCCGCGGCCTTTTTCGCGGCCGTCACCGCGGCGCTGGTGATGATCTCAATGCCTTGCTTTTCCAGCGCCTTGCGGGTGAATGCGCTCACCTCTTCGTCCTCGACCGGCAGGATCCGGTCGAGCACTTCGACCACCGTCACCGCCGCTCCCATGTTGCGGTAGAAGCTCGCGAATTCGATGCCGATCGCACCGGAGCCGACCACCAGGAGCGAGTTCGGCATCGCCGGCGGCACCATGGCCTTCTTGTACGTCCAGATAAGCTTGCCGTCGGCCTCGACCCCGGGCAGTTCACGCGCCCGCGCGCCGGTCGCGAGCACGATGTGCGGCGCGGTGATCGGCGGCAGCGCCGTGCCGTTCTTCTCCAGGGCCAGTTTTCCTTTCCCGGCAAGCTTGCCCGCGGCGTCGAATACCGTGACCTTGTTCTTGCGCAGGAGGAAACCGACGCCGGAGGAGAGCTGCTTGGCGACCGCGCGCGAGCGCTTCACCACCTTTTCCACGTCGAACCGCGGATTGTCGGCGGCGAAGCCGAATTCGCCGAGATTGTGCAGGAGATGATTGATCTCGCTGGTGCGCAGCAGGGCCTTGGTCGGAATGCAGCCCCAGTTGAGGCAGATGCCGCCCAGATGCTCGCGCTCGACCACCGCGGTCTTCATGCCGAGCTGAGCGGCGCGGATGGCCGCCACATATCCGCCCGGCCCGGCGCCAAGCACGATCAGATCGAAGGATGTGTCGGCCATCGTTCGCCCTTTCCTCAGCCGGCCAGGGCAGCAAGCGCCGCTCCGCCCAGCCGGAGCACGGTCCACTCCGGCATCGGCTTTGCTCCGAGGCCGGCATAAAACCGGTGCGCCGGCGCGTTCCAGTCAAGCACCTGCCATTCCATGCGCGCGCAACCCTCGGCCTTGGCAAGTTGTGCCAAATGGCGGAGCATCGCTCGCCCGATTCCCTGCCCCTGCCAAGCCGGCTCGACATAGAGGTCCTCGAGATAGAGGCCAGGGCGGCCGGTGAATGTGCTGAAGCTATAGAACCAAAGCGCGAATCCCACCGCCTTGCCGGCAACTTCGGCGAGCAGGGCGGCCGCGCGCTGAGGTGTACCGAACAGCGCCGAGAGGAGATCCGCCTCGCTCGCGCGCACCTCGTGCAGCAACTGCTCGTATTCGGCAAGCGCGCGGATCAGGCCGAGCAGCGTTCCCACATCGTCGGGTCCGGCGGCGCGCAGTGAGCAGGCGGGCGCACTCACAGCATCAGGCTCAGCGGATCTTCGATGGCCCCTTTGAAGCTTACGAGCCAGGCGGCGCCGAGCACGCCGTCGATCACGCGATGATCAACCGAGAGGGTGCAGGTCATGATGGTGGCGACGCCAAGCGCACCATCCTTGACCACCGGCCGCGCCTCGCCGGTGCCAACCGCCAGGATCGCAGCCTGCGGAGGATTGATCACCGCGGAGAAGTCGCGAATGCCGTACATTCCAAGATTGGAGATCGAGAATCCGCCGCCCTGGAACTCCTCCGGCTTCAGCTTGCCGGCCTTGGCGCGCTCGGAAAGCTCCTTCATTTCGTTGCTGATCGCTGCCAGCCCCTTGCGGTCGGCCTTGCGGATGATCGGCGTGATCAGGCCGTCGGGAATCGCGACCGCGACGCTGATATCGATATCTTCGTATTCGACGATGCCTTCCTCGGTGTAGCTCGCATTGACGCGCGGGTGGCGCGCAAGTGCCTGCGCCGAGGCCTTGATGACGAGGTCGTTGACCGAAAGCTTGAAGGCGCCCGGCCCCTCCTTCGGCGAGCGCGCGTTCAGCTCGCTGCGCACCTTGAGGAGGGAATCGAGTGCGACATCTACCGTAAGGTAGAAATGCGGGATCGTCTGCTTACTCTCGGAGAGGCGCCGGGCGATCACGCGGCGCATCGTGGTGTGCGGCACGAGCCGGTGCGGGGCGGCGATCGCGGCGGCGGCCGGAGTTGGGGCCGGGATCGGGGTAGCGGGCGGCGCTGAAGCGGGGACGACGGCCAGCACGGCCTCGATATCGGCTTTGACGATCCGCCCGTTCGGGCCGGTGCCCTGCAGACCCTCGAGCGCGAGACCTGCCTGCTGGGCCATGCGTCGGGCGAGCGGCGAGACGAAGATCCGCCCGGCCGGCGGCGGGGGCGCGGGCCCTGCCGCACCGTTGCCCCGCCCGGTCGGCGCCGGGCGGGCCGGTGCGGGTGCAGGCCCGGCCGGGGCTGCGGTGGGCGGCGCAGGCTTCGGCGCGGGAGCGGGCGGGGCCTCGGCAAGGGTCTCGCCTTCCGCCAGCAGAACCGCGATCGGCGCATTCACCTGCACACCGGCAGTGCCGTCGGGAACGATGATCTTGCCGAGCACTCCCTCGTCCACCGCTTCCACTTCCATCGTCGCTTTATCGGTCTCGATTTCCGCGAGCACGTCCCCGGCCTTGACCGGCTCACCCTCCTTTTTCAGCCAGCGCGCGAGCGTTCCTTCGGTCATCGTCGGGCTGAGCGCCGGCATCAGGATATTGGTGGACATCGCTTTCTCCCGCGCCGCTCAGGCGATCTTCCGCACCGCCTCGACCACCCATTCGGGTTGCGGCAGGGCAAGCTTCTCGAGGTTTGCGGCATAAGGCAGCGGCACGTCCACTCCGTGCACACGCACCGGCGGTGCATCCAGCCAGTCGAACGCGTGCTCGATGACCTGCATCGCCACTTCGGCGCCGATTCCGGCGTACGGCCACCCCTCCTCGACCGTCACGAGGCGATTGGTACGGCGCACGCTTTCGACCACCGTGCCGATGTCGAGCGGGCGAAGCGTCCGCAGATTGATCACCTCTGCCTGGATGCCCTCTGCGGCGAGCGCTTCCGCCGCCGCCAGCGCCACGCTCACCATGATACTGAAGGCAACGATCGTCACCCGATCGCCCGCGCGCTCGATCCTGGCCCTGCCGAGCGGCAGCACGAAATCCTCGGCCACGGGGCAATCGAAGCTGTGGCCATAGAGAATCTCGTTCTCGAGGAAGATGACCGGATTGGGGTCGCGGATTGCGGCCCGCAGCAGCCCCTTGGCATCCGCGGCAGACCAGGGCGCGACCACTTTGAGGCCCGGCACGTGCGCGTACCATGAGGCGTAGCACTGGCTGTGCTGGGCAGCGACGCGGGCGGCGGCGCCGTTCGGACCGCGGAAGACGATCGGGCAACCCATCTGGCCGCCCGACATGTAGAGTGTCTTGGCGGCAGAATTGATGATCTGGTCCATCGCCTGCATGGCGAAGTTGAACGTCATGTATTCGACGATCGGACGCAGGCCGTTCAGCGCCGCGCCCACGGCGAGACCGGTGAAGCCATGCTCCGTGATCGGCGTGTCGATGACTCGCCTCGGTCCGAATTCATCGAGCATGCCCTGGCTGATCTTGTAGGCACCCTGGTACTGGGCGACCTCCTCACCAATAAGAAACACCCGTTCGTCCGCCCGCATCTCGGCCACCATGGCCTCGCGCAGCGCCTCGCGGACGGTGATGTGCTTGACCTCGCCCCATTCCTTTTCCGCCAGGGGGGCAGCCGGAGCGGCGGCGGCCGGAACGGGTGGCGGCGCGGCGAGAGGGGCGGGAGCCCGGGCGGAAGCAGGCCGTGCGGGAGGTGGCGGCGGAGCTGAAGGCGCGGCGCCTCGCTCTGCCGAAACCGACTCGCCGTTTCCGGAGAGAACCGCGATCGGCGTATTCACGGCGACGCCGTCGGTGCCCTCGGGCACCAAAATCTGGGCCAGGCGGCCTTCGTCCACCGCCTCCACTTCCATCGTCGCCTTGTCGGTCTCGATCTCGGCAAGCACGTCGCCCGATTTCACCTCGTCGCCGACACCCTTGAGCCAGCGCGAAAGCTTGCCCTCGGTCATGGTCGGGGACAGCGCGGGCATGAGAATCTGCGTGGTCATGCCGCTTCCGCCTCCAGCAGCACATCAGTGAAGAGCTCCGAGGCATCAGGCTCGGGACTCGCCTGGGCAAAATCGGCCGCCTCTTGGATGATCTTCTTCACCTCGTCGTCGATCGCCTTGAGGGCCGCCTCTTCGACACCGAGCGCCAGCAGCTTCGTTCGCGCGCCTTCGATGCAGTCCCGCTCGGAGCGCATCTGCTGCACCTCCTCGCGGGTCCGATAGCGAGCCGGATCCGACATCGAATGGCCGCGATAGCGATAGGTCTTCACTTCCAGCAGGTAAGGGCCTTTGCCGGACCGGCAGTGCGCGACTGCGGTCTCCGCGGCTTCCTTGACCGCCACGACATCCATCCCGTTTGCCTGGGCACCGGGAATTCCCCACGCCGCAGCATGGCGCGACAGATCCTTCACCGTCGTTGCGCGATCGACGCTGGTTCCCATGCTGTATTTGTTGTTCTCGATTACGTACACCACCGGCAGCTTGAGCAATGCGGCCATATTGAAGCTTTCGAACACCTGCCCCTGATTGGCCGCACCCTCGCCGAAGAATGTCAGGCAGATCCGGTCGTTGCCCCGGTACCAGTTGCTGAATGCGATCCCGGTGCCGAGGCTGGCCGGCGCGCCGACGATGCCATGCCCGCCGAAGAAGTTGCGGGCCTTGCTGAACATATGCATGGACCCGCCCTTGCCGTGCGAATAGCCGTCGCGGCGGCCGGTCAGTTCCGCCATCACGCCGCCCGGGTCCATGCCACAGGCGAGCATATGGCCGTGGTCGCGATAGGAAGTGATGACCTGGTCGCCCTCGCCGATGGCGCGCAGCATGCCGACGACGACCGCCTCCTGGCCGATATAGAGGTGGCAGAAGCCGCCGATCAGCCCCATGCCGTAAAGCTGTCCTGCCTTCTCCTCGAAGCGCCGGATCAGCAGCATGTCCCGGTAGGCCTTGGTGAGCTCTTCGCGCGACATTGCAAGCTCGCGGCCCTTGGGGCGCCGCTTGCCCTCGGTTGCCTGTGCCATCCCCCGCTCCTGCGGCCGATCGCGCCCCAGAGTAGCGTCCGGCGGTCTGCACCAGCAAGGACGGATACGCAGAAAGTCATGATGCTGCAATGCAATGCACGGATTTAACTGAATTCCAGTTAACCGCTTGGCCGGCGCCCGGGTTGCTCCAACCGACGACAGATCTGCGAGCGCGCAAGGCGGGATGCGGCAGCTTTATTGCTTCGCCGTCACAGACTTCGCAGCAAGCTTGCCCGCCTCCGGCGCCGGCGGCGCCCCCGCGGTGAGCGTCACTTCGGCCCGGCGAGTTCGACCCGGTTGCGCCCTTCGCGCTTGGCGCCCTCGAGCGCGGCCTCGGCCGCCTGGAGGAGGCCTTCGGCGCTACCGTCCGCTCGCTCGCTCGAAACCACGCCAATGCTCACGGTGAGCCGGTGCGGCATGCCTCGAACATCGGGCACGAAGCGCATCTGCGCCACGGCGTCCCGCAGCCGTTCGCCGGCGCCGGCAGCCTCGCCGATGCTCGCACCAGGCATCACGACGACGAACGTCTCGCCGCCGTAACGCGCCAGGGTATCGAAGATGCGCAGGTTCGCGCGCAGCGTTTCGGTTACCGCCTGCAACGCCCGGTCTCCGACCGGGTGGCCATAGCTCTCGTTCACACGCTTGAAGTGATCGAGGTCGATCAACAGCACGGCAAGGGCGACCCGCTGCGGGCCGGCCATCCGATGTCGCAGATGGTGGACTACGTAGCGCTGGTTGTAGAGACCCGTCAGGGGATCGGTGAGTGCCAGCGAGGATGCGTGGTCGAGATCCGCCCGCAGATGCTGGTGATAGATTTTTCGCCGCACCTGGTTGCGGGCGCGCGCACGAAGCTCGTACTCCTCGACGGGCCGCAAGAGCCAGTCGTTCGCGCCGAGATCGAAGCCGCGCAGGACGCGTGCCCGGCTCTCCGGCTCGGCGATCAGGAGCAAGGGAATCTCGCTCGTCTCCTCGCCCGACCGAAGCCAGGAAGCCAGCGCCAAGGCATCGTCGCTCGCCAGCGAGAGGCTGAGGACGATCAGGTCGAAGCCGGCTGCCCTGAGCAGCGACTGCAGCTCGGCCTCGGTCCGGGCAAGACGCGGAAGCATCTCCTCGCGCGCCAGCCACTCCTGCACGAGCGTCGCCTCCGGCTCCAGGTCGTCAATCACGAGTACTCGAGCCGCACCGACGGTCGGAACTTCGACCGGGCATTCCGCCCGACCCAGCGAGCACGCCGTCTGGCTCCGCGCCTGCCACTCATCGAGCATGCGTTTCAGGCGAACGAGGCCTCGGACGCGCGCCAGCAAGGTGTCGAACTCGACCGGCTTGGTGAGGAAATCATCGGCCCCCGCATCGAGACCGCGCATCCGTTCGGCCGGCTCGCCGAGCGCCGTGACCATCACCACCGGAACGTGGCTGGTTGCCGAATCCGCCTTCAGGCGCCTGCAGACCTCGAAGCCGTCCATCCCGGGCATCACTACCTTGAGCAGGATCGTATCGGGCCGCCAGCTCGCGGCGAGCAGAAGCGCCTCGGGGCCCGACTGCGCCGTTGCCACCACGTAATACTCCGCTGCCAGTCGTGCCTCCAGCAGGCGCGCGTTGGGAGCGACGTCATCAACGATGAGCAGGCGGGCGGTCACGCAAGCCGCCTTGGGCGCCAGGCGCCCGGAGGCGCAAAACAAACCGACGGCAGCGGTCCGGCAGCGCGCGCTACCGGCCCGGCGGCATGCAGGGAACGATCGAGCACCGCCCTCTCGTCCAGGTTCCGGGGCAACGCCATCAAGACCGAAGAGTCGCTAACGCACCGTCAATCCTCTCCGCCGGCTGAGAGTACCTGCGCCGGACGAGAGGCCGGCGTGAGCATAGCCGAGCATGGTCGGGAGAGCGCGCAGCGAACTGCCGGACCCTGAACACATTTTCGCGTTCGGGGATTTTCTGGCCGGGCAGCCCGCCATCTCCCGTCCGCGCGGCTCTGTTGCAAAGACGGTGTTAGGGGCGGCAGGGCGCTCTGTGGAAGGCTGGATGGGGATCATGCGAGCTGGACGCGCTCGCTGATCATGGTGATGGCTTCTGACATCGCGCAGCGAGCGATGCCAAAGACACGCCCGATGAGGCGCACTTCGCCTCGGTTGCCAGCGGTGTGACGTGGAAAATCCTCGCCTGCCCCTTGCGCAGCGCCCGCATGGTGTTGCCCGGTTTGTCGATTGCCCGATCCAGATATGCCCAGGCGCCGCGGACCCTCACGTAGGTTTCGTCGACGCGCCAGCTGAGCGGCCGTGGCCGCCGCCACCGCCAACGCAGACGCTTCTCCAGCGCTGGCGAAAGAGGTCTGGACCCAGCGATAGATGGGGCTGTGGTCGACCGCGAAATGCCGCCCCTTGAATGCCGTCATGCCCTGGACCTCCGGCCCGGAGCCCTATCCCGCCGGCTGCTAAACCATGGCTAATGGACCCGGAGACGTGCAGAGTACGGACGCAGCGCCTCGTAAAGATCGCGGTAAAGCCCGAGGCGCCGTTGGTGGAGCGAATGATGCTCTGGCCGGGCACGATAGCAGTCACCGACACGGACGCGGTCGGCGAGCGCACGTAGCGATGGGCAAAGGCCGAGCGCCTGCCCAGCAAGCATCGCGGCGCCGAGGCAAGCGGCGTTCTCGACCAGCGCATGCTCTACCGTGCGCCCAAGGACATCAGACTTGATCTGCAGCCATTTCGGAGACCGGGCGCCACCGCCGGTCGCGCGCAGGGTCGAAAGCCCCGCTCCGGCCGCATCCAGGACATCCACGCCGATTGCCTGCTCGTAGGTTATGCCTTCGAGCAGCGCGCGAAGAATGTCGCCGCGCCGTGTCTCGAACCGTAGTCCGAGCAGTGCGGCCGAGGCCGATTCATCGCCGAGCACCGAACCCGTGCCGGCAAAATGTGGAAGCAGCATCGGACCACCCGGTAGCGCGTCCTCCATCTCCTCCACCATCGCGGCGACGCCGTCGATGTCCTCACCAGGCTCCGACCGCGGTTCCATCGCCATGATCTGACGATACCAGCTCAGCACCCGGCCGCCGGACTGACTGCCGGCAAGCGCGACGTAGCAGCCCGGCACGACATGGGGATAGCAAGGAATACCCTGGGCCGGCAGTGTCGGACGAAACTCGCGAAGTGTCGCCACAATCGCTTCTGTCGTGCCGATGGAATAAAGCGCGATGCCCGGATCGATGACACCACCCCCGAGGGCGCCCATCGGCTGGTCATGTCCGCCTTGCACAACGGCCACGTGTTCAGGGAGGCCGAGCGGGCGGGCGATCGCATCCGGAATATGACCCTGTACCTCGCCCGCCGGGCGGATCGGAGCGAGGCGGCCGACATCGATGCCGGCCGCATCCAAACCTTCCCGCCACCAGGTGCCGTGGCTGATCGCGCAGGCCATCGTGCGCGCAGCCATCGTCACATCGATGGCAGGCTCGAGGCCCAGCCGCAGAAGGGCCAGCTCTCCAAAGCAGAGATACTTCCAGGTCGCTTCGTGGAGCATCGGTTCATTCCGGCGCCACCACATCAGCTTGGGCAGCGAGGGAATGGTGCTGAGTGGTTGCCCTGTCGCAGCGTGGATGCTCGCCGCGCCAAGGCGTGATTCCAGATCCCGCGCTTCGGCACCGGCGCGTGAATCCAGGCTGATCGGCGCCCGGGCCAAGCAGCGCCCGTTGCGGTCGACGGGAACAATTGCTTCGCCCTGCACCGAGACGGAAAGCGCGCGGATGGCAGGGCCGAAAGGCGCGGCGGCGATCTTCCGCAAGCAGTCCTCGGCGGCCTGCCAGACCGTGTCTGCGTCGAGCTCGAACCGGCCCGGCGCCGGGTTATGGACGGGATAGGCCCGGCTGATCTGAGCCAGCAATGTGAAATCGGCATCAAAGGCCACCAACTTGCAGGCGCTGGTACCGAGATCAAGTCCGAGCAGAACCGGATCGCGCGCCGGGTGCAGCACGACGCGATTCAGTCGAACGATGGCGAAGGGAGATCGGCGATCGCGGCAGCAGACAGCGGCTTGACTCCGCCCAGTGCTTCCGCTGCCCAGCAGGTCTTTGCGTAAGCTTCGGCCACTTCCAGCCGGTGATAGGCGTCCTGCACGTCACGGCCGACTGCGATGGCACCGTGGTTCTGCAGCAGGAACACATTGTGCCGACGGCAGAAAGGTGCAATCGCCGCGGCAAGCTTCGGCGAGGACGGGCGAGCGTACGGTACCAGCGCGATTTCGCCGATCACCGCGATCAGCTCGGGCAACACGCCGCTCGGCAGGGGCTGTCCGGCGGCGGCAAAAGCAGTGGCGAAGACCGGATGGCCGTGAGCGACGCCACCGGCGCCGGGCCGCTGGCGATAGAATTCCAGATGCATGTAGCGCTCGGATGTGGGCGCGTATGCTCCTTCGATGACCTGCGCCTCCAGATCCAGGCGCACCAGCATGTCGGCGGTGACCTCGCCCTTGTTCACGTTGGCCGGGGTCATCCAGACGGTGCCGTCCGCCGCACGGCCGCTGACATTGCCCTCGGTTCCGGCGACCAGGCCCTTTTGCGCCATGAGCCGGCAATACCGGACGATGTCTTGCTTAACCTTGTCTGTCATCTCTCCCTTCCATCGGCAGTGCGACGTCCATTGGCACGCCGTGGCGCCGCCACCCGCTTCTTGGCGATCTCGCGCTCGAACAGCGAGCCTTCATGCAGGAAGTCGGCGGCGCGCGCATGGCGGAGCGCGAGGCCGACACAAAGCATGTCGATGATCGCAAGTTGCGAAATGCGGGTTGCGATTGATTCCCGTGCGCCCCCGGACTGGCGCCAGGCTGAAAGCAGCACCGTCTCTGCAAGCGCTGTTACCCGACCCCGGGGATTGCTGGTCAGCACGATGCGCATTGAGCCACGGCGCCCCGCGGTTTCCAGTGTCTCGACGATGTCGCGCGTCTGCCCGGAATAGGAGATGGCGAAGAACAGGCTCTCCGCCGGCGGGTTGCTGGCCAGTGCGGCGAGCACGTGCGGGTCGCAGTGCGCGCTGGCGACGAGACCAAGGCGCAGAAAGCGCTGATAGGCGTCAGTAGCCACGGCGAAGGAACTGCCAAAGCCGAGCAGATAGATGTGGCGTGCCTCAAGAAGCTGCTCGGTTGCGCGCTCCAGCATGGTCGGGTCGAGCAGACGCAGCGTGTCGAACAGCGCCGCCGCGTCCGCCTCGACAACGCTGCGGGCGATCTGCGCGAAGACCGCATCCGATGGGTCGCAATCCGGCAGGGTGGGCCGGGCGAGTCGCGCGCCACGCGCCAGCCCGCGGCTCTCGGCCAATGCCAGGCGCAGCGAGCGATACCCATCGAAGCCGAGTGCGCGGCTCAGACGAAATATCGTGGTTTCGCTCACTCCGATTGCCACCGCGAGATCGGAGATGGACATGCCGGTGGCCTGCTCCTGGTTGTCCGCGATCCAGATCGCGGTGCGGCGGAGGGCGCTTTCCGCAGAAAGGGCGAGGCTGGCGAGCGCCGGCCGCAAGTCGGGCGCGCCGGCCGGCTCGGCTGCCGAAAGAAGTTTTCTCTTTACTGGGTCCACGGATAAAGGTTACTTTTAGGCGGGGATCGCGTCAAGCTGTCTGCGCCAGGCGCGCCTGGCCGGCGCCGAAGACGGGATCACGCCACGCACGAACGCTTGGGAGGAGAGCTCATGAAGCGGCAGCGATGGGTCGCGGCTCTGATCGCGGCCATTTGCCTGTTTGCGGCCGGCGGCGCGCAGGCCGCATCCGGTCAGGTCGTGACCGTCTGGTCCTGGTTCATCGCCAGCACGATGGCCAAGTCGATACAGGCATTCGAGGCGAAGAACCCGGGAATCGTCGTCAAATACA
>Ga0335075_10006580_pt1 | contig 17924 bp, 17 predicted proteins | sample Lox_Sample_24_FD_206723 | JGI IMG/M metagenome (GOLD analysis project Ga0335075, IMG submission 206723) | Soil microbial communities from Loxahatchee National Wildlife Refuge, Florida, United States - Lox_Sample_2.4 | ecosystem: Environmental > Terrestrial > Soil > Wetlands | place: USA...
CTTGCCGCGCGGCGTGCTGAGCCGGCGGTTGTCGAGGTTCGGCTCGGGCTCGGTCTCGTAGCCCCAATCGTAGCGCTCCATGTTCATCGGGATGGAGAGCGCGGCGGGCATGCGGATGAGCGGGGAGTCATCGCTGCCGCCGTATTCGAGGAGGAGGACGGTCGTGCGCGGATCTTCGGTGAGCCGGTGGGCGAGGACGCAACCGGCGGAGCCGGCGCCGACGATGACGTAGTCGAAGATCATGGGACGTCGGTCCAGGCGTCGCGCCGGTAATCGAAGTAGAAGCTGACCCGCTCGCCGTTCCAGCGGTATTTGAGGTGGCGTTCCTGGCGCGGAAGGCCAACGGCGCGCGGCTTGAACGCGCCCAGGCATTCGCCCCCCGGGCGCCGCACGCTCGGATAGGCCACACCCATCGCGCCCGCCGCGCGCACCCGGCTGCCATAGGCCCGGCTCGCTTCGTACGAGGCCGGGTCGAGGATTTTCGCCCGTTGCGGCCCGGCCAGCGCGGCCACGTCCTCGAAGTCTTCGGAGACGCTGCCCACCAGCACGCGCATGTCCTCCATGCGCGGCGGATCGGCGCTGTCGCGCGCGAAAGCCTCGAAGTGGAAGACCGTCTCGGCGATCGCGGTCTCGAGCGAAGCGGCGGCGTAATAGACGCCGAAGGAGCCGTCGCTGAAGCGCGAGCCCTTCGGGTTCGGATGGGTGAACGCCGCCATGACGTAGCTCGCACCGGGCCCCGTCACGCGGTCCTCGGGCGGGACGAGCGAGATCTCGCCCGCCTCGTCGCGCAGGCGCGGATTGGCGAGCTGCTCGAGGGCCACGAGCGCGTCCCAGACGGCCGGGTCGCGCGTCAGCCGCTCGAAGAGCGGGACCGGGGGATAGCGGGAGGCGATGATGCGCCAGGCGCGCGGCCAGGCGAGGCGGCGCGTGGTCAAGCGGCGGCTCCGCGCTCAGCTCCAGGGGGCGCGGGCGGCGTCGAGATAGGTCCGGACCGCGGCGAGGTCGGTCACGTCGCCGGCGCGCATGCGCTCGAGCGGCGTCTGGCCGCCGAAGGCGAGGTTCGGGCGCTTGACCCAGCCGTCCGCCAGGGCGGGGTCCGAGTAGACGATCTGGAGCGCCTTGTAGATGCCGGCGATATAGCCGATGCGGCGGAGCGTGTCGGCCGGCACGCGCACGGCATGGCCGGCGCGCCAAGCATAGTAGGTGCGCTCGGCGGGCGAGCCGAGGAGGATGCGGGCATCCTCCGCCCCGACGGCCCAGGCGCTCATGATGGAGAAGAAGCCGCGGAGTGCCGCGACGGCGTCGATCCGGGCTTGGGCGGGGCGTTCCTCTCTCCGCGGTGCGAGCATCGTCCGCCTCATCTTTTGCAGTAAATAGGGCATCCGCTGCTGATTTGCAACCCGCCGGCGCCCGCCCGCGGTTGTCCGGCGCCCCGCGGTGCCGCATAACGGGCGCCGCATAGAGGCAAGGAGCCAGGGCGGGACAAGCGCGTCCTCAGCGAGCGCATCCCGCTCCGGGCAGCGACCCAGCGGCATCGGTAGGAGGGAAGAGAGCCATGACGCGCTCCGCTCAGCCCGCGACGAACGATCATGGAAACGAGAGCATCGGCGCCTACGGGCCGGCCCGCGCGACGATCGAAGGCGCGCCCCTCGGCGCCGAGGAGCTCCGCGCGATCGACGCCTATTGGGACGCGAGCCTCTATCTCTGCCTCGGCATGCTCTACCTCAAGGACAACCCGCTGCTCGGCGAGAAGCTCAAGCCCGAGCACGTGAAGGCGAGGCTGCTCGGGCACTGGGGCTCGGATGCCGGCCAGTGCTTCACCTACATTCACTTCAACCGGCTGATCCGGAAATACGACCTCAACGCCATCTATATTTCCGGGCCGGGCCACGGGGCGCCGGCCGTCCTCTCGCAGGCGTACCTCGAAGGGACCTATTCCGAGATCTACCCCGACAAGAGCGAAGACTTGGCCGGGATGCGGCGCTTCTTCAAGCAGTTCTCCTTTCCCGGGGGCATCGGCAGCCACGCCACGCCGGAGACGCCCGGCAGCATCCACGAGGGCGGCGAGCTCGGCTACAGTCTTTCGCACGGTTTCGGAACGGTGTTCGACCGCCCCGACCTCGTGACGCTCGTGGTCGTGGGCGACGGCGAGTCCGAGACCGGCCCGCTCGCGACGAGCTGGCACAGCAACAAGTTCCTCAACCCGGTCACCGACGGCGCGGTGCTGCCGGTGCTGCATCTCAACGGCTACAAGATCAACAATCCCACCATTCTTGCGCGCATCAGCCGCGAGGAGCTGGAGGCCCTGTTCGTGGGCTACGGCTACACGCCCTATTTCGTGGAGGGCAGCGACCGGGAGAGCATGCACCAGGCCATGGCCGCGACGATGGAGCATTGCGTCACGGAGATCCGCCGGTTCCAGAGCGAGGCTCGCGCGAGCGGACGAGCCTTCCGCCCGCGCTGGCCGATGATCGTCCTTCGCAGCCCGAAGGGATGGACCGCGCCGCGGCAGCTGGACGGGCACTATCTGGAGGGTTTCTGGCGGGCGCATCAGATTCCCATCACCGATGTGGCGACCAACCCGGCCCATCTCGCGATCCTCGAATCCTGGATGCGCGGATACAGGCCCGAGGAGCGCTTCGACGAACGGGGACGGCTCGTGCCCGCGCTGAAGGCGCTCGCTCCGCGCGGCGAGCGCCGGATGAGCGCCAACCCGATCGCCAATGGTGGGCTGCTGCGCCGGCCTCTCAACATGCCCGATTTTCGCGAATTCGCCGTGCCGGTCGAGCATCCCGGCGCGGTCCTTGCCGGGAACGTGCCCACCTTGGGGAACTTCCTCAGGGAGGTGATGCGGCTCAACATGACGAGCTTCCGCGTCTTCGGGCCGGACGAGACGCAGTCCAACAAGCTCGATGCGATCTACGAGGTCGCGAAGAAGGCGTGGCTGGGAGAATCCTTCCCCGAGGACGCGGACGGCGGAGAACTGGCGGCCGCAGGGCGGGTGATGGAGATGCTGAGCGAGCACACCGTCGAGGGGTGGCTGGAGGGCTATCTGCTGAGCGGCCGGCACGGGCTCATCAACAGCTACGAGCCTTTCATCCACGTCGTCGACTCGATGTTCAATCAGCACGCGAAATGGCTCGAGAAGTGCAACATGCTGCCCTGGCGGGCGCGGATCTCCTCGCTCAACCTGCTGATCACCGCGCTCGTCTGGCGGCAGGACCACAACGGCTTCACGCACCAGGACCCCGGCTTTCTCGACGTCGTCGCCAACAAGAGCCCGGAGGTCGTGCGCATCTATCTTCCGCCCGACGCCAACTGCCTGCTTTCCGTGGCGGACCATTGCCTGCGGAGCACGAACTACGTCAACGTCATCGTCGCCGACAAGCAGGTGCATCTTCAGTACCTCGACATGGAGGCCGCCATCGCGCACTGCACGAAGGGCGCCGGCATCTGGCGCTGGGCCAGCAACGATCAGGGCCTGGAGCCCGACGTGGTGATGGCGAGCTGCGGGGACGTGCCGACGATGGAGTCCCTCGCCGCGACGGCGCTGCTGCGCGATCTCCTGCCCGATATCCGGGTGCGCTTCGTGAACGTCGTCGATCTCTTCAAGCTGGTGCCCAACACCGAGCACGCGCACGGGATGACCGATCGCGAGTTCGAGGCGCTCTTCACCGCCTCGAAGCCGGTCATCTTCAACTTCCATTCCTATCCCTGGCTCATCCACCGGCTGACCTACCGCCGGCCCGCCCAGCACAACATCCACGTGCGGGGCTACAAGGAGAAGGGAAACATCAATACGCCGCTCGAGCTTGCCATCCGCAACCAGACCGACCGGTTCAGCCTGGCAATCGACGCGATCGACCGCATGCCGCGGTTCCGCGAGACCGGCTCGGCCGCGCGCGAGACGCTGCTCGACCGGCAGATCGCCTGCACCAACCACGCTCATGAATTCGGCGTCGACCCGGAGGACATATCGGGCTGGAAGTGGCCCTCGGGGCTCGCCGAACGTTGACTTTGCGCGGCGAGCGGCTATATCCGCCGCTCTTCGTTGCCGCCCTTCGTTCCGGGCGCTTGGACACCACGGGGCTCTCGTCATGACGTTTGCAATCGTCCGGACCGGCGGCAAGCAGTACCGCGTGGCCCCGAATTCCGTCCTCCGGGTGGAGCGGATCGCGGGCGAGGCGGGCGCGCTCGTCACGCTGTCCGACGTGCTCGCGGTGGGCGAGGGCGAGGCCCTCAAGCTGGGCACGCCGACGGTCGCGGGCGCCTGGGTGACGGCCACGGTGATCTCCCAGGAACGCGACGACAAGATCCTGATTTTCAAGAAAAGGCGGCGGAAGAACTCGCGCCGCCGGCAGGGCCATCGCCAGCACGTGACCGTGCTCCGCGTGGGCGAGATCCGGACGGAGCAGGGCGATGGCGCATAAGAAGGCGGGCGGCTCCTCGCGCAACGGGCGCGATTCGCGGGGGCGGCGGCTCGGGATCAAGAAGTTCGGCGGCGAGGCGGTGACGGCCGGGTGCATCATCGTCCGCCAGCGAGGCACCAAATGGCACCCGGGCGAGAATGTCGGGCTCGGGCGCGACCACACGATCTTCGCGCTCACGGACGGCAAGGTGCTGTTCACCCGCAAGCGCGAGGACCGGGTCTTCGTCTCGGTGGCGCCCGTGCCGCAGGCGGACCTTCCGCCGGCAAGTTGAGGCCGACCGGCGCGCGGCCCGCGAGAAGGGATCGGCGCCGGCCGGTCCCTTTTTTGTTTTCAAACCTTTGACCCATGAAGTTCCTTGACCAGGTGAAGATCTACCTCCGCTCCGGAGACGGCGGCGACGGCGTCGTCGCCTTCCGGCGGGAGAAGTTCCTTCCCTTCGGCGGCCCGGACGGCGGCAACGGCGGCAAGGGCGGCGATATCGTGCTCGCCGCCGAGGACGGGCTCAACACGCTGATCGACTTCCGCTACGCCCAGCATTTCCGGGCGAAGAAGGGGGCCAACGGGTCGGGGGCGGACCGCACCGGGAAGGACGCGCCGGACGTCGTCATCCGCGTCCCGCCGGGCACCGAAGTGCTGGCCGACGACGGGACAACGATGCTCGCCGACCTCGTGCGCGCGGGGAGCCGGGTGATCCTGCTCCCGGGCGGGGACGGCGGATTCGGCAACGCGCACTTCAAGTCCGCGACCAACCGCGCGCCGCGCAAGGCGACCAAGGGCTTCCCCGGGCAGGAGCGCTGGGTGCGGCTCCGGCTCAAGCTGATCGCCGATGCCGGGCTCGTCGGGCTGCCCAATGCCGGCAAGTCCACGCTGCTCGCCGCGGTCTCGGCCGCGCGGCCCAAGGTGGCGGACTATCCCTTCACGACGCTGCACCCGGCCCTCGGCGTGGTCGAAAGCGAGGGCGAGAGCTTCGTGCTCGCGGACATCCCCGGGCTGATCGAGGGCGCGCACGAGGGCGCGGGGCTCGGCACGCGCTTCCTCGGCCATCTCGAGCGCGCGCGCGTGCTGGTCCATCTCGTCGATGGCGCGGCGGGCGGCGTCGTGCGGGCCTGGCGGACGGTGCGGCGCGAGATCGAGGCCTATGGCGCGGGGCTCGCGGAGAAGCCCGAGATCCTGGTGCTCACCAAGGCCGACCTGATGAGCGCGCGCGAGGCCGCGGCGCGGCGGCTCGCGCTCGCCCGCGCCTCGGGGCGGGAGGTGCTCGTCGTTTCGGCGCTGACCGGGGCGCCGGGCGGGGCGGGGCTCGCCGCGCTCAAGCGTGCGATCGCCGCCCGGGTCCGCCAGGGGATCGGGCAGGCATGACCAGGCCCGCCGCCGTTCCGGGCCTCGGCGATGCGCGGCGGGTGGTGGTGAAGATCGGCAGCGCGCTCATCGCCGATTCCGGGGCGGGCCGGGTGCGCACCGCCTGGCTCGCGAGCGTCGCCGAGGACATCGCCGCTTTGCGCGCGCGCGGGGTCGAGGTGATCGTCGTCTCCTCGGGCGCGATCGCGCTCGCGCGCAAGATGCTCGGCTTCCGCGGCCGGCTCAGGCTCGAGGAGCAGCAGGCGGCGGCCGCGGTCGGGCAGATCCGCCTCGCCCAGGCCTGGACCGAGGCGCTTTCGCGCCATGACCTCGTCGCCGCACAGCTTCTCTTGACGCTCGGCGACACCGAGGACCGGCGGCGCTATCTCAACGCGCGCGCCACGCTCGCGATGCTCGCCTCGGTGGGTGCGGTGCCGGTGATCAACGAGAACGATTCGGTGGCGACGAGCGAGATCCGTTTCGGCGACAACGACAGGCTCGCCGCGCGGGTCGCGGCGATGGTGAGCGCGGACCGGCTGGTGCTGCTCTCCGACACAGACGGGCTCTACACCGCGGATCCGCGCAAGGAGGCCGGCGCGCAGCACATTGCGGTTGTGGAACGGATCACGCCCGCGATCGAGGCGATGGCGGGCGACGCGGGCTCGGGCACCGCGCGCGGGGGCATGCGGACCAAGCTCGAGGCGGCGCGGATCGCAACGCGCGCCGGTGTGGCGATGGCGATCGCACGCGGCACCGGGCCGCATCCGCTGCGCGCACTCGGCGAAGGCGCGCGCGCGAGCTGGTTCCAGGCCGAGCCGGAGGGTGCGCAGGCGCGCAAGCGCTGGATCGCGGGCGTGCTCGCCCCGCTCGGGCTGATCGCGGTGGATGCGGGTGCGGCGGCGGCACTCCGGGCCGGCCGCTCGCTTCTCCCCGCGGGCGTGCTCGCGGTCGCCGGAGATTTCGCGCGCGGCGATCCGGTGCTGGTGCGCGGGCCGGAGGGGCAGGACATCGCCAAGGGGCTTTGTGCGTACGCGAGCGAGGACGCGCGGCGGATCGCGGGGCACCGCTCCTCGGAAATCGCAGCCCTGCTCGGCTGGCGCGGACGGGACGAATTGGTGCATCGTGACGATCTCGTGCTCCTGGATACGGCGGAGGTCGGGGGGAAAAGGTCCGGATGACGGCGGAGGAAGTCGGCGCCACGGCGGAATTGCGGGCGATGGCGGCGCGGGCGCGCGAGGCCGCTTCGCTGCTCGCCGCCACCTCGCGCGACCAGCGCGACGCCGCACTCGGCGAGGCGGCGCGCGCGCTGCGTGCGCGAACGGGTGCGATTCTCGAAGCGAACGAGCGGGATCTCGGGCAAGCCGGAGAGAGCACCCCCGCGTTCCGCGACCGTCTCACGCTCGATCCCGCGCGCATCGAGGCGATGGCGCGCGGGTTCGAGGCGGTGGCATCGCTTCCCGATCCGCTGGCCCGCCCGCTCGGCGAATGGACGCGCCCGAACGGGCTTCGCATCAAGCGGATCGCGCAGCCCATCGGCGTCATCGGGATGATCTATGAGAGCCGGCCGAATGTCGGCGCGGACGCCGCGGCGCTCTGCCTCAAGTCGGGCAATGCGGTGATCTTGCGCGGCGGGTCGGAAAGCTTTGCGAGCGCGCGCGCGATCCAGGACGCCGTCGCTTCGGGCTTGCGCGCCGCTTCGCTGCCCGAGGGCGCGGTGCAGATGGCGCCGAGCCCGGACCGCGCGTTCGTCGCCGCGATGCTCGGAGCGGCGGGGCTGATCGATCTGATGGTGCCGCGCGGCGGCAAGGGGCTGGTCGAGCGCGTGACGCGCGAGGCGCGGATGCCGGTGCTCGCGCACGCCGAGGGGCTCTGCCACACTTACATCCACGAAGCGGCGGATGCGGAGATGGCGCGGCGCGTGGTGGCGAATGCGAAGATGCGGCGCACGGGCGTGTGCGGCGCGACCGAGACGCTCCTGATCGACGCCGCCGCCGCGCCGCTTATGCTGCCCGCGATCGTCGCGGACCTCGCAGCCCTCGGCTGCCGCTTCCGCGCCGATGGCCGCGCGCGCGCGGCGGTGCCGGATCTTCCTCAAGCCGAGCCAGGAGATTTCGATACCGAGTGGCTCGATGCGGTGCTTTCGGTCGCGGTGGTGGACGGGGTGGAGCCAGCCCTCGCGCATATCGCCGCGCACGGAAGCAGCCACACGGATGCGATCGTCACCGAGGACCGGGCGGCGGCGGAACGATTCCTCGCAGGAATCTCCTCCGCCGTGGCGCTCTGGAACGCCTCGACGCAGTTCTGCGACGGGGCGGAGTTCGGTTTCGGCGCCGAGATCGGCATCGCGACGGGGCGGGTGCATGCGCGCGGGCCGGTCGGGCTCGAGCAGCTCACCACCTATCGCTATCTCGTCTTCGGCACCGGCCAGGTGCGTCCATGACGAACGCGTGATGCGCATGGCGGGGCGGGCGCCGCCGCGGTTCGGCGATCGGCGGGCACGGCGGATCGGGATTCTCGGCGGCTCCTTCAATCCCGCGCACGAGGGCCACCGCCATGTCGCCGAGGCCGCGCTCCGCGGCCTCGGGCTCGACGAGGTGTGGCTGCTGGTTTCACCGGGGAATCCGTTGAAGCCGGTTGCAGGGATGGCGCCGTTTCCGGTACGCTTGCGCTCGGCAGAATCGATCGCAGATGGACGGCGCATTCTCGCGGTTGGATTGGAGGAGACGTGGCGCACGCGCTACACGCGCGATACGCTTGGGTTGCTGCGCCGGCGTTTTCCGCGGGCCCGCTTCGTTTGGCTGATGGGGGCGGACATCCTCGTGCAGCTGCCGCGCTGGCGGCGCTGGGAGGAGGTCGTGCGGTTGGCCCCCTTCGCGGTGCTGCCGCGGCCCGGGTTCACGCTTGCCGCGCTCGCGGGATGCGTGGCGCGGCGCTACCGCCACGCACGCATGAAGCGGGGGAGCGGAAAATTGCTGCTGGCGGAGCGGAGAAATCCGCCTTCCTGGGTATTCCTGCCGGCCGCGGAGGACGCACATTCGGCGAGTGCGATCCGCAGGCGTTCGAGAGGAGAGGGAACGATCACGACACTGCCTCCTGATGATGCGAGCTGGCGTGAGCGGCGGATCTCGCGCGCGCGCCGGCCCGGCGTTTCCGCTTCGCTGAAGGCGAAGGCGGTGCGTGCCTCGGTGGCCGCCGCGCCGCCGGAGAGCGTGCGCAAGAAGGCGGCGGCGGCCGGGCCGCGCAAGGCGGCCGCGCCGGAGCCGCCGGCGCCGCGGCGGCGAAAGGCGAAGGAGGCGACGGCGCTCGACGCCGTGCAGGCGGCGATCGTGCAGAGCCTCGAGGACGACAAGGCGGAGAACCTGGTCACGCTCGACCTCGTCGGGCGGGCGAGCTTCGCGGACCGCATGGTGATCGCGACCGGGCTCGCGGACCGCCAGATCGCGACGATGGCGCGCCACCTCGAGGAAAAGCTCAAGGCGCTGGGCTTCGGCCGGCTCGCGATCGAGGGAAGGCCCGGCTCGGACTGGGTGCTCGTGGATGCCGGCGACATCGTCGTGCATCTCTTCAAGCCGGAGGCGCGCTCGCACTACGCGCTCGAGCGGATGTGGGGCGTGGAGCTCGGCCCCGAGGAGCAGGCGAGCGCCGGCTAGCTGCCCGCTCCCGGCGCGGCGCGCGCCGGTCAAGGAAAATTTAACCGGTTCGGCCCGATCGAGGCGGGCGGCGGCGCGGCCGCGTGTCACGGGCGCGCGTCACGACGGCGTGATCGGCTCATCGCTTGCCCTGCCGTATCGTTCTGGCCCCGGTTTCAAAAGAGACGGCGGGCCGCCGGCCGGCCCGGCCGCGGGAATTCTTCGCGCAAACGTGACAGGAGTGACACGGTCTCAAGGAAAGGTGACAGGAACTGAAGGCTGGTGTTGGAATATTGACTTCTATAGAGAAGATTGACGGAGTTTCAGGGACATTTCCGAGGAGCTCGGCATGAGGATCTACATGCATAGCGGCACCGAGGACGGTGCCGCCTTTTATCTCGACACGGCGGACGGGGCCGTGCACGTGGTGGGCGGGGCAGGGGACGGGACGGAGTGGTTCAGCGCGGCGCAGGCGGTGAGGGCGCTGTCGGCGGCGGTGAGGATCAAGGAGCCGGAGGTGCGGGCGAGCGCGATCCGCGCGGTGGGCGCCTACGTCGAGAAGCAGCTCGGCAAGCACCTCCAGGAGGGCGGGATTTTCGTCGTGGGGTAGGTCTTCGCCGTCCGGCGGCGGATCAGGCGGCGCCCTTCGCGAATCCGCAGCTCGTGAGCTTCACTTTCGCAAGCTCGCCGCCGAGCGCCTCGCGCCCGCAATAGCGGGCGTGCGCGCCGTCACGCTCTTCGCGGGCCGGGTCATCCGGGCCGGGCGCAAGCAGGACGCGGCGGGACCTGCTATCCTCCGCGCGGGCCAAGCGAAGGAGAAGGCGATGCGGCAGGCGCGGTTGCGGGCGGTCTTCATGCGCGGGGGAACCTCGAAGGCGCTGATGCTGCGCGCGGAGGACCTGCCGCGGGATCGCCAGGCCTGGGGCCCCATCTTCCTGGCCGCGATCGGCGCGCCCGACCCCAACGGCCGCCAGCTCGACGGCATGGGCGGCGGCGTCTCCTCGCTCTCCAAGGTCTGCGTCATCGGCCCGCCCACCCGTCCGGACGCGGACGTGGACTACACTTTCGCCCAGATCGGCGTCGCGACGCCGGACGTGGACTACGCGGGCAATTGCGGGAACATGTCCTCCGCGGTCGGGCCCTTCGCGGTGGACGAGGGGCTCGTCGCGCGGCCCGCCGGCGCCGAGGCGACGGTGCGCATCCACAACACCAACACGAAGAAGATCATCGTCGCGCGCTTTCCGATGGACGAAGGCTTCGCCGCCGTCGAGGGCGCGCTCGCGATCGACGGCGTGGCCGGCACGGGCGCGCCCGTGCGCCTCGATTTTCTCGAGCCGGGCGGCGCGAAAACCGGAAAGCTGCTGCCCACCGGCAACGCGACCGACACGCTCGACGTGCCCGGCCTCGGCCCCATCGAAGCGAGCCTCGTCGACGCCGCCAACCCCTGCGTCTTCGTCCGCGGATCGGACCTCGGCGCCACCGCTGCCGAGCTGCCCGACGCGATCGAGGCCGACGCCCCCCTCATGGCCCGGCTCGAGGCGATCCGCCGCGCGGCCTCCGTTGCCATGGGCATCGCCTCGGACATCGCCGCCGCCGGCGCAATCCGAAGCATCCCGAAAGTCGCGATGGTCGCCGCGCCGGCGCGCGCACCCACGCTCTCCGGCCGCGTCCTCGCGCCCGACGAGACCGACCTCCTGGTGCGGATGATCTCGGTCGGCCAGCCGCACCGCGCGGTGCCGCTCACCGGCGCGCTCTGCCTCGCGGTCGCCTGCCGCATCCCGGGCAGCATCCCCGCCGCCCTGGCCCGCGCCGCGGGCGCCGATCTCCGCCTCGGCCATCCCTCCGGCACCATCCTCGTCGCCGCCGAGGCCACCGGCGCCGGCGCCGGCCTCCACGTCCCCTCCGCCACCGTCTACCGCACCGCGCGCCGCCTCTTCCAGGGCGAGGTCCTCTACCGGGCGCCGCGGGCGGCCTCTCTCGCCCACGCCGCCTAGGCTGCCACCCCCGCATCCACGGCCAACATAATGATATTGCGCGATATGATGTTGCGCCATTCACCCGCCCGAACCTAAACTTCCGCGGTTTCGTGCGGAGGGACCGATGCCCACCGAAGAGGTGGTCGATCTGAACCTCGCTTCCTCGCACACCGAACGAAAGCGCCTCTGGCTCCGCATCGGCGCTCCCATCGGTGGCGTTGCGCTCGTCATCGCCGCCATCCTCGCCATCGCCCTCTACACCAACCGCGTCAACCGCGCCGGCGTGCTCGCGCTCTCCGACAATCTCCTCTCCGGGCTGCAAGCGCGCATCGCCCAGCAGGTGAGCGACTACCTCGACCCCGCCACGCGCGCCGCCCTCCTCGCGCGCGACATGGCCGCGGGCCACGCCCTCTCGGACCGCGCCGCCGCCCTCCAGGCCTTCGCCGCCTCCGCGCTCCGCCAGATCCCGCAGATCGACGCGCTCTACGTCGCGAACGGAGCCGGCGATTTCATGATGGTCCGCCGCGGCGCCGCCGGCGGCACCGCCACCAAGATCATTCGCAACCGTCCCGGCGCGCGCCAGGTGAGCTGGGTGTACCGCGATACTTCCGGCCGCATCACCCGCATCGAACAAACGCCCACGGACGATTACGATCCGCGCGCGCGGAGCTGGTACCAGGGCGCGCTCAAAACCGCCGGCGTCTTCTGGTCCGGCGTCTACATCTTCTTCACCGACCGCGCGCCGGGCGTCACCGCGGCGATCCGCTTTCGCAACCAATCCGGCGGCGAGAGCGTCTTCGGCGTCGACATCACGCTCAAGGCCCTCTCGGGCTTCCTCGCCTCGCTCCGCATCGGCCCCGGCGGCCGCGCCGTGATCATCGACAGCACCGGCCATCTGATCGCCGCGCCGGACACGGAGCATCTCCTGCGCGGCGCGGGGGACCAGCTCGCCGCCGCGCGCGTCGATCAGCTCGGCGATAAGCTCCTGACCGGCGCCTACGACCATTTTCGCGTCGAGGGCTACGGCCGCCGGCTCATCACCGTGAACGGCGAGCCCGTCGTCTCCATCGCCGCGCGCCTCCCCGCCGCCTCCCGCAACTGGTCGCTCCTCATCGTCGTGCCGGAAAAGGACTTCACCGGCTTCGTCGCCGCCGACAGCCGCCACGCGCTCGCGCTCTCCCTTATCGTCGTCGCACTCGCCGCCTTGCTCGCCGCCTTCCTGGTGCGCCAGGGCCTGCGCGCGGACCGCACGTCCCGCCTCCTGCTCGATCGCGGCCGCGTCGTCGAGCGGCAGAGCGCCGCATTCGCCGCCCTAGCCCGCGAGGCGGGCCTTCTGGATCCCGCGCGCGACGGCCCCCTCCGCGCGATCACCGAGACCCTCGCCGAGCTCGCTTCGGCCCGCCGCGCGAGCGTCTGGCGGGTCACCGGTGGCGGCCGCACGCTCCGGTGCGAAGACGCCTACGAGCGCGAGAGCGCCGGCCATGTCGCGGGGCTCGAGCTCGCGCGCGCCGAGCTGCCCCAGCTCTTTGCCGCCCTCGCCGCCGGCGAGCCGATCGCCACCGACGACGCCGCGAACGACCGCCGCACGGCCGAGCTGCACCGCGTGCTCATGCATCCCTTCGACAGCCGCGCCCTGGCCCTCGCACCGGTCATGGCCGCCGGCGGGCTCACCGGCGCGATCATGCTGGAGGACGCGGCACGGCTTGCCGGCGCACGCGATATCCTCCCCGCGCTCGCCAATATCCTGGCGATCCGCATGCGCGGCGCCGAAGCGGAGGAGCCTCGCACCGCCGCGACCGTGGCCGAGCCCGCCGCCGCCCAACCGCTGCAATGCGCCGAGCGCAGCTACGCGGCCGAGCTCGTGCTGCGCGGCCTCGATAGCGATGCGATCGGCGCCGACGTGTTTCCCGCCGTCGCCGTCATGGCAATCCGCTTCAGCGACCCCGCCGCGATCGCCGCGCGAAGTGCTACCGATCGCTGCATCCTTGTCGAGCGGATCGCCGAGGCGCTGCAGGAAATCGCCGAGGCCAACGACATCCCCTACATGAAGCTCGTCGGGCAGGAGGTGGTGGCCGCCGCCGGCTTCGCCCCGCGCGACGAAGCCGCGATCCTCCGCATCGCCGATGCAGCGCTCGCCGCGCGCGAGCGCTGCCTCGAGCTCTTCGAGGAGGTCGGCCATGCCCCGGCGTTCCGAATCGGCATCGATTACGGCATCGCGATCGGCAGCGAGCTCGGGCGCCAGCCGCGCCTCTTCAACCTCTGGGGCGAGGCCGTGCGCACGGCGGACATGATGGCAAGCTCGGCCGCCGGAGCCGGCTCGATCCAGGTGAGCGAGGCCGCGTATCGCCGTCTCCGCCAGCAGTTCCTCTTCCGCCCCCGCGGCAGCTTCTATCTCCCGCGCGTGGGCGCGGCGCGGACCTTCGTCCTCGCGAGCCGGCTATGAGCGAGCGGGCGCTTCCCCCGCCGATCGGAGTGCCGCGGTCCGCGCTCGCCGTGCTCGGCGGCCTCGCCCGCCGGCGCGCGGAATTCCCACTGATGCTGGCCGCCCTCGCCTGGGGCGTGCTGAGCGAAGGGATCCGCCCCTCCTCCTGGCGGCGCACCGTGCGCGCGGAGTTCCGCCGAACGCTGCGCCAGGCGGCCGGCGGCGGCCTCGCCACCACGCTCGTCACCGCCGCCCTTGCCGGCCTCGCGATGGTCGCCGAAGCGCTCTATTGGCTCGGCCTCGCCGGCCAGCAGCAGCTCGCCGGCCCGATCCTCGTCACCGTGCTCGTCCGCGAGATCACCCCCCTTCTGATCGGCCTCATCCTGCTCGGCCGCAGCGGCACGGTCGCCGTCCAGGAGGTCGGCGGCCTCAAGCTTGGCGGCCAGGCCCGCACGCTCGCCGCCCACGGGATCGATCCGTTCCTGCTCCTCGTGCTGCCGCGCGCGCTGGCGCTGGCGCTCGCGAGCTTCACGCTCGGCGTTCTGTTCGCGCTCACCGCCCTCGTCGTCGGCTTCGTTTCGGGCAGCCTGCTCGCCTCCGTGCAGGGCTCGCTCTGGGGCTTCCTCGAGCGCGTGCTCGCGGCGATGCAGGCAGTCGACTTCGCCCTCTTCCCCGCCAAGATGGTGGTGATCGGCCTCCTCGTCGCACTCACCGCCTGCCTCACCGGCATGAGCGCCCGGCCGGGCGAGGACATGGCGAGCCTCCTGCCGCGCGCCTTCGTCCGTGGCCTGGTCGCGATCATGCTCGCGAGCCTCTTGCTCAGCCTGGCCGCATGATCCCATGCCGGACGCAGCGCCCGTTCTTCAGCTTCTCTCGGCCGAGCCCGCCCGCGGCGCGGCAGACCTGCCGCCCATTCCGCTCACGCTCGAATTGTTGCCGGGCGATCTCGCCCTCATCGAGGTGCGAAGCCCCGCCTGGGCGGCCGAGTTCGCGGATCTCTGCAGCGGCCTGACCAAGCTCGCGCGCGGCAGCGTCCGCTTCCTCGGGCGCGATTGGGCTTCGTTGCCCGAGATGCAGGCCTCGGCGCTCCGCGGCCGCATCGGCCGCGTGCCCGGCGCCGGCGCCTGGATCGGCTTCGCCGGCACCGATCTCAACATCCTCCTACCGCAACTCCATCACACGCGCCGTCCGCTCGAGCCTTTGCGCGACGCCGCCGCCGATCTCGCCCGCGCCTTCGGCCTGCCCGGCCTGCCGCTGGTGCGGCCGGACGCGCTGGCGCCCGCCGATCTCGCCCGCGCCGCCTGCGTGCGCGCCCTTCTCGGCGAGCCCCGTCTCGTGCTCCTGGAAAGCCCGGAGCAGGGACAGTTCGCCGATCTCGTGCCGCCCTTGCTCAATGCGCTGGCCGCGGCGCGCGACCGTGGCGCGGCCGCGATCTGGCTCACCGACAGCGATCTCGTCTGGAACGACCGCTCGTTTCCCGCCACACTTCGCCTGCGCTTCTCGGAGCGCGGCCTCGCGCGGCTTCGCTACGCAGCATGATCCGCCTGCGCCACACCGACGAGTGGGTGGGGCTCATGGTGATCGCCGCCGTGCTGCTCTTCCTGGGCGCCATGCTGGAAGCCGGCGTGCTCAGCGCCTGGTTCCGCCCCGTCGCGCATCTGCGCATCGTGCTGCCGCAATCCGGCGTCGGCGGGCTTTCCGCCGGCGCCGATGTCCAGGTGCTCGGCATCCACGCCGGCACCGTCGGCCGCGTCGTGCTCAATCCCAACGGGCAGATCTATGCCGAAGCCGATATCGACCGGCAGGCCGAGCCCTTCATCCGCCGCGACAGCACCGCCGTGATCCGCCGCACCTTCGGTGTCGCCGGCGCCGCCTATGTCGATATCTCACGCGGCACGGGCGCGCCGATGGATTGGAGATACGCGGTCATCGACGCGACCACCGAGGTCGCGCCCACCGACACGCTGACCGCGATGCTCACAAGGGTGCAGCAGAAGGTGTTCCCGGTTCTCGACGACGCCAAGCGCACGATGGACGCGCTCGCCGCGCTCGCGACGGGGCTTCAGAAAGGCCGAGGCACCATCGGCGAGCTTCTGACCGAGGACACGCTGGCCCGCGAGACGGAGCAGCAAATCGCCGGCCTCGCCCCCGTCATCGCACACCTCAACGACGCAGCGACGGGGATCGACCAGCTCGCGCAACGCGCCGCCTCCAGCCCGCAAGGCGCGCCCGAACTGCTGAACCGCGCCGACGCGCTCCTTGCCAACCTGCAATCCGCCAGCCGCGATCTCGCGCGCGCCGCAGCGGCGCTCCCCGCGATCTCGCGCAACCTTTCCGCCGCGACGACCGATCTGCCCGCGCTGCTCACGCAATCCCAGGCAACGGCTGCGGACATGCAGCGCCTCGTGACCCAGCTCAGGAGCCTCTGGCTGCTCGGCGGCGGCGGCCGCGCGCCGGCGGAATCGCGGCGCCTGCCGGCGAGCCAGATCGAGCCATGAAGCCCGCCGCCGCACTCCTGGCCACGCTGCTCCTGCCGGCCTGCACGGCGTCTCCGCCCCCCGCGAAGCCGGAGGACGCGATCCTTCAACGCGAATCCGCGGCGGGCAACCTCGCTTTCACGCTTGAGCGTCCGTCCGAGGCGGCCGCCCAGTACGAAGCGGCGCTGCAACGCGCCGAGGCGCGCGACGACGCCGCCGCGATCGGCGATTACGGCTACGATCTTGCCGTCGCCCAGCTCGCCGCCAACCAGCCGAAGCAAGCCCTCGCCTCCGCCCGGACGACGCGCACGGCGCTCGTCCGCCGCGGCGCCGCGGCCTTTCCCGCCCTGATCCTGGTCGAGGCGACCGCGCTCTACCGCCTCGGAGATCTGAACGAGGCCGACAGCCTCGCCGCGGAGGTGGAGGCGGGCAACGATCAATCGGCCGCGGCAGGCGCCGCTTTCCTCAGCGGCCTGATCGCCGATGAAACCGGCGATCCGTCCGGGCTCGACGCCGCTCTGGCCAGGCTCGCGCATCCGCAGTCCCTCGCGCAGAGCGCGGACGCCTTCGAGCTTGCGGCGCGACGCGATCTCCGCGACGGCCGCTACGAGACGGCTGCGAGCGAAGCCGCCCGCGCTGCCGACATCCGCCGCGCGGGCCTCGACTATCGCGGCATGGCGCGTGCCCTCGCTCTGCAAGGAGCCGCCCTGGCGGCCTCCGGCGAAACCACGAGGGCGGCCGATCTCTACATCCAAGCAGCGCAAAGTGCGGCCGCCCAGGGCGACCCGACGGCCGCCCGCCCGTGGCTGCGGCGCGCGCTCGCGCTCGCCAACACGCCGGCGCTGCGCCAGCTCGCCCGCCAGACGCTCGCCTCACTCCCCACCGCCCAAGACGACCCGTCCCAGCACTGACGCGGCGCCTCGGCCCACCCTACCTCACGCAAGTCACGCGCAAAATGCGCCTATCGAGAAACCAAGGCCCTGCCTCGGTTCGAATGTCCACGTCGGGCGGGAAACGGCGGCGAACGCCGCCGACTTTCCCTCTCCGCCCCTGGGCGCGTCTCCGCGCCCTCACTTTTCTTTCTCGCCTATCTTCGTCCCTTGGAGGGTGGAGAGCGGCCCCGACTTTCCCTCTCCGCCCCGGGGGGCGGAGAGGGCAGGGTGAGGTGGGGGCCACAACATCGAGACCACAAGCCGAAATTCAGACTCAGACACAACCGCAACGAAAGAGAGGACGCATGGCCACGCCCGAGACCGTCCCGGCGTCCGAATTGACCCGCAACTTCGGCGGCTATCGAATGCGCGCGCAGCGCCGGGCTGTTGCCGTGTCGAGCCACGGCCGGATCACCGGCTACTTCGTCGGCCCGGACGAATACGAGGAGTTCCTGCGTTCCCGGGAAAACCGCCGAACCTTCCCCACCGTTGACCTGCCCGAGGAGCAGGTCAAGGTGATCGGCGCGTCGCGAATGGACAAACGGCACGCGCGCCTCGACATCGTGCTCGACCGGAAACAGCGGAGCCAGCGGTGTCGGTGGACGCAACGTCGCCTCAGTGAGGCCGCGGCGCGCGCGCGCCGCGGAGATAACCTCGGGGTCGCGCCGCCGACGCCGCAAGGTGCGCTGCTTCAATGAGGCCGCGGCGCGCGCGTCGCGG
>Ga0335075_10006581_pt1 | contig 17924 bp, 19 predicted proteins | sample Lox_Sample_24_FD_206723 | JGI IMG/M metagenome (GOLD analysis project Ga0335075, IMG submission 206723) | Soil microbial communities from Loxahatchee National Wildlife Refuge, Florida, United States - Lox_Sample_2.4 | ecosystem: Environmental > Terrestrial > Soil > Wetlands | place: USA...
TGACAAGCGGGCGTTGCAGAAGTATCGCGATATGCTCTCAACGGTGGCCAACCGGATCGAGAAGATGAAGATCAGCGGCCAGTCGCTGGAGCAGGTGATTGCCGCGAAACCCACAGCGGATTTCGATGCCACGATGGGTCACGGCATGATGACACCGGAGCTGTTTGTCACGGTGATTTACAACACGTTATAGAGTTCAGAGGAAAGATTGTCGAGATTTGCGGAACCCATGGCGCGGCTGATCGAAGAGCTGCGCAAATTGCCGGGCATCGGCTCAAAGAGCGCGCAGCGCCTGGCATTTCACATTCTGCGATCGAGCGATGAGGACGCGGAGGCGCTGGCGAATGCCGTGCGCGAGGTAAAGGCGGCACTGACCCTCTGCTCAATCTGCAACAACATTACGGACGTCGATCCCTGCCTTTACTGTGCGAGCCCGACGCGAAACCAGAGGCTAATCTGCGTGGTGGAGGAGCCGACGAATATCGCCACGGTCGAAAAGACGCGCGGCTATAACGGTGTTTACCACGTGCTGCATGGGACACTATCGCCGCTGCATGGAGTGGGACCGGAGCATCTGCGCACGAGCAGCCTGGTGGGTCGCGTGCGGCGGGGCGATGTGGACGAGGTGATCCTGGCTACGTCGCCTACGGTGGAAGGCGAGGCGACGGCACATTATCTGGCGGATATGCTGCGCGGCGGCAATGTGGTGATCAGCCGGATTGCGACGGGAGTTCCTGCGGGCAGCGATATTGAATATGCCGATGAGGTGACGATGTCGCGGGCGATGGAGGGCCGGAACAGGGTGTAGGGAGTAGTTGAGTCGCGCCATTGCTTATTCCGCCATGTGGCGGGATAATGGAGGCCAGATGGCTTCCACGACTATCTCGACGATTGCGGCGGTTCTCGGCGGTAAAAAGACTCTGAGGCTCAGGGTCGAGACATCTTCAGACCTGGCAAGAGCGACGCGCGCGGGGATTTCGGTAGATTCTCTCGATACGCTGGCGGAGGAGTTGTCCGTTCAGCGGGGGGCGGTGGCGAAACTGCTGGGTATCTCAGAGCGGACGCTTACCAGACGGGCCAATTCCAACGGCCGTCTTACGGCGTCGGAGTCTGATCGCGCCGTCCGCCTGGCTCGTGTCCTGGCGCTTGCCAAAGAAACACTCGGCAACATGGACAAGGCAAGCCGGTGGCTCCAGACGCCCAATCGGGCACTTGAAGGCGACAGGCCAATCGATCGGCTGGATACGGACATCGGGGTTCGGAGTGTCGAGCAGGTGCTTGGGCGCATCGAGTATGGCCTCTATAGCTGATGCGGGTCTGGCGCATCTCAAAAGCGAAATACGCTCATTCCGCCTTTTCCGGGGAGGGAGCCAGGCTTTTCGACGCGCGCTGGAATTTTGCCGGCAGCCCGATGGTATACACGTCCTCTTCCCTCGCGCTTGCTGCCATAGAGTTTTTCGTACACCTGGATCCCAGCGAGGCTCCGATGGATCTGGTATCTCTGATGGCTGAGGTGCCGGACAGTGTAGCAGCTGAAAGAGTGGAGCTTGAGCAGCTTCCTCACGACTGGCGAAGAACAGATCACCAGCTTCTTCAGCAGTTCGGGACCGAGTGGATCAAATCCGGCAGGTCGGGGGCGCTGATTGTGCCTTCCGCAGTGGTCGACGGCGAATGGAATATCCTGCTCAATCCGGGACACCCGGAATTCAGGAGGGTTCAGATTAGTGAACCCATTCCCTTTCACTACGATGAGCGAATGTTCAAGTAGCGTCTAGCTGCGCAGGCGGGCGAGCAGATCCTGCGGGTGAACGGGCTTAGCGAGGATCTCGAATTCGTGGCCCTGGTTGCGGGCGCGGTCAAGAAGGTCGGCGGTAGCGGCTTGACCTGAGAAGAGCAGAATCTTGCAGGAGGGCAGGATCTCGCGGATACGGATGGCGGCGTCGATGCCGTTGAGGTCGGTCATGATGACGTCGCTGATGAGCATGTCGGGGCGGAGGGTCTTTGCGGTCTCGACGGCTTTTTCGCCGGTGTAAACCGCGGTCGCTTCGAATCCGCTCTGATTGAGGATGATGGCCAGGGTATCTGCAATCACTCTTTCGTCGTCGGCAACGAGAACTTTGGGCTTCACGGGTGTTTCGGACATTCGTTCCTTCATTCTCTTTCTTTTCTAGAGTACAGGCAGTCCTCGGGGACGGCCCCGTTCGTCAAACTCGTGGGAGGTCAAGACCGACTATAAGAGTATATGGATTCCAACAAGAATCTGTACTGTAGGATGATACGCTCTTGCTGAGAGATGCTTCATCCTCCCATAATCCGGGCAGCCTAAATTATCTTCAACTTAACCGCGGGGGCCTGAGATTACGCCGCTCGCGACGACCGCTTCAACTTGCTGTTTCACTACATCTGAATTTTTCCAGGCGGAACGACGATGTCGGAACCAATCATTCGCGCCGAAAAGGTGGAGAAATACTACGCCCAGCCGAGCGAGAACCGCATCCAGGTGATCGCGCCGACTGACCTGTCGATTGTGCCGGGCGAAATCCTGGCGCTGCTGGGGCCCTCGGGGTCGGGTAAATCGACGCTGCTGCGCATGCTGGCAGGGCTTTCCAAGCCCTCGGCAGGCGAGGTGTACTGGCATGGGAAGCCGATTTCCACGGTTCGCATTCACGTTTCCATCGTCTTCCAGAGCTTTGCGCTGTTCCCCTGGCTGACGGTGCTCGAGAATGTGGAGGCTCCGCTGCGGGCTGCGGGCATGGCACCCGCAGAGCGGAGAGAGCGTAGCCTGAAGATTCTGGATACAGTCGGTCTGGACGGATTCCAGGCGGCGTATCCGAAGGAATTGTCGGGCGGGATGCGGCAGCGCGTGGGGTTTGCGCGGGCGCTGGTGGTGGAACCTGAAGTCCTGTTCATGGACGAGCCGTTTTCTGCACTCGATGTGCTGACGGCGGAGAACCTGCGCAGCGAACTGCTGGAGTTGTGGCAGAAGAAGACCATCCCGACGCAGGCGATTTTCATTGTCACGCACAACATCGAGGAAGCGGTGCTGCTGGCGGATCGGATCATCGTGCTGGGTCGGAATCCGGGGCACGTGCGGACAGACTTCAAGGTGTCGCTGGCGCATCCGCGCGACCGCAAGAGCGCGCCCTTCACGCAGCTCGTGGACTACATCTACAAAGTGCTGACCAAGCCGGACGTGATGCCGGCAGCGGTTCCCGAACTGGTGGACGGGCGGAGGGTGCGCGACCAGCGGCAGATGCACTACGAAATGTTGCCGCATGCCCGGCCCGGCGGTATCGCCGGACTGCTGGAGATCGTGATCGACCTGAGCAACCAGTCGCAGGGCCGCGCGGATATCTACAAGCTGGCGGATGAGCTGGCGTTCGAGATCGACGACCTGCTGCCGATTATGGAAGCGGCGCAGATTCTGGGCTTCCTCAAGGTGGGTGAGGGTGATGTGGTCATCACGCCTGAGGGGCGGGAGTTTGCGGAATCGGAGATTCTGAAGCAAAAGGAGCTGTTCCGCAAGGCGGCACTGGAACATGTGCTGCTGCTGCGGCAGATCACGCGCGCACTGCACAACAAAAGCGATCACACCGTTCCTGAAGACTTCTTTCTCGACATGCTCGATGAGCAGTTCAGCGAGGAAGAGACGCAGCGACAGCTCGACACGGCCATCAACTGGGGACGCTACTCGGAGCTGTTCGATTACGACGCAGCGCGGCGGCGCTTTATTCTGCCCGAGGCGGAAGAGGCGGTGGAGACGGCCGAGGGCGCGGAGGTTCAGTGAAGAGTCCTTATCCGTTCTCTCGCGCGCTGGTAGTGGAGCGGACGTGGCCGATCTTTCTGGACCTGACGGTCGCGGCAGGGCTGCTAGCCGGCTTCTACGCCATTCTGTGGGTTGCGAAGTTCTGGTTCAGCGGCGCGGTTCCCGAAGTGGAGATTTACCGCTCGCCTTCACACCTGCCGCTGTATGCCTTTTATTCAACGGTGCGGATCTTCGTCGCGTACCTGCTGAGCCTGGCCTTCGCCATCGGCTACGGATACATCGCCGCCTATAACCCGCGCGTGGAAGCGCTGATGATCGCGACGCTGGACATCCTGCAGTCGATCCCGGTGCTGAGCTTTCTGCCCGGCGTGATGCTGGCGATGATGTCACTCTTCCCTTCCCGGCAGCTGGGGATCGAGTTGGGCGCGATTCTGCTGATCTTCACGGGCGAGGTGTGGAATATGGCGTTCAGCTTCTATTCTTCGCTCAAGAGCATTCCCCGCGAGCTGCGCGAAGCTTGCAACATCAACCGCTTCTCGCCGCTGCAAAGGCTGTTCCAGCTGGAGCTGCCGTACGCGACGATCGGCCTGGTGTGGAACTCGATGGTGTCGGTGGCGAGCGGGTGGTTCTTCCTGATGATCTGCGAGATGTTTCCGGTGGGCAGCCGGAATTTCCGTCTACCCGGGCTAGGATCGTATCTGCAGACGGCAGCATCAAATGGCGATTACGAGGCGATGACCTGGGGCTTGATCACGATGATGCTGATCGTAGTGATGACCGATCAGCTGCTGTGGCGGCCGCTGATCGCATGGTCGGACAAGTTCAAGTTCGAAAACGTGGAGAGTGAGGACCGGGTGACATCGCCGATCCTGCACCTGCTGCGCAATTCGAACATGCTGGCGGCTCTGCAACGACACACGCTGGTCCCGATGAGCGAGGCCATTTACCGATCGCTGGCGCGGCGCGAAGAACGGAGATCGACGGTCGAGAATCCGCAGGGTGGTGGGAGCCGTCGCGGATTGGTTGCCTACGTGCTCGTGGGAGTGATTGCGGTGGCTGGGATTGTCCTGGCGGCCTTTCATGCGCTTTTGCTGCTGCGGCAGGTTCACGGGTACGAGTACCTGATGTTGCTGACGGGGGCGGCGGCGACGTTTCTGCGGGTAAATGTCTCGCTTCTGCTGGCCTCGGCGTGGACGATCCCCGTGGGCGTGATTATCGGATTTCATCCCCGGCTGGCGAATATTACCCAGCCACTGGCACAGATAGCCGCGTCGTTTCCGGCGACAGCGCTGTTTCCGGTAATCCTGGTAGCGCTGATCAACGCCGGGCTGGGCCTGGGCATCGGCTCGATCGCGCTGATGATGCTGGGGACGCAGTGGTATATCCTCTTCAACGTGATCGCGGGGGCGATGGCAATACCGTCGGACCTGAGGGAGGTCGCCGACCTCTTTCACTTCTCAAGTCTGCAGCGCTGGACGACGGTGATTCTGCCGGGTATCTTTCCGTTCCTGATCACCGGTCTGGTGACGGCTTCGGGCGGCGCGTGGAACGCGTCGATTGTCGCGGAGTATTTCCACTTGAAAGATCACACGCTCACCACGCTGGGGCTCGGCGAGCAGATCAGCAGGGCCAGCGATCAGGGCAACTTCCCTATTCTGCTGGCCGCGACGATCATAATGGCGCTGATGGTGGTGACCATCAACCGCCTGGTGTGGAGGCCGCTCTACCGGCTGGCGGAGACGAAGTACAGGCTGGGCAGCTGAGGCGTGATCTCGTTAGTTAGACTGCGGAGGCTTTGAAGTATCGGACTGCGGCTTCTGGGCAGGTTGCGATGGCCGGTCGGACGAGGATTGGGCACCGCCCTGTTCCTTGTTGTCGTCGTGCTGCTCGTAGATCGAGTACTGGCGGTCGGGATGCTTCAACTTTACCGTGATGGCCTTGGTGTCGGTGGCCACCTGGTAGTCGTCTCCGAAGGTCTGGAAGCCGTCCGCGATGATCTGCAGGCGCACGGTGTCGCCGATGGGGATGACGTCGATGGAGACTTTGCCCTCTTCGTTGGTCTTCAGTTCCAGGCCGCCTTCATCTTTTCCGTTCTTGATGGGGTGAAAGACAACAGCGGCATTTTCGACAGGCTTTCCGTTGGTCGCCTTGACCACCGTGACGGTGATTTTCGCGGTAGGCGGAGGCGGCGTATACTTGCGCCCGCGGTGGGGAGGGTTCTGGGCGAGGAGCAGGACCGGGACAGCGACGGCAGTGAGGCAGACGAGAAGAATGGCCCGGTAAAGCTTCCTGCAGAATACAACGTGCTTCATACTGAAATTGTATATCCAATCGGTGGGCCTGCAGAAACGCGTTGCCACCGCCCGAGCCAAACTTAGATGGCCTTTCTGCGTCTAACTCTTTCGCGGCCTGCCAGGCGCAGCACGGTGATGCAGGGAGTAATGGACGGCGCCGAACTGGAATGAAGGAGCACGTGGACTTGTTTTCAATAACTACGAAGCGGGACAAAAGTAACGGAGATCGGCGGGCAGGAAGCGGCCTCCTGGCTTTTGCAGTAGCCTTCACGTTACTGGCGCCGCTATCTGCGGGCTTTGCCCAGGGGCAGATGACGCCGGAGGAGGTGGGTGCCGACCCTACGGCGCTGGTACGCAACGCTGCGTATAACGAACTGCATGCGCGGGGCGGACACCCTTACCGGTACACGCTGCACAAGATCGACAACGGCAAGATGACGACGAAGGAGATTGTCGAGACCAGGGATGGCGATGTGGCGCGCCTGATTGCTACCGGGGACCAGCCGCTTTCGGGAGATGCCGAGCAGGCGGAGATCGACCGGCTGAACAACCTGTTGGCTCATCCGGAGATTCAGGCGCACCGGCACAAGAAGGAACAGGAAGACGACACACGAGCCAACGAGATGATCCGGCTTCTGCCGGATGCCTTTGTTTATCACTACGAAGGCATGGTAGAAGGGCCGAACGGGCCATGCTTCCGGCTGAGCTTTAAACCGAATCCCAATTTCACTCCGCCGGACCGCGAAGGCGAGGTTTATCACGGCATGGCGGGAGAGCTGTGGATCGACCAGCGCGAGCAGCGCATGGTGAAGCTAGAAGCGCATCTAATCGCCGACGTCAATTTCGGATGGGGCATTCTGGGCAGGCTTTTCAAGGGCGGGACGATTCTCGTGGAACAGAAAGATGTGGGCGATGGGCATTGGGAGACGACCCACATGGCTCTGCGTTTGCACGGCAAGATTCTGATGATCAAGTCGCTGGATATGCAGACGACGGAAGATGCAAGCAACTTTGAGCCGGTGCATCCGCAGATGGGCTATCAGGAGGCTGTGCGCATGCTGCTGAACAACACCGGCCAGGCGCAGGCAGGGCAGGCCCAGACAGCGGCACGGAATTAGTTTCAAGACAACTGAACGTGGACAAGAGCTGCACCTGAGGGTGCAGCTTGTTTATTCTTCGCGCAGGACTTCGAGTGGCTTCTGCCCGAGAATGCGGAAGCTGGCGATCCAGCCGGTGGCGATGGCGAGGATGGCGGTCGCGACGATGGTGAAGCCTGACGCGAACCAGTCGGCGTGCCAGTGGATGTCCATACGGCGGAGCAGGATGCGTGCGAGCAAGTTGGCGAAGAGAACGCCGACCGCTCCCGAGAGAAGGCCGAGGACGAGGAATTCGATGCTGAAGACCTGGGCGATGCGGTTGCGGGTGGCTCCCAGGGTTTTGAGGACGACGACTTCGCGGATGCGGCGGAAGCGGGTGCTGGCGACGCTTGAAGCGAGGATGATAGCTCCGGAGAGGATCGAGAATCCGGCGAGAAAGCGAATGACGAGGATGATGTGTCCGGCGACGTCCTGGATGGTCTGGAGGATGTCGGCGAGGTTAATCACCGTGATGGTGGGATAGGCGTTAAAGAGGGTTCGCTCAAGCTGCGGGATGCTGCCGGGGGTGATGTGGACGGCTCCGTACCAAGTGGCGGGCACGTCGCGGACGAGGCCGGGAGCCAGGATGAACTCACTGCGCGCGAATGCGTGCTCTCCGTCGACCTTGTAGATGGCGGCGACCTTGGTGGAGATGGTGCGGTCGGCGACGGAAAATTCCACCTGCGAGCCGATGTGAAGATGCAGGCGATTGGCGACGCGCTCGACCACGGCGAGACCGGGATCGTCAGGCTTCTTCCACCACTCGCCCTCGGCGATTTTCGTGCCGGGCGGGATGCTTTCGGAATAGGAGATGGGCGCAGAGCGAAGCATGCGGCGCGGATAGTTCTGAAGCTTGAGCTGGTCGACGGATACGCCGTCGATGCTGGTGATGCGCGAGGAGATGACGGGGATGGTTTCGAGCTTGCCCTGCACGCCGGGCTGCCTGGAGAGCAGCAATCCGACGCCGGAGAGCTCCTCGGGTGCGATGTCGATGAGGAAGACATTGGGCGTGTCGGCTGCGACCTCGTTGTGCATCTCGCGCACGATGGCGTTCTGCATGAGGAAGACAGCGAGGATGAGCATGACGCCCGCTCCGAGTGCCGCCAGCACGGCCGAGGATTGATTGCCGGGGCGGTAGAGGTTGGCGAGTCCGTGCCGCAGTGCTGAGGGCAGCTGCAGGCGGGTCTTGTCGAGGAATGCGCGTAACGAGCGCAGGGTGAGCGCGGAGAGTCCGAGGATGACGAGCAGCACAGCGCAGAGGCTGGCTGCGAACCACTTGCCGATGGTCCAGGAGTCGGAGAGCGCGGCTGCGATGGCAGCGAGGCCGGTAACGATAAGGGCGATGGCAAACCATTGCAGCTTGCGCTCGCGGAATCTCGGCGCCCAGAAGTCGTAGGTGACGACAGTCATACCGAAGGCAATGTCGATGGCGAGCACGACGAGCGACCAGCGGTAGACGTGATGGCGCAGGCCGGCGATCCAGAGGCCGAGCGATGCGAGTCCGATGACGAAGACGCATATGAGCAGGATGCGCTGAATACGCAACTGGCGCGGGCTGCCGGTCGACCGGAGGAGGTTGACGCCTTCCGCGGTCTCCACCATTTTGCGCAGGACGGCGATGGGGCGGACATGGCGTACGTCGAGCAACGGCGGCAGGCAGAAGAGGATGGTGGTGAGGATTCCGGTGGCGAGCGCGGCGGAGACGGGCTTGATGGCCAAGGCGAGCGGCGGACGCAGGGGCAGAAGCGATCCCAGGAGCGACGGAAAGACGTATTCGACGCCGAGGCCGAGAGCGACGCCGATGAGTCCTCCGGCCAGGCCGAGGAAGATGGTCTGCAGCAAATAGATGCGGAGGATATCAGACGAGCGCGCGCCGATGGCCTTCATGATGGCGAGGATTTCGATGCGCTGCTGCAGGTGGGCGCGCATGGCCATGGCGACGCCGATGGCTCCCAGGACCATGGCCACGAGGCAGATGAGGCTGAGGAGTCCGGTGGCGTTATCGAGGCCGCGGGTGAGTTCGGGGCTGGTCTCGCGGAAGTCGGCAATCTGCGCGTCAGGGAGGATCTTTTCGAGCTCCGGGCGGAGGGTAGCGATTTCCTGTGTTTTGCTGCCGTTTTTCGGGGTATCGATTTTGAAGAGATAGCGCTCGCTGGCGCGGCTGCCGAGGCCGAGGAGTCCGCTCTCGAGCATGGCTTGGCGGGTGATCATGACGCGCGGGCCGAGGCCGACGCCGGCGGTCATGCGGTCGGGCTCGCGGAGGATGACTGCGGCGATGCGGAAATGTTTGGTGCCGATCTTGAGGCTGTCACCGACCTTGGTGTTGAGGCGGACGAGGAGGTTGTCGTCGACGAGACAGGTGGCGCCGGTAAGCAGGTCGCTTAATTTTCCGGGCGGGTTCAGGACGATGTGTCCGTAGAAGGGGTAGACGGCGGGATCGACAGCCTTTAGCGAGATGAGCAGCGGGACGGGATCGCCTTGGACAGAGGCCATGGAGACGGTCTCCGTCACGCTGGTGCGTTCGACGCCGCTGGTAGCGAGTGCGTCAAGTTGCTGCTGCTCTTTCGGAGTGGCGAGGCGGTACATGCGGGCGGAGAGGTCGGCGGCCATGATGCCTCGCGCGTCGCCGAGAAGAGCCCTTTGAAACGCTTCGCTGAAGCCGCGTACGCCGGTAAGGGCGGCGACTCCGATGGCAACGGAGAGCAGGACGAAGACGAATTTCGCGCGCGAGGCCCGCAGTTCGCGCCAGGCGATGCGGGCGGCGGTGGACCACGGGAGCGCGGGCTTGGAAAGGGTGGTCATCCGATGACCTCGGTGGCCTCGGCGTGGGTGGTCAGCTCGTCAGCGACGACGAGACCGTCGCGGAGGTGTATCTCGCGGTCAGCGCGGGCAGCGATGTCGGGATCGTGCGTGACCATGACCAGCGTGGTGCGGGCTTCGCGCTGGCGCACGGTGAGCAGGTCGAGGACGTGCTGGCCGTTGAGGGAGTCGAGGTTGCCGGTGGGCTCGTCGGCGAGGACGATGGGCGGCTCGAGAACGAAGGCGCGGGCCAAGGCGACGCGCTGCTGCTCTCCGCCGGAGAGTTGGACGGGGTAATGGTGCAGGCGGTCGGCGAGGCCGACGCTGGAGAGAAGCGCGGTGGCGCGAGCGCGGCCGTCTCCGCGGGCGTTCAGTTCGTGGGGCAGCAGGACGTTCTCGAGCGCGGTGAGCGTGGGGATGAGCTGGTAGGACTGGAAGACGAAGCCGATCTTCTGGCCGCGCACCTGCGCGAGCCTATCTTCTTCGAGATGGCTGATGTCGACGCCGTCGAGGAGGACTTCTCCTTCGCTGGGTGAGTCGAGGCCGGCGAGCAGGCCGAGCAGAGTGCTCTTGCCGCTGCCCGAGGCGCCCATGATGGCGACGAACTGTCCTTGCGGTATCAGGAGGTCGATGCCGCGGAGGATGTCGACAGTGCGGGTGCCGTTGCGGATGGATTTCTTCAGATTGCGAACTTCGATCATTCCGGGTTCCTCGGAGGCGTGCCGCTTATCACCAGTGTCCCATGTCGTCACGGGCGTTTTGTTCTCTGGATTTCGCTAAAATTACGAAGTGAAGCGATTTTTTGCGCTGCTGCTGTTTGCGCTGACGCCGTTTGCTTTGGCAAAAACAGGCGTTGCGAAACCAGTCATTGTCTGCTTTGGAGACAGCATCACGGCCGGCTATGGGATCGATCCCGGCCACAGCTGGCCAGATGGATTGCAGGAGCGTCTGGATGCGCACGGGTATCACTACCGCGTCCTCAACTTTGGCGTGAGCGGAGCCACCACCAAGGACGGTGTGAGCCAGCTCCCGCAGGTGCTGGCGGCACATCCGCAGATTGTGGTCGTTGAGTTTGGCGGCAATGATGGGCTGCGCGGGCTGCCCATAACCTCCACCCGCGCCAACCTTGACCAGATCATTAGTACGTTGCAGGCTGCAGGCATCAAGGTCGCGCTCGTTGGCATAGTTATGCCTCCGGATTACGGGCCGGATTATGCGAACGCTTTCAAGGAGACGTTTGTGCTGGCGGCAAAGAAGTTCAATGTGCCGCTCTTCCCTTTTGTTCTGCTGCATGTCTACAAGGTTCCCGGAGCCTTGCAGGAGGACGGTATCCACCCCACCGCGAAGGGCGCGGATATCATCGCGGACGATATGTATGACTTTCTCAAGCCGATGCTGAGGAAGTAGCTCAAACGAGAACGATGGTCGGCTGGAAAAGCGTGCCGGCAATGCGCTTGCCGATGGCGACGAGTTCCCTTTGTCCACAGAAGACTTTGACCAGCGGGGCTTGGGTGAACTCGGGCAGGTTGATCTGCATGCCGTTGCGCAGGCGGGCGAGGGTCTGCTCGTCGGCGGTGACGGCGGGAATTTCGGGAAGCAGCGTGCGCGGATGCGGCAGACGCCCAGCGAGGCGGCCTTCGCGGGCCAGGAATTCGGCTTCGGCGAGCGGTAGGGCCTGTTCGATGCGGAAGGGACCAGAAGCGATGCGGCACAATGCGGCGAGATGCGCGCCTGGATGCGGTCTTGGGCCGAGAGCGTGGCCGAGCTCGTGGGCGACGGAACGGACGTATCCACCAGATGAGATACGGATGAGGAAGCCGGCGAGTTCCCCGTCGAACGATGTGATGGCGAACTCGGCGATGTGGATGCGTGCCGGTTTGAGCTGCGGTGTTTCGCCGGAGCGGGCGATCTTGTACGCGGCCTTGCCACCGATCTTCTTCGCAGAGATGGGCGGCGGAAGCTGGTCGATGTCTCCGGAGAAGCGGGCGGCGGCGGCGTGCAGTTGTTCGGAGGTGAAGCAGGGTTTCACGGGCTCGGAGGTTGGTGCCCCTTCGGCGTCGTAGGTGTCGGTGGAGAAGCCAAAGCGGATGGTGCCGGTGTAGGACTTCTCGTGCGATCCGTAGAACTGGGCGAGGCGCGTGAATTTGCCGAGCAGCAGGGGCAGAACTCCGGTGGCCATGGGGTCGAGCGTGCCAAGGTGGCCGATGGACTGCTCTCCTGTAGCGCGGCGCAGGCGTGCGACGACGTCGTGCGAGGTCATGCCGGAGGGTTTGTCGATGATGAGGAGCCCGTTCACCCTGTCTACTATAGGTGCTCGAAGCCGGGTCGGAAAATCCGGACCCGGGGCACCCATCAGGCGGGATCAGATGTTGTTCGGCGTGCGCTCGCGCACTAGCGCGAGGAATTCGTTGCGTGTGTTCTGCTTCTGGAAGACGCCGACCATGGCTGATGTGACGGTCGACGAGTTCTGCTTCTCGACGCCGCGCATCATCATGCAGAGGTGACGGGCCTCGATGATGACGCCTACACCCTGAGGTTGGATAGCGTCCTGGATGGCGTCGGCGATCTGCCGGGTGAGGCGTTCCTGCACCTGCAGGCGGCGAGAGAAGACTTCGACGAGACGCGCGATTTTGCTGAGTCCGATGACCTTGCCGTTGGGGATGTAGGCGACGTGCACCTTGCCGAAGAAGGGCAGCATGTGGTGCTCGCAGAGCGAGTACATCTCGATGTCCCTGACGATGACCATCTCGTCGTAGTCGACGTCGAAGAGCGCGTCGTGAAGGATGGCGCTAGGGTCTTCATTGTATCCCTTGGTGAGGAAGGTGAGGGCCTTCTCGACGCGCTCGGGCGTGCGCTCGAGGCCGTCTCGGGTGGGGTCGGCGTCGAAGCGGCGGATGATCTCGCGGTAGATATCTTGCGTGGAGAAATCTTCCAGGCCGGTGACGCCGATGATTTCTTCTTTCAGAGCCGCGCTGGCGTGGCGGTGGTTGTTTTTCATGCCGTGCTTTCCTGTTGTGCGCTGAGGTCCTGATTCCGAACTGCGGGGACGGGGTACTCGAAGGAATTATTCGAGGTCTCTTCCACGCGGACTGAGATGATTTCCGCCTGATGGAACGCGGCTGTGAGCAGGCGGTGCACTTCGATATTGAAATTTTCAGTGGTCGGCACGGTGCTTTGAAAGCAGGCGTGCATGTTGAGATTGGTGTGGTCGAAGCGATCGAGAATTTCTTTCTGCACACAGGAATCGAGCGCGACAAGATCGCAGACCATGCCGGTTACCGGATCAATGTTGCCGCCGACGATGACTTCGATCGTGTAGTTGTGGCCGTGTCCGTGGGGGTTGTTGCACTTGCCGTAGACGGCGCGATTCCGAGCTTCATCGAGGGCGTCGGAGTGCAGGCGATGCGAGGCGCTGAGGCGGTAACGGCGTCCGAAGTAGGCTCTCATAATTCCATGTAGCTTCAGACCTCACCATAGTAGTCGGCGAAGAGGTCGGGCAGCTCGTAGACGCGCACGCGGTGCAGCTTTGCGCCGTAGATCTTGCCATCGAGACGCTTCCAGATGGCTAAGGCGATGTTTTCCGTCGTTGGATTCGCTGTCTTGAACTCGGGTACTTCGAGATTGAGATGGCGATGGTCATAGACGCTGACCACTTCGCGCTCCAGGACCGTCTTCAGGTCTTTCAGATCGACGACGAAGCCGGAGACCGGATCGATCTCGCCGGAGACGGTGACTTCGAGCGTGTAGTTGTGGCCGTGTCCGTTGCGGTTGGCGCATTTGCCGAAGGCGCGGCGGTTCTCCTCCTCGGACCAGGCATCGTTCCAGTAGTAGTGGGAAGCGGAGAATTCGGCTTTGCGGGTTAGCAGGATCATAATGCTCAGCTATCTGTCTTAATGATAGATGAGGCAAGCTGCATGAGGGCTTCAGCGGTTATGGCTGGGATAGTCTCTGCCTTTCCAACTCACTCGCTTTGTTACCGTGTGACTGAACCAGCTCCGGTAAAGCAGCACGGCAAAGAGCGGCAGGGCGATCGGCGTAATCAGACAGTCGGCGAAGGAAAAATTGGATTTCGCCACGCGGCGATAGTAGCGCCAGAGATTGCGCAGCCAGAGGAGCAGCAGGGCTAAGACCAGAACCAGCAGGGCGTTCTGTTGATAGAGCACCCACGCGAGTACCGGCAGTCCAACGAGCAGCAGCAGGTCGAGGATGCGCCAGGCGGCGAGCGCGAGCGAGTTGCCGAAGAGCAGGGCGAGGTTCTTGGTCCAGCCTTCGAACATGGCTCCGAAGCTGCGATACATGCGCGTGGAGACGGCCTCGGGCGCGTAGCGGAAGCGCAGGCCGAGCTTGCGGCGCTTGATAATGTTGGCCAGCTCCACATCTTCGAGGACGGCGTCGGAAACGGCTTCGTGTCCGCCGATGCGGAAGTAGACATCGCGGCGGATGAGCAGGAACTGGCCGTTGGCAGCGGCGATATGTGTTTCGGGATCGGAGACTTTGGCCGGCGGATAGGCGAGCGAGAGTTCGCTGAAGACCAGAGGCATGAGGGCGCGCTGCCAGAGTCCGGTGACGATCTGGCGCGGCGAATAAGAGAGCATGGCGACGTTGTGGCGCTCGGCTTCGACGATAGCGAGGCTGAGATGGCCGGGCTCGTGGACGGTGTCGGCGTCGGTGAAGAGCAGCCATTCACCGCGCGCGGCCTGGGATCCGGCCCAGATGGCGTTGGCTTTGCCGGTCCACATTCGTTCGGGGCCTCTCTGGAGAACCGGAGCGCGCAGTACCGTTACATCAGAAAAGCTGGTGGCGATGGCGTGAGTCTGGTCGGTGGAGTTGTCGTCGATGACGATGATTTCCCAATCGCGTCCAAGTTGCCAGGTGCTCTCCGACTGGGTGACGAGCGAACTCAGGCAGTCGCCGAGGCAATCTTCTTCGTTGCGGGCGGGGATGATGACGGAGAGCTTGAGCTGGGGAGCTGGATCGGGCGTGGAGTCCACTGTGGTCTTTTATTATAGAAATGTGAGTTGGTTCAACAACGGTTTGTATCGGGCTAATTGGAAGGGCGCATTTGCTGTACTGATTTTGCTGGCTGCCGCGGCGGCGGGAACGGGCTGCGATCGCGGCGACCATCCGGCGCAGGTGGGGATGGTGGCTCCGGACTTTACGATCCATGACCAGGGCCAGACGGTCAGCCTGGATCAGTATCGCGGCAAGACCGTGGTGCTGAACTTCTGGGCGTCGTGGTGTCCGCCGTGTCTCGAAGAGTTCCCTTCTCTGATGCAATTGCAGCAACAGGTTCCGAATGTGGTGGTGCTGGCCGTGAGCTTCGACACGGATGCGGATGCGTATCGGCAATACGTGGCCGACAATCATCTGGGCAACATGGTGATCGCACTCGATCTCTCGCAGAAGTCGAACCTGGCGTTCGGGACGACGCGGCCTCCGGAGACCTACATCATCGACCCGCAGGGGCGCATCCGGCGGAAGTTTATCGGCGCACAGGACTGGACGAGTCCGGAGATTGAGAACTACCTGCGGAACTTGTAGCGTCTGTGAACGGGCAGCGTAGCTAGGCCTGCCCGAATGGATTTTCCAGAGACGGCGACTGCGGAGTGAAAAGCTCGGCTCCATTTTCGGTGATGTGCATATCGTCTTCGAGGCGCACCCCGAACTCGCCGCGGAGATAGATTCCGGGCTCGTCGGAAAAGGTCATGCGGGCAGCGGTCTTCTGGCGGTTGCCTTTTACCAGGTAAGGCCACTCATGCATGTCCATGCCGATGCCGTGGCCCACGCGATGCGTGAAGTGCGCGTAGCCCGGCCCGAAGCCGGCATCATCGATCACCTTGCGCGCAGCGGCGTCAATGCTCTGGCATTCGACGCCCGGCCGAGCAGCGGCCAGCGCTGCGGCCTGCGCCTTATGCACGACTTCGAATACCGACTTCATCCTGTCGGTGGGCTTGCCCAACACCAGTGTGCGCGTGATGTCCGCCTGATATCCCTCGGCGAGGCAGCCGTCATCGATCATCACTATTGCGCCTTCGCGAATGACCTGGGGCTGAATCGAACCATGGGGCGACGCGGTGAACTCACCGGTCTGCACGCTGGCGTAGCCCTGCGGGAATCCCTGCTGCGCATAGGCGCGAAGGATGAGGTCAGTGAGGTCATGCGTAGTCGCGCTGTCGTGGATGCTCTTCCAGGCGGCTTCATACGCTGCAAGAGTCACCTGGTTGGCAAGCGTCATCAACGCCAGCTCGTGGTCGCTCTTGATGCTTCTGCAGCCCGCGGTGACCGGGGTAGCGCTGATGAGTCTAAATCCGGGGCTGGCTTTGGCCACGCCATCCGCGTAGACAAACATCGTTCGCTCTTCTATGCCGATGGTGCCGGTGGTGAGGCCAGCATCGCGCAGACCGCGGGCCACCAGCGGGTACGGATCCTCATCCTCCTGCCAGGTGAGAATGCGAACCCGGTCGCCATCGGGAAAGAGCTTCATCTGCTCGCGCAGTCGTTCTTCTTCAAAGGCAGGCGCGATGCAAAAGGAGTCTCCGGTGCGCGGAAGTACAAAGCCGGAGAAGCGCTCACTATTGCCCCATCCGATGCCAGTGAAATAGCGCAGCGATGTGCCGCCGGCCATCAGAATAGCGTCCATCTTGTAATCGCTCATCAGCTCGCGAGCCCGCTGCTGGCGCGCTCCGCGCTCTGCCGGTGAGATCGGCCGCGCCTCGTCCTTGCGGCTCTTGAGAGCGGCGATTGGGGCTGGAAGCGCGGGCTTTTCGATCGGCTTCTCGGTTTGGGCAAAGGCGTCGGACTGCTGAAGGACACCCGCGGCCGCCGGGAGCAGCGAGGTCGCTGCGGCTGTTTTCAGGAACATTCTGCGATCAATCATGTTGTTTGCATTTGTATATCAGAGAGCTGGCGGCAGCGGCTGCTTTTTCGACGCGAACGCCGACCTTGCCCGACAGAGCGTCCCCGCTGCTATGATCACTGCATGACGCAGCTGGAAGTCCTCTACCGGTACGAGCAGCATCCCACGGAAGGTGCGATGTTCGCGTTGGGCAAGATGCGCGAGGTTTACGGCGTGCGGCGCATGAAAATGGATCCTGAATGGAAGACGATCCTGGTGGAGTACGACGCGACGCGGCTGAACAATGCGATTATCTACGAGCTGTTGCGCTCCTCAGGGCTGGACATCGTGGAGGAGCTGCCCCTGATTCCTCCGCAACCAGCGGTTGAAGCGGCCGCTCCCGTGCAGGCCAAATAGGTCTACTTTATCGCCCGGATAAGAATGTTCTGCGACAAAATCGCTCCGCCCGCCCCGGTTTCCGCAAGCAGTAAAAGCCTGTGTTGAAGCGTTAGGCAATTCCACAAGACGCGGCGGACGACGCTCTTCGCTCCGTGGATGACGGGCTTATCCTCGTATGTTTCTATCTTGCTGAAGCCGAGCGCTCGAAAGATCTGGTTTGCCGATTTTGCAGTAAAAGCCAACCGGTGCGTGAAGTCACCGTAGCGAACGCGCATACCGTAGAGGCCTTCGGCGTTCGGGACGTGGACGAGACAGGTTCCGCCAGGCACGAGGACGCGTTGGACAGAATCGAGCAGATCGAAGAGTTCCTGGGGCTCGAGGTGTTCGATAACATCCATGAGCAGCACGGCGTCCAGCGATCGATCTGGGTGACGCGCAAGAAATTCAGCCACATCGCCACGCTGGGCCTGTGAAATGCCCAACTGATGGGCAAGCTCGATCTGCTCCGGCGATGTGTCTACTCCCTCGATGCGGGTATAGCCGGCACGAGAGAGAAAATACAAAAGCGCACCATGCCCGCAGCCAAGATCCGCAATGCGCGAGTCACGTTCTTGAGGAAGATAACGTGTAATCAGATGGCCTACGTAGGCCTTGCGTGGACGAAACAGTTGTTCAGGCGCTATCGACTCGCCCTG
>Ga0335075_10006582_pt1 | contig 17919 bp, 15 predicted proteins | sample Lox_Sample_24_FD_206723 | JGI IMG/M metagenome (GOLD analysis project Ga0335075, IMG submission 206723) | Soil microbial communities from Loxahatchee National Wildlife Refuge, Florida, United States - Lox_Sample_2.4 | ecosystem: Environmental > Terrestrial > Soil > Wetlands | place: USA...
GGAAATCGGGATGGCTACGGCCGATCCGCTCACCGCGCGCATTCAGGACTACGACTGGGCCGATGAAGTGCTGCACGCGCGCATCGGCAAAGACTGGCTGGTGCCGCAGATCGGCACGCAGGTTGAGGCCATGGCGTATGGCGACCGCGCGTGGTCCAAGATCCTCGTTGACTGGAAAAAATGGAAAGAGGACGGCCTCACCGAACATCGCAACTGGTGGCCTGAGGTGTATCGCGCCGCCTGCCGGCACTGGAGTGCGGAGCCGGACGCCGCGCTGCTCGCTTACAGCACCACGTACGAAAATACGCGCGCCGACCTGAAAGAAGTGGCAACATACTGATTGCAAGAAAGAGGCAAGCATGGCCTTTGCACGCATCGTGGCCTACGCTGTGACCGTGTTCCTGTCCGGAATCGGACTCCTCCTGCTCTTGAAACCTGAGATAGCTACCGGCCCACGCGGATTGCCTTTGCTCAAAGGCGAATCGCGGCCCATGATGGCTGTTCTGGCAGCGCGCGAAATGGTGCTGGGCCTGCTCGCCGGCGGACTGGCCTGCACGGGAAACTTCCACGGCCTCATGCTCGCCTTCGCCGTCGCGCTGCTTATCACCGTGATTGATGCCATCGCGCTCTTCAAAACAAAATCCATCATGGGATTCTGGGTCAACAATCTCGTCGGCGTTCTGCTTCTCGTCTCGGTCATGAAACTTTGGAATGATCTCCGCAGTTTTTGAGTACACTCCACATCCACATCTCGCGCGACGATCGCGACCCCGATCATGTATCGTGAGTTGATTGGCGCCATGACCCTCGCCCTCCCAATCCTGGCCGAGCCACGGCACTTCTCCATCCTGGAAAAACTGCTCTTCGTCGCGCTTGCGGCACTCTCTGTGTATGGATTCTGGAGCCGTTTCGGCGTAGTTCTCAAAAAAATTCTGCAATCGAAGAAAGATGCCGACTTCCACCTCTTCCCCATCGGCCGCCGCGCCTGGGACTTCTTCTGGGAAGTGATGTGCCAGGCCAAAGTCATCCGCCAGCGCCCGCTGCCCGGCCTTGCGCATGCCTTTGTCTTCTGGGCCTTCTGCGCCTTTGCCCTGGTCACGCTCAATCACTGTGCAACGGGGCTGGGCGTCGGCTTTCTTTCGCCCGACAGTGTAGCCGGCCGCATCTACTTTTACTTTGCCGCTCTCTTCGCCATCGCCTGCGCCGTCGGCATTGCCGGCCTCTTCATCCGCCGCTTTCTGGTGCGCCCCAAATGGCTCGGCGAAAAGCTCTCCTGGGAGTCCGGCTTCATCGCGTTGCTGATCTTCGCGTTGATGGCCACCTACCTTGCCGCATTCTTCGTTGCCGATGCAAGCCACATGGCGAGAGTGCTGTGGTGGGCGCACACCATCACGCTGCTTGCGTTTCTTCCGCTCATTCCGCACACCAAGCATCTGCATCTTGTGCTGAGCCCGGCCACAGTGTTTCTCTCCCGCGGCAGCTTCGGCCGCATCCCGCCGCTCCATGGCGATGAGGACTTCGGCCTCGTCACCGGCAAAGACCTCACGCAACTCGTGAGCCTGCAGGCTTACTCCTGCGTGGAGTGCGGACGCTGCACCGAACACTGCCCCGCCAGCAACACGGGAAAGACGCTGAACCCGCGCGAGATCGTCCTCGGCGTGCGCGGCTATCTGAATGAATTCGGTCCCGCGTCGGAAGAGCCGCTGCTCGGCAAATACAACTCGCAGCGCGCGGTCTTCGAGTGCACCACCTGCGGCGCGTGCGAGTTCCAGTGCCCGGTGGGCATCGAGCATGTGCCCATCCTCGTCGGCCTGCGCCGCGGCGCGGTCAACACCGGCGCGTGGGAAGACCAGCACGGCGCCAAGCTCTTCCTCGCACTCGAACGCGGCTCGAACGCGCTGGGCATCGCATCCACCGAACGCGATAAGTTTGTCGAGAAGAATGCCCTGCCCCTCTTCGACGGCACGCAGGAATACTGTCTCTGGCTGGGTTGCATGGGCGGCTACGATCCCAAAGGCCGCGAGATCATCCTGTCGCTGGTCAAAGTCATGCAGCATCTCGGCGCAACCTTCGGCGTGCTGCGCAAGGAAAAATGCACCGGCGACCCCGTCCGCCGCCTCGGCAACGATCTGCTCTTTCAGCAACTGGCCGAGTCGAACCTCGAAACACTCACTCAGTCCAAAACCAAAAAAATAATCTCCATCTGCCCGCATTGCGTGCGCACCATTCAGGAAGACTGGAAAGAGTACGGCACACCGCCGCCCGTCGAGCATCACAGCGAGTTTCTTGCGCGCCACATCGACCGCTTACCCCAGGCAGGAACCGGGGTGCCCCACGTCCCTCGCACTTGGGGACCTGGGAACGCACAAACCACACAAGCCGCCAAAGAGAAAATCGTATTCCACGATCCCTGCTACCTGGGCCGCTACCGCAATGTTTATGACGAGCCGCGCGCAGTCGCATCTCTCGCTGGCGAACCGGTGGAAGCCCCGCGCAATCGCGAGCGCAGCTTCTGCTGCGGAGCCGGCGGGGGGCTCGCGTTCCTCGGCGAAGAAACCGGCGAGCGCGTGAGCCACGTGCGCGCCGAAGAGCTGGCCGCTACCGGCGCAACGATTGTCGGCGCAGCCTGCCCCTTCTGCAACACGATGTTCCGCGATGCCCTGGCAGCCAGAGGCGAAGGCGCGCCCCAGCTGCTCGACATCGCACAACTCGCCGCGCGTAATCTGCCTCAAAATAATGTCAACTAACATGAGCGGGAGCGCTCCAAGATGAAGATCATAGTCGCCATCAAACAAGTCCCAGAGCGCGATGCCATGGTTCGTATCACTCCGGATGCAAAAGGCCTCGAAGAGCGCGATCTCCAGTACGCCATGAACGAGCCTGACGCCTACGCGCTCGAAGAGGCGCTGCAGCTCAAGGAGAAATCCGGCGGTGAAGTCGTCGTAATCAGCGCCGGGCCGGAGCGCGTTGGCTCCACGATTCGCGAAGCCCTGGCCAAGGGCGCGGACCGCGCCATTCACGTGGTCTGCGACAACTTGGCCGCGCGCGACGCGCTCGGCGTGGCGCGCCTGCTGGCCGCGGCCATCAAGCCGGAGAGCCCTGACCTGATTCTTACCGGGTTGCAGTCGGAAGACCTCGGCCTCGGCCAGACCGGCGTCATCGTCGCCGAGCTGCTCAACCTGCCGCATGCCTCGCTCATCCTGCAGGTCGAGGTGACCGGATCAGAGATCAAAGCCAAACGCGAGCTCGAAGAAGGCTGGTTTCAGTCGGTCGAACTGGCCGCGCCCGCCGTGCTCACCATCCAGTCCGGCGGCAATAAACTGCGCTACGCCACGCTCATGGGCATCAAGCGCGCCAAGACCAAAGAAGTGCGCACCGTAAACGCATCTGAGCTGGCCGCAGATGCTGCATCCGTGGTCACGCTCGATTCCATCACGCTGCCGAAGAAACAAAAGTCCACGCAGATGCTTTCCGGCAGCGCCAAAGAGGCCGCCGCCGCGCTGGTGGAAAAACTCAAGTTCGAAGCGAGGGTGCTATGAGTGTTCTTGTGGTTTTGGAAGAGCGCGGCGGCAAGGTAAGCAGAACAAGCTGGGAAGCAGCCGCGGCCGCATTGCGGCTCGCGCCTGCGCAAGAAATCACTGCCGTCGTAGTCGGCGCACGGACTGAGCCGCTGGCCGCCGAAGCCGCTGCAAAGGTCTTCGGCAAAGTGGTTCGCGTGGAGCACCCGCTGCTCGCGCACTACACTTCTGACGGTTACTGCGCAGCTCTGCACCAGCTCATCCAAAAGGAAAGCCCTACGCAAGTAGTCTTTCCGCACACCTACCAGGTGCGCGACTACGCGCCCGCACTTGCCTGCCGCAGCGGGCAAACCCTCATTGGTGACGTGATCGAGATCGGCGACGGGCCGGTGTTCACGCGCCAGCTCATGCAGGGCCGGCTCAACGGCAGCTATCGCCATGCAGGTGCGGGCCCATGCTTCCTCTCCGTGCAGGCCGGCGCGTTTCGCGCGGACCTTCCCGATGCCGCCGCAGCAACGCCGATCGAGACATTCTCGCCAAGTATCGACGCCGCGCAGATTCGCACCAAACCCGGCGAGCCCTTCCGCGGCTCTGCGCAAACCGTCGACCTCGGCTCTGCGCAGCTCATCGTCAGCGTGGGCCGCGGCATTCGCGAAGCCGAAAATATTTCCCTGGTTCAGGATCTGGCCACTGCTCTCGGAGCAGAATTGGCCGCCTCGCGCCCCATCTGCGACAACGGCTGGCTACCCATGGAACGGCAGGTGGGCAGCTCCGGCCAATCCGTTGCGCCCAAGCTGTATCTCGCCGTCGGCATCTCCGGCGCCATTCAGCACCTGGTTGGCATGAAGGGCTCGCAGTGTATCGTGGCCATCAACAAAGACCCCGACGCGCCCATCTTCGAAGTAGCCGACTACGGCATCGTGGGCGACCTTTTCGAAGTGGTGCCTGCGCTGACGGAGGCGGTGAAGGCGGCGAAGCAGTAGCGGGCTCGCAGCCACTTCGGGCCGCTTGACCGATTCTTAGAATATGCTGCGTCCAGCAGCCATATACAGAGCGAGGAGCAATGCGCTATCTTTCTTTCCTGCTTAAAGATTACGGAGAAAGATCATGCTTCTTCCTCATGCCTACCATGCCGCGCTGCTTCTCATGATCCTGAGCATGTGCTGCTGGGGATCGTGGGCCAACACGCTCAAGCTCTGCCCGAACTACCGCTTCCAGCTCTTCTATTGGGACTACACCATGGGCATGGTGCTCGGCGCGCTCGTGCTTGGCCTCACGGCAGGCAGCCACGGCAGCAGCGGGCTCTCGCTCATTCCCGACATGGTGCAGACCGCACCCATTCTGATTTTTTACGCGGCGCTCGGCGGAGCGATTTTCAACGTCGCCAATCTGCTGCTCGTCGCCGCCATTGACGTGGCTGGCCTCGCCGTGGCCTTCCCTGTCGGCATCGGACTGGCGCTGGTCATCGGCGCAATCTCCAACTACGTCATCACGCCTGTCGGCAATCCGCTGCTGCTCTTCGGCGGCGTGGCGCTGGTCGCGGTCGCCATTCTTCTCGATGCCGCCGCCTACCGCAAGCGTGAAACCACGGCAAAGGCAGCAACCACGCGCGGCATTCTTCTCAGCCTGGTGGCCGGCGTGCTCATGGGCTGCTTTTATCCTTTCGTGGCGCGCGCGCTGAACGGCGTGCACGGCGAAACGGCGCCGGGGCCTTATGCGGTCTCAGTCTTTTTCATGCTGGGCCTGCTGATCTCAACCTTCCCGGCAAACTGGCTGCTCATGATCAAACCGCTCGACGGCAAACCCCGCGTGAACGGCCGCGATTACTGGCCTGCTCCACTCGGCTGGCATCTGGCCGGAGTGGCTGGCGGAGCCATCTGGTGCGTGGGCGGCGTGGCAAACTTTGTCGCCTCCGGCGCTCACCTCGTGGGTCCGGCCGTTTCCTACACCATCGGCCAGGGTGCGACCATGGTCTCAGCCTGCTGGGGCGTCTTCGTATGGCGCGAGTTTGCCGGCGCCCCGCGCGCGGCGAAGACCCTGCTCATTTTCATGTTCATCTTTTTCCTCGTGGGCCTTGGCGCTGTTGCCATTGCTCCGCTGCCGCAATTTACTCACTGAGGGCCCGCTCTTGACCGAAGCCAGAAAAAAAATCGTCGTCGTAGGCAGCATCACCATGGATCTGGTCACGCGCACTCCGCAGATTCCGCGCATCGGCCAGACACTGATCGGCACCGGATTCGACACCACGCCCGGCGGCAAGGGCGCTAACCAGGCCGTAGCCGCGGCCCGGCTCGGCTATCCGGTGGCCATGGTGGGCAAAGTCGGCACAGACGTTTACGGTCCGTCGCTGCTTGAGAATCTTGCCCGCGCCGGCGTTGACACCTCGGCCATGGCGCACGCCGAGGGCTCCTCGGGCCTCGCGCCCATGTTTGTAGCCGAGACTGGAGAGAACAGCATCGTCGTGGTCCCGGGCGCCAACGGCGCCATGGATCGCGCCGCCGTCGATGCGCAGGCCGCGCTCATCCGCTCTGCGGGCATGGTCCTGTGCCAGCTTGAAATTCCCATGGACACGCTGGCATACACGCTGGCGCTCTGCGCAGAGGCCGGCGTGCCCGCCATGCTCGATCCCGCTCCAGCCGCCGCTTTGCCCGATGCAGTCTTCAGCCAGGTGGCGTGGTTTACGCCCAACGAAACCGAGGCTGCGTTCTATGTTGGCGACGACGCAACAACCGAGGAAAGCGCAGCGCGCCTGCTCGCCAAAGGCCTTCGCGGCGTAGTGCTCAAGCGCGGATCGGAAGGCGCCTACGTCGCCGTTGCCGGTGGCCGCGCCGAGTGGGCGCCGCCGTTCCGCGTGCAAGCCATTGACACCGTGGCCGCCGGCGACTGCTTCAACGGCGCATTTGCCGTGGCGCTACTCGAAGGCCGCGATCCCTGGTCCGCCGCGCGCTTCGCCAACGCAGCCGCGGCCATCGCCGTCACGCGGCGTGGCGCACAGGCCTCCATGCCCTCGCGCGCCGATGTGGATGAATTTCTCGCACAACACGCCTGAACATTCGGAGGGCCCCTATGCAGCAGGAACTGGATCGGATTCGGCGCAGGGATTTTTTGCGCATGGGAGGCACGAGCGTAGCCGCCGCCGGCCTGAGCACATTATTGCCGCACAGCTACCCAGACGCGCGCGCAGAAGAGCCAACCGGAACGCGGACAGCCCCCTCACATCCGCTCGTGCTGCGGTCCGGCGAGTTGGAAGTAACGCTCGACCCCGATGATGGCCTGCCCTATGAATACCGCCTGCGGGCAAACGGAGCACGATTGCGCGGCGAAGACTACGGCCTGAAGATGACAGCCAGTCTCTGCCAGCGCGCGGCCTGGCGCTTTTTTGAAGCGGAGCTCGAACAGCCATCCGTCAAGACTGCGGCGACGAACGGCGCGCATCAGGCCATCTTCAGCTTCGCCGTGAAAGACGGCCAGCAGCAATGCGTCTCCTTCAAGCTGCGCTATGAGCTGCGTGGCGCATCGCTGCTCATTTCGCTCGAAAATGTATACGAAGACAATGGCTACGAATTGATTGACGTAGCCATGCCGCGCCTGGTCACCGTGCGCGAAGAGGACGGCGCAGCGTGGCTCGTTCACGGCGACTCCGGCGGCAGCTTCGTCATGCTCGCCGACGCCACTCCGGGCACACTGCCGCCCAACAGCTTCTGGGGCAGGATCAACGGCGCTCTGCCCGTTAACATGGTCGGCACCGGCCGCATGATGTGCATCCAGGAGACGACTGCCTTCATGGACACCACCGAAGTGGCTGTCACCGGCAACACGGGCAGCCGGCGCGCGTCCATCGGCTCGGGCCGCGTCCATCGCGTGGATGGCCACGGCTGCTACAACATGAATCTCGGCACCGGCGCGCCGCTCAACTGCGGCATTCAATCGACTCCGAATCTGCTCGTCGAAGATACGCCCTCGTGCCGGCTCGATTTTCTTCCCGTCACCGGCGACCCGCGCTCGGCCTGGATCGCAGCCGGCAAACAAGTGCGCGCCCGCATGCCTGCAATTCCCAAAGACTTTTATCACGACAAGTACATCTACGGCATTCGCTGCGATGAGCCGCGCTTTCCCCAGCCCTCTGCCACATTCGCGCAGTGCGGCCAGCTCATCGCAGACGTAGCGGAGCTCACCGACAACGCGCCGCAGATCGTTCATCTCTGGGGCTGGCAGTTCAAGGGCAAAGACACCGGCTACCCCGCAGTGAATGAAGTCGACGAGCGCATCGGCGGCTACGACGGCATGATGCAGTTGATGCAGGATGGCCGCACGCACAACGCCACCGTCACGCTCTCCGACAACTACGACGACGCCTACAAAAGCAGTCCCGCATGGAACGAAGCCATGATCGCCCGCCGTCCCGACGGCCAGTTGTGGCAGAGCCGCGAATGGACCGGCGAAGTCTCCTTTATCCAGGGGCTCGCCAAATACATGGAGGGCCCCGGCGTGGAGCGCGTGCGCTACACCTGCGAGCGGTACAAGCTGCCGCGCACCACGCACGTCGACGTGCTCTCTTACTTCGCCATCCGCAATGACTGGGACCCCAACCACCCCGCCAGCGGCATCCGCAACCTGCGCCAGGGCCGCTATCGCGTGCTTGAAGAGTTCGCCAAACACGGTGTCGACGTCACCTCCGAAGGCCTTCGCTATCCCATGATCGGCAAAATCAGCTGCTGCTGGTACGCGCAGACATCGGAGACAAGCCCGTTTGGCGGCACGCCCATCCCTCTTCTGCCGCTGGTCTATGGCAAGAGCGCCATCTGGGGACTGGGCGGCGGCATGCGCGGCGAGCCATTCGACCTGCGCGCGCGGCATCTCTTCTGGGGTGCGAATCTGCACGACATCCTGCGCGCCTCTGTGGACCGAAAACAAATCACCGATGTCTTCTACCTCATCATGGTTCCGTGGCTGCACCTCCACGGCAAGGAGATCGACTCCTTTTCCCGCGACGGCCAGCGCGTAGCAATTGGAATCGGAGAAAACCGGATCGAGATCGACTGGCAGAACAAAACCTATCGCGTCACTTTGAATGGAGCGGACGCAGCCAATGAAAGCGCCGTCTTCTGCCCGCTCGACGCCGACCGGCTCTGCTTCTACTCGTTGAACGCGCAACAGCTCACCGCCGCGTGGCCCGCAGGCTGGAACCAGGCAGAGGCCGCCCCAGTGGCGCTTTCAGTCGGCAAGCGCGAGCCGGTCGCATTCAATGTTCAAGCTGGCCGCGTCTCGCTGAAGGTCGCCGCGCAGCAGCCCGTGATTCTCTACCGCAGCAGCAAGCTGGCGCGTCTGTAGCGCTCGATGTGTATCCTGTCTCTTCAGGGAAGGACATTCGCGGGATGCTTCGCACCATAACCCTTGGGATTCTTGCGGCTGCCATTGCCTGCACCGCCGCAGCGCAGGACACGCAGTACCCAGCGCGCGGCCAGCAGATTCCGTCGCCCGACTGCATGAACCTGCACTTCGCCTGGCAGGTATCGCAGCCGGGTTGTCCTCCGCAGGTGCATGAACGCTGGCTTGCCGACATCGATCACTGGCGCAGCGAGCGGCGCATACGCACCACCTTCGATCCGGCGCGTTATAGTTTGCCGGCGCTCGCGTGGACGCAGTCCAGCTTCATGCAGCCGCAGATGATGGTTGAGGATCGCTACTTTTACGATCCCGTCGCCGGCAGATACACGGTCGACCGCTATCTCGACGATCTCGAAAAGCGCTACGGCGGCATCGATGCCGTGCTCATCTGGTCCACCTATCCGAACATGGGCATCGACGACCGCAACCAGCTTGAAATGGTCGAGTCCATGCCCGGCGGCGTCGAAGGCGTGCGCCGGATGGTTGCCGACTTCCACCGCCGCGGCGTGCGCGTGCTCTTCCCCATGATGATGTGGGACGAGGGCACGCATGACCCCGGCAAGCCCTGGCCGCAGGCTATCGCCGACCTGATGAAAGCCATCGATGCGGACGGCATCAACGGCGACACGCAGGACGGTGTCCCGCTCGGCTTCTCGCTCGCGGCTGAAGCTGTCGGCCATCCGCTGGCCTTCGAGCCTGAAGGCAGCCCCAGCGACGAAGCCCTGAGCTGGAACGTGATGACGTGGGGGCAGTATCAGTTTCCGTTCATCCCCATGGTCGATCGCTACAAATGGCTGGAAACCCGCCACATGGTCAACATCAGCGACCGCTGGGCGCAGGACAAAACCAACGACCTGCAGTTTGCCTTCTTCAACGGCATCGGCTGGGAGAGCTGGGAAAACGTGTGGGGCATCTGGAACGGCATCAACCCGCGCGACGCTGAAGCCACGCGGCGCGTCGCCGCTCTCGAGCGCGGCGTGGCTCCGTTCCTGGTGAGCCCGCAATGGGAGCCGCTCTACCCGATGCATTTCTACGGCGTCTACGCGAGCCGCTGGCCGCTCGGCAAAGAGACGGTGTGGACCATCGTCAACCGCGCGCTCTACAACATTGACGGTGAGCAGATGGATGTGCCTCCCACGCCCGGCATGCGGTACTTCGATCTCTATCACGGAATCGAATTGAAGCCAGAGGTTGAAGAGCGGATGCAGGGCAATGGAACAGGTGTCCAGACCGCCGTCTTGAGCTTCGAGTTGGAAGCAAGCGGCTACGGCGCAATTCTGGCCACTCCCGGCGAGCCCAGCGGTGCCATGAAGGCGCTCATGCAGCGTATGGCCACAATGACCGCGAAGCCGCTGGCCGCATACCCGCACGAGCACACCGTCCTGCAGCAGACCATGGTCCAAATCGCGCCCACCAGACCCGCGGCAGAAGCCCCTGCCGGAATGATCCGCATTCCCGGTGGCTCGTTCGTCTTTCAGGTCACCGGCACGGAGATTGAAGGCGGCGACGATCCCGGCGTCGATGTGCAATATCCATGGGAAGACTCGCCGCGCCGCTACCACGAGAAAACCATGCAGGTGGCGCCGTTTTACATCGACAAGTTTCCGGTCACCAATGCGCAGTTCAAACAGTTTCTCGACGCAACCCACTACGCGCCACGCGATCCCATCAACTTTCTGCGCGACTGGAAGAATGGAACCTTCCCCTCAGGATGGGACAATCGCCCCGTGACCTGGGTATCGCTCGAAGATGCGCGCGCCTACGCGGCGTGGGCCGGCAAGCGGCTGCCGCATGAGTGGGAGTGGCAACTGGCCGCGCAAGGCACAGACGGCCGCGCCTTTCCCTGGGGTGAACAGTGGCAGCCGGAGAACGTGCCTGCTCCGGCCAAAGGCCGCACCATGTCACGAGATGGCTACGGCCCCGGCCCCGATGCGGTCGATGCCCATCCCGCAGGCGCGAGCCCTTACGGCGTCATGGACATGGTAGGCAACGTGTGGCAGTGGACCGATGAGTTTACCGACGAGCACACGCGCGCGGCCATTCTGCGCGGCGGCGAGTACTATCAGCCGCAAGGCTCCATCTGGTATTTTCCGCAAGCCTTCCGCAACGATCAGCACAGCAAGCTATTGCTCATGTCTCCCGGCTACGACCGCTCAGGCGGTGTAGGCTTCCGCTGCGTGGTGGATGCGCAATAGCTGCACACGATGGCGCTTAAACGAAGCTGTTGTCACCCCCGCCATCGAACCCTCCGCCGCCATCGTCAAAACCGCCTGAGTTATCGCCGGAATCCTGATAACTCGAGTCGTCGAAGCCGGAGTTGTCGTCCTGCTCCAGGTTCTGGTCCCCATTATCGAAATTCGAGTTGTCAAAGTTCGAGTTATCGAGACTGCCCCGATCGTCGCCCTGCGCGTTGTAGCTGGCGTCGTTCAACTGCGCACCGCCCCGATCGGCCGAATCATGATCAGCCGATTCATGAAAGTGCTGATCGCCGCTGCCTTGATCCCAGCCGCCCTGGTTCAACTGCTCGTGATGCTCCGGCGCAGCGCCCGGCTGATCGTAGTAGTTGTTGTTGATGACCGTCTCTTCCACGGGCCGTTCAAATCCAACTCCCATTCCCGGGGCGCCCATGCCCATTCCACCCATGCCGAAGCCCGGCCCGCCAAATCCATATCCACCGTATCCCGGATGCCCCATGATGCCGTGCAGCGCTGCTTCAACGCCCTCGAAGGCCAGCGCGCCGGCAGCCACGCCAGCCGCGGTCTGCATGGCGCCGCGCAGAAAGCTGGGCTGGCCGCCCGCGGGCACATATTGCGGCTGCGTATACTGCGCCTGCGCCGGAGGCAGATACTGCGGCTGCGCATATTGCGGCACCGGCTGAAATGGAGGCTCCGTCTGCGCATAGCCGCTCTGCACAGATGCCGGCGGCGCGGGCTGCGGATCGCGATGGCCAAGCAGGCTGCCCAGAAAACTCGTGGCATGAGCCGGCTGGCGAGCCTGCTGCACCTGCTGTTGAAGCTGCGCCACCTGCGCCTGGGCCTGCTCCAGTGCGATGTTCTGCACCAGAACCGTCTGCGCCAGAATATAAATCGCATCCGGATTGGAGCTGAAGCTCCGATTCAAAAATGCTTCCGCATCCGGGTCTTTTTCCTGTACTTGCGTAGAGTTCACACGCTCGGCGAGCGACTGGAGAAGCTGTTCTTCCTGTGGAGTCACGAATTCAATCCTCCGGCGGCGCTTCGCGGATGTGGGCCGCGCGCCGCCTCTCAGCATTGAGACGCAGCCGCACCGGCAAAGTTGCGCGCCGTGGAAGGATACGCAGGAAGCAGATCCGCAGTTCCTGCGTGGCAGCCCGCACAGGCCGCCGAAAATACTATCGATCTAATTCCCTAGTCCCTACGTCCCTAAGTCCCTACGTCCCTAGTCCCTAAGTCCCTAACTCACCAGCGCAAACTCCCGAATCGTCTCCTTGCGCACCGTGAGCCGCTCGATGAGATCGGTACGGACCTCGTAGCCGCGGCCCGGCGTGTCGGGAATCGCAATCTCGCCCTGCGGCGAGACAGTGACCTCGGGCTCGATGATGTCGTCCGTGAAGTAGCGGGCTGACGCGGAGACATCGCCGGGAAGCGAGAAGTTTTCAAGCGTCGAGAGCGCAATGTTGTGCGAGCGCCCGATGCCCGACTCCAGCATGCCACCGCACCACACCGGAATGCCGCGCTCCTGCGCCACATTGTGCACGGCTATCGCCTCAGAGAAGCCGCCAACCCGGCCCAGCTTGATGTTGATCACGCGGCACGACTCCATCTCGATGGCCGCCAGCGCATCGCGCCGGTTGCGAATCGACTCGTCCAGGCAGATCGGCGTCTCCATCCGCTTCTGCAGCGTGGAGTGGAAGTAAAAGTCATCGTGCCACAGCGGCTGCTCGATCATCAGCAGGTCGAATGCTTCGAAGGTCGCCACATGATCCAGGTCCCGCATGCGGTAAGCCGAGTTGGCGTCGCAACTCAGGCTGATCTCGGGCCAGCGGCTGCGCACCTGCTCAAAGACCTGCGTATCCCAGCCCCGTTTGCACTTGAGCTTGATGCGCTGATAGCCGGCCGCCAGCTCCTTCTCGATCATGGCCAGCAGCGCTGGAATCGACGGCTGAATGCCCAGCGAAACTCCGCATGGAATCACATCGCGCACACCGCCCAGCAGGCGGGAGAGCGAAATACCCTCGCGCTGCGCCTCAATGTCCCAGATAGCGTTTTCAAGCGTTGCCTTGGCCATCGGGTTGTCGCGCACCTGGCGGAAGATACGCGGGCAATCGCCGCCATGTTCGGGATTGCCTGCGGCCAGCACCGGCCCCAGTTCCTGCGTAATCAGTTGCCAGGCGCTGTCAGTCCACTCGCCCGAGAAGTGCGGCTGCTCGCCCGTGGTGCACTCGCCCCAGCCCACCAATCCCTCGGAGTGGATTTCGGCAAGCAGCACGCGCCGCTCGCGGGTAACGCCAAAGCTGGTCTCAAACGGACGCACCAGCGGCATGTGCAGTTCGCGCAGAATAATTGCATCAATTCTCATAAAGTTTTGTCACGTTCCTGACGTTTGAGCACCTGCTCCGGCTGGCCTTGAAGTCGCCAGCTCGAAGATTCCATTTCCTTCCGCATCCAGAGAGAAGCCAACAACCGCTAACCCCCGGGAAAATGCCTCTTGAAACTTCTTGCGGTTCTCCAACTGAACGGCGAGTGCGCGGCTCCGGTTCGCGCTGCTGGCCTTCCACTGGTAGATGGCGGCCGGAACCAGAATCCGCTCCTCGATACTGTGTGCGGCTGCGGGACGGCCATCGAGGATTGCCTCGACCCGTGTGGACGCAAGCTCCCACTCAGCCACGAGTCGATCCGTAGGCAGCCCACCCTGCAGTCGAGATGAGGATACACCATAAAAATCTGGCCGATAGCTGCGAACGACCGCTCCAAGTCTGTGGATATTAAGGAAAGCATTTTTGATTTCAAGGGGATCGAAAGTCCATTCCATGTGGAAAATTCCACGCGAGATCGCTTCGCTCCGCTGCTCACGTTTGAGCTTTACACCCAGTCCCCGGTTGCGGTACCCCTCCCGCACCGCCAGCATGTGCGAGTGCAGATAAGGCCGCGCCTGGCCGTTCTCCGACTTCACCCCGGGCAAAGACATGGCGAAGCCCACCAGCGACTCCGGCTGCTTGGGCGATTCGCTGTTCGCCGGGTGCGTGTCGAAGGCGCCAACCACCTGCCCGCCGATCTTCTGCGCCAGCAGAAATGTCTTGCGTGGAATCAGCTCGCTCTCGTCATAGCCCCACGTCTCCACCTGGAGCTGCACGCAGGCCTCGAACTCGTCGAATCCCTCGCATTGACGAATCCGGATCATGATTGCGCCGCCGTCGGTTCAGCAGCTTCTTGCGCGAGCTTGCGCTTGGCCTGCACCCATTGCTCTTCAAGCTCAGCCGGCGTCAGCTTTTCCAGCGGACGCGGCGCAGCCAGCTCCATCTCGCGGAAGCGCCGGCGAAACCGCAGGTTGCAGCCACGCAGAGCCATCTCGGCGTCCACGCCCAGGTGCCGGCCCAGGTTGACGACTGTAAACAGCAGATCGCCCAGCTCGGCCTCGATCGCCGGCTTACGCGCAGGATCGCCTGACGCCGCCTCGGCTTCGAGCTCCGCGGTCTCCTCGGCGAGCTTGGGCAGCAGATCGCGCCAGTGCGGCCAGTCGAAGCCGGCCTTCTGCGCCTTGCCGCCCAGCTTGGCAGCCTCAGCCAGCGCGGGCATGGCGCGCTGCACGGCGTCGAGTCGCGAAGCTGCCTGATTCCCTGCTTCGTTCGCCGCCTCTTTTTCCGCCGTCTTGATCTCTTCCCAGTTGCGCAGCACCGCCGCGGCTGAGCCTTCCACCGCGGTGTTCACGCTGGCGCGATTGCCCGCGGCCTTTGAGGCTTCTTCGCCAAACACATGCGGATGGCGCCGGATCAGCTTGCGGTTCAGGTGGTCGAGCACATCGGCAATCGTGAACTGCCCCTCGTTGGCAGCCATCTCCGCGTAAAACAGCACCTGCAGCAGCAGGTCGCCCAGTTCTTCGGCCAGATGCGGAAAATCCCGCCGCTCAATGGCGTCAAAGACCTCGTAGACCTCTTCGAGCGTGTATTTGCGGACGCTGTCGAAGTTCTGCTCGCGATCCCATGGGCAGCCGCCCGGAGCGCGCAGCCGCGCCATAATGGCCGCCGACTGCTCAAACAAAACCGCAGCCCGCGCCGGGTCCGTGCGTACCGGGTCTGCGTCGTCTTGCGGCGTGGAGGCCTTTCGGTTGGGGCTTTCGTGCGGAAGGTCCATGCTCTTCCAGTCTACCTTGAGCTGAGCGCAGCCGTTGGTGCGCGCGTCGTATCGACCGGGTGCCTCACCTGCGCGGCGTCTTTGTCCTCGCCGCTGAGGTGGGATACAAATACCTATGGCCTCTTACAGTTCCTTCTAACGTTGCTTACGATACGCATCCTCGCAACGGCATTCGCAGCGCTCGCCGGCCTCGCCTTCGGCAGCTTCCTCAACGTGTGCCTGAGCCGCTGGCCTGAGGGCGAAAGCATCGTGAGCCCGCGATCGCACTGCATGCGTTGCGGCCGCACGCTGGCGTGGTGGGAGAATGTGCCACTCCTAAGCTGGCTCGCTCTGCGCGGCCGGTGCCGCACATGCCAGGCGTGGATCGGCATCCGTTATCCTCTCGTGGAATTAGCGATTGGCGTCCTGTGGGCAACTGAGACGTGGCGCTGTTTCCGTCCGGAGCTGCTCTCGACGCCGACATTGATCCTTGATGGTTTTTGGTTCATCTTTTTGCACGGCATATCGCAGATGGTTCTTTGCTGGATGCTGGTCGCATTGGCCGCGCTGGACGCAGAACATTTTTGGCTCCCGGACTGGCTGACATTGAGCGGAATAGCGATGGGCGTTCTCATAAGAACGTTACTCGTTATTGCTTTGTCGCAACAAACTGATCTAACTTACGGCGATTTACCGGAATTCGATCCAATTGGCGCATTCGGCCGAATATGGGTATTCCTCGCTCCAATCATTGACGCTCTTCTCGCCGCCCTCCTCATCCTGCTCATCTACTGGACCTACAAGCTCATCCGCAAGCGCGAGGGAATCGGCCTGGGCGACGCCAAGCTCATGGCAATGCTTGCCGCGTGGCTAGGCTTGCCGGGCGCACTTCTCTCGTTCTTTCTCGGCGTGGCGCTTGGCTCCATCGCGGCAATCGTCGCGATCGCGCGGCACTCCAACAACAAAAATGACGAAAGCCTGGCGGCGATGAAGCTGCCGCTCGGCACATTCCTCTGCATAGGCGGCATCGTCAGCGCACTGTGGGGACAGCCAATCATCGCCGCCTATCTGCGCTGGGCGGGATTCTGATCCCTCGCCGGCACTTTGCGGGTAATTTCCCTGTCTTCCAGTACTCTGAGCATGGAAGTCGCAGGTGCGAAAGCACAGACCCCCCACCCCCCTCCTCGAAAGAACAGAGGCTCTCCGCCCCAGCGAAGTCGTAAAAATCTTAAAATCAGCGAGTTAAAGATTTACCCCAGTTACTTTTCAGTAAGAATAAGGGTCGATTTTCCGCTGTTTTACGCGATTATTGCTGCGTTTTGGGTGCAGTCTGAGCCGTCGCCGGTGATTTTGCGTTGGCCAGATCCGGCTCCTTGAGCGCCTTCGCGGCGTCTTTCGCGTGGCGGCTGCCGGGGTCGTACTCCATCACCTTCAGGTAATTGGCGCGCGCGTCGGCATAGTGACCCAGATGGCGATTGCTCTCCGCCAGGCCCCAGTACACATCGGGATTGTCGGGGTCGAGCACCATGGCGGACTGGTAGCGCGAGAGCGCCGCACGCCAGTCTTTGCCATCGAGATAATATTTGCCCACGCTCTCGTCTTCCTTGGCAGTCTCTTTGTGCTCGGGCTCAATCGGCTCCCCGCGATCGCCGTGCTTGCCTTGCGGTTCATTCGGGGGATTCAGCAGGCTGCCCAGTCCGCTGTCGCTGGAGCTGAAACCGGAGGCCGGCTGCGCATCGCCGGAGTCGCCGGCGTCGTCGGGGCTCGCGACCGGATCCATGTCGCCCGCAGGCAGAGCCGCATGGCCGCTGTCTGATCCGCCGAAGCTGCCCTGCGGCAGGTCGGGCGTGTTCTTTGAGGGAACCACCGGAACCGTGCTTTCATCCTCTGGAAAAGGATTTGCATCTGCCGGAGACTGGGCAGCCGGTTGCTGCTGGTTTCCAGACTTCTTTTCCTGACTTTGTGGGTTGCTCGAATTCGCGTCTCCACCCGACTGGCTCTGCGCGCAAACTCGCGGTCCCGCAGCCGCTGACCAGGCCAGCAGGAGCGCAACTCCAAGCACCGGTTTCATTCCCAATTTCCTCAACCCGACTTCCTCACCCTTCAATGGTACGATGCGAACCAGACAGTCAGCGAGGCCCCGGGCAGGAGCCCCGCACAGAGTTGACGCCTAAACTTCACCGAAGGAAGCATCGCAAATTTCATGGGACTGATGATCCGCTCTTCTGCCATTCACGCAGCCGGCTGCTACACGACGACTCCTATCCGCAAAGGGGCGCTCGTAGCCGAGTACACCGGCCATTTGATGACCAAAGACGAGGCCGATAAAAACTACGAGGACTCGCCCATCACCTATCTCTTTGGACTTGGCGACGGCTCTACCGTCATCGACGGCCACTCAGCGGCCATGTTTGTGAACCACAGTTGCGCGGCCAACTGCGAGACCGAAGAGATCGATGGCCGGGTCTGGATCATGGCTCTGCGCAACATCGCTGCAGGGGAAGAGATCACCTACGATTACTGCCTGTACGACGGCGGCGAAGATGAGGCCATCTGCAACTGCGGAACCAGGAAATGCCGCGGCACCATGTACTCGCCGGAAGAGGTAAAAAGCCGCCGGGCTGCCCGAAGGCGTAATAATAAAAAGACAGGCGATGCAGGCAGACAGCAAAAACGGTAAAGGCAGCAAACTCATAGCAGAGTCG
>Ga0335075_10006584_pt1 | contig 17916 bp, 20 predicted proteins | sample Lox_Sample_24_FD_206723 | JGI IMG/M metagenome (GOLD analysis project Ga0335075, IMG submission 206723) | Soil microbial communities from Loxahatchee National Wildlife Refuge, Florida, United States - Lox_Sample_2.4 | ecosystem: Environmental > Terrestrial > Soil > Wetlands | place: USA...
AACCGGCGTGGTAACGCTACCTGCCGCCGCCTAGTCCCCTGGTGTCCACCGGACGGTGGACACCAGGTGCAGCCGCTCGACCGGTGCGGGGCCGGGCTGTAGCCGCGAGGCTTGGTGGCATGAGCAACGACAACGCGATCACAGTTCGCGGACTCCGCAAGAGCTACGGCTCGTCGGCCGCGGTCAATGACGTCGATCTCGACGTCAGCCGTGGCGAGGTGTTCGCGCTAGTCGGCCCGAACGGGGCCGGCAAGACCACCACAGTGGAGATCCTCGAGGGTTATCGCGACCGGGACGGTGGCACGGTCGCGGTCCTCGGCGAGGATCCGGCCAGAGCTGGCCGGGACTGGCGGGCCAGGATCGGGATCGTCCTCCAGCTGACCGCGGAGCCAGAGCTAACCGTGGCGGAGATGGTCAGCATGTTCGCCGGTTTCTACCCGCAGCCGCGGGATCCGCGGGAGGTAATCGAGCTCGCCGGCCTGGCCGGGCTCGAGCGCCGCCGCGGACACCAGCTGTCGGGTGGCCAGCGGCGCAGGCTCGACGTCGCACTGGGCATCGTCGGGCGTCCGGACCTGCTGTTCCTGGACGAGCCGACGACCGGATTTGATCCGGAGGCGCGGCTGCAGTTCTGGGATCTGATCAGGAAACTGGCCGCCGACGGCACAACGATCCTGCTGACCACGCACTACCTGGCCGAGGCTGAAGCACTCGCCCATCGCGTGGCGGTGCTGGCCAGCGGCCGGGTGGTCGCGCTCGGCACGCCGGGTGACCTCGGCGGACGCGAAGGGCGGGACACGCGCGTGAGCTGGGATTCGCCCGGCGGCCGGCGGACGGTGCAGACGGTGACACCGACAGAAGTCGTTGCCAGCCTGGCGGCACAGTTCGGCGGCGAAGTGCCCGGCTTGACCGTCATCCGGCCGAGCCTCGAAGACGTGTACCTGCAGCTGATAGGAGCAGACCGATGACCGCGAGCCCGATCGCAACTTCCGCCGCACAGCTCAGCGGCAAGCCGATTCGCCTCCCTGGCGCCTTCCGGGTCGGCCTGGCGAGGGGACGGCTGGAGGTCCGGATGTTCTTCCGGGAGCGGCAGACAGTCGCCTTCGTGTTCGCGCTGCCGGCGATCGTGCTGGTGCTGCTCGGCTCGATTTACGGCAGCGAGGCGGCCGCTTACGGAGTCACGGTGGGCCAGCTATTCACCGCCGGAATGATCGCTGGCGGCATCGGGGCGACGAGCTTCCAGAACCTTGGACTGACCATTGCCGCGGAGCGCGAGCGCGGGTCGCTGAAGCGGCTGCGCGGGACGCCGATGCCGCCCAGCGCCTACTTCATCGGCAAAGTCATTCAGGTATTCGTCTGCACGGTCGCTGAGGTGGTCGTACTGGTCGCAGTGGGAATGATCTTCTATCACCTGCACCTGCCGACGTCTGCGGCCAAGTGGTGGACCCTGGCGTGGGTCTTCGTGCTGGGCACGATTGCCTGCTCGCTGATTGGCATCGGCATCACGAGCTTCGCGAGCTCCGCGACGAACTCGTTCCCGGTGGTCACGCTGCCGTTCCTGGTGCTCCAGTTCATCTCCGGCATCTACGTGCCATTCAACAAGGTCCCGCCCTGGCTGCAGCACATCGCCGGGGTCTTCCCGCTGAAGTGGATGAGCGAAGGCCTGTGGTCGGTATTCCTGCCAGCCCGCGCTGCCAGCCTCGAGCCTGCGCATTCCTGGCAACATGGACAGACGGCCCTGGTACTAGTGGCCTGGACTATCGGAGGATTGGTGCTGTGCCTGACGACGTTCCGCTGGCGTTCGAGCCGGGACGGCTAGCCGTGCCCGCCACGGCTGCGCCGGTGATGCCTGCGGCGCCGGCAGAGCCGACGCCGATCGTAACCACTGGGCCGACACCGCCCGCGACGCCGGTCGTCGCGCGCACCGCGGACGACCTGTGCGCCACCGCAGCCCGCCCCGCCACCGACTACGATGCGGCCGTCACCGGTATGCCGCGGTGGGACCTGCTGTACGGCGTCGTCTTCGCTGCGGTCCTGGCGATGGTCGCTGCCTCGGCCGGATCGGCTGATCGGACCGCGATCGCGGTGAGCGCGATCGCCGCGATGGCACCGTGGTACTTCCTGGTCGGCCGCCCGCACCTGGTGTCAGCCGAGTCCACGGTGACAAGGCGCTCGGTGATCTATGTGACAGGCCTGGTCGTGCTGTACGGGATCGGTGTCGTGGTTGCGCCCAACGCCTTCTTCCTGTCCGTGGCGCTCCTTCCGCAGTGCTATCACGCCCTTCCGGCCCGCCGGGCGCTCATCCCCGTAGTCACGATGACGGCACTGGGCGCTGCATCGGTTGCTTACTGGAGCCGCAGCATCTACGGCGTGGAAACCGCGATCGCGCTCTTTGTCGCGATCGCCGCGTTTACCATCGCCTTCGGCGACTACATCGGCCGGATCATCACCCAGAGCTACGAGCGGGCAAGCCTGATTGCCCAGCTCGAGGCGACCAGGGCAGAGCTGGCCGAAGTAAGCCGGCAGGCGGGCGTGATGGCCGAACGCCAGCGCCTGGCCGGCGAGATCCACGACACGCTGGCCCAGGGCTTCTCCAGCATCCTGATGCTGGTTCAGGCAGCTGAGGCGCAGCTCGAGCTGTCGCCGGAAACCGCGCGCAATCAGCTCAGCCTCGCCGCGCAGACCGCCCGCGAGAACCTGGCCGAGGCGCGAACCCTGGTCGGCGGCCTGGCCTCGGCCCAGCTTCAGGCCGGAACGCTGGAGGACGCGCTGCGCCGCATCACCCAGCGCGCAGGTGCTGAGCTCGGCATCGGAGCCAGCTTCTCGGTCGATGGCACCGGCCGGCGCCTTCCGGCCGCGACCGAGGTAGTGCTCCTGCGCGCTGGGCAGGAGGCGCTCGCGAACGTCCGTAAGCACGCCGCCGCCCACAGCGTGACGGTATGCCTCCGGTATGCCGCTGACTTCGTCAGTCTGGATGTGTCCGACGATGGCGCTGGGTTCGACCCGGCACAGGTCAACGGCGGTTATGGTCTCAGCGGCATGCGGGCGCGGGTCGACGAGGCTGGCGGAAGCTTCGCGGTCCGCAGCGCGCCGGCGCAGGGAACGTTGGTGCAGGTTGAGGTCCCGATATGAGCACAGGCAACCGCGATACCAAAGGGAACGAGGTAGCTCCGGCCCATCGGCCGTCGGCTCCGCTGACCGTGCTTATTGCCGATGATCATCCAGTTGTCCGTGAGGGTCTGCGCGGCATGCTCGCCGCCGAGCCGGGCATTACCGTGGTTGGCGAGGCCGGCTCGGGCGACGAGGCGGTCGCAATGGCCAGGCGGTACCGGCCGGACGTTGTCCTGATGGACTTGCGGATGCCGGGTGGCGACGGGGTTGTGGCCACCGCTGGCATCCTGGCGACCGCGCCCAGCAGCCGGGTCGTGGTACTGACCACGTACGAAACCGACGCCGACATCGTCCGCGCCGTCGAGGCCGGAGCTACCGGCTACCTGCTGAAGGACACGCCGCGACCGGACCTGGTCAGCGCAATCAGGGCCGCCGCGAGGGGCGAGACGGTGCTGGGCCCGACGGTGGCCGGCCGGCTTGTCTCGCACCTGCGCCGCCCCGCGGCTGAACCGCTCTCGGCGCGCGAGACCGAAGTGCTGAGGCTGGTTGCGCGCGGCCAGACCAATGCGGATATCGGGCGCGCGCTGTACATCAGTGAGGCAACTGTCAAGACGCATCTGCTGCGAGCGTTCGGCAAGCTCGGCGTTTCGGACCGGACGGCCGCCGTCACGCGGGCGATCGAGCTCGGCATGCTCCCGGCGCCAGGAACATTGCGCTAGCCGCGCCTCCTGCGATCAGGCTGGAGCGCGGTCGGCGATGGTACGGGCCGTAGGGTTAGCGACATGGACATGCGCGTACTCGGCTCCACCGGCGTCAAGGTCAGCCCGCTCTGCCTGGGCGCAATGATGTTCGGCTCCTGGGGCAACCCTGATCAGGAGGAGTCGGTCCGCATCATCCATCGGGCCCTGGGCTCCGGCATCAACTTCATCGACACCGCCGATGTGTACTCATCGGGCGAGTCGGAGCGGATCGTGGGGAAGGCTCTGGCCGGCGGCCGCCGTGCCAACGTCGTGCTCGCCACCAAGGCGCACGGCGTGATGGGTGAGGACGTCAACGAGCGCGGCAATTCGCGCCGCTGGCTCATCAGGGAGTGCGAGAACAGCCTGCGCAGGCTCGGTACTGACTACATCGATCTGTACCAGATACACCGGCCGGATCCGGAGACCGACATCGACGAGACGCTTGCCGCGCTGTCGGACCTGATCCACGCGGGCAAGATCTGCTACGCCGGGCATTCCACGTTCCCGGCCGCATCCATCGTCGAGGCACAGTGGACAGCGGAGCGGCGCCAGCGGGAGCGGTTCGTCTGCGAGCAGCCGCCGTACTCGATCCTGGTCCGCGGCGTGGAGGCAGACGTATTGCCGACCTGCCGCCGCTATCAGCTTGGCGTTATCAGCTGGGGCCCGCTGGCTAGCGGATGGCTATCTGGTCGTTACCGGCTGGACGGTGACCTGCCGACCAGTCGCAGGGCGCAGCGGCTGCCGCATCGGTTCGACATGAGCCTGCCGGGCAACCAGCGGAAGCTTGACGCGGCCGATCGGCTGGCGAAGCTCGCCGCGGAAGCGGGCATGTCACTCATCCACCTTGCGCTCGGCTTCGTGCTGAGCCACCCGGCTGTGACGTCGGCCATCATCGGACCGCGGACGATGGAGCACTTGGAAAGCCAGCTCGGCGTGCCGGTCGAAGGGCTGCCCGCCGACGTGCTCGACCGGATCGATGCGATCGTGCCGCCGGGCGTGAACCTTAACCCGGCCGATCGCGGATACGAGCCGCCTGCGCTGACCGATCCGGCGGAGCGCCGCCGTGCCTAGCTGGCCCGGCGGTTAACCGGGGCTGGATCTTGGCGGCATTTGGCGGAGCGGCTTGACTCTGACACCGTGTCAGGCGGTCCAGTTGGAGGCGTCATGTTCACCATCGGAGACTTCGCCAGGCATGGTCAGGTGTCGGTCCGCATGCTGCGCCATTACGACACGACCGGGCTACTTCGCCCGGCACGGGTCGACCCGGCCAGCGGCTACCGGTTCTACGAGGCCGGCCAGCTCACGCGGCTCAACCGCATCATCGCGCTGAAAGACCTCGGCTTCACCCTCGACCAGGTGGGCGCCATGCTGGACGAGCAGATCAGCCCCGAACAGCTGCGCGGGATGCTGCGGTTGCGCCAGGACGAGCTGCAATCCGCGATCGCCGCGGACGCATACCGCCTGGCGCAGGTCGAGGCGAGGCTCCGGATCATCGAAATGGAGGGCGCCATGCCAACCAACGACATCCAGGTCAAGCGGATCCCGGCCGTCCGGGTCGCGGAACTTACCGCGGTCGCCGCGAGCCTTGAGCCTGAATCGATCACCCCGGTCATCCAGCCGCTGTACCGGGAGCTGGGCGAGCGGCTCGGCCTGGCAGGACTGACTCCGGCCGGCCCGGCGATCGCCTATTACGAAGACACCCCTGATGGCGACGGCGTGGTCATCCACGCCAGCCTGCCGGTCACTGCCGACGCCGGCAACGGCCTGGGCTTCCAGATCACCGACCTGCCCGAGATTGGCCAGGCTGCAACCATCGTGCACCGGGGGCCTATGGACGACGTACTGCCGACCGTCCAGACCCTAGCCCGGTGGATCGACGAGAACGGCTACCGCTCCGCCGGATACCCTCGCGAGCTCTACCTTGAATGTCCCGACGACCGGGACAAGTGGGTCACCGAACTCCAGGAACCGATCATGGCGGGATGAATAGCTGAGGTGCGAGTAGCCGCTACAGGCCGACGCTAAACGTCACCGGTCGCCCGCGTACCGGTCGTGATGAAGCAACTCCACGTCTGCGTCCTGGCGACCCAGCGGCGTGAGGTCAAGGTACTGGTCGGTGGTGCAGAGCAGGCCGGCGGCTTGGTAACCGGTGTAGGTGTGCAGGACGGTGTCGCCGTCACGGTAAAAGACGCTGACGCCGCCCTGCTCGCCTGGGCGGGCGGCCCACGGCTGGCCGATGTCGATCAGTTCCTGCTTGCTCCTGAAGTTCCATTCGATCGGCGCGACGTCCTCGTCATGCGTCACGTGGAAGTCGTAGTTGAAGTCGCCGCCCAGGGAGGAGTACCACGGGAACGACCAGCCCATCCGCTGCCGGAACGGCTCGATCTTGCCGATCGGCGCGCGGGACACGGCGGCGAACGTGGTGTTCCGAGCGTGCAGGTGCGCGAGGTCGCCCACGTTGTCGGCCTGGTAGGAGCAGACCGGGCAGCCCTCGTCCCAGGCGGGATCGAACATGAAGTGCTGGACGATGAGCTGACGGCGGCCCTCGAACGCCTCAAGCAAGCTGACTGTGCCGGCCGGCCCGTCGAACCGGTATTCCTTCTCCAGCCGCACGGCCGGCAGGTCCCGACGGCGCTCATTAACGTTCGCCAGTGCCCTGGCAGCCTGCTCCTCGGCGGCCAGCAGGTCCTTACGCTCGGCGAGCCACTCATCGGCCGGTACGATCCGCGGAACGGTCATCGTGCTCCTCCTTGCCTGGACGTTCTCCGCCTTGCCGACGAACGCGTTAGGTGCCGATGGACAGCTTGTCAGTACCCAAGGCGGCCACCTGATCGCGGGGATCGCAATGCTGACCGGACCAGGAGGTGCCGTTTAGCTTCCTCCGGGGAGTCCCTGATCATGATCAGCCTCGCCGACCTGGACGAATCCACCCCCTACATCGGGCAGCTCAAGGAAGCGGCCGGCCCGGTCACGATCATTAATACGTTCGTCGCCCCGGAAGGCAAGACCGACGCTGTGCTGGCTGCCTGGGCAGACGACGCGGCCTACATGAAGGGCAAGCCGGGGTTCATCTCCGCACAGCTGTTCGGCGGCATTGGCGGCAGCCGGATCATCACGAACGTCGCGGTCTGGGAATCGGCCGCGGCGCTGGCTGCGGCGTTCGGAACCCCAGAGTTCGCCGAGCACATGTCGCGCTATCCCGACGGCACCATCACGTACCCGCACCTGTACCAGAAGGTCGCCGTCGAGGGTCTTTGCGAAGGAGAATGATGGCCGCCGCCGGTTCCGTGGCAGCGCGGCGCGTTACGACCCGGTGGCATGTGGCTGCCAGCCGGTCTCGGCCGCCCACTCGCTGGCGGCTGCGACGACGAGGTCAACGACCGGATCCTTGATCTCGGTGTACGCAGCGAGGTCACCGACCTGCGCAGCCAGCGCCAGCTTGAACCGGCTGTACGCGGCCACCGCGAGCGGATGTGCGCGCAGGTAATCGCGGAAGAGCAGGGCAAGTCGCTCATTCGGCGATCCGACGACGCGCACGTGCAGGTTCACGTCGCCGCCGGGATGGCTTCTCCGCATCCAGAAGCGCTTGGCCCACAGCGCCGGGTCACTGTTATCCCCGGCAGGCACGTGGTCCTGCTCATACGGGCGCCGGATATAGCCGAGCTCCGCCAGCGGTGGGTCGAACGCCACTGCCGCCTCCGGCAGGTCCCACACCGATAGCTGCAAGTCCAGCAAGTTCTTGGCTGCCATCTGCGGAATCGACGTGCTGCCGATGTGCGCGGCGTGCAGCACAAGGTCGCCAAGGCTGCCGGTGAGTGTCGCCAGCTCGGCTTCGGCCCAGCGCGGCCAGGACTGGTTGTAGGGAACGACCCTGACTGGCGTCTCGGCTGGCTTATCGCTCACGCATCGCCCGGCGCAAGCGCCTGCAAGATCTGCTCAGCTCTGTAGACGGCGGCCGTTTCAGCCACGTCGGGCGACCCGATCTGCGGATCCCAGTTCAGGTCGTAGAACACCTCGGTGACCCCGCACGTCGCTAGCCATTCGACATCGGCCCGGATCTGGTCGTAATCGCCGGACAGCAGCAGCCGCCGCCCGTCCGGGCCGGACACCGGCTCACCCGCTCGCACGACCCCACGGCAGATCACCCGCAGCGAATCCGCGTCGCGACCGGCGGCCGCGGCCGACTCTCTGACGACCGCAATCAGCTCATCCATCTTCGACAGATCGGTACGGCTTGAGGTGACCCAGCCGTCCGCGATCCGGCCCGCCCGCTGCAGTGCCGCCTTCGCGAGGCCGCCCAGCAGGATCGGCGGGCCACCGGCCTGAACCGGAACTGGCGCCTGCGTGCCCCGCGGCACCTGGTAGAACTCGCCGTCGAACGAGACTTCGCCGCCGCGCCAGAGCGTACGGAGAACCTGGACGTACTCGGCTGCCCTCGCCCCGCGCCTGGCCGGGTCGGCGCCAGTGAGCTCGAACTCTTCCGGCATCCAGCCGATGCCCAGGCCGAGGTCATGGCGGCCGCCCGATAGCACATCCACCGTGGTCGCCTGCTTGGCAAGGTAACCGGGTGAGACGAACGGCATGTTGATCAGCGCGACGCCGAGCCGAATCCGGCTGGTGACCGCAGCGGCAAACGACAGCGCTCCCATCGGGTCGAGCGTGCTCTGGTAGACCGCGTCCATGCCGGAACCGGCCGGAACCAGCAGCCGCTGGAAGCTCCACAGCGACGAGTACCCGCCGCGTTCAGCGGCCGCAGCGAAGGAGGCTAGATTCTGCGGTGTGGCCCACGCGCCCGATACCGGGGCGCCGAATCCGATGTCCATTCTGCCCACCCTAACGGTGACCGGGCGGGCGGCTGGGATCCGGAACGACCTCGTTCCGTAACTATAGGAGGCACGGATCGTGAGTAACGACCCTCGTACCTGGATCGCGACCCTCCGCGAGTCACATGAGCGGCTGGTCGGCATTGCCAAGCCGATGACTCCCGAGCAGGTTCGCGGGCAGTCGTTCTGCCGGGACTGGAGTAATGCTCAGGTTCTGTCGCATCTCGGCAGCGGAGCCGAGATTGCGCTGCTGATGCTGCCCGGCGCGCTCGGCGAGTCCGAGCCAGTGGGGCGCGAGGCATTCGGGTCAGTGTGGGACATTTGGAACGCCAAGAGTCCCGATGCGCAGGCCGCCGACGCGCTGGTGTCCGACGAGAAGCATGTGCGGACTCTGGAGTCGCTGACCGACGAGCAGCTGGCCGCGATCGACATGGACTTCTTCGGCATGATGAGGCTCGACGCCGCCGGCATGGTCAGGATGCGGCTCGGCGAGCACGTTATGCATACCTGGGACCTCGCCGTGATGCAGGACCCGGCGGCCACGGTGCAGGCCGATGCGGTTCCGCTGCTGATCGACAACGTGCCGCAGTTCCTCGCGCGACGGGCTAGTCCGCTGCCCGAGCCCTTCTCGGTACGAATCACGACCACGAATCCGGCCCGGGACTATTTGCTGACCTCGGGTGAGTCTGTGTCGATGGAGAACTGGCCGGGCGACTCAGCGGGCGACGCGGACGTACCGCAGGTGACGATGCCAGCCGAGGCGCTGCTCCGGCTTGCTTACGGGCGGCTCGACCCTGAGCACACGCCATCGTCGGTGTCGGCCGGCGCGGACACGCTGGACAAGCTGCGGGCGATCTTCCCCGGCTTCTGAGCACCCAGCAGTCTCAGCCGAGTTCAGCGAGCACGAGCTCGGCTGCGTCCTCCGCGCAGCCCCACGAGAGCGTCACACCGGCACCGCCGTGCCCGTAGTTGTGGACGATGGTGACCTCGCCTTCCCGTCCCGTTTCCGGGTGCACCGTCTTCTGGTGTACCGCCTCGAGCCGGACCGCCGTCCGGGCGGGCCGCAGGCCGACCCGGTGCCCGAGTATCCGCGCGTTGTGCAGCGAGGGCTCGATTGCAGAGCAGGCGGCGACGATCTGGGTGGCGGTAGCCGGATCCGGTTCCAAGCTCCAGTCACCGGGCTGCTCGGTACCGCCAAGCACCACCACGTCGCCATGCGGGAACAGGTAGGTCAGGTCACCAGGGTCACTGCCGGTACCGACGAAGAACTCGGTGAGGCCGGGGTTGGCGGCCACCACTACCTGGCCGCGCACCGGCGTCACATCCGGATCTGGTACCAGGTCGCGGGCGCCGCAGCCGGTGCAGTTGACGATGACGCGGGCGGACGGTGCTAGGTGGGCCGCGTCGGCGAGTGTGCCGACCTTTACGCCGAACGTGCTGAATCCGCCGGTCCGCTCATACCGCCTTGCCAGGTAATCCAGGTAACCGGGCATCGACACGATCGTCGCCGTGAGGCGCCAGGCGGACTCGTAGCCAACAGGAATCCGGTCCGGCGAGCACGGCGCCAGATCGCACGCGCTGGCAGCGAATTCGGGAGGGGTCGGGCTGTGCTCACGGCTGGCAGTGACTCCGGAAGCGGTGCGCACGATGCCCGCCAGCCCGCTGGCACCGAGTTCGGGGTGGCTGAGCGTGGCGAGCCGGTCCTGTGTGACAGCGGCCCAGCGCTCCACCCGGTTGTCCATGCCGACCAGATGCGGACCCCAGATTGCGCCAGCCGCCACCGAGGTGGTCTGAGCCGGCGGCTCTGCAGCCGAAAGGACGACAGTGAGGCCGGCCTCGGCCAGGCAGATAGCTGTAGTCAGGCCGATGACCCCGGCGCCCAGGACAAGTGCGTCTGCGTCGATGTCCGCCACGAATTCTCCAGGGAGTAGTGGTTGCGCAAACGTTACCAACGTGGTTTGTGTTGACCATGACGGCAGCGCCTCACGAGCTCATCACCATGGGCCGCGCGGGCGTAGACATCTACCCGCAGCAGATAGGTGTCGGGCTGGAGGAGGTCAGCACCTTCAGCAAGTACCTCGGCGGCAGCCCGACCAACGTCGCGGTCGGCGCTGCCCGGCTCGGCCGCCGGGCTGCGGTCATCACCAGAACGGGCAGCGATCCTTTCGGCGAGTTCGTGCACCGTGCGCTGCGTGGCTACGGGGTGGATGACCGATTCGTCACTCCCGTGGCCGGGCTGCCGACGCCGGTGACGTTCTGCGAGATCTTTCCTCCTGACAACTTCCCGCTGTACTTCTACCGGCTCCCGAAGGCACCGGATCTGGAGATCTGGGCCGAGGAGCTGGACTTTGCCGCGATCGGCGCAGCCGGCGTGTTCTGGGCTACGGTCACTGGCCTGTCGGCCGAGCCGAGCCGGGAGGCCACGCTCACGGCCCTCGCCTCTCGCCACCGAAAGCACCCAACGATCCTGGATCTGGACTTCCGGCCGATGTTCTGGAAGTCCAGGGCGCAGGCCCGGCGGATGGGCAGGCAGGCAATGTCGTCGGCCACGGTGGTCGTCGGCAACCTCGACGAATGCGAAGTCGCCGTCGGGTCTAGGGACCCGGCCCGGGTCGCTTCAGCCCTGCTCGACCTCGGCCCTCAGCTAGCCATCGTTAAGCTCGGTCCGGATGGGGTTCTGGCGGCTGACCAGAACGGGCAAGTTCGCGTCCCGCCAGTGCGCGTCGACGTCGTCAACGGGCTAGGCGCGGGCGATGCATTCGGCGGCGCACTTTGCCACGGCCTGCTGTCAGCCTGGGACCTGACAACGACGATCAGGTTCGCGAATGCGGCAGGAGCCATCGTTGCCTCGCGCATCGCCTGCTCGGACGCGATGCCCACCGCGGCAGAGGTTGCGGCACTACTGGGAGAGGAAGCACATGCGTGACGAACTGCGGCGCCGCCTGATCGAGACGCGAGCGCACGACCCTGGTGCCATTGCCGCGGCCGCGGCCAGCCGGCCCCGCCGCCCGCTGATCGGCCAGACTGGCCGCCTGATGATAATCGCGGCAGACCATACTGCGCGGGGCATCATCGGCGTCGGCCGCGACCCGATGGCCATGGAGAGCCGCTTCGACCTGCTGGACCGGCTGACGGTTGCGCTCAGCCGGCCGGGTGTCGACGGCGTACTAGGGACCGCCGACATCATGGAGGACCTGCTCCTACTCGGCGCCCTGGATAACAAGATCGCAGTCGGGTCGATGAATCGCGGCGGCCTACAAGGCGCGACGTTTGAGATAGACGACCGGTTCACTTGCTACTCGGCAGCCTCGATCGCGGCGAGGAACCTCGACGCCGGCAAGATGCTGCTGCGGATCGATCCCGGTGACCCGGCCACGGCGCGGACTCTCGAGGCATGCAGCAACGCCGTGAACGAACTGGCGGATGCGCACCTGCCGGCGATAATCGAGCCGTTCATGATGACGCGCGATAGCAGCGGCCGGCACAATGACCTCAGTCCGGCGGCTGTCATCCGGTCGGTCGCGATCTCGGCTGGGCTCGGAACGACCTCGGCGTACACCTGGCTGAAACTGCCGGTTGTGGACGAGATGGAGCGGGTCGCCGAGGCTTCTACACTGCCGGTGCTGCTGCTCGGCGGGGACCCGCCAGTCGATCAGGACGCCATGTTCGACAGCTGGAAGCAGGCCCTGGCGCTGCCGACGGTGCGCGGCCTTGTGGTCGGCCGCAGCCTGCTCTACCCACCGGTCGGCGACGTGGCGACCGCGGTCGACACTGCCGTCAGCCTGCTGTGACTCCCGGGTACTACCGACCGGCGGGCAGCAGCGGATCGGGCCAGTTCGAGCTAGAGATAACTCCGGCAGCCGCCGGCTGGACGTTCAGTGCGCTGCGCATCCTCAGTCTCGGGCCGGGGGAGCTGGTGATCTTCTCGACCGGGCCGGAGGAGATGCTGGTGCTGCCGTTGTCAGGCAACTGCACGGTCAGCGCCGCAGGAACCGAGCTAGAGCTCGCCGGGCGCGGCAGCGTGTTCAGCCAGGTGTCCGACTTCTGCTACGTCCCCCGCGACGTCACGGTCACGATTGGCAGTGCTGTCGGAGGCAGGTTCGCGCTGCCGGGCGCGCTCGCCTCCCGGCAGCTGCCTGTCCGTTACGGCGCGGCCGCCGATGTGCCAGTCGAGCTGCGTGGCGCTGGGCAGGCCAGCCGTCAGGTCAACAACTTCTGCCGGCCGGACGCCTTCGAATGCGACAAGCTCGTGGCCGTCGAAGTGCTCACCCCGGCTGGCAACTGGTCGTCCTACCCGCCGCACAAGCACGACCGGCCAGCGCCAGGCGAGGCCATGCTGGAGGAGATCTACTACTTCGAGATCGCCGAGGCGGAGCGCGGCGCGGGCCTGGCCTACCAGCGGGTCTATTCCTCCGGCCCGGACCAGGAGATAGACGTCCTAGCCGAGGTCCGCAGCGGCGATGCGGTGCTAGTACCGCACGGCTACCACGGGCCGTCGATGGCCGCTCCTGGCCATCACCTCTACTACCTCAACGTGCTGGCCGGCCCGGCCGCCGAGCGGTCCATGGCGTTCAGCTATGACCCGGTCCATGCCTGGATCCGCGATTCCTGGGAGTCGGCGCAGGTCGATCCGCGGCTACCGCTGACCGCAGCGTAGGCCGCTACACGAGGCCGGCACTTCGGGGCCGGGCATCAACCACCGTCGGTCCTCGATTAGTATCGTGGCACGATGGAAATTCCGGATAAACAATCACTAGGGACTTCACTGCGACCTGCGCGCTACTGCGGCTGGTGCCGCTGGCCCTGCTCATCGGCGGGCTGAGTGCCGGGATCTCGCTTGCGCTGCTGGACATGATCGGGTTCTTCACGAACGTGTTCTACTACCACCGGCTGAGCGTGCAGCTAATGTCGCCCGCCCTGAATACGCTCGGCGCCGTTGCCATCGTGATACCAGTGGTGGGCGGCCTGATCGTCGGCATCATGGCGAGGTTCGGGTCGGAGCAGATCCGCGGTCATGGCATTCCCGAGGCCATGGGGCGCATCCTGGTCAACGGCAGCAAGGTGCCGCCGCGGCTCGCGATACTCAAGCCGATCTCCAGCGCCATCAGCATCGGCGCCGGCGGGCCGTTCGGCGCCGAGGGCCCGATCATCCTCACCGGCGGCGCGGTCGGCTCCATAGTCGGCCAGCTGTTCCACCTCACCGCTGCCCAGCGCCGGTCTCTGCTGGTGGCGGGCGCAGCGGTGGGGATGAGCGCCGTCTTCGGCACGCCGGTTGCAGCCACCCTGTTTGGCGTGGAGTTGCTGGCGTTCGAGTTCAAGCCCAGGTCGATGGTGCTCATCGGGCTGGCGTCTGCGACTGCGGACGGCATCAGGATGGCAATGGCAAGCGCCGGACTGGTCACTGCTCAGCCGATCTTCCCGGTTCCTGCTCACGCACCGCTCGGCGGTGTCGCGTTGCTCGGCGCCGCTGCCGTCGGAGTCGCGACCGGGCTTGCCGCCTGGGTCCTGACACAGGCCGTGTATGGCGCCGAAGATATCTTTAACCGGCTGTGCGGGCGCCTGCACTGGATGTGGTGGCCGGTGATCGGGGGGGCGATCATCGGCCTCGGCGGTCTCATTGACCCGCGCGCGCTCGGAGTCGGCTACGACACAATCCACGCCGAGCTGCTCGGCCAGCTCGGGATCACCGCGCTGATCACGCTCTTCGCAGTCAAGCTCGTGATCTGGTCCTCGGGACTCGGCAGCGGGACGAGCGGCGGCATTCTCGCGCCCGTGCTCATGATGACGCTTCGGCGCCCGTCGCGCCGTCGTCGGATCGGAGTCGCGCGCGGTCAAGCCGACGGCGCGGTAGGCTTCCCGCCGTGCCGCCGCTGACCAGGCAGGACTTCGAGAAGCTCCTGGCCTTCAGGACAAGCCTGCGCCGGTTCCAGCGCTGGAGCGAGGACCAGGCGAGCGCCGCGGGGCTTACGCACGTCCAGCATCAGCTCCTGGTAGCCGTCAAAGGCCATCCGGGAGATCAGCCGCCAACTGTCGGCGACCTGGCCGGCTACCTGCTGCAGCGACACCACAGCACGGTCGAGCTCGTCGACCGCGCCGCTGCTGCCGGCCTGGTCGAGCGAGTACCAGACGATAGGGACGGCCGGATCGTCAGGGTCAGGCTGACCGCGCTCGGTGAGCGGCGGCTGACCGAGCTCACTCCGTCCCATCTCGCTGAGCTGCGTCACCTGGCCAGGGCGCTCAACGAACTGCTGGTCGGATCGGCAGACGCCCCCCTGGATGGTCCGCCTCAGCGGCGGTCGTGACGGTCCGCGGAGATCTTGCGCGCACCGGCCCGACGCGAGACGGTGGTGGCCATGACCGTCATATCCGAACTGAGCCTGGCCACGGTTGACCTCACTGGCGGCGAGCTGGCCGGGGACAGTTATCACCAGCGGCTGGCCGGCATAGCTGGTCAAGGCGAACTCGGCTGGCTTGCCGCCTCGCCGCTCGCCTTCATCGTCCTGGACCGGGAGTCAGCGGAGTTTTTCCTGCGCTCGCGCGCCACCGTATTCCCCGGTCGTGAGATCGCTGACCTGTTCGGCGTCACTTCAGGCCGGCTGCGTGAGCAGATCGACGCCAACATCCTGAATCAGCAGGGTGACCAGCACCGGCGACTGCGGGCGCTGGTAGGCGGGGCCTTCACGCCGCGGGCGGCTGATCGCTGGCGGCCAGTCATGCGGGCCTACATCGGCCGGCTCTGGTCGGCTGTCGAGGGCGACCGGAGCTGCGAGTTCGTCGCGGCGATCTCCCGGCCCTACCCGGCGCTGACCATTGCGGCCGTGCTCGGCGCACCTGAGGCGGACGCGCCCCGGCTGCAGGAATGGTCCAGCCTGATTCAGCGCCAGTTCGACATTCAGGCCCTCACGACCCAGATACCGGAGATGGAACGAGCGGCCGAAGAGGTCTACGACTACGTCGAGGCGCTGCTCGAGATGCGCCGGTCTGAGCCCGGCGATGATCTGCTGACCGCCCTGCTGACTGCGGCCGACGCCGGCGACCGGTTGTCCCATGCTGAATGCGTCAACCTCGTACTGAACGTAATCGCTGGCGGCGTCGACACGACCCAGGCGCAGTTGTCACACGCGATGCGGATGTTCGCCGCGTACCCGGATCAGTGGGAAAAGCTGCGGCAGCAGCCGGAACTCGTCAGCCGGGCAGTCGAGGAAGTGCTGAGAGCCGAGCCGATCACGCCGTTCACTGCTCGGCTCTGCCTCGAGGACATCGAGCACCGCGGCGTGCTGTTCCCGGCCGGCACGATCGTGGCTGTCTGCGCCGAGCGCGGCAACAGGGAACAGGAGGGCGGGGAGGAGTTCGACATCACCGCGGCCCGAGACGGGCGGCTGCTGACCTTCGGCGCGGGCGCGCATTTCTGTCTCGGTGCGAACCTGGCCAGGGCCGAGCTGGAAGAGGCCCTCGCCTTCCTCGCCCCCCGGATGCCCGGCCTTGAGGCTGCCGGGCCAGCCGGGCTGGGGGGCGTGGAGGGTATCTACGGGGTGGAGTCGCTCCCGCTGCAGTGGGACTAGAGCCCAGTGTGACTAGAGTTCGGTGTGACTAGAGGTCGGCGATCAGGGCATTAGCCATCTCCTGGACCGCCCGCGCGGCCCGTGCGTGCAGTCCTCCACCGAACGTGATCCTGGCGATGCCTAGCCTGGCCAGGTCGGCCAGCGTCAGTCCGCCCGGCCCGGCCATTGCATTCACCGGACCGTTGATCCGCTGCACCAGTTCTGGCAGTGCAGCGGCGGGGGCAAAGATCGGGTACGTGCAGTCCGCACCCGCGGCCAGGTACCGGTTCGCGCGGGTGACCGCGTCGTCCGTCACGGCCTGCTGACTGGCCGGATCTGCTGCCACCCTTCGGGCTGGCTGACGGACGTAGACGTCGACCCTGGCGTTGATCACCAGTTCGCCGCTCGCCGCGGCGCGGACGGCTGCGAGGTAGTCGGCCTGCCGTTCCGGCTCGGCAAGCAGGCCCGACGCCGAATCGGAGTCTTCCAGATTGCAGCCAGCGACGCCGGCTTCGAGCAGCCTGGCAACCAACTCGGCCGGCGCGAGACCGTAACCGGATTCGAAGTCCGCGGTCACCGGCACGCTCACGCAGCTCACGATCCTGGCAACCGCGGTGAGCATCTCGTCGGCTGGCGTCTCGCCGTCGGCGTAGCCGAGCGTTGCGGCGACCGCCGAGCTTGAGGTGGCCAGCGCGCCGAAGCCCGCACTGGCAAACGCGCGGGCACTAACTGGGTCCCAGACATTCGGCAGGATGAGCGGCCGCGGGCCAGCATGCATGGCCCGCAGCGCGCTCCCAGTGCTCGCCGTCGTCGATGCGCCACCGGCGACGCTTGCTGGCCCCGTGGCAGCGGGTATGGCCGCAGCCGGTACCGTCATGGCTGGTAGGAGCCCGGCAGCCAGGCGTGCGTCGTGACGCCGATGCCGTTCCAGGCGTTAATCATCACGATCAGGCTGATCAGCGCGCCGAGTTCAGTCTCGGAGAACTGCTTCGCCGCGTCGGCGAAGTCGGCATCCGGCACATGCGTCTGCGGCATCAGCGTGACCGACTCGGTCAGCCTGAGCGCGGCGCGTTCCCGTTCGTTAAAGAATGGCGTTTCCCGCCAGGCCGCCAGGGCGTAGATCCGCTGCTCGGTCTCTCCGGCCGCGCGTGCATCCTTGGTGTGCATGTCGATGCAGAACGCGCAGCCGTTGAGCTGGGACGCGCGGATGCGAACGAGCTCACGCAGCCGGACTTCAATGCCGGCGTTGTCGAGTTCCTTGGTCGCCGCCTGGTCGAGATGAGCCATCGCGCGGTAGAAGCCGGCTGCGTGCTTCTCGAAGTCGATCCTGGGCGCTGCCGTGGTCATCGGCTTCCTCCTCGTTGCTTGTCTATGCCTTCAAATTACTGAGCAACAGGATCAGGTTTAAGATCCAGTTCCATGCAGGAAACGTGGGCCACTTCTGCCGGTCTCGATCTCCACATCGAGCTGTTCGGCACTCGGCCACGAGCCGCACTTGAGTCCGCGCTGCGCGAGGCGATCCGCAGCGGCAGACTGGCGGCCGGAACGGCGATGCCCTCGTCGCGCGCGCTTGCCGACGATCTCGGCCTCGCGCGTAACACCGTGGCCGACGCTTACGGCCAGCTTGTCGCCGAGGGCTGGCTCGCGGCCAGACATGGTTCGGGCACCTGGGTCGCGGAGCGCGCCGCGGCGGTGCCGCTCGCC
>Ga0335075_10006585_pt1 | contig 17915 bp, 14 predicted proteins | sample Lox_Sample_24_FD_206723 | JGI IMG/M metagenome (GOLD analysis project Ga0335075, IMG submission 206723) | Soil microbial communities from Loxahatchee National Wildlife Refuge, Florida, United States - Lox_Sample_2.4 | ecosystem: Environmental > Terrestrial > Soil > Wetlands | place: USA...
TCGGCGGCAACGACCCGGCGATCGTGCTCGACGACGCGACGCTTGACGAGGCCGCGTTCGCGAAGATGAGCGGCGCGACGTTCATGACCACCGGCCAGGTCTGCATGGCGCTCAAGCGGCTGTACGTGCCGCGCGCCCGCTACGACGAGGTCGTCGACGGGCTGCGCGCCACGCTGGAGCACGCCGTGGTCGGGCCTGGCCTCGACCAGGCCACCACGCTCGGCCCGCTGAACACCGCCAGGCAGCGCGACTACGTCGCCGGGCTCACCGGCCAGGCGGAGGCGGCGGGCGCGGAGGTGCTCACGTTCGGCGAGTACACGGTCGATTCCGCGAGCGGCAACTACCTGCTCCCCTCGCTGGTCCTGAACCCGGCGGCGGAACTGGGCATCGTGGCCGAGGAGCAGTTCGGCCCTGCCCTGCCCGTCATCGCCTACGACACCGAGGAAGAGGCGGTCGCGCTCGCCAACAGCACCTGGTCCGGGCTCTGCTCGTCGGTCTGGTCGGCGGACACCGCGCACGGCATGCGGATCGCCAGGCAGCTGCGCACCGGCGTGACGTTCTTCAACAACCACAACGCCACCGCGGTGGACGAGCGGGCCCCGTTCGGCGGGTTCAACCAGAGCGGCATCGGCCGCGAGCTAGGCCGGGAGGGGATGCGCGACTTCACGGAGACGCACGTGATGGCCGTGCCGTCTCAGGAGGGCTGAAACGCCGCGCCGCGCGGCGCTGACAGCAGCGGTTGCGTAGCGCAATATTGCAGGTCATCGCTCGATTTGCGGGTGCTGGCCTGGTTATTGTGCGCGCTATGCCGGGCATCGGGTGGACCGAAGTCGCAGCCCTCGCCGCGGCGTACCTGATCGCCGCCGTCACGACCCCGGCCGGCATATCGGGCGCGGTGCTGCTGCTGCCCTTCCAGGTCAGCGTGCTGGGCACGCCCAGCCCCGCGGTGACGCCGACCAACCTGCTGTACAACATCATCGCGACACCCGGGGCGCTGTACCGCTACTGGCGGCAGGGCCAGACCGGCGGGCGGCTGGCCGTCGTGCTCATCGCCGGGACGCTGCCCGGTGTCATCGCCGGGTCGGTCATCCGGGTGGAGCTGCTTCCCGGTGCACGGGTCTTCGACCTGGTGGTCGCCGCCGTGCTGATCCCGCTGGGCGGCTGGCTGGCGGTCAGCCGGCCGTCCAGCACCGGCAAGCCAGGGCGGGACGGACGGCTGATTCCGGCTCCCGCGCTGGTGGTGCTCGCCGCCGCGGTGGGGTGCGTGGGCGGCATCTACGGGGTCGGCGGCGGCTCGATCCTGGCGCCGGTCCTGATCGGGTCGGGCCGCAAGCCGGCCGAAGTGGCGCCCGCCGCGCTGGCCGCCACGCTCGTGACCTCGGTCGGCGGGGTGATCACGTTCACCATCTTGTCCCTGCACCAGCACATCCCGGTCGCGCCGGACTGGGCCATCGGCGTCGCCCTGGGCGCCGGCGGGCTGGCCGGCGGCTATACCGGCGCCCGCATTCAGTCCCGGATGCCGGAGGTCGTGATCCGGCGCCTCGTCGGAATCCTGGTCATCGCCATCGGCGCCTATTACCTGTCATCCGGCCTGCGCTAAATGGCGTGTTACAGCGCAATGATCGTATTTAATCTGTATCGTCCCAGTATGTGAGCGGGGATGGGGCATTCGGATCGCATTCGGGCCTTCGCGCGGCCATTAACGCCTGGCTCGAGGAAATCAGTTTTCGCACGGGCATGATCGCGGGGGCGGTCGTGCTGCTGGCGGTCGCCGCGGCCGTGGTGCTGGTCGCTGTCTTCGGCAGCAGCGGTCACGCGGTCAGCGCGTTCGGCGCACGGGGCACCGCGAACTCCGCGACGGTCGCGCCGGCCGCTGCCGCGTCGCCCGCGGTGGCGCAGCCATCGGTGGTCCCCCGTGAGCGGAGCGCGCCGGCCAGGTCCGCCCGGCCGAGTCGGGCTCCGGCGCGGTCCGCGCCGGTCAGCGGCTCACCGGCAGCGGCGGCGCAGGCCGTGTCGGGGTCCGCCGGGGTCGCGGCGGCGTCCGGTACCAGCCGGGACCGCTCGGGGCTGGGCAGTCCCGCGGGCTGGCGGCACGGGTTCCCGCCCGTCTGGGGTACGCGGTGGCGGGTCTGGGGACCGCCGCGTGGCGGTCCGCACTTCCGCGGTCCGCGGCGGTAGGTCCGGGAGAGGCCAGCGCCCGTTCTGGATAAGGAGCTTTTTCCAGAACGGACCGTTGATTCCTCCGCCTCCTCAGCCCGCTCCACGGTCGTGGGGACCACCAGCTCGAACGTCGAGCCGCTGCCGACGGTGCTGGTGACGCGGACCGAGCCGTTGTGCGCCTCGACGATCGCCGCCACGAGCGGCAGCCCGAGCCCGAACCCGCCGCTCTCGCGGCTGCGGTAGGGGGTCGCGCGCGCGAACCTGCCGAAAATCCTGTCCAGGTCCTCCGCGGGGATGCCGCAGCCGGAATCGGTCACGGCGAGCACCGCCCGGTCGTCCTCGACCCGCACGCTGAGCTCGATCAGGTCGTCAGCCTCGGTATGCGCGACGGCGTTCTCCAGCAGCGCGTCCATGGCCACCGCCAGCCGGTCGTGATCGGCGAGGACCGTCGCCTCGGCTACCTCCCCCAGCCGCCAGCGGCGCGGCGTGTAGCCCCACCGGCTGAGCGCTTCCATCACCACCGTGTCGGCCTGCACGGGCGCCAGGTTGAGGAAGCCAGGCGTGCCCGCCGACGTGAGCAGCAGCAGCCGGGCCGCCAGCCGCCGCATCCGGCCGAGCTCGCCCACGATTACCTTGGCGTCGTCGGCGACTAGCTGGTCGGTGACGGCCTGCTCGATCAGCTCGGCGTGGCCGAGCGCCACCGTGATCGGCGTGCCCAGCTCATGGGCGGCGTCCAGCAGGAACAGCCGCTGCTGTTCCAGCAGCCGCAGGTTCTCCTGGGACACCCGCTGCACCTCTTCGAGCGCCGCCAGCCGCTCGTCGACCGCCGATTGCCGCCGCCGCCCGTGCCAGACCATGACCAGGAACATCAGCGCGATGAGCGGGACCTCGACCAGGTAGTCCGCGTCCTGCTGGTCGTCGATGACCTGGATGCCGATGATCGCCCCGGTCGCGAGCGTCACCACGGCCAGCGTCAGGATGGCCGACTGCATCCGCCACAGCCGGAACCCGTAGATCAGCGTCAGGCTCACCCAGATGGCCAGGAACGGCACGGTGCCCCACTGCGGGTCGAGCTTCATCGCCGCCAGGTTCAGCGCGACGAACGCCACCCAGATGAGGTCCCACCGCGACGACCGTGCCCACCGCAGCGCGTGATGCAGCCCCGGCCCCAGGCCCTGCGACCTTCCCCGCATCCCGACCCTCCAGCGTCCCGCCCCGCGCCAGGTGGGCCGGGGCCGTTGAGCTACTCCACGGTATGAGCCGGGCGGTTCCGGCACCAGCAACTTCCGGTTACGACCGTCGCTTCTTCACCCTGCCCCGTCAGCTCGACGAGCCGGTCTGCACCGGCACGCTGATGACCTGGGTCTGCCGCCACGCGCCGGCCGGGGTCAGCCGGGAGACGGCGAGCTTGCTGCCGCCGGATACGGCCAGCGCGTCGAGCGCGCCGCCAGGCCCTGGCGCGAGCACGGCGGTGCCGCTCGGCGGCGCGGCCAGCTGGCGCCAGCCCGCGCCCGGCCCAGCGACGGTCACCGCGCGGCCGCCGGCCAGCAGCACCCACGCCGCGGTGCTGGCCGGCCCGGCGCCGGTGGACAGCATCTGGGCGCCGTTCGCCGGGAGCGGGGGCGACACCGTCCAGTAGATGCCGTCGGTGGTCCAGGCGGCGAGCAGGCTGGCCGTGTCGCCGGTGCCCGCCTGCAGGAGCGCCATCGTCCCGGCCGCGGCGAACTGGGTGAGCCGCAGGACCCTCACCGGCTGGGTGGCGAGCTTGCCGGTGAGCGTCGGCCCCATCGCCTGCCAGCTGCCGCCGGCCTGGCTGAAGATCCCGGCGACGCCGGGGCGCGCGCAGGCGGCGCCGGCCAGCGGCGTGCCCGCGGCGGTCAGCGACACGGCGGTCAGCGCGGTGACGCCACAGCCGCGGGCCGCGGCGGACGAGGCGATGGCGCCGGGCGCGGCGAGCCGCGTCCAGGTCGCGGTGGTGGCGGCCGGCGCCTGGTCGATGGCGCCGTCGCCGAGCAGGACGAGCATCCGCCCGCCGCCCAGGGCCAGCGCGTCGGGGACGGCGGCGACGGACGCGTCGACCAGCCCGGTGTCCCAGGTCTTGCCGCCGTTGCCGGTGAGCGCGAGCGGGGAGAAGGTCAGGTTCTGGCTGGGCAGGACGGCGACGTCCAGCCCACGGGCGGCCGGCGGGACCGCCGCGACCAGGCCGCCGTTGTCGGCCACTCCCGGCGGGGTGACCAGCGTCCACTGGGTGCCGCCGACGGGGCGGGTGAACAGCTCCCAGAAGTTGTTCTCGTCGGCGGCCGAGCCGCCCATCTCCACGATCGCCCAGGCCTGGCCGCTGGCCTGGGCGAGGGAGGTGGCCAGCGGGGCGGTGGCCGCCGGCGGCGGCGCGGGGGCGGGCGCCGGGGCCGATGACGACGCGCAGCCGGCGAGCAGGCAGCCGGCGGCGGCGAGGGCCGCGGCCGCCAGCCACGACCGGCTCGCCATCAGCCCATCACCTGGCGCACCGAGTTGGCGAGCAGGCCGGCGAACGAGGACTGGGTGGCGGCCGTGCCCGGGCCCGGGTCGTCGCTGAGCTCCTGCCGGAGGCGCCCGGTGGCGCTGATCACGAAGGCGAGGTCGTTGTGCGCCGACATCGCGCCGGCCGGCAGGTCCTCCACCTCGATCCCGTACTGGTGCCAGACCGAGGTGAGCTGGCTCAGCGAGCCGGTCAGGTATAGCCAGTTGGGCACCCGGTCGAGGCCCTCCTGCCGGGTGAACGCCGCGGTGAAGGCGGTGGACGTGTAGGTCGGGTTGGCGACGACCGCGACGAGCTCGGTGCTGCCCGCCTTCGCACCGAGCATCGCGTCGGCCGCGCGGAACTCCTGGGCGATGATCGGGCAGTCGGTCGTGCACACCGGGTCGAGGAACGTCAGCAGCACGACCTTGCCGCGCAGGCTGGACAGCGACACCTGATGGCCATCCTGGCTGGTGAGCGTGAAGGCGGGCGCGGGCTCGTCGATCGAGCCTGACGCGCCGGCCAGGGCCTGCGCGATGATCGGGTCGGCGTCGCGGTTCGCCGAGGCGAACGCCATCGGCGCCGCGCCGACCACGATGACGCCGATCGCGCCGAGGGCGGCGACCGTCCGGCCGCTGAGCCCCGCGAAGCCGCGTCCCGCCGTCGTCAGCCACGCGGGGAACCGTGACTGCGTGGGCGCAGGGGCGCCGGGCTGAGGCTCCGTCGCCGGCTCGGCCTGCCCGGCCGGTTCGGCTGCCGCGGCCGGCTCGGCCCGCGGTGCCGGGGACATGCCCAGGTAGCCGGCGGTGAACAGCAGGATCAGCGGGATCATGCTGTTCGGGTCGGTGCCCAGGCCGCCGAAGAAGCCGAAGTCCTCGATCAGCACCCAGTCGGCCAGGCAGGCCGCGGCGGCGACCAGCACCGCGATCCCCGCCAGCCGCGTGTCGCCGCGCAGCGCGCTCACGCAGAACGCCGCGCCGATCGCGGTGAGCGCGATGACCGCGAACAGGTTCACCCCGAAGCCGTGCGCGGCGGTGAAGTTACCGAACGCCGAGACGATCGAGGACAGTGCGTGCGGCTGTGACGTGCCGGCCATCGACTGGATCATGCCGGCCAGCGGCGCCGGCTGGCCGTGCACCGTCCCCTGCCAGAACCCGCGCCCCGGCCACGCCTGGAGCAGCGCCATGCCGAGGAGGAACACGCCCGTGCCGCCGAGCGTCAGCCTGCCGGTCCGCGGCGACTCCCAGGCGCGCTCGGGCAGCGCGATCAGGGCGCCCGCCACGGCGTAGATGAGCGCCGCGCCGGGGGCGCCGAACAGCACGGTCAGGCCCGGCGCGAAGATCCCGCCGAACGCCTCGCCGAACACCCAGACGATCAGCCCCCAGCCCACGCTCGCCAGCCCGGCGAGCCGGGACGCCCAGCCGCGCGGCGCGAAGATCAGCCACATGCCGATGCCGACCTGGATCCAGACCGCCGACGCGCCTGCCTGGATCGGGTGGTAGGTCCAGATGGACCCGCCCGCGTTCACGACGTGCTGCACCCAGCCTGGAGAGGTCGCCGCGGCCGGCTCGATGACCTGCTGCGGCAGGCCGCCCGCCATCTGCGGCTGGGCCTGCAGGATGCCGTCGAACACCCAGAGGATCCCGAAACCGACGCGCAGCAGGTGCCGGGCACGCGGTTCGTGCCATGCGGCGGCCGCGCCGCCGTGCGCGCCGGCCCAGGCCCGCGTCGCGCCCCACGCCACCAGGAGCAGCGCGAAGATGAGCGCGACGATGACCCACTGATGCAGCAGCGCCGACCGGAAAGCGGCGACGATCGTGGGGTCAGCGGGGTTGAGCCCGGAGTTCATGCCTGGCACGGCGCAATCCTTCGCCCGTGGTGAATGTGCAGTCAAGTCTTCCACAGGTCACCGAAGACGACAGGGCTTGAGAGCGAGCGGTCAGCATCCCGATAGTCTCGGCTCAGGAACGCTATGGAGCGTGGCCTAGGAGACGGAGGGCATCATGGCGGCAAAGGGCACTGCCGAGTGGAAGGGTGGCCTGCAGACGGGCACCGGTACCTTCACCGCGGGCGACTCGATCGGCGGGGGGTATACCTTCAAGTCCCGTTTCGAAGACGGGCCGGGCTCGAACCCTGAGCAGCTGATCGCGGCCGCGCACGCGGCCTGCTTCTCGATGGCCCTGTCGGCCGCCCTCGAGCGGGCCGGCACGCCGGTGGAGTCGGTCCAGACCGACGCCTCGGTCACCTTGCGGCTCGTCGACGGCGCGCCCGCCATCACCAAGATCGAGCTGGTCACGCGCGGCCGGGTGCCCGGCATCGACGAGGCCACGTTCGTCAAGGCGGCCGAGGGAGCCAAGGCGGGCTGCCCGGTGAGCAAGGCGCTGGCGGGCGTCCCCGACATCACCCTGGAGGCGTCTCTCGTATGAACGCCGGCGCGCTGACGGCGGACGGCCGCGCCGTCCAGCTCCGCGACGGGAACCAGCTGCCCATGCTCGGGCTCGGCGTCTGGCAGGTGCCTGACGGGCCGGAGTGCGTGAACGCCGTGCGGTGGGCGCTCGAGCTCGGCTACCGGCACATCGACACCGCGCAGGCCTACGGCAACGAGGCGAGCGTCGGCAAGGCGCTGCGCGACAGCGGCGTGCCCCGCGGCCAAGTGTTCATCACCACCAAGTTCTATCCGGGCGCCCGCGACCCGGTGGCCGAGGCGGAAGCCAGCCTGCGGCGGCTGGGCGTGGACCAGGTGGACCTGTACCTGGTGCACTGGCCGCAGGGCGGGCCGCTGCGGGCCTGGCCGGGCATGGAACAGGCGCGGGTGCGCGGGCTGGCCAAGTCGATCGGCGTGTCGAACTTCGGCGCGGACGACCTCGGGAAGGTGATCGCCGCGGCCAGCGTCCCGCCGGCCGTCGACCAGATCGAGTTCAGCGCGGTGCACTACCGCCGCGGGCTGATGGACGCGTGCCGGAGCGCGGACGTCGTGCCGGAGGCCTACAGCCCGCTCGGCACCGGCCGGCACCTGTCCAGCAAGCGGGTGGCCGCGGTCGCGTCGCGGTGCGGCCGGACCCCGGCGCAAGTGCTGCTGCGCTGGTGCCTGCAGCACGGCCTGCCGGTCATTCCGAAGTCCACGCACCGGGAGCGGATCGAGGAGAACGCGCAGCTCTTCGACTTCACGCTGTCCGAGCAGGACATGGCCGAACTCGACGCGCTCGACCAGACCCACGGCACCGACCGCGCCCTGGAGCGCCACTGGTGGCGGTAACCGGGTTAGCTGGCTCGCCGCCGGCCCGGCGGCGAGCCAGTGCTCCACCACCGACGCGATGAAATCGTCGGTGACCTCCGCGCGCTCGAAGAACATCCGGGCCAGCACCGGGCCGTAAAGCAGCGGGTACTCCGCTGGACTCACCTGGACGCCGGACGGCTCGAGCAGTTTGTTGAGCGCGGCGATGCGGTCCGCCATGAGCTGGGCGAGCGCCCGGGCGCTGTCGGGATCGGTGTCGGCCTGGGCGGTGACGGCCAGCACCGCGGCCCGCCGCGCCGGGTCGCGCAGGCCCTGGCGCAGGCTCGCCAGCCACGCGGCGGCGACGGCGGCCGGGTCGGTACCTGGTTCCGGGTAGCCGCCCGCTGAGCCTTCCAGGATCAGGGCGACGAGCAGCCCGGAACGGGCGGGCCAGTGCCGGTAGAGGGTCTGCCTGGTGACGCCGGCCCGGTCGGCGAGCAGCGAGTAGGTCAGCCCGGCGGGACCGGCCTCGGCGAGCAGTTCCCTGGCCGCGGCCAGGATCCGGTCGCGGGTGGACTGGACGCGCGGGTTGTCCGGATCTGGCGTGCGGTAGCCCATGCCATTGATCATACAGCTTGTGTGATGCAGCTCATACGCAAGAATCACACATAGTGGATGATTCGCGGAACACGAATCATCCGACTTGTGTTATCAGGGCCGTCTGCAGTTCCGACCTGAAGGAGTCCCGATGAACGCAGCGATCACCTACTCCCGGTACGGCGGCCCCGATGTGCTGTCGCTGTCCGACGCGGACGTCCCCGAGCCAGGACCAGGCCAGGTCCGGATCCGGGTCCGCGCGGTCGCCGTCAACCCGATCGACGCCAAGATCCGCAGCGGGCGGATGGACGGCATCTTCCCTGTCCGGTTCCCCGTGCTGCCCGGCTGGGACGTGGCGGGCGTCGTCGACGCGGCGGGACCCGATGCCGCCGCGGCGGTGGGCGACGAGGTGTTCGGCGTGGCCGCCGTCGGCGGCTACAGCCAGCACGCGCTGCTCGACCGGCCGGTTTCGAAGCCCGCGGCGCTGCCCTGGGCGACCGCCGCCGCCCTCGTCACCGTCGGCGAGGCGGCGTTCCGGGTGCTGAAGCACCTCGGCCTGACGACCGGCCAGACGCTGGTCATCCTCGGCGCCGGCGGCAGCGTCGGCACCATCGCGGTCCAGCTCGCGGTCGCCAGGGGCATCCGCGTCATCGCGACGGCCGCCGACGGCGACACCGGCCGGCTCACCGCGCTCGGGGCGACCGCGGTCCGGTACGGCGACGGCTGGGCGGAGCGCGTCCGCGCCGCGGCGCCCGGCGGGGTGGACGCCGTGTTCGACACGTCCGGCGCCGGCCTGCTGCCCGACGCGATCAGCCTGGCCGGAGACCGGGCGCGCGTCATCACCATCGCCGACGACAACGCCGCGGACCACGGCGTCCGGTTCACCGGCGCGGACCCGGCGGACCGCGCGCCGGAGTCGCTGCCGGAGCTGGCCGCCCTGGCGGCCGGCGGTGGCCTTAGCGTGCCGGTGTGGCGGACCTACCCGCTCGCCGAGGCCGGGCGGGCCCACGCCGACCTCGACGCGGGCCGCAACCACGGCAAGCTCGTGCTGCTCCCCTGACGCGGGCCCTGATGAAGGGCACCGTTATCCCACGCCCCAGAGCTTCGCGAAGTCGTTCTCGAATGAGGTGTCGCCGAACCAGACACCAGAGGCCTGGTCGGCGGTGGTGACCTGGATGGTGCCGATGTTCTGCTTGGTGAACAGGCGGGTCGGGATCGTCTCCTGGACGGGGGCGGTCCCGGTGGCCATCCGGAGGATCTGGTCGGTGAGCGCCCAGCCCTCGTACGCCTCGTCCACGACGACCACGGCCTTGACCAGCGAGCCGGTCTGCAGCAGGCCGAGCCCGTTCACGGTGCCGGCCCCGACCGACAGCGAGATGCTGGACTCCTTGCCGTCCTGCTGGATGCCCTGGATGGTCGGCTGCAGGCTGTCTTCGAACTCGGTGTAGTAATAGGTCGCGTCCGGGTGGGTCTGCAGGTTGGAGCTGGCGGCGGCGGCCTCGAGCGCGGTGGTGGTCGCGCTGATCGACTTGACCGTGATCACGCAGGCCGGGCAGTACTTCTTGTAGATCGCGAGGGAGTCGGTCACCTGCGCGATGGACGAGGGGTTGTCGATCTCCTCCGCGATGATCCCGTTGGCCTTGCCATTGGAATCCGCGATCGTCCACCAGGCGATCTGGCTGGCCTGGCCCTGCGCGCCTGGCAGGTAGCTCACCTTGTCGGTGTTGGGCGTGCTGGCCGGCTGGGGAACCTGGTCGGCGACGAGGACCGGCACGCCCTTGGCCACGGCCGCGTTCAGGGCGCTGTAGGCCATGCCGTAGGGGATGGCGTCGGTGACGATGCCGGCCGCGCCGGCGCCTACCGCCTGCTGGACGCACGTGGCGATGACCGTCGGCTGGGCCTGGCCGTCGCAGACCTGGAGCTTGAGCCCGGCCCTGGTCAGCGCCGCCTTCATGGTCTGCGCGGCGACCGCGAAGGTGGGCACGTCCTGGAGCAGCGGGATGTAATAGACGGTGCGGCCCTTGAGCTTCGACACGCCCGGCACGCTCGCCGCGGGGACCGGGTAGGTGCTCGTGGTCGCCTCGAGCTGGGTGACGGTCTGCTTAGCGAGCGCCACGCCGGCGTCGGCCGGGCTGGTGGTGCCGGCCGCCGACGCGGACGAGCCCGGCGAGCTGGTGCCGCCGGCGCTCGTGGCCGGACTCGAGCTCGAGCTGCAGGCCGCGAGCAGCGCCGCGACGGCGACCGCCGCCGACGGCACTAGCCATTGCTTCAATCTGAGCGTCATTGCCTCACTCCTGCACGTCACGCCAGTAGGCTGGATTGGTCGTACAGATCGATCTAGCCGGACTGTAACCGCAAGGTTTCCGGCGCAGGAACCGCCGGACCGGAATGCTAAGGTTGCAGGTCAGGCGATCCGGAGGGTGCGTGGCCGAGAAGCGGGTGACGCTGCGGGACGTGGCCGCGGCGGCGGGCGTGTCGCGCGCCACCGCGGGATTCGTGCTCAGCGACGCGCCGGGCATCTCGATCTCGGCGGCGACCCGGCAGCGGGTCCGCGAGACGGCCCGAGGGCTCGGCTACGTCCCGCACTCGATCGCGCGGGCGCTGCGCGAGGGATCGTCCCGGATCATCGTGCTCAGCATCGACTCCGGCTACGAAGGCAACTACCTGCGCACCTTCACCAGGGGGCTGGACGAGGAACTGGCCGCCCGCGACTACGTCCTGCTCGTCAGGCACGGCCACGCGGCCCCTGGCTCGCAGCAGCGCCTCATCGAGGCGATCGCGCCGCGCGCGGTGCTGCGGATGCCGGACTACCTGGCCCCTGGTCACGAGTTCGACGACGGCGGCTGGCACGGCGGCCTGGCCGGGAACGTCGAAGTGCAGTTGCGGTACCTCGCCGATCACGGCCACACCGGGATCGCCGTCGCGATGCCGGACGGCGATCCGCCGCTCGGCCCGGTCCGGCTGCGCTTCGCCCGCGAGGCGGCGGCGCGGATCGGGCTGCCGCCGCCGCTGACCCTCACCGTGCCGCAGGACCGCGGCAGCAGCGCCGGCGCGGTCAGGGAATTCCGCGACACGCATCCGGCGGCGACGGCGGTCGCCGCCTTCGACGACGACGTGGCGCTGCGCGTCCTGGCCGCGGCGGGGGACATCGGCATTAGCGTGCCTGGCGAGCTGGCTGTCATCGGGTTCGACGACACCGACTACGGCGCGCTGTTCTCGCCGACGCTGACCACCGTGCACATCGACGCGGCGGACCACGGACGGCGGACGGCGCGGCTGGTGCTCGGGCTCGACGGTGACGAGTTCAGCGCCGCGCCCGCGCGGGTGATCGTCCGCGAATCCGCCTTACCGGGGCCCGCCGGTATCGGTGACGATCTTCAGGGCGAGCAGGGCGGCATCGCGCTCGGCGGGGGTGATGCCGCTGGTCATCGCCGCGTCGACCCGCTCGACGACCCCGGCCGCCGTGAGGTACCCGTCGCGGCCCTTGTCGGTGATCTCCAGCAGGATCGACCGGCCGCGCCCCTTGGCCTGGCTCTCCGTCACCCAGCCGAGGTCGCGCAGGTGGCCGATCGCGAGCGCGGCGCCCTGCGGCGTGATGCCGATGACCCGCGCCAGGTCGGCGACCGTGCGGGGACCGCGCGCCATGAGCTCGCCGGCCAGCCCGACCTGCGCCATCGTGACGTCGAGTTCGGCGAGGCCGTCGTCGAAAGCGCGCCGGAACACGAGGTGAGCGCGCCACACCAGGTAGCCGACGCTCTCGCCGGGCCAGGTGTGGGCGGGCGCCTGCCGTCGGTCGGCCATGGCCAGGAGGCTATCACCCAGCCGCTTGAAAACAAGTACTTGTCAAGCACTTGCCAGACTCTTACCATGATGCCCATGCCAAGCCTTGAAGACGCGATCACCGCGGCCGGCGGGCCGCTCGCGCTGCTGCGCAGCGGGTCGGGGGGTTTCCCGCTGCCGATCAAGTCCGAGTTCACCAACTGGCGGGACGAGCAGGAGAGCTGGCGGACCACCGCCGCGCTGATGGACCTGTCGCACCACATGTCGGACCTGACGGTCGAGGGGCCGGACACCTACCGGCTGCTGTCCGACCTCGGGGCGAACAGCTTCACCGGCTTCGGCCCCATGCAGGCGAAGCAGTTCGTGGCGGTCGGCCACGACGGCTACATGGTCGGCGACGGCATCCTGTTCTGCCTGGCGGAGAACCACGTGCGGCTGGTCGGGCGGCCGCCCGCGCTGAACTGGGTGCAGTACCACGCGGACACGGGCCGCTGCGACGTGCGCGTGCGGCTGGACCCGCGGACGGCGAACAACCCGAAGGGCCGCGAGCTGTTCCGGCTGCAGCTGCAGGGGCCGCTCGCCGGCGCGATCTTCGAGGCGGTCAACGGCGGGCCGATGCCCGAGATCCCGTTCTTCCACATGGGCACGTTCCACGTCGGCAAGCACGAGGTGACCGCGCTGAACCACCGCATGTCCGGATTCCCCGGCCTGGAGTTCTTCGGGCCGTACGAGGAATTCGAGAGCGTGCGGGACACGCTGCTGGACGCCGGCGCCGCCCACGGCCTGCGCCAGATCGGCGCCCGGGCCTACGCGTCGGTGGCGACCGAGTCCGGCTGGGTCGCCAACACCGTGCCCGCGATCTACACCGGGCAGGCGATGCAGGCGTACCGCGAGTGGCTGCCGAAGCGGGGCTTCGAGGGGAACCTGGCGCTGGCCGGCAGCTACGTGCCCGAGCGGACCGAGGATCTGTACGTCACCCCGTGGGACCTCGGCTACGGGAAGATCGTCAAGTTCGACCACGAGTTCACCGGCCGCGACGCGCTGGAGCGGCTGGCGCCGCAGCCGCACCGGCGGAAGGTGTGGCTGTTCTGGAACCGGGATGACGTGGCGAAGATCTTCGCCAGCATGTACGAGCCCGGCGACAAGCGGTTCAAGTACATCGAGATGCCCGCGGCCTTCTACGGCGGCGCCCACGTCGACCGCGTCGAGCGCGGCGGCAGGCTCATCGGCGTGTCGCCGTTGGCCATCTACTCGTCGAACGTCCGGAGCTGGATCTCCCTCGCGATGATCAACGAGGCCGACCTGGAGTTCGGCGCGGAGGTCGAGCTCGTGTGGGGCGAGCCGGACGGCGGGTCGGCTAACCCGCTGGTGGAACGGCACACGCAGACCACGATCCGCGCGACCGTGACCCGCCGGCCGTTCCCTCAGGGGTAACCGGCTCAGGCGCCGATCGCGACGCTCGCCTCGGTGGTGTAGACGGAGAACGTGAACGACTCGGTGAAGTAGAGCCGCACCTGGTCCGCGTCGTGGGACAGGTAGCCGATGGACAGGTCCTGGCCGAGCCGCAGCTCGTAGTCGCCGCCGCGGCCGGTCAGCAGCAGCGCGCCGTCGATCGCCGGAGCCCAGATGATGTCGCCGTCGAGCACGCGGCCCAGGTGCTCCATGATCGGGTAGCCGTGGTCGGAGGTCTCGTTCACCGCCGTCCACGCGTCCGCGGACAGCAGCAGCGAGTACGGGCCCGCCACCCCGACCAGCCGCAGCTCGCTCACCGCCTTGCTGACCACGTCCGGGTAGCTCTTGACCTCGCCGGGCAGCGTCAGGCCCGGGTTGGACGACGCCTGCCTGATACCGGTGATCTGAGCCGCCGCGTAGCCGTCGAAGACCGCGCGATCCTCGGCGAAGGCGATCTGCTTCGCGGCGTCCTTCACCGGCTGCCAGTCCGGGTCCTGCGCGCCGCGCTCGACCGAGTCGATCTGGTCGCGGTCGAGGGTGAACGGGACGGTGAGCTCCACCACGGGCCGCCAGGCGCGCAGCGCCGCCTTGACCCCGTCTTCCGATGACTCGATGGGGGTCAGGTGGCCGGTGCCGACACCGGCCAGCTCGAGGCCGTCAGGACCCGTCACGTCCACGACGCGGCGGCCGGCCACGTGCAGCTTGAACGTGCGCGTGGCCTCCTCTTCGATGCTGGCCCACGCTTCGGCCGAGATCGGCGCCAGTTCGCGGTGCAGGTTGTTCGTCGCCATGCCTGCTAGCCTTCCTTTCCCTTGAGCGAGCCAATCCCGAGTGAACCGTCTCCGCCGGCCTGCCGCGCTCCGGCTGCGGGCCGGGCCGCGGACGCAGCCGCCGCCGACGTCCCGGGCGCGTCCGGCGGGTCGTCGAGGAAGTCCGCCGGCGGCGCGAAGAACAGCGTGCCGGTGAGCGCCGTGGAGAAGTCGAGGATGCGGTCGGTGTTGCCTGGCGGGCTGCCGATGAACATGTTGGTGAGCATGAGCTCGGTGACCGACGGGGTGGCCGCGTAGCCGATGTAGTACGTGCCGAATTCGGCGGCACCCGGGTTGCCGAACGGCATGTTCGCGCGGATGATCTGCCGCTCCTCACCGTCGGGGCCGGTCACCGTGTTCAGCGCCACGTGCGAGTTGGCCGGCTTCACGTCGTCGGGCATCTCGATGTCGTCCAGCTTCGACCGGCCGATCACGCGCTCCTGTTCCTCGATAGACAGGGCGTTCCACGACGGCAGGTCGTGCACGTACTTCTGGACGATCACGTAGCTGCCCGCGGCGAAGTCCGGGTCGTCCGCGGCGTCGACGTACGCGGCCCTGTTCCCCGCGGTGCCGCCCGGAGACTCCGTGCCGTCCACGAACCCGATCAGGTCCCGCTCGTCGAAGTACCGGAAGCCCTGCACCTCGTCCGTCACCATGACCGCGCCGCTGAGCCGGTACATCACCTGGGTGGCGTACTCGAAGCACAGGTCCATCCGGCTGGCCCTGATGTGGAAGAGCAGGTCACCGGGGGTGGCCGGGGCGTGGTGCCGGGGGCCCGTCAGCTCGCGGAACGGGTGCAGCTCAGCCGGGCGCGGTCCGGCGAACAGCCGGTCCCAGGCGTCAGAGCCGATCCCGACGACCACCGCGAGGTCACCGTCGGGGATGCGGAAGCCGACCGAGCGCTGCAGGGCGGAAACGTCAGGCAGCAGGTCCCGCACCGTCTGCTCGCCGCCGGGGTTGATGGTCACCACCAGGAAGACGGCCGCGGCGGACAGCGGGACCACCACCGGCTGCGGCTCCGGGGCAGGTTCTGGCGGCACAGGCATTCCCCCTTCGGCGCGGACGAAGATAGCCTCCCACACCCGCGCCGCCAGGCGATCACCGCATGCGGGCGAAGAGCCCGGTCTGCCAGAAGATGTAGACGGCCAGGAGCACGTACACGGCCGGGACTATCCAGTGACCGTAGTCCGTCACGATTCCGGCGGCCCGGTGATGGGCCACCAGCCACCAGCCGGCCAGGCACCAGACGGCGACGCCGACGGCGAACACCGCGATCGTGACGCCGACGGCGACGGCGCCGGCGGCGAAGACCGGGGCGTAAGCGGCGACGTTGTCGCCGCCGTTCGCGATCGTCACGCCGGCCACGCCCGCCAGGCCGCCGGGCGCCGCGGCGGCCGCGGGCTCGCCGCGGCGGCGGGCGCGCAGCGCTGCCGCCAGCTTGCCGAGACCCAGGCCGAGCGGCAGCAGGCCGAGCAGCCACAGGTAGCCGTGCGGAATCAGGTCGAGGCCACGCGCGGCGGCCAGCGAGACCGCGAGCAGCACCGCGACGCCGATGTACTGGCCGGCCCAGATCTGCCAGCGGCCAGGACGGCCGCTGGCCCGCGAGGACGCGCTGAACACGGCCAGCACGATCAGGTCGTCGATGTTGGTGCCGGCGAACAGGCCGGCCGCTTCGGCGATCGCGGCGGGCAGCGTGGCCATGAGAGCTGGAACCCCGGCTTGTCAGCGCGCCTGGGAGTCGTGTGGCCGGAGGGTCATCGCGAGTCCGTTCTGGATGATCACGCGGAGCCGCCGGTGGCGAGTCGCATCAGGTCCGTGTCGAGGTCGATGCCGACCTCGGTCCCGCCCGCGCTGCCGAACTCGTGCTGGTAACTGTCCCAGGACTCGTCCCGCACCTTGCCCGCGAAGCCGCTCTCCATCAGCAGCACCAGCTCGACCGCGGCCCGGTCGATGCGGTTCGCCAGCGCCGGCTCGCTCCAGTCCTCAGGGGCGGCGAACAGCGACGTGGGCACGGTCATCGCGCGCAGGTAGGCGAACAGCGGGCGCATCTCCTGGTCCGCGACCAGGGCGTGCCTGGCCGTGCCCGCGGTCGCCGCGAGCACCACCGGTTTGGCGATGAGCAGGTCGTTGTCGAGGACGTGGATGAAGGAGGTGAACAGCGCGCTGGCGCTCGCCTTGTACACCGGGGTGGCGGCGATGACGCCGTCGGCGGCGGCGAGCGCGTCGATCGCCTGCTGCAGCCGCGGGGTGATGAGCTGGGAGGTCAGCGCGGTGGTGACGTCGGTGGCGATCTCGCGCACCTCGATGACGCTGGTGGTCACCTTGTGTCGGTGGCGGGCCGCGATGGCCTCGACGCGCTGCGCCACGCGGTCGGCGAGCAGCCTGGTCGAGGACGGGTCGCTGGTGCCCGCGGTGACGACCGCGACGTGGAACGTCTCGTTGGTCATGTGTTGTTCCTTGCTAGCTTCAGGGATATCTGTTCGAGCTGGCGCAGCTCGGCCGGGGTGAGTTCGGCGGTCATGGCGCGGGCGACGCCGCGCGCGTGGCGGCGGCCGATCCTGCGCTGCAGCTGCCGGCCCGCGTCGGTGAGCGCGAGCTGGATGCCGCGGCCGTCGGCCGGGTCAGGCTCGCGGCGGATGAGGCCGCGGTCCGCCAGCCGATCCACCATGCGGGACAGGGCCGGCTGGCTAAGCAGAACGTGCCGGTTCAGTTCTGACGGGCGGATCGGCGCCGGGCACTTGGACAGGGTGTAGAGGACGTCGTACTCCCGCATGGAGATGTCCTCCCAGACGTCCTCCGCGGCGAACCGCTTGATCAGCGACGCGTGGGCGGTCAGCAGTGCCTCCCACGCGTCGTTGGCCCGTATTCCGGGGGGACCACCCCCCGGAGCCCCCTGCTGACGCTGGTCAGCCATGACGGTCAGATCTCCGGGTACTCGGCCTGGAACTGCTCGGCGCTGTCCTGGTACGGGGTCGAGCCGGTGACGTTGTCGCCGCGGTTCGCGTTCGGCCGCGGCTGGCGCGGCGGCTCGTCGCCGTACTTGGCCTTGACCAGCAGCTCGTGGGTCGGGGCGGGCGCGGTCTCCGGGTCCTGCCTGGCCGCGATCTCCTTGCGCAGCACCGGAATGACCTCGCCGCCGAGCAGCTCGAGCTGGTTGAGCACCTTGTCGAGCGGCAGGCCCGCGTGGTCCATCAGGAACAGCTGGCGCTGGTAGTCGCCGAAGTGCTCGCGGAAGGTCAGCGTCTTGTCGATGACCTCCTGCGGGCTGCCCACCGACAGCGGCGTCATCGCCATGAAATCCTCCATGGACGGGCCGTGGCCGTAGACCGGCGCCTCGTTGAAGTAGGGCCGGAACTCGCTCTTGGCGTCCTGGGAGTTCTTGGCTAGGTACGCCTGGCCGCCGAGA
>Ga0335075_10006586_pt1 | contig 17915 bp, 18 predicted proteins | sample Lox_Sample_24_FD_206723 | JGI IMG/M metagenome (GOLD analysis project Ga0335075, IMG submission 206723) | Soil microbial communities from Loxahatchee National Wildlife Refuge, Florida, United States - Lox_Sample_2.4 | ecosystem: Environmental > Terrestrial > Soil > Wetlands | place: USA...
AATCGGCATGACGGCGCCACGTCACGCCATCACGCCGGGGCCAGGTCAGCTTGACGCGGTCAATCCCGGCTCACGCTCTCGAACGAGACAGCATGGACCGGGTAGCCGCTGCCGTCATGCCGGTAGGAATCGGTACGCTTCAGACATGCACCAACGCACGCAGCGGATCGAGATGGCCATGTCGATCTGCGCTGCGCTCCTGCTGGTCGTGATGCTGCCGGCCTGTACGACGGCTTTATCTTCGTCTGCGCACGCGGTCACAATCACGGTAAGCCCGCAGACATCGTTCGCGGACCAGGCCGTGCAGGTCCGGGTCACCGGGCTGGCCGCCGGCGAGCAAGCGACCCTGCGGGTCAGTTCTACCGACGCGGCTGGCGTGCACTGGCTATCCTCCGCCACCTACGACGCAAACCCGGCCGGCCATATTGACCCGAACCGTGCGCCGGCCATCTCGGGCAGCTACCGCGGCACTTCCGGCATGGGCCTGATCTGGTCCATGCACCCGACGGGACCAGACCCGGCTGGTGCATACTTCTGGGCCAACACGGTGCCGCTGACCTTCACGATAACCGTGAGCGTGCACGGCAGCAGGATCGCATCCGCGCGCTTCCACCGGAAGTTTTCCCGCGCTACGCTAACTGACCAGACGGAGTCGCTGCACGCTGACGGCTTCGTCGGCGAGTTCTGGCACCCGGCCGTCGCTACTGCGGACCGCCCGGCCATTCTGGTCCTCGGCGGCTCGGAAGGTGGGCTGCCTGGAATCCTGCTTCCAGCGATGCTGGCCAGCAACGGCTATCCCGTGCTGGGCGTGGCCTATTTCGGCGAGCCGGGCCTGCCAAAGACGTTGTCCAGGATCCCGCTGGAATACTTCGCCAAGGCGCTCAGCTGGCTCGCGCGCCAGCCAGGGGTCGATCCCACACGCATCTCGGTCCTGGGCATCTCCCGCGGCAGCGAAGCAGCGCAGCTGCTCGGCGTGTACTACCCCAGGCTGGTGCATGCGGTCATCGCCTCGGTACCCAGCAACGTCGCGCTCTGCTCCTACCCTGGCTGCACCGGCCCCGCATGGACCTTGCACGGGCGGGCGCTGCCCTACACGAGTGAATTCGACGTCCCCACCCCCACCGACGACCCGGCAGCGGTCATCCCGGACCAGCGGATACAAGGCCCGGTGTTCCTGGACTGCGGCGAGGCCGACCAGACCTGGATATCTTGCCCATTCGCGCGGGCCATCCTCAGCCTGCTCGACGCCCATCACGATCACTGGACCCATGTCCTGTACGCCTACCCCGACGCCGGGCACTTCGTCGGGTCACTGATTCCTTACGAGCCTCAGGCGCCAGCGTCCGCAAGATCGGATCACAGCTATGCCGCAGACCAGGAAGCCGACGGGCTGCTGTGGCCGCATCTGCTGCACTTCCTTGCCGGGCTGGCGACGGGCCTGGCACGCTGAACTCTTTGCAACCTGGACGCCGCCAGCGAGCCCCGATGCGTCGCCGGTAATAAACGCACTCAGCAACTCGAGCATTTCATCGCGCGTCGGCTGTCCATTCGACGTCCGCTCTTCGGCATGACAGCGAGACGACTGGCGCATAGCCTGCGTGGCCGCTATCGCTAAGAGCTTTCCGGGCTCTGGTCGCTGCGGGTTCCGCAGTGAGGACTAAGCAGTGATTAGCCCGTTGCCGAGTCCGACACGACCGTGCCGAACCGGCTGCGATGGAAGATCAGTGGCTCGCCCGCGTAGAACTTGACCCGGTGGACTCGCCCGATGATGATGTCGTGGTCCCCGCTCGGGTGCCGGTGCTCGAAGCTGCACTCGATATGCGCAATGCAACGATCGAGCAGGGGCGCGCCGAAGATGCCCACGCGCCAGTCCAGCCCGGCGAACTTGTCGTCGGCCGGGCGGGCGAACCTGCGTGCGATCTCCTCCTGGTCAGAGGCGAGCACGTTGATGGCGAAGTGACCGCTCCGGATGAGCCCCTCAAGGCTCGGCGCCCGGTGGTCAACGCAGAAGAGCACCAACGGCGGCTCAAGCGATACGGACGCGAACGAGTTTGCGGTCAGGCCGTAGCGAGTGCCAGAGTCGTCGCAGGTGGTTACGACCGTGACGCCGGTGGTGAAGCTGCCCACCGCCTGCCTGAAATCCCAGCTGTCGAGCTGTCCGGCCCTGAGCTGCCGAGGCGTTACCATGGCACCATCTCCGAATTGCCATGCGGGCAACAGAGTTGCCTGTGGCTCCTATTGTAGAGTTCGCCTCCTCCGGAGCGGAATGGCCGCAACTTGCAACACCATTGCCAGATGGGCAATTGAAGGTCGGCCTTTACAGTGCATCCGAAAGTCACAAGGCTGACGAGATGAGCGCGGCCTTCTCGATGAGCAGCTGGACCGCCGTGCGCATCGCGCGGGGGCTGAACCTCACCGCAGGCCCCTGGACACCGAGGATGGCTACCAGCTTGCCTGACCGGTCAATGATGGGAGCCGCCACGGCGTTCAGGTCCTCCTCACGTTCTCCGATTGCCTGAGCCCAGCCCGATTCCCTGGTCTTGGTTATCTCGACCTCGAGCACCGCCCGGTCCACGATCGTCCGCTCGGTGAACGCCTTCAGCTTGCCGCCTGGCAGCGTTCCGCCGTGTGCGAGGAAGACCTTGCCTACAGAGGTGGCGTGCGCAACGCTGGTGCGGCCGACCTCGGCCACGCTACGGACGGTCAACCGGCTCTGCACGAAGTCAAGCGTGAATGCCTCGTGCTCTCCAGGGACCGACAGCGTCGCGGTCTCCCCGATCCGGGTGCCGAGCTCCTCGATATGCGGCCGCGCGAGCGAGCGGATGTCCAGCGCGACCGAGTTGGCTAGCCGGACCAGTCCGACGCCCAGCTGGTATCGCCCCGTAGCAGGGACGTGGTCGACAAGGCCGCCCGCGGTCAGCGTGGCCAGGATCCTCGAGATCGTGCTGACGTTGATGCCGGTGCGGCGCGCGATCTCGTTAGTCCCGAGCTCTGTCCGCGCTTTAGCGAGCTCGTCGATTATCGCGATCGCCCGCTGGACAGCGGCGACCTGACGAGTGGCTGGCAGCCCGGTTCTTGCCAAGGTACGATTATCCTAACTTCGGAAATACCGTTGCCCTCAGGGCAATAGTAGCGGACTAAGGCAAGCTTGCCACTAGGCGAAGGGCGAGTGCCATGACTTCCATCCCAGCGAGTAGCCGTTATGTCGTCGTCGGCGCCGGAATACACGGGCTCTCCACCGCCTGGCATCTGGCCAGGGAATTGCGGGCGCGCGGCCGCAGCGGCGATGAAGTCGTCGTGCTCGACAAGCGTGCTGTCGGCGCTGGCGCGTCCGGCATCGCCTGCGGCGTCATTCGCAACAACTACTTTCAGCCCGCAATGCGCGAACTCATGGCGCATTCGGTGACGGTCTGGGAGTCCGATCCCGAGGCGTTCGCTTACCACCCGGTCGGATACATGCAGATCGCGCCTGAGGAGATGCACGCGGACGTGGCGCAGATCTTCTCCGAGCAGCAAGCAATCGGGTATCCGTCGGTGCTGATCGAAGGCGAGCGTGACTGCCGCGACTACATGCTCGACATGTTCGACGACTGGCAGGCGGCGGGTATTACGGCGATCCTGCACGAGCGCAGGGGCGGCTACGCAAACAACGTCCGGTCGTTGCGCGGCCTGACTGACAAGGCCGAGGCCGAGGGAGTCAGGATCCTGCCGGGCGTTCGCGTGACTGAGGTGCGCACGAGCGGCGGAGCGGTGACTGCAGTGCAGACCGATCAGGGGGAGATCGCGTGCGACCACCTGGTCATTGCGGCAGGCCCGTGGATCCGTGACCTGTGGGCCATGCTCGATCTGCCGGAGCGGATCTCGGTCACAGATCGCCAAGGTGCCGTCCATGCCGACCGGCCGATGTGGACGTACTGGGCCCTGCAGGAGGGGACGCTGGCCGTGGACCCGAAGGAGTTCACCGACAACCACGGCTCGTTCCCGCCCGTGCTGCACGTCGATTCCAGCGCGCCGCTCTATGACGACGTCACCGGCGACCTGATCACCGAGCAGATGTGGGGCATCTATTACAAGCCCGACTTCTACTTCGGCGGGGTGCAGGGCGGGACATCGCCGTACGTCGTCGCTGAGCCTGCCGGGCAGGTCGCGGTCGATCCGTACGGTCCGGAAAGCCCTCAGTACACGGTGACGCCTGACTTCGTGCAGATGTGGACGTCGGCGCTCGCCCACTGCCACAAGCGCTTCGAGGGGAAACGTGATCTGTACCGGCACGAGCCCACCGGCGGGATCGGCGCGTTCACGCCGGACAGCTTCCCGGTCTTCGACACGTTCATGCAGAACGCCTACGTGGTAGCCGACTCCAATCACGGCTACAAGATGATCGGCGTCGGAGCCTTGGTCGCGAAGGAACTGCTCGGCGAGCAGCAGGCGCTACTCGCGCCGTTCCGGTTCGGCCGGTACAGCACCGGCGAGCTGCACCCGACCAGCAATTCGCCGTTCCCCTGGAGCTGATGCGGCGTTACGCCGCAAAGCGGCGACCGACCGCCGAGACGTCCCGGCGGCCGGCCGTAGGTGAGGTCGGTTAACTGGCCGGAACGACGGTCTCTTCCTGCCGCAGTAGTGCCATCTGCTCGGGAGACGGCTCGGTCGGCACCGCCTCGCGCAGCGTGACCTTCGAGTGATCTTGCGCTATCCGGCGGAAGAAGAACAGCACCACGGAGCCGACCAGGACGCCCACGCCTATCCACATGTCGGTCCTCGTCCCGTAGCCGGTAAGCGCCGGGAAGGCAATGCCGAAGCCGATCAGGACGGCATTGAACGCAGCGAGAAGCACCGCGATGCCCACCCACATCGTTCCCACCTTGATCGGCCGCGGCCAGTTCGGCCTGTCCCTCCGCAGCAGGAGGAAGCCGGTCAGCGCCAGGAAGTGCGCCAGGATGTAGCCAATGTTGCTCAGGTAGAGGATGGCAAGGTTGCTGGAGATGAACAGCACCAGCAGCACGTTCACCACCAGGTCCACGGACATGGCCCGGGCTGGTACGTGGAAACGGTTGAGATGGTAGAGCTGCTTGACTGTCATTCCGTCGCGCGCTATCCCGTAGAGCGCCCGTGATCCGTCTGCGGTCGAGGAGATCATCGACAAGAACAGGCTGCCGATGAGCAGCACGATAATGACTCCTGCCGGGCCGCTTCCGACGATCTTCGCGAGGTCCGTGACGTAAAACTCGCCACTCGCTGTCGCAGCGCTCGGTGCGCCAGCGACTCCGCCAATGCCCATCGGGAACAGCAGGAACACCAGCAGCGTGAACACGGCGGCTGACCGCAGGGCGATCGTAGTGTCCCGTCTCGTGTCGTGGTACTCCGGAGCGAACGTCGCGCAGATCTCGGCCGCATAGGCCGACCATCCCGACAGGAACAGGTAGACCATCGCGATCTTGAATCCGCTGAAGCCGTGCAGGGCCCAGGTCATGTTGCTGGCGTGCCAGTGACCGGTCAGGTACGGCACCACGATGAAGATCACCAGCGGCACCATCAGCCCGACCCCGGTCGCATAGGAGATCCACACGGCGGGGCGGATGCCGAAGACGTTCAGCAGCCAGACCAGCAAGATGCAGCCGACCGCGATGAACTGGGGGAGCCCAAGGTGCACGACGCCGTCAAATACTGACCAGCTCGAGGTCGGGAACCACTGCGCCTGGACGAGATCGCCGATGAGGACGCCGAAGATCGACAGGACTACCGACCACCCGATCCAGTAACCGAAAGCGCCGATTGGCCCCGCCAGCGAGAACCGCCCGCGCCAGCCTTCGGCCGCGTATAGCGAGATGCCACCAGGCTTGTCGGGGAACATCGACGCGGTCTCCGCGTAGATCCAGGTCTGCAGCATGCCGACTGCCGCCGACACCGCCCAGATAAACACCGCGCCCCAGGTGCCGAGCGCTCCCATCCAGAAACCAAGCGACGCGATCAGGAAGCCCGGGTTGCACAGGGCTATCACGAACCCGTCCCACCAGCGGAGCGACTTCAGCAGCTGCCGCTCTTCAACGAATGCCTCAGCCATTTTGGCCTCCGTTTACCCCAGGTGGACTTTGTTTAGCACGCCGCGCCAGCTGTGTCTATGCCATCACAGCCATTTCACATCCGTTGTGGCCTGTTCGTGGGGCCGACGGGCACCTAGACTGCGACCATGCGCGGTGCCCAGATCACCGTTCGCTGCGACTGCGGCGATACCGGTTACGTCCAGCACGGAGAGCGTTGGACGTGCCGCAAGTGCGGGCGCACGTGGAACACTGCCCAGATTCCGGCCGATGAGTACTGGGAGATCATGCGCGACATGCGGCGACTCCGCTTCAAAGTGATTGCCACCGCGCTTACCATGATCGTCCCGATCGCCGCGCTCACGCCGTTCCTCGGGATCCGGATCCTGATACTGCTTCCGATCCTGATGAGCTTCTGGTTCATCTTCTATATGCCCAGGTGGCGCAGGCGGGTCAGAGAGCAGGCCAGGAACCTGCGCAGATGGAAGCTGCACCCCGAGTGAGCTGAGATGCCAACCTTGCAGCGGCGAGGCCCCGCGGTCTTTACTCGTCCTGATGGCAGCAAGGGCCGCCCGATCATGCTGGCAACGCTGGAGGTTCCGTTCGCCACCGATGCCGTGACGTTTGCCGTCGATTCGGCGGTCGAGCTCGGTCAGCGGCTGATCATCGCCAACTTCGTCGAACGCGCGCCGTTGCCACTGTCGGCGATGCTCGGCTATGACGACCTGCCCGACCCGCCCGAGCTGACCGATTCCCTTGTGGCACCCGCGGCCCTCGCTCAATCGCTGGGGGTGGAGGTGACCAGGCTGCGGGTCAAGAGCTTCCATCCGATTCCGGCGATGCTGGAGGTCATTTCGGAACAGGGCGCAGGGCTTTTGGTGTTCGGTCCGGACCGGCGCAAGATTTCGCGGCTGCTATACCGGCGGGCCGTCAGGGCCATTCGGTCCAAGGTCACGGCATTGGTGTGGCTGGCCGAATGAGCCGGTAATCGCGAATCTGCCGAGCCCCAGCCAGTGTTGCGATCCAGTTACCATCTGGTTAAACAATGTTTCACCCCAGTGGATAGCGTTGGCGGGTGTCCGGGTACCGGCCGCGGGCTTTCATCGAACGCGGAGTCCGCGCAGCCCGGCGCTCAGTCAACCTGGTGATCGCTGCGACGGCTGGCTCGGCAGCTGCACTCCTGGTCAGCGGGTGCAGGCGGCGGTCATCAACGCCATGCGGAGTGAGTGGAACTTGCCAGTCACGGCAGGCCCGAAATGCACTAGCGGCTGCGGTTTGATGTCGCCAGGCTGGCCAGTCAGCTGGCCTGATCGGCGATGGAGCCAGCGGCTGCTGCGCCCTTAGCGCGGCCGCAAGAGTGCACGGTGGGCTGTCGGCGTTCGGCTCCATTCCAGAAGTCGGTGAGAATGCTCGCGGTCGTCATCGGAGCCTCGACCGCCGGGGAATGCGCGGCACCCGGGATGCAGATACGGTCAGCACTCAGCCGCTGAGCCATCTCGTCCTGCTCCTGCGTCGGCCAAGCGTCGTCGTTTTCGCCGTAGACCACCGTTACCGGCAGGCACGCAGCGGCGGCCGCCTTGGCCAGTTCCACGGTCCGGTCGGGGCAGCCCAGCAAGAACCGTGCGATCACGATGTAGTGCAGCGGGCAGGTACGCAGCGTCCGTTCACGCAGGAACGCGATGATGTGGTCGCTGGTGCCATCGGCGCGCGCCTCCGGCTCAAGCTGTTCATGCCAGATCTGGCGGACCAGGTCAGTCAGCGCCGCCTGGTCGTCGGGCGCACTGCCGTTGCCCGGGTCGAGCACTCCTAGCAGGTCGTCGAGCGTCGCGGCGCGTTCGCCACCCAGAGCTGCAGGCCCAGATCCGAGCAGCGTCAGCGACAGGAACGCGGCGCCCCGCTTCAGCACTGCTTCGCGGGCGATCAGCCCGCCCATGGAGTGACCAACCAGGTGCACGCCCTCGCCGTCCGGGGCGACCGCATCGGCCATCGCCAGCACGTCTGCCGCCAACTCAGCCGGAGCGTAACCAGCTCGCTCGGGGGAGCGCGGGCTCTGGTACTGGCCGCGCTGGTCGACGGCATACACGCGCCGCCCGGCTGAGGCGAGCGGCTCCAGGATCGGCAGGAAGTCCTCTTTGCTACCGGTGAAGCCCGGGATCAGCAGCGCTGGCCGACGGAAGGCGACCCCCCGGGAAGGCTGGGCCTCCAATATGGCGAAGGAACCACGGGCCGTCTGCAGTGTCGCCGAGCGGACGTGGTCGGGCATCTCCAGTGACCGGGGAGTACTCACGGGTTGGCAGCCTACCGAGGAATCGCTGAAATGTAACAGTCAAATAACGCAGGATTACCCGGGAAAGTTCGCCTGCCGAGCCGGAACTTGCCCGGTCAATCTCGGGCTAAACCCACGCAACAAGATGTTCACACACAGGTAACGAGTCAAACAGGCGCAACCGGGCGGTCACTCCCGGTAGCTGTCCTCATTATCGGCCGAGCTCTAGCTGCGGCTTAGCGGGGGGTCGGCTTGGTCACTCTGCCGGGGCCGGGCCAGCTGCGGCCTGGTCACCACCGTGGCCGCGCGAGCGCCGCCTGCGCGGGCGCCGTGTCGTAGCGGGTTGACCAGCCGCCCTGTCGGCGGGCGCGCCGCCGTGAGTTCCGCTGGCGCCGGCGCTCGCGGCCCCAGTCTGCGTGCCGAGCTCGCGCGTTGCCCCATCAGCAAGCTGGCCGCCGCGCGTCCGACGCCGTGTGCGCGGGGTGCGCGGCCCCGGCTCCCGGGCTCCGCCATCCGCAGCATGGCCACGGTCCCGCCTGGCTGGCCCGCTAGCATCCGCCCTTCGGTCGCGGTCGTGCGAGCCACCGCGGCCCCCACCGGAGCGGGTCTTCCCCGTCTCGCCGATGTCCTCAAGGTCCTCGGCCTCAAGGCCTGCCCGTTCCCGCCGTGCCCTGGGCAGGACGCCCTTGGCGCCCGCGGGGATGTTCAGCGCCGCGTACAGGTGCTCCGAGGTCGAGTAGGTTTCTTGCGGCTCGGCGTGATCCAGCTGGAGAGCGTCGTTGATCATCTTCCAGCGGGTCAGGTCGGCCCAGTCCACGAACGTGACAGCCACACCGTCGCGGCCAGCCCGGCCGGTGCGTCCGATGCGGTGCAGATAGGCCTTTTCGTCCTCGGGGCACTCGTAGTTCACCACGTGCGTCACGTCATCGACGTCCAGGCCCCGTGCCGCCACATCGGTGGCGACGAGCACGTCGACCTTGCCGGAACGGAAGGCCCGCATGGCCCGCTCGCGCTGGCTCTGGCCAAGATCACCATGCACAGCCGCGGCCGCGAAGCCCTTCGTCGTCAGTGTGGTGGCGACCTGGTCGCAGGTCCGCTTGGTCCGGCAGAACACGATGGTCAGGCCGCGGCCCTCAGCCTGAAGGATCCTGGCTAGCACCTCGACCTTGTCCATCTGGTGCGCTCGGAACACGTGCTGCTGAGTGGTCGGGACATGCTGCGGGGCGTCGTGCTGCTCGGCCCGGATGTGCATCGGGCGGCTCAGGTGCCGGCGGGCCAGCGTGACGATCTCGCCAGGCATCGTCGCGGAGAACAGCATGGTCTGCCGCCCCGCCGGGGTCAGCTGCAGTATGCGCTCGACATCGGGCAGGAAGCCGAGGTCAAGCATCTTGTCGGCCTCGTCGAGCACCAGCGTGGTGATCTTGTTCAGCTTCAGGTGGCCCTGCCGGGCGAGGTCGAGCAGCCTGCCGGGGGTTCCGACCACGATATCGACGGTGGCGAGGGCATCGATCTGCGGCTCATACGCGCGACCGCCATACAGCGTCACGACGTTGGCATCGATCCGTGAGCCCGCCACGCGGATGTCATCTGCCACCTGGATCGCGAGTTCGCGGGTCGGGACAACCACGAGGGAACGAGGGGACGACTTCACTCGCGGCGTCTGGCCGAGCCGCTCGAGAATGGGGATGCCGAACGCGAATGTCTTGCCGGTGCCGGTTCTGGCCTGGCCGATCAGATCGTGGCCCTCAAGCGCGACCGGCAAGGTCAGCGCCTGGATGGGGAACGCGGCGGTGATGCCCTCGGCCTCCAGAGCCGCGCAGATCGGCTCGGCTATGCCGAAGTCGCGAAAGGTCTTCTCGCTCGTGGGCTGAGCGGGGCTGACGGGGTTGCTGGTGTCCACCAGTTCAAGGACCGGGCCTGCGACGTGCTCGGGCTCGGGTGCGGGGCTATTGTCCATCGCGGTCGTGTAGGTACTCAGGGCTTCCGCCTCTTGTTGGGCTCGCGGCTCCCCGGCATTCTTACCGGGCACAATCTGCCGAGAGCAGGTCTGTGACCTCTCCAGCGGGGCTGCCTTGCCGTGACGCGGGTCCGGGACTCGAATCGGGCCGTGTACTCGCGGAGAAGAATGGGCGCGCATCCGCTGGAAGCCAACGGCTCCATGATCGTCACGCCTACTGCTGTACAACGCGGTCGGGGGCAACCACATTCCGCATGTGGATCGCGAGAAGTCTATCAAGCTGCGATTACTACCCTCGCGCAGCGAGTGGGCACGGTTGCCGCGTGTCGCCGTGGCCTGCTGCGTGTGCGGGCAGGTGAGCTGTTGTTACGCTGCCGCTGTGAGCGAGGATGCACCGCAAACGCGCGGCTCTGAGGCCGAGGAGGGCCTGCTCGACCTGCTGGGGCTGCTGGCTTACGGATCGCTGACCGCGTTCTTCCGGATTTCCGACGATGCTGCGATGGCGCTTGCCCTGGCTGATAAGACAGCCCTGGCCGAGCTGGCGGTTGCCCAGTTCGGCCATTTCCAGCTGCTCAGCCGGCGAATCGAGGAGCTTGGCGGCGAGCCGGCGACCGTTATGCACCCGTTCGTCGGGCCTATAGACGCTTTTCATGCCAGGACCGCGCCGTCAGACTGGCTAGAAGGCCTGGTCAAGGCCTACGTGGGCGATGGCATCGCGAACGACTTCTACCGCATGATCTCGCAGGTTCTGGAGCCGGACGCCGCCGAGCTGGTGCAAGCGGTCCTCAGCGACAGTGGCCAGGCCGAGTTCGTCATCGCCAGAGTGCGGGAGGCGATTGAGGCCGACCCGCGAGTTGCCGGGCGGCTAGCACTGTGGGCTCGGCGGCTCATGGGGGAGGCGCTAGGGCAGGCCCAGCGAGTCGCCGCCGAGCGCGAGCCGCTAGCGCGCTTGCTGGCGGGTCCGAAGGCCAGTCAGCTCGGGGACATCGGGCGGATGTTTGCCTCTCTCACTGATTCACACGTCGCCCGGATGACCTCACTCGGCCTCGCTGACTAGCCGTGTGTGGGCTCTGTCACACCCGGGGGTCGGCCAGTTAGTCTCGGAACGGTGGGCCAGCAAGCGGACTCATCCGCCGGAAGCTCGCCGCCCGCAGCCCCGGCAAGACCGGTCAGCGACCGCAGGGCCCGGCTGCGCTCACTTGCCATGATCGCGATCTTCGACGTTGGCGGCCCGCTTCTGGCCTACGCGTTGCTCCGCTCCCAAGGCTTCTCCGCGGTGACCGCGCTGATTCTGAGCGGCGTGCTTCCGGCGATTGGCGTGGGCATCGGCGCGGTCGCGCACCGCCGCGTCGACGTCATCGGCGCGCTGGTTCTGGCCGGGATCCTTGTCGGGACGGTGCTCGGGCTGATCAGCCACAACACCAGGCTCGTACTTATCGAGGGATCGGTCCCGACCGCCCTGTTCGGGTTGGCGTGCCTGGGCTCGCTATGGACGCGGCGCCCGCTGATATACGCGTTCGCGCTCGAGTTCATCGGACTCGACAGCGCCCAGGGTCGCGAGCTGGTCAGGCTCTGGCAGTATCCCGGATTCCGGCGCATATTCCGGACTATGACCGTGGTGTGGGGAGTCGGGTATCTCGTTGAGGCGGCCATCAGGGTCGTTATCGTCGAGAACACATCGACCGGGACTGCCCTGGCGATCTCCAAGATCATGCCGTTCGTCTTCGCGGCTGCGCTCGTGGCGTGGACCTTTGGCTACGGACAGCAGCAGGGGCGCAAGGGCAGCCAGATTGAAGCGAGGCTCGCTGCCGAGGCCATCGCTGGCCCGGCGGACGAGGCTGGCGAACCAGCCACTGAACCCTGAGGTCGAGTGCCTAGATCGACGGGCCAGTCACGTTGCCGAACCCGACCCGGCGCTGCTCGTTGGCGGAGAACTCGACGTAAGCGATCTTGTCGGCGGGGACCAGCACTCGCCCGCCCTTGTGGTCAAGCAGGGTGAACACGGCGCGCTTCGCCACTGCATCCTCAAGCGCCGCTGCGACCTCGTCCGCAGAGCTGTTCGTCTCCAGGACGAGCTCACGGGGAACCGACTGAATCCCGATCTTGATTTCCACAGGTCTCCTCAGTTGGCACGGGTCAGGCGGTTACGGGAGCGAACGGTCGTCAGCCATCGGCCAGTCACTGATACCGCGCCAGACCAGCCGAGCGATCAAGTCCTCTGCGGCTTCCTTCGGGATGGCCTGGCCGGTGCTCAGCCAGTATCGAGCAGTCACCTGCGCCATTCCGACCATTGCCATCCCGAGCAGGTGCGCTTCCTCATCGCTGACGCCGGCGTCCTCGCGAATGAACTGGCTGACAAGTTCCGCGCAGTCATTCATTGCCTTGTCCAGCCGGGCGCGGACGGCGGGCTCGTTGCCCAGGTCGGACTCGAAGACCAGCCGGAACGCCTCGTCCTGGCCTGCGACATAGTCGTAGAAGGCCTTGAAGGTAGCCGGTACCCGCTGCTTGTTGTCCGTGGTCGAGGACAGCGCGTCGCTGACCATGCGAACCATTACTTCGGTGCTGTCATCGAGGAGCGCCAGGTATAGCTCAAGCTTCCCAGGAAAGTGCTGGTACAGCACGGGCTTGCTAACGCCAGCGCGCTCGGCGATCTCATCCATGGCGGCGGCGTGATAACCCTGAGCCACGAACACGTCGCGCGCAGCGCCGAGCAGTTGCAGCCTGCGCGCTGGTCGCGGAAGCCGCGAACTACCGGTCTTGGCTTGGGGCGAAACGGTCAACGATGGCTCCGGATTTGCTACTCGCGGTCGCTGAATGCCTCTGGGTCTCAGCTGTGCCGCATCCCTTTCTCGCGCAATTCTACGGCGAGCCCCGTGCCCAGCCTTGCTAGCGGTAATCCTCGTCGTCATCGACAATCACCACGCGGGCCTGCTCCGCCGCGTCGGCCTCAGCGGCCTCCAGCGGTAGCTCTTCGGGCTCCTCCACCTCATCCTCGTCGACATCAGGCTCGTCAGGCACTACGTCAAGATTCTGCTCAGCCGCGTCGGCATCCGGCGCCTCAAGATCCATGTCGCTCATGCTGTGCCCTCCTAGCCTGACCTCGCACTCGAACATATTGCCGAAAAATGGATTTGGGACAACACTGGTTGTATCAGTACCCGTGCCGGGCCTGACATCCGCGCCGGATCATGATGAGAATTAGTAGTCCGATCCAGCACCGGGTCGATCAAGCACCGGGGTAGGGAGGCATCATGCGCAGCATGTGGAAGGGGGCTGTTTCCTTCGGCCTGGTCATGATCCCGGTGAAACTCTATGCCGCCACTGAACAAAAGGATATCGCCTTCCGACAGGTCCACCGGGAGGACGGCGGCCGGATCAGGTTCCGCCGATTCTGCTCGATTGAGGACATCGAAGTCCCCTACGAGGACATCGCGAAAGGGTACGAGCTGCCGGGCGGCGAGGTCGTCGTGCTCACCGAGGAGGACATGGCAGACCTCCCGCTACCGACGACCAGGAACATCGAGGTGGTGCAGTTCTGTCCGGCTGAGCAAGTCGACCCGATCATGTTCAACCGCTCCTACTACGCAGAGCCCGAGACGGCTGGCGCGCGTGCCTACGTCCTGCTCCGCGATGCGATGGAGCAGTCGGGCAAGGTCGCTATCGCGAAAGTGGCGCTGCGGCAACGCGAGTCGCTGGCCGTGCTGCGGGTGCGCGAAGGCGTTCTCGTGCTGGAGACGCTGCTGTGGCCAGACGAGGTCCGCGAGACGGAGTTCCCGTTCCTGGACGACGACATCGAAGTCAGGCCTCAGGAGTTGCGCATGGCTGGCTCGCTCATCGACTCGATGACTGTCGACTTCGATCCGGACGAGTACCACGACGACTACCGGGAGGCGCTGCAGGAAGTCGTCAACGCGAAGATAGAAGGACGCGAAATCTTGCAGCCCGAGCCTGGCGCGGAGGTCGCTAGCCAGCCCTCGAGCCTCGCGGACGCGCTGCGGGCCAGCCTGGCGGCGGCCAAGGGCGGCAAGCTCAGCATCGCGGGCGCCAGCGATGAGCACGCCGGTGGTGAAGAGGACGAGAGCGAGGAAGAGGCTGAGCAGCCGACGCGGCGCCGCGCTGCGAAGTCCGGAACCGCTAGCAAGACCGCGGCCAAGCCCAAGGCGGCAGCCAAGCCTAAGACAACGGGTGCGAGCAAAACCGCTGCCAGAAGCAAGCCGGCAGCGAAGGAGCCGGAACCGGAGCCGGCCGCGCGGCCCCGCAAACGCGCCGGCTGAGCAACCGCGCCACCCCGCAAGCGCGCCGCCTGAGCAACTGCGCGGCCCCGCAAGCTGAGCTCAGCAAAAGGTGTTTTCCCTGATGTTGAAGACTTAATGACGCTATACCGCGATAAGTCTTCAAGGTCATGGAACTGTACAGTCGAGGGCATGCGGCTGGCCTAACAAAGTCAGTCAATGGCGTGAATTCCCGCAGTTCAGCAGGCGACTGAGGCTGATTTTGAAATGCTGGACCCAGCCGTCTGCAGCCACACAGCTAACGGCAGCGGAACAAGGAGGAGTCATGCCAAATCCGGTCGCATGGTTCGAGGTAAGCGGGCCTGACGCAAGCGCTTTGCAGAGTTTCTATGGGGAGGCCTTCGACTGGAAGATCGACGCCAGCAACCCGATGAACTACGGCATGGTGGAGATGTCGGAAGGCGGCATCCCTGGCGGTGTCGGCCCGAGCCCGGACGGGACGCCGCATGCCATCTTCTACGTAGCCGTGGATGATGTGCAGGCCGCTCTGGACAAGATCGGAAAGCTGGGCGGAATGACCGTGGTGCCCCCCATGGATGTCCCCGATGGCCCGACGATCGCGCTGTTCGCCGACCCGGCGGGCAACATGATCGGCCTGATGAAGTCCATGTAGGTCTTCTGTCAACTGCCCGTTTAGCTGCTTTTTTCAGATAGTACGCTTGGACAGCATGACCGATCAGATCAACGCCGCCACATCGGGCGCACAGGACAACGGCGCCGCACCGGTATCTGCTCCTGGCCGCCCGATTGCGCCGTGGCCGGGCGAGCTCGTCCAGCTAGACAACGGCGTCCAGGTGTTCGTCCGCAGAACACCGGACGTCGTCGGCGCCGAGCCGGCTGTCTTCGTTCACGGCCTCGGCGGGTCGGCGACCAACTGGACCGATCTGATGGGGCTTCTGAGCGAGCCGCATGGCACCTGGCCAGGGCTCGCTGGGGAAGCGCTGGACTTGCCCGGCTTCGGGTACTCCCCGCCGCCGGCCGACGGCGACTACTCGCTGGACGCCCGCGTCGCCGCGGTGATCGCGCTGATCGAGAAGCGGCACACCTGGCCGGTTCATCTCGTCGGCAACTCGCTGGGCGGTGCCATCAGCACTCGGATCGCGGCTCGCCGCCCGGACCTGGTCAAGACCTTGACGCTGGTCTCCCCTGCCCTCCCCGACCTGCGGCCGAGGCTGCTGCCCATGCGGCTGGCGCTGGTCAGCACGCCGAGGCTGGGTGAGACACTGCTGAGGCGGCTGCAGCAGATCCCGCCGGAACGGCGGACCGACATGACGGTCAAGGATCTTTACGCCGATCCGACCCGACTGCACAGCGACCGGAGGGCTGAGGCCGTGGCCGAGGTGATCCGCCGTGATGGGCTAGAGCACGCTGGTGACGCGCTGCTGAAGTCCGGCCGGGCGCTGGTCGTCGAATACACCCGGCATGGCCCGGGCTCGCTGTGGCGCGAGGCCGCCAGGGTGACTGCTCCCACACTGGTCATTCACGGCAGCCACGATCGGCTGGTGAACCCGTCGACCGCCGCCCGCGCAGCCCGATCGTTCAGCTACGGCCGGGTTGTACTGCTACCGAGGATCGGGCATGTGGCCATGATGGAGCGTCCCGACCTGGTCGCCGCCGAGATGCGAGAGTTCATCGCGGCAGCAGCCCGGTCCGAGGCAGCCAGATCGGACGTCGCCCGTGCCGCCGCCGATGCGGCCAGGTCCGCTGCGGGCGTGGCCCGCGCCCCGAAGATCCGGACGGCACCGGGCGGCCAGCTCGGCCGCGCCAGTAGCTGAGGCACCAGAGTGCTCATTACGGCCGCGTGGCTGATGACGGCCGAGGCCGACCACGCCCCCGTTCCCGCTGGTTATCTCGATATTGCCGACGGCGTGATCGACAGCGTCGGGACTGGAGCGCCGCCGCGTGAGCCGGACATCGAGCTACTCGACGGGTACCTGCTGCCTGGCTTCGTGGACCTTCAGGTCAACGGGTACTTCGGCGAGGACCTGCAGATCGCGGACGCGTCCGGCTGGGCTGCGGTGGCAAGCGGGCTGCCGTCGACCGGAACCACCTCGTTCCTGCCAACGCTGATCACCGCTCCGATCGACCGGCTTGCTGCCCAGCTACAGGCCGCGGCCGCGATCGTGCCCGGCCTGCCGGCTGACGGCGCGCGAGTGCTCGGCGTGCACCTGGAGGGCCCGTTCCTCTCGCCGCGACGGCGGGGTGCGCACAACGAGGCGTGGCTCACCGACCCGGCGCCTGAAGCCGTCGAGGAGCTGATTCAGGCGGGCGGCGGGCTGCTCCGGCTGGTCACGCTGGCGCCGGAGCGCCCTGGCGCCCTCGAGGCCATCGACCGCCTTACTGCAGTCGGCGTGGTGGTCAGCGTTGGCCACAGCGACGCCACCGCCGCCCAGGTGGCGGCTGCGGCCGAGCGGGGGGCGCGGATGGTGACGCACCTGTTCAACGCCCAGCGGCCGCTCAACCACCGGGAACCGGGCGTTGTCGGCCAGGCCCTCACCGACGGTCGGCTGACCAGCGGGCTGATCGCGGACCTGTACCACGTCGTCGGGCCTGTCTGCGCGCTGGCGTTCCGCGCCGCACCGGGGCGGATCGCCCTGGTCACCGACGCCGCCGCGCCGGCCGGAATGCCGCCGGGGGAGTACCTGCTTGGCGGCGAGCCGGTCACGATGCCGGCTACGCCCGGCGCCCCGCCGCTTCGCGCCGACGGCACACTGGCGGGCTCGGCGCTGCGAATGGACCGCGCGGTAGCCAACATGGTCGCCGCTGGCATCAGCCTGGCCGAAGCGGTGGCTGCCGCCACTAGGATTCCTGCGGACCTGATCGGCAGGCCCGACCTCGGCAGGCTCGTCCCCGGCGCAGCCGCTGACCTGGTCTGGCTGAGCCCGGACCTGACGACCAGGGCCGCTTGGGTTGGCGGCGAGCTCGTCTTCACCGATGGCGTTGCTGGCCCGCTCGCGGTCGTATCGGCTTGACCTTTAGGAGCAACATTCAGATGGGGAACGAGGGTTGCCCGTCGCTCATGCGGCAGGAAATCAATCAGCAGCCGGCGGCGCTGCAGGCCACCATTGACGCGCTGCTGCCCCGCCGCGACGAGGTAGCCCGGCTGGCGGCGCGGACCCGGCAGGTGCTGTTCATCGCGCGCGGCACGTCCGACAATGCGGCGGTCTACGGCAGCTACCTGATCCAGGTGCATGCCGGCCGGATGGTGTCCCTAGCGTCCCCCTCGGTTGCCACGACCTACCGCAGCCGGATGGACCTGTCGGGTGTACTCGCCGTTGCCCTGTCGCAGTCGGGCCGGACCGAGGAGATCGTGGAGACCCTGACCTGGGCTCAGGACTGCGGTGCGCGGACGCTGGCGATCA
>Ga0335075_10006587_pt1 | contig 17915 bp, 21 predicted proteins | sample Lox_Sample_24_FD_206723 | JGI IMG/M metagenome (GOLD analysis project Ga0335075, IMG submission 206723) | Soil microbial communities from Loxahatchee National Wildlife Refuge, Florida, United States - Lox_Sample_2.4 | ecosystem: Environmental > Terrestrial > Soil > Wetlands | place: USA...
CCGCCGGACAGCTGAGATGGCAGATGCCTGGCCCGATCGGCTAGCCCGACCTGCTCGAGCAGCTCGCTCGCACGGCGGCGAGCCGTACGCGGCGAGCGACCGGCCAGCAGCGCCGGCAGCTCGATGTTCTCCACCGCCGTGAGCTCGTCCATCAGGTGGAACGCCTGGAACACGAAGCCGACGGCATCACGGCGCAGCGCGGCCATCCCGCGCTCGCTCATCTGATCGATCCGCTGACCTGCGAGCCAGATCTCGCCAGCCGTCGGCCGGTCCAGGCCACCGAGCAAGTGCAGCAGCGTGGACTTGCCACAGCCGCTCGGCCCCATCACCGCCAGCGTCTCGCCGGCCGGCACGTCAAGGTCCACACCGTCGACGGCGCGTACCAGGCTGGCCTCGCGGCCGTACTCCTTACGCAGCCGGCGGGCGCGCAGCATCGATTGGTTCACCGTCTCGCTCATTGCTCTCCCCGCGGGTTAGCCTTCCGCTTCGTCCAGGTCCGCTCACAGGCCTCCAGCCAGCGCAGGTCCGCCTGCAGCCGGAGCACGATTCCTTCCAGGAGCAGCGCGGCTGCCGACTCGCGCGGCTCGGCCATCGCAGCACGCTGCGCGTCGCGCAGCCGGCGCAGTAGCTCACGCCGCTGCGCGTCAACGATTGCCAGCGGGTCCGCGAGATGCGCCGCAGCCGCCGCCAGCAGCTTGAGGTGAAACTCGGCTAGGTCGGGCTTCGGCCAGCTCACTTCCCCCAGCCACTCCGTCACCCGTTGCTGACCGGTGGCGGTGAGCGCGTACATCTTGCGATCTGGCCGGTCCGGCATGCCTGCCGCGCGCTCGACGGCCACCTGGCCGGCCTTCTCCAGCCGTGTGAGCGTGACGTAGACCTGCCCGTCGTTCATCGCCTCGCCGAGCGGCCCGAGCGCGTCGCGAAGCCGCGCCCGCAGCTGGTAGCCGTAGGACGGCTCCTTCGCGAGCAGCGCAAGTACGACTTCCTGCTGCACAGGCACAACCTAACGGCTATCCAGATAACGGTTAGCTAGACGATAACGGTTAGCTGGCGGCTCGGCAACTATATGCGGACAGCCTTTACCTGGGATGCGGCCATTACCCGGATGCAGCCCGGTACAGGCTCCCGGGCGACCTCGCTCGGCAAGCCTGCCTCAGGGGATCTCGATGACGACCTTGCCGACCGCGCCGTGCTCGACGGCCTCGTGGGCGGCGGCGATCTGATCGAGCGGGAATCGGATGATCGGCAGCGCCGTCAAGGCGCCGGCTTGCAGCGCCTTAGTGATGTCCGCGACCGCCTGATCGAGAGCCTCGGCGGGCACGCCATACAGCAGCACGAATCGGAGCGCGACGTTGGCGGTCATGCACTTGCGGACCGGGAGTACCGGGTCGGTCGCCTCGGCGGCATAGTCGACGATGTGCGTTCCGGGGCCGGACAGGGCCAGGTCAAGCTCGAGGTTGGCGCCGAGCGCAACCTCGACGATCCGGTCCATCTCAGCTGCGAACCTGCACAGCTGGTCGGCAGCGTCTGCATCGTGGTAGTTGACCACTAGGTCGGCGCCCGCCTGCGTGGCCAGCTCGGCCTTCTGCGGTCCGCTGACCGTGCTGGCGACTCGCGCACCGGCGAACTTCGCCAGCTCGATGGCGAAGTGCCCGACCGCGCCCGCTCCGCCTGCCACCAGCGCGCTCTTGCCGTCAACCGAACCGTCAGCGAACAGGCACCGGTGGGCGGTCATGGCGGGCACGCCTAGGCAGGCGCCGAGCTCGTCGGACGCGTCCTCCGGCAGCGCAACCGCCTGGCCAGACGGCAGCACACTCCATTGCGCGGCAGTGCCCCAGCGGTTGCCCGACGCAGCCAGGAAGGTCCAGACGCGCTGCCCGACCCGGCCAGCGTCCACGCCGTCGCCGACCGCGTCGATCACACCGGCGCCGTCGTGGTGCGGGATCTGGAAGCCGTCGATGGGCCGCGGCGTGGCCCCCGCCCGCGACTTCCAGTCCGTCGGATTCACGCCAGACAGACGCAGCCTCACCCGGACCTGCCCCGGCCCGGGCTCCGGCCGCTCGATCTCCGCGACCCGCAGGACTTCGGCCGCTGACCCATAGCCCTCGTATATCGCTGACTTCATCAGGGGCGCGCTCATCCGCTGGCCTCCTAGCCGTTAGCTAACCACCGGTACGATCTTGTCGATCTCGGCGAGCTCTTCCTCAGTCGGCTCCCACTCCCCTGCTGCGACGTTCGCGCGCACCTGCTCGGCTGAGGTAGCGCCCGCGATCACCGAGGCGCAGCCAGGCCGGCCGGCCAGGCCGCCGATCGCAACCTCAAGCAGCGACCGGCTGTTCTGCTGCGCCCACTCGGCCAGTGCCTCGACCCTGTCCAGTTTCGCGTCAGTGATGTAGTCGGCACGCTCGGCCAGCCTGGTGCCCTCGGCCGGCCCTACCCCGCGCCGAATCTTGCCAGTCAGCAGCCCATTTGCGAGCGGGAAGAACGGCAGCACGCCGACGCCGAACTTGACGGCTGCCGGCACCACGTCGAGCTCCGCCTGCCGCTCAAGCAGCGACCAGTGATTCTGGGCTGAGATAAACGGGACAGCGCCCATCTCGCTGGCCGCCGCGGCTGCCGCGGCCAGCTGTGCTCCGGAGAAGTTGGAGTGGCCGATGTACCGGACCAGCCCGGCCCGGACCAGCTCGCTGAGGGCCGCCAGTGTCTCCTCAACCGGAGTGACGGGGTCAGGCGTATGAATCTGGTACAGGTCGATGTAATCGGTTCGCAGCCGCCGCAAGGACTGCTCGACCGCGCGCCTGATATACGAACGGCCGCCCCTGGCCCCAGCCGCCGGGCCATACCCCATGTCCGAGCCCTGCGACCCGAACTTGGTAGCCAGAACGACCTGGTCACGCCGGCCAGCCAGCACCTCGCCGAGCAGTTCCTCTGATCGGCCGCGACCCCCGTAGGTCTCCGCGGTGTCCAGCAGCGTGACGCCCGCATCGATTGCCGCATCAACGACCGCCCGCGTCTGCTCGACGTTCAGCCGGCGGCCGAAGTTATTGCAGCCGAGTCCGACCACGGATACTTGCAGCCCGGAGTTACCTAGCGGCCTGTAGCGCATGCACCCACCCTCACCTAGGGCTCCACAGAAGGAGCTCGCGACGTCCGTTTTCGCGATCGTATCGAGACGTCCCGGCGACCCGCGACCTGGCCCGACTGCAGCGGACACTGCTATCGCGCGTGCCGGCGTCTTGGCTGGCAGGCGGTGGAATCACGGGCATATATCTGGCTCGCCAGGGGCTAGCGCGAAATGGCGTCTGCGATATCATGTGCTTAGTGCCGTTGTATAGCACGCCCATTGCGCGTGAGCATTATGCAATGGTGCATGAAAGGGCGAGCGCCTGAGCCGTTATGGTGCCAGCGTATATGACCGTGGCGCGATAGTAAGATCCATGCGGCGCGTTAGGAGGGAGCGGGCTGATGTCTGAGGACTTGATGCCCGGCAGCGCAGGATCAGGTAAAGCGGGCCCGCCCACTACTAGCCAGCCCGGAACTAGCCAACACGGCGCCAGCGCACCTACTGTGTTGCGTATTCTGCTCGGCACCCAGTTAAGGCGACTTCGCGAGTCGCGGAACATCTCAGCGCAGGATGCAGCTAGGGCCATCCGCGGCTCGGAGTCGAAGATCAGCAGAATCGAGCTTGGCCGAAACGCAGTTCGCGAAGTCGATATCGCTGACCTGCTGAACTTGTACGGGATCACCGACGCTACTGAGCGCGACCAACTGCTGACCCTGGCCAGCCAGGCAAACCAGCAGGGCTGGTGGCACCGCTACCAGGACGTGCTTCCGCTGTGGTTCCAGTCCTACATCGGGCTCGAGGAGTCCGCTGAATCCATCCGGAGCTATGACACGCAGTTCGTGCCCGGGCTCCTGCAGACCGAGGAATATTCGGCTGCGGTCATCCAGCTGGGACGTTACTCACGCGACGAGACAGACCGCATGGTTTACCTGCGCAAGGAGCGCCAGCGGCGATTCGTTTCCGGCGGCCTTCGGCTGTGGGCCATCATTGATGAAGTAGCCCTCCGCCGACCGCTAGTGTGCCCGTCGTTGATGCGCCGGCAACTTGAGCACCTGGTGGGCATCACCGACCGGCCCGGCATCACTATCCAGATATCGCCATTTCTTACCGGAGCCGCTTACGCGGCACCGTGCAGCTTTAGCATTCTGCAATTCGCGGCCGACGACCTGCCCGAGGTGGTCTACGTCGAGCAGTTGACCAGTGCTGTTTACCTGGACAAGCGCGGAGACGTCGACAGCTATATCGAGGCGATGAACCACATCAGCGCGTCTAGTACGACGCCAGAGCAGACGACCGATCTCCTTTGTTCAATGCTCGCGGAGTTGGAGGCATCCAGTGAGCAGCATTAGCAGCGGCATGAGCGCCCGCCACATCACTGCGCCGTGGGTCAAGAGCAGCTACAGCGGCCCAACCGGCGGGAATTGCGTAGAGGTGGCGTTCCTCGCTGGCGGCGACGTAGCCGTGCGCAGTTCCCGCCACCCGGACGGACCGGCGCTCATCTTCACCAGCGCCGAGTGGGATGCATTCCTCGACGGCGCGCGCGACGGCGAATTCGGCTTTCCTGGTTAACCCTGCAGCCTTCCGTTTGGCGCTAGGCGCCGACCTTGTAGTCCCAGGGCAGCCGCTGTGCGTTGAGTGGGCATGGGATCGGTGAGCCTTGACTTCGCGGAGTTCTACCGCAGCGTACGGGATGAGTGCCTCCGTGCTGTCCTGGCGACCGTCGGTGACCAGGACATGGCGCAGGAGCTGGTCGACGAGGCTTTTGCCCGCGCATGCGCGTCGTGGCGGAAAGTCAGCAAGCATCCCGCGCCTGCGGCCTGGGTTGTCCGTACGGCGCTGAACGAGAACATTTCCCGGTGGCGGCGCCACCGCAGGGAAGTGGCGGTTCCAGACCCTGGCAGGCTCGCAGACTTGCCCAGCACTGCCGGGGCGACCGGCAGTGCAGTCGATCCCAGGATCATGGCCGCCTTGCTTCGGCTGCCTGCCCGGCAACGGCAGGTCGTCGCCTTGCGGGTGTTCCTGGACCTGGACACCGATCGCACCGCGGAGGTGCTTGGCGTCGCGCCCAGCACGGTTAAGGCTCATCTGGCCCGTGCCATCGGCACACTCCGCGATGACCTTGTCCCCATCACAGAGCAGGAGAACCAGTCATGAACGACGACGAGCTGATGACGGCAGTGCGAGAGTCTTTCACCGGTGTGCGTTCGGCCACCGCGATGGAGCGGATCGTCAGCCGCAGCCGCGCGGTGCGCGCTCATCGCCGCGTCGCTGCCGCTAGTGCCGTGGGCATCGGCGGGGCGGCCGCGGCTGCCGTGGCCGTGAGCGTAGCGCTGCCCGGCAGCCACCCGGTCGCCAGCTACCCGCCCGCCAGCCACCCGCCCGCGAGCCCCCCCTCCGGCGTTCCCGGTGTCCGGCTGGCGGCCTGGACTATCACCCGGCAGGCCGATGGCAGCATCCAGGTCACCTTCCGTGAAGCGACCCACGCGGCCGCACTGCAGGGCGCGCTGCGCGCTGACGGCGTCCCGGTCAGCGTCACCTTCACTGGCCAGCAGAACCCCGCGTGCCGGCCCTACGGCGCTAGCGGCAGCCCGGCCTTCTGGCCTTTCGGCCCGAAGGCCGGCCCGCTGGGCGGTTACACCTTCACCCACCCGAAGGACGCTTATAACACGCCCTACGCCCTCGTCATCCACCCCGCGGCGCTGCCGTCCGGCGCCGGGCTGCAGATCTGGACCTCGGGTACTCCCGGAGCGGCAGACAATTTCCAGCTGTATGTGGGCCTGGTGCACGCCAGCCCGCAATGCACTGGAAGCTAGCTCCCGCACGGATTGGCACCGGCCGGGTTACTGCGGGAGAATGCGGAGCGTGCATGGCATCACGAGCTTCGTCTCCGGCTACTGGTGGCTCATCTTCATTCTGGGTCCGATGGCGGGCGGCGCAGTGCAGCAGCATCACGCCCGCCGGCTCCGGATCATTGCCGCCAAGGGTGAGCTCGCTGAGAAGCGGAATGCGGCGCTCAAGGCGCCGCCAGAGCCCCAGCCGATCTGCGGCTGCGGCCATCATCTGAGCTTTCATAACCCGCACAGCGGTGCCTGCGCTGAGGATGGCTGCCGTTGCCAGCAATACATCGGACCCGAGCCACTCGGGCACATATTTGCCCAGCCTCTGATCGACCCGGACGCCATCGAATCCCAGCAGAATTCCAATCCGCAATAACAGCTGGCGGCCCCCGGAACGCGCCACGGGGTTTCCAGGGGGTCGCCCTCCTGGCCAACTCAGCGCTCCGGGGCCGTCGCTCTCTGCCCCGCCCGGGTTTCAGCTCACCGGCAGATCGAACTCGCCAGCCTTGACGCCAGTAATAAACGCGGCCCATTCCGCACTGTCGAAGATGTGAGCGGGCTTGGTCGTGTCCTTAGAGTCCCTGAGGCCCACCATGCCGCCCGGCAGGTGGGCAACCTGAACGCAGGCGGAGTTGTTGCAGGCGCGGCTGCTGATCCACGCTGCATTTGAAAGGTCATATTCGGACATGCGGGTTCCTTTCAGGTGGATTCTTCTTCTGGTCCCTCGGAAATAGATCGGATCAGAAGCGCCGAGTCGGCCGGTGGAAGCGCGGTGCAGATCGAATGCCTCGGAACGAGCCCGGACCTCCCTATCCCGCTCTTCGATGTACGCCTGGCCAGTTACCCCTTCGGTATAGACCACGTCAGGGTCGAAACGCTCGGGGAACTCGATAATGGCGAACGGGCCGCCGAGGCCGGGGTGCAGTCCACTGCCGAAACTCAGCACTTGCAAGGTGATATTCGGCCATTGGCTCGCCTCGTAGAGATGATCGAGCTGCTCGCGCATGATTCGCGATGGCCCCACCATCCGCCTCAGGACGGCCTCGTCAAGGATGATCCACAGTTCCAGCGGGTCGGCACGCAGCAGGACCTCCTGCCGTTGCATCCGCAGCTTTACTAGCCGGTCGATCTCGTCAGGCGTCTCGCGCCGGCGAACCGTCGACATCACAGCCCTTGCGTAGTCCTCGGTCTGCAGCAGCCCGTGTACTACCTGGGCCTCGTAAACCCGCAGTGACGCCGCCTCGGCCTCGAGCCCGACGTAGATGCCGAACCCTGTCGGAAGCACGCCGTCCCAAACTGCCCACCAGCCCTTGCGGTGACCCTCCCTGGCCATCTCCAGCAGCACCTGCCGCTGTCCCGGATCGTCGACACCGTAGAGCTCCAGCATCGAGGTCAGGTAGGCGGTGCGCGTGGGCGCCTTGCCGGTCTCTATCCGCGATAGGGTGGATGGCGCAAGCCCGAGTCGCTCAGCGACCTCCTCGAGCTTGATTGACTGCGACTCCCTAAGCCGCCGTAACTCACTGCCAAGGCGGCGGCGGCGGACGGTTGGGCCAACCGACACTGGCACTCGCCCCCTCTGCCGGAAGCTCACAGCCAATCCGGACTAGGAGATGATTGGCTGCCTCTCGCGCTCGCTTATCGATCACCATACACGAGCGGCCAGGAACGCTGAGATCGCAAGTGAAATTTCGCCGCCGTTATTTGTGTCATGCACTTGCATGGTGTGCGGCCTCACATCATCATTGTCGTGAAAGGGCGCCGTTACCCGCGCCGTGTTCTCAGGCTGCCGGGCCATGCGCCAATATCGGCAAATCGACGAAACGGCGCTCTTTGGCTCATTGCTTCTCGGGCACCGCGCGGGAGGGGGCGACCGGGATGGCATCCACCGCCGCTCGGCCGGACGATGCCGCTCAGGACCTAGCCTTCATGGCAGGAGCGGAGGTCGTCGGATCCCTCATCATCCCCGGTCTGCCCGAGCACGTTTGCGAGGCGCGCGGCTTCATTGCCAAGGCTCTCGGCGAATTACACCCTCACCTCGACAACGCCGTACTGCTGACCTCTGAACTGGTGACGAATGCTGTCATGCACAGCAACTCCCGTTGCCAGGGCGGCATGATCACAGTGCTGATCACGGAAGCGGCGGGTGACGTGCGGATCGAGGTCGGCGACGAAGGCTCCGACCTCAGCACGCCGATCGTGCGCGGTGACGTGTACGCCTCTGACGGGCACGGCCTGTTCCTCGTGCAGACGCTCTCCGATCAGTGGGGCTATACCCGACACGGCAAGAGCACAACGGTCTGGTTTCTGCTGAGAGCAACGAGCGATCGTCCCGGCTAGCCATCCGGAGCAAGAACCGTCAGCTACGACCTGGTCCGCGTGCCGCCCGGCCCGACGGACCAGATTTTTTCTCCCGCAGCCGCATGGTCACGTGCACCGGCGTCCCGGCGAACCCGAACTCATCGCGCAGCTTGCGCTCGATGAAGCGCCGATATCCTGCCTGCAGAAAACCGCTGGTGAACAGCACGAAGTGCGGCGGCCTGGTACCGGACTGGGTCGCGAACATGATCTTCGGCTGCTTGCCGCCCCGGACCGGCGGTGGCGTTGCCGCGATCAGCGCAGTCAGCCACGCATTCAGCCGACCGGTCGGCACGCGTGTCTCCCAGCTGTCCAGCGCCTGCTCTAGGGCAGGAACGAGCCGATCGACGTGCCATCCGGTCTTGGCCGAGATGTTGACCCGCGTTGCCCAGCGAGCGTTGTGCAGCTGCCGGTCAATCTCCTTGTCGAGGTACTCCCGTCGCTCGGCATCGACGAGGTCCCACTTGTTGTAGGCAATCACCAGGGCACGGCCGGCCTCGATTACCATCGAGATGATCCGCAGATCCTGCTCGGCGAGCGGCTGGCTCGCGTCGACCAGCACGACCGCAACCTCAGCCCGCTCGAGCGCGCGCTCGGTCCGCAGCGCAGCAAAGAAATCGGCACCCTGAGTCTCGCGTACGCGACGCCTGATGCCGGCCGTGTCGACGAACCGCCAGGTCTGCCCGCCAAGCTCGATGAGTTCGTCGACCGGGTCCCTGGTGGTGCCCGCGACCGCGTCGACCAGCACCCGCTCGGCTCCGGCCAGCTTGTTCAGCAGGCTGGACTTTCCGACGTTCGGCCGGCCAATCAGCGCTACCCGTCGCGGACCACCCTCGCCCTGGTCCCGCTCGGCGGGTGCTTCCGGCAGCGCGCCAAGGACGGCGTCAAGCAGATCACCGCTACCGCGGCCGTGCAGGGCGCTGACCGGCACCGGCTCGCCCAGGCCAAGCGACCACAGGGCGTGCACATCCGGTTCGCCAGGTGCGTCATCGACTTTGTTAGCGGCAAGCACGACCGGTTTCCTGGACCGGCGCAACACGGCCGCCACCGCTGCATCTGCGTCGGTAACGCCGACTACCGCATCGACCACGAACAGCACGGCATCCGCGGCGTCAACTGCGACCCGTGCCTGAGCCGCGACCCTGGCGGCGAGGGCCGGGGTGCCTTCGACCGACGGCTCCCAGCCGCCGGTGTCCACCAGGGTGAACGCCCGGCCGCGCCAGGTCGCGTCGTAGCTAACCCGATCCCTGGTGACGCCCGGAGTGTCCTCGACAACGGCCTGCCTGCTGCCGAGTATCCGGTTCACCAGCGTCGACTTCCCTACGTTCGGGCGGCCAACGACGGCCAGCACCGGCGTGGGTGCCTCGGAGGAGGCGGCGCCCTCATCGGGCTCAGCCATGCCAAACCGCCGACTGGGCCCTGGCCATCTCCACCACCCGTCGGACCACCTCATCCAGGCCAAGCGCGCTGGTGTCGATCTCGACCGCATCGTCTGCCGGCACCATCTGCGCAGAGTCATGCTGGTCGCGACGCGCCTGCTCGCGCCTGGTGGTGTCAACCGTGGCGCCCGGATCGGTGGCCAGGTCAGCGCTGCGCCGCTCGGCGCGCACGTCTGCGCTCGCGGTGAGGTAGACCTTGACCGGGGCGTCTGGAGCTACCACAGTGCCGATGTCGCGGCCTTCCGCCACGATCCCGTCGCCAGCTGCCGTAGCGCCAGCGATGATGTCGCGCTGCATGGCGATGAGCCGCTGGCGAACCTGCGGGATCGCCGCGACGGTACTGACCGAATTCGATACTTCGCGGGTCCGGATCGGGCCGGACACGTCCTGGCCGTCGACAGAGATCTCCGGAGCCGCAGGGTCCGTCCCGATCGCGATCCGCGGTTCGCTCAGCCGCGAGAGCACTGCGGCGGTGTCGGTAAGGTCCACCCGCCGGCCGAGCAGCCACCAGGTCAGCGCGCGGTACATGGCGCCGGTATCGAGGTAGCGCAAGCCCAGTACGGCAGCGACCCGGCGGGCCACTGTCGACTTACCGGAGCCGGCCGGGCCGTCCATCGCGATAACGAGGCCGCCCTGGCCGACATAACGCTGTATTTCGTCCACGCCGGCAGATACCATCCGGGCCGCTGATTGGGTCACTAGGTGATGCTACCGGCGGACCGGCCATCCACCAGCAGCCAGCACGTCAGACAGGCGCGAAACTACGTCCGGCCTGACCCAAAGCTCCGCGACGCCGACCGGCAGCCCTGGTGAGTGCTCGATGGTCAGGTCCTCGATGTTCACGGCCGCCGCGCCGGCCGCCTGGAAGAGCCGGGCCAGCTCGCCGGGCCGGTCCGGAATGACCACCTGAACCGGCGCGAATCCGCGCGCGGGTCCGCCATGCTTGCCCGGAATCCGCCCGACCCCGTCGATCCCGCGCTCGAGCAGGTCGGAGATCTGTTTCACGGCCTGCTCGTCCCCGGCCGCAACGGCATCCAGCGCGTCCGCGATCATCGCCACATCGGCTGCTACGGCCCGGAGCACTCCGGCAGCCGGCCCGGCGTTCGCTGCCAGGATCTGCACCCACATGCCCGCGCCTGACGCCGCAATCCTGGTCACGTCCCGCAGTCCCTGCCCTGCCAGCGCCAGCGCGGTCTCAGGCGCAGACTCCAGCCTGGCTGCCATCGCCGCTGCAACCACATGCGGAGCGTGCGACACCAGCGCCACCCACTGGTCGTGCTCGGCTGCCGATACCGACAGCGGAAGGGCTCCACAGGCCCGAGCCAGCTGCGTTACCACGGCAATGGTGTCCTGATCGTTGTCTGGCTGCGGGCAAAGCACCCACGGGCGACCCACGAACAGGTCAGCCTTAGCGGCCGCAGGCCCGGACCGTTCCCGGCCGGACAATGGATGGCCTGGCAGGTAGCTAGCCAGGTCGCAGCCCAGCTCGCGCGCGCCCACCAGCGGCAGCTCTTTCACGCTGGCCACGTCTGTGTAGCTGTGTGCGAGATCACGCGACTGCGCCGCACGCAGCTCAGCAGCGACCACAGCCGGCGGCATGGCCAGCACGGCGACGTCCGCCGGACCGCCTGGCACGCCGTCGGCCGGCAGGGGCTGGCCAGCCCCGAGGTCCGCGGCGAGCTGCACGGCTGCCGGATCTTGGTCGGCCAGCCACACAGTGATGTCGCGCTCGCGCAGCGCCAGCGCCACCGAGGTGCCGATGAGCCCGGTTCCGATCACGACCACGGTGGTCAGCTGGCGTTCCGTCACTGCGCAATGTCCAGCCGGAGAGCTGCGGCGCCGTGCAAGTAAACGTGCTGCATGGCCGACCTCGGCTTGCTCGTCTCGATGTGCATCATTAGTCGCACGACGCGCGGCATTGCGCCTGGCACGTCAATCTCGGACGCGCAGAGCAACGGCACTTCCTGAAATCCGAGCTTGCGGGCGGCAAGAGCCGGGAACTCCGCGGTCAGGTCTGGCGTCGCGGTAAAGATGACACTGATGACGTCGTCGGTGCTGAGGTCATTGCGGTTCATCACCTCCGTCACCAGCTCAGCAGTACCGGCCAGGATCTCGGCCCGGTCGTTACCGCCCACCTGGACCGCGCCCCGGACTGCACGGACAGCCACTTGCCTTCCTCCTGTTCCTGATCATGCTGTTCCCGCCGGGCAGCACCGCTGCTGCTACAGGCCGACCGCAGCGTACAGGTCGCCGACTTCCTTCGCCGACAGGTGCCTGGTTGCGCCAGGCCGAAGTGAGCCAAGCGAGACCGGTCCCACCTGAGTGCGGACCAGCCTGCTCACTGGGTGGCCAGCGGCCGCCAGCATTCGCTTGACGATGTGCTTGCGCCCTTCATGCAGCGTAATCTCCACCAGCGCCCGACCGCTCACCTGCTCCACCACGCGGAACTTGTCGGCGCTGGCTACTCCGTCATCCAGCTCAATCCCGGCGATGAGCTGACGGCCGAGGTCCCGCGGCACCGGCCCAGGCACCTCTGCCAGGTAGGTCTTCGGCACGCCGAACCGAGGGTGAGCGAGCCGGTGGGCCAGCTCACCATCGTTCATGAGCAGCATCAGGCCCTCGGTGTCGTAATCCAGCCGACCGACGTGAAAGAGGCGCTCGGCGGTATCACCGAGCAGGTCCATCATGGTCTTCCGGCCGCGGCTGTCCGACATCGAGGTGAGTACGCCGGCCGGCTTGTTCAGCGCTATGTAGACAAGGTCCTCGCGCGCCGGGATGCGCCGACCGTCGACCCTGATGACCTGGTGCTGCGGGTCAACCCGGGCACCAAACCGGCGCACGATTTCACCGTCGACCTCGACCCGGCCAGCGCCGATCAGTTCCTCGCAGTACCGCCTGCTGCCCACGCCGGCCGAGGCAAGCACCTTCTGCAGGCGGACGCCACCGGGCACGTCAGTCAGCGAGTCACGCTCGCCGCGGTCCTCGGCGTCCCAGTCATCGTCGAAGTCGTCGTCAGCGAGGCTGGCGGCCGCCGCTTGCGCACGGGCCAGGTCGGCGGCACTGAGGTCCTTGCCGACGCTGAGTCCCTTGCGGGCCGGGCGCGGTCTGCTACCTGGCCGCGTCATGGCCGAAGTCCAGCTCGTCGTCTAGGTGGTCCGGCAGGAACGGCACCAGGTCCGGGAGGTCGGATAGCCGCGCCAGCCCCAGCCGCTCCAGGAAGTACCCGGTTGTCTGGAACAGGGTCGCTCCGCTTTCCGGATCGGTGCCGGCCTCCTCGACTAGCCCGCGCAGCACCAGGGTCCGCATGACCCCGTCGCAGTTAACCCCGCGGACGGCGGACACCCTGGCGCGGCTCACCGGCTGCCGGTAGGCCACCACGGCCAGGGTCTCTAGCGCAGCCTGGGTGAGCCTGATCTCCTGTCCGCCGCTGACGAACCGCTCGACCACGTCAGCGCAGTCGGCCCTGGTATAGAGGCGCCAGCCGCCGGCCACCTCGCGCAGGTCGAAACCGCGTTCCTCAGCCGTATAGGCGCTGGCAAGCTCGCGCAAGACAGCCGCGACCGTGGCGGCAGGCTGCTGGGTGACCTCGGCCAGCAGCTTTTCTGGCACCGGCTCGTCGGCAACGAGGAGGACTGCCTCAAGGCTCATTCGCAGCCCAGGCGCTGGCTCCTGCCGGAGTTCAGGCTCCTGCTGGAGTTCAGGCTCAGCCTCCGGTAGGTCCAAGCCGAACGCAGCTGACCCGCTATCCATCGTATTCCTCGTGCTCGTGACGAACGCCGTGCTCGCCATGGTCTGTCCAGGTAAGGTACAAGTCGCCAAGCGGCGCCATCTGATCCAGGTTGACGAGCCCGTCCCGATATAGCTCCAGTGCCGCCAGGAAGCGCGCCACGACCTCATAGGTTCCGGCGCAGTCAGCGATGAGCTGCCGGAAGGTGGCCCGGCGCAGGGTACGCAACCTCGCTAGCAGTATCTCAGCCTGCTCGCGCACTGACGTCCGCGGGACGTGCAGATGCGCGGTGGAGACCAGCGGCGGCTTACGCGGCGCCAGCACACGCGCGGCAATCGCGGCGAACTCGGCCGCACCAATGCCGATCAGCACCTCAGGCAGCAGCTCGGCGAAGCGCGGCTCCATCGCGACCCGCCGCGGGTACCGGCGCCCCTCAGCGGCCAGACGCCCGGCGAACTCTCCAGCCACCTCCTTGTATGCCCGGTACTGCAGCAGCCGGGCGAACAGCAGATCCCTGGCCTCGAGCAGCGCCAGGTCCTCCTCGTCGTCAACCTCGCCCGATGGGAGCAGCCGGGCCGCCTTCAGGTCCAGCAGCGTCGCCGCCACCACCAGGAAGTAACTGGCCTGGTCCAGGTCCCAGCCGCCCGCCAGCGCACGGATATGGCTGATGAACTCATCGGTCACGGTCGACAGTGCTATCTCCGTGATGTCGAGCTTGTGCTTGGAGATGAGCGCCAGGAGGAGATCGAACGGGCCCTCGAAGACATCGAGGTGCACCTCGAAGCTGCCTGCGCCGATACCAGGCGCGACGTCGCTCGATTCGCCGGTAGTCATGATGTTCGTCGAGGAGATTACCCGAACCCTTCCTTTGCCTCGCGCAGCCGCTGCGCGAGCAGGCTGTTCTCCCCCGCCGCGTCGAGGTCCGCGATCAGGACCGTTATTGCCTCTCGCACGACTCGGCCCCGGTCAACGGAGATGCCATAGGACCGCAGCGCCAGCCGCGCCCTTTCCAGTTCAATCAGCTCAGGGCCGGACATGTAAACCGTGATCTTCTGAGGGTGGCTTTCCCTGCCGCTCGCTTGCCGTTCACTTTGTGCCCCTGGCGTTCTTGCCGGAGGCCGCAGCAGTTCTGCGACTCCGGGCAGGCTTACCCGGCGCGAACGGGACCCGCGGGAACGCCCTGACGCCACCTCTCGAGTACCTCCTTGGCCAGCTCACGGTACGAGCTAGCGCCGTTGCACGCAGTATCGAACCTGGTTATCGGCTCTCCAGCCACGGTAGCGTCAGGGAAGCGCACCGTCCGGCTGATAACAGTGTGGAACACGCGGTCGCCGAAGCCCGCTACCACCCCGGCCAGCACTTCCCTGGTATGCAAGGTACGGGAGTCGTACATGGTCGCCAGCAGGCCATCGATGGCGAGCTTCGGGCTCAGCCGACCGGACACCTTGTCGATGGTCTCCATCAGCAGCGCCACGCCGCGCAGTGCGAAGTACTCGCACTCAAGCGGGACGATGACGCCGTCAGCGCAGGCCAGAGCGTTCACAGTTAGGAGACCGAGCGACGGCTGGCAGTCGATCAGGATCACGTCGTAGTCAGGCATCACCGGCTGGAGCACGCGACCCAGCACGAACTCGCGGCCGACCTCGTGCACGAGCTGCACCTCGGCCCCCGACAGGTCGATATTGCTCGGCATCAGGTCCATGCCGTCGACGCGGGTCTTGATAATCACGTCATGCGCCGTCAGGCCGCGCTCCATCAGCAGGTTGTAGACGGTCGCGTCCAGCTCGTGCGGCTGTATGCCAAGGCCCACCGACAACGCGCCCTGCGGGTCAAAATCGACCAGCAGGACACGGCGGCCCTGCTCGGCCAGCGCGGCACCGAGATTGATGGTCGTCGTGGTCTTGCCAACGCCGCCCTTCTGATTACAGACCGCGGCAATGCGGGCCGGCCCGTGCACCAGCAGCGGCTCAGGCTCAGGGAACACCGGCAAGGGCCGCCCGGTCGGTCCTATCAGACCGGGCCTAACCTCGAGGATTTGGGATGCTGACACAGCTACCGCACCTCCCGGCGGCTAGCGCAGAATGCGCTCACTGGAACACGGACTCTAGGCCCTGGGCCAATGGCCGGCAAGCCGGCTCACCGTACCGGTGGTAAATGAAACGCATGCGCAATGTGACCGGCTAATAGCTCCGTGTCCCGGCGTACAGTCCAATGGCAACGCTGCCCGGCTCATATTGCGCGTCAGTTGTGTCGCCGCCCGGAGTTGGCTCGGGTGTGGGTCCGGGTCCCCCAGGGCCACCGCCACCGGAACCCTGGTCTCGCTCCCGGACGGCCTGATCCCCCCATGCGGCCAGCGAGGTCAGCGCGCCGATGGCGAGCCCTATGACGGGGAACGCCAGCCAGATCAAGAAGTAGCCGGCCGGGAAGTAGCCATGCACAAGGTTGCCAACATCCGGGGCGGTCAGGTGCTTACTGGGGTACAGAAAGTGCACCAGCCACCCTGCCCTGGGCATCAGCGCCATCGTCACCGGCCCAAGAGTGCACACCAGCAACGAGCCAACGACCGTCGCAAGTGTTCCGGCCGCCACGCCTTGGCGGATCCTGGCTTCGCCCGGGATCAGCGGGCCAACTGACCCGCGGCAGCGCCATCCGGCCAGCAGAGCGGCGGCCAGCGGTCCGCCGAGCAGCAGTATCCACGCGACGACCACGACGGGATCAATGGCTGATCCTTGGAGCCACGGAGCGGTGGCGTCATTAGCAACGCCTAGCGGCATGATCGCGTACATGATGACACCGAGCGCGATACCCGTACCGCTGCCGATAGCGAGAGCCTTCAGCGTCACCCAGGACCGCTGGGCAGTGACGGCAAGGATGGTGGCCGCGTAGCCAGCCAGCAGAACCAGGAACGTCAGCCAGGGCAGCAGCATGCTGATCGAAGGCTGATTGTGCGGGCCCGCCGCCGCCAGGAATCTCGGTGTCTCATTGACGTGGTCAACTTCGGCCAGGGCCACGATCAGGGCCATGAGCGCAGCAAACGTGGCGACGCGGAGCCATCGGGCAAGCCGGCTATCGGTGACCGGACCCAGCCGTCGGCGCACGAGCCATGGCAGCCCGGCCAGCACCATGATCGTGCCGATCGTCCGAAGCCAGATGAAAGCCGTGTCAATGGCTGACGCCGTACCTGGCACCGCGGTCCACGCCAAGCACGCAGCCGCCACCGCGAACAACAGCGAGTTCCGCACCCTGCGTTCCATGAACGCCCCCGTTGCTATCAGCCGGATACCACCGGACCGCCAGGCCAGCCGCTGCAGACCCGGCGGCACCTCATGGGCTTCGGCCCAGATCGCTGCCGCCCAGTCGCGTCGTTCCGTGGGTACCAGCCGCGCGACGCCCCGGCTGGCCGCGCGGCTCAGCCTGCCCATCGTGCCGAGGCCGTCATGCCCGGAGCCCTCGCGGACCGCGGCCTCGGACCTTGCCGCTGCGCCGCCGCGGAACTGGCCAGGGCACTCTCAGTCGCAAGCAACCCCTCCGCCGTCAGCCGGTACAGGTGCCGCCGCGGCCTGCCCGGCTGCGGCTCGTCTTGCCAGCACGCCTCGACCAGCCCGCGGTCGGCCAGCCGGATCAGGATTGGGTACAACGTGCCTGACTTGAGGCCCGTCTGCTTGGCCAGCGTGTAGCCGTGCTGCCACTGTGCCGGCTGCGAGCACAGCACCGCCAGAACGGAGAGAGTCTGCGCCGAGAAGCTTGAGCGTGGTGCCACGGCCGAAACTCTACATAGGTAGACCTGTGCTTGTCTACACCGACATGGAGTACTCACAGGCTCGCTAAAGTGCTCCGGGTGACGGGTCAAACCGAAGTACTGCTGATCGGCGGACGATCAGGCGTTGGCAAGAGCACGGTCGGCTACGAAATGCATGCCCAGCTATCTGCCGCGGGTGTGCGGCACTGCCTGATCGAAGGTGACAACCTTGACATGGCCTATCCGCCACCGTGGGAGCACAACCTCGCCGAGCAGAACCTGACTGCGATGTGGGCCAATTATCGTGCGGCTGGATACCGCCAGATGATCTACACCAACACCGCGAGCGTCCTTAAGAGAGTGATCAGCGAGCTTACGGCCGCGATGGGCGACGACCCGCACGTCACGGCAGTCCTGCTCACATGCACCGACGCAACGGCCCATCGTCGGCTCAGCCAGCGCGAGATCGGCACCGCCCTGGACCGGCACGTAGAGCGCGGTGCCCTGATGGCCCGCCGGCTCGACGAACGTGCGCCACGCTGGGTACACCGTGTCCAGACAGACGACCGGGCTGTCGCCGACATCGCGGCCGAGATCATAGGACTAGTCGCCTGGGTGGCCGAGTGATGCGCCATCCCGGAGAGTCAGCCATCTTCACGAAGTGCTGCTGTAGTACCAGAACATAGCGACCAAGGATCGCTAGCCGGGCTTCGCCCCAGCCCGACGAGCCATGCCGTGGCCGCTGGGCTTGATT
>Ga0335075_10006588_pt1 | contig 17914 bp, 16 predicted proteins | sample Lox_Sample_24_FD_206723 | JGI IMG/M metagenome (GOLD analysis project Ga0335075, IMG submission 206723) | Soil microbial communities from Loxahatchee National Wildlife Refuge, Florida, United States - Lox_Sample_2.4 | ecosystem: Environmental > Terrestrial > Soil > Wetlands | place: USA...
CGCAGCGGCATGGGACTCGAGGACTTCTACACCCGGCTCGGCTGGAAGGAAATCGGCCGCTGGCCCGGGGCGCTGCGGATTGCTCCCGACGACAGCCGAGACGAGATCCTGATGGTCCTCACGCCGCTGTAACCATTCAGAGCCGGTCCCAGGGCAGTTCCGCATGAACCGCGATGACCGCCCCGACTGTCGCGCTGGGCTGGGGGAAGCGGTGGCTGTCGATCTGCGCGACGCCGGCGACACCGATCGAGTTGACCATGAATGCGCTGTCGAAGTCAGCTACGTCCGCGAGGCGGACGGGTGCGTGCTCGACCGGTAGGCCGCCGGCCGGAAGCGCCGCCTCGAGCAGCTGCTGAGCGATGCCGTGAAGCGCCGGAGCGGTCGGCCAGACGACCCGGCCGCCGCGAACGAATCCAATGTTGGCGATGGTGGTTTCCGCTACTTCACCCTGCCCGGTCGTGAACAGCGCGTCGTCGAAGCCGGCCCGCTCGGCCTCCAATCCGTAGTGAATCAGGGGGAACGTGCCCACGTGCTTTATGTGCGGAAGCGCCCGCACGTACGTGACCGACCGCAGGCGCTGCGGGACCACTGACGGATCCACCGGCGGGCGCAAGGCCACGAAGTCATGCGTCTGGCCGTCGGGTGTCTCGTAGAAGCTCGCGCGCAGGTAGGCGTCGGGCTGCTGGCGGCCCGCCAGCGCCCAGCGTGACCGCACCAGGTCGCTGTCGAGGCCGTGGCCGTACAGCTCACGATGCGCCGCGTCGACGCGGCGGAGGTGGTTGGCCAGTCCCCGCACGGCTCCGTGCCGGATCTGCATCGCGGTGAAGTGCCCGTAGTTCATCAGCGCGGGCATGGCGAGCCCCGGCACAGTGGCGGCCTCCCCGTCGATCCACAGCTTCATCGCCGCTTCGCTCACGCCCGGAGTCTAGCCACGGCCTCATCCGCACGCCCGCTGTGAGGAGGAGCGTGCCGATGGCAGTCACACGCGTACGTTCAGAAAAATTCTCAGGATCGCCGGGCGGCGACGACGAGGAAGTTCGGCAGATGAGCATAGGCTTCGGCGCCGGGACCCGCGGCGGCGGCTGTTGCGGGGTCGAGGGCGGGCTCGGCTATCTCCCGCAGCTGGCATCTCAGGCGCGCGAGTTCGTTGAGATACGCCGACAGGGGCCGGTGGAAGCTGGAGGCGTACGGTCCGGGGATCTCGTACTCGGCGAAGTACTCGCGGACGCGGTACTCGCCGTGCTCGCGCCACGAGGGAGCCAGCTGTTCGAAGCACGGGTGGGTCACGGAGAACACGAACAGGCCGCCCGGCGCGAGGGCGTCCGCGCACGCCTTCATGGCGCCCGTCCAGTCGGGAATGTCCAGCAGAACCATGGTGGCGACGACCGCGTCGAACGGCCCGTCGAGGCTGGGAAGCTGGCACAGGTCGGCTTGGATGTAGCGGACGCCGAGCGGTGCCGCGGCTTCTTTTTCTGTCGCGTAGCGATGCAGTGCCCGGGCGGGCTCGACGCCGGTGACCAGCGCGCCGCGGGCCGCGAGCATACGGGACAGGTACCCGTGGCCGCAGCCCGCGTCCAGGATCCGCTGCCCGCGCACGTCGCCGAGCATCCGCAGCAGCGCCGGGTTCAGCAGATGGCGCCTGCTGAAGTCCCCGTCGGGTTCCATCCCGTCCAGGACCTCGCGGGGGAACTGCGCCCAGCGCCGGATCGCCTCGTCGTTCGTCCAGCCTCGCATGCTCGTCTCCCCGTTGGCGTCATGCCGTGGCAGGCGGCCCGAACCAGGTCGTTAGCGCGTCGCGGAGCGCCGGGTCGGTCCGGTCCCCTGCCCAGGCGACGTATCCGTCCGGGCGGATCAGGACCGCTTCTGGGGCGGTGACCGCGCCGAGGACCGGCAGCTCCCACGGTCCGGCGTATTTCGCGTCGGTCAGCTGGACCCGGTCCGCCCAGGCGGTGACGTCGAGGGCGCCGGGCTCGCCGAAGTTGAGCAGCACGGGCCGGGCGGCGTGCAGCAGGGCGAAGACCCGCAGCGGGCCGTCGGCGGTGACCAGGTCGAGGTCCGGCATGCGGCGCCCCAGCAGCGGGTGGCCCGCGCCGAGGTCGTAGTGGATGTCCAGGCCGGTGAGCTCCCCGGCGTACCGCTTGCGCGGCTCGTCCATGCTCAGCAGCTCGGTCATGACGCCGAGCAAGGCGTCGGTGCGCGCGTCGGAGCGGCTGAGCGCGGTTCCCGCCATGGTGGTGCGCAGCACGCGGGCGGCGACCGGGTGGCGCTCGGCGTGGTAGGTGTCAAGCAGGCTGTCCGGCGACCGCTGGCTGATCACCTGGGCGAGCTTCCAGCCCAGGTTGACCGCGTCCTGCAGGCCGGTGTTGAGGCCCTGCCCGCCGATCGGGAAGTGCACGTGCGCCGCGTCGCCCGCCAGCAGCACCCGTCCCTGGCGGTAGGACGCCGCCTGCCGGGTCATGTCGGTGAACCGGGAGATCCAGGTGGGGCTGTGCACGCCGAAGTCCGTTCCCCAGACGGCGATGAGCGCCTGGCTGAGATCGTCCAGGGTAGGCTCGGCGGCCTGTCCGACGCGGGCTTCCCTGACCACGATCCGCACCCGCTTCCCGTCCTCCAGCCGGCCGATGCCGTGAATGCCCTTCTCGTCGCGGCGGATGCCCAGTTCCGGCTCCTCGGACATCTCGGCCTCAGCGACCAGGGAACTGGTCGTCGGATCCCAGCCCGGGAACTCGATGCCGGCCGCCTTACGGATCAGGCTGCGTCCGCCGTCGCACCCGACGAGGTATTGCGCCCGCAGCCGCGAGCCGTCGGACAGCTCCACGTCGACGCCCGTGTCGTCCTGCGCGAAGCCCGTCACCGCACGTCCGCGGTAGACCGGCACCTTCAGCTCGCTCACCCAGCCGGCCATGATGCGCTCGATGTGGCTCTGCCAGAGCCCGAGTGTGTAGTTGCGGCGGCTGGGGAAGTCGCTGATGTCCAGCTGGATGGTCGCGAAGTGGACGACCGGATACGTCGTTCCCTCCGAGACGAACCGGTCGGCGAGTCCGCGCTGATCGAGGACCTCGATGGAGCGTGCGTGCAGGCCGCCCGCGCGCGACCCGTCCAGCTCGGGGCTCGTGCGCGGCTCCACGATAGCCACGTCGGTCCCGGCCAGCGTCAGCTCGGCCGCCAGCATCATGCCGGTCGGGCCTCCCCCGGCGATCACTACCGCATGTCCGGTCATAGCCGTGCTCCCTGGCTTGTGAGGATGACGAGTTGCTGGGTCGCCCTGGTCATCGCGACATAGCGGTCGACGGCTCCTTCGATGCCGCCGCCGAACTTCTCGGGATCGACGAGGATGACCAGGTCGAACTCGAGCCCTTTGGCCAGTTCGGGGGTCAGCGACCTGACCCGGGACGTCGCCTGGGCAGTGTTTTCCAAAGACGTGGGATCGCCGATGACGCAGGCGATGCCCTCGCCTTCGGCGTGCGCGGCGAGCCAGGTCTTGAGTATCTGATCCCGATCCGCGACGCGCCCGTGGACGACGGGGACGCCGGTGCTGCGGATGGAGACCGGCACGTTGGCGTCCGGAAGCGCGGCCCTGATGACCGGCTCGGCTTCCGCCATGACCTCTTCCGGCGTCCGGTAGTTGATGCTCAGCGAGGCGTGGCTGATCTGGTCGAACCCGACCCGCTCGAGGCGTTCCCGCCACGACTCGGTGAACCCGTGCCTGGCCTGGGCGCGGTCCCCGACGATCGTGAAGCTCCTGGACGGGCAGCGCAGCAGCAGCATCTGCCACTCGGCGTCGGTCAGTTCCTGCGCCTCGTCGACGACGATATGCGCGAACGGACCGGCGAGCAGGTCCCGGTCGGTGCCGGGCAGCGCGGCCTCGTCGACTAGGGCGCCCTCGAAGTCCTCGCCCCGCAGCATCGTCACCAGCCCGATCCCGTACTCGTCGCCGTCCTCGCCGCGGACTCCCGCGATGAGGTCGTCGACGACCCGGGTCATGTGCTCGCGTTCGGCGGCGAGGGCGGCGTCGTGCCGGCGCTGGCGCTGGGACACCTCCGGGTCGCCGAGCCGGTGCCGGGCCGCGTCCAGCAGCGGCAGGTCGGAGACCGTCCAGGCCTGGGCGTCTTGGTCCGTGCGCTTTAGCTGTTTCACTTCGTCGGGTGTGAGCCAGGGCGCGCACTTGCGCAGGTACGCGGGTACCGACCATAGGTCCGCGACGAGGTCGGTGGGTTCCAGCAGCGGCCACGCCCGGCTGAACGTGGTGCGCAGCTCCCGGTTCCGCAGCAGCGCCTTGCGGAACTGATCGGCTGGCACGTCGTCGTCGCGCGAGTCCATCAGGATCGACAGGAGCTCTTCCCAGATCTGATAGCGCGCCTCGTTGTGCGGGGTGCCGGGTTCTGGCGCTTGGAACGCCTCCGTCCAGTCGTCGGCGCTCAGCCACCGGTCGCCCCAGGGAGTCTCGACTGTCATCCCCGTGGCGGGCGGGTTCTCGTAGAACTGGACGGCCGCCTCGATCGCCTTCACCATGTCCGCCGACGACTTGAGGCGGGCTACGTCCGGGTCTGGTTCTGTCGCCGCGGTGGCGCCCTCCGGGACGAGGTCCTTGAGGGTGCAGGTCTGCACGCCCTCCTCGCCGAGGCTCGGAAGCACGTCGGAGACGTACGCCAGGTACGGCTGGTGCGGGCCGATGAACAGCACGCCGCCCCGGCGATGGCCGAGGCGAGGATCGGAGTAGAGCAGGTAGGCGGTGCGGTGCAGCGCGACGACGGTCTTGCCCGTGCCGGGGCCGCCGTCGACGATGAGCGCGCCGCGCGACCCCGCGCGGATGATGGCGTCCTGGTCGGCCGCGATCGTGCCGAGCACGTCCCGCATCCGGGCCGACCGGTTGCCGCCCAGGCTGGCGATGAACGCGGACTGGTCGTCGAGCGCGGCGTGCCCTTCGAGCCCGTCCGGGGTGAACACTTCCTCCCAGTAGTCGGTGACCTGGCCGCGGGTCCAGCGGTACCGGCGGCGGCTCGCCAGGCCCATCGGGTTGCCGTGGGTCGCGCCGAAGAACGGCTCGGCCGCGGGAGAACGCCAGTCGATCAGCAGCCGGCGACCGGTGCTGTCGGTGAGGCCAAGCCGCCCGATGTACACGGGCTCGGGGTTGTTCTCGGGGTTGTCTTCCCTGACGATGCGCCCGAGGCACAGGTCCAGGCCGAAGCGCCGCAGCGTGCGCAGCCGGCTGGTCAGCCGGTGGATCTGCATGTCCCGGTCCAGCGCCTTCTGGCCGATGCCGCCGGGCGCTTTCCGTTCGGCGTCGAGCCGGCCGGTCAGGTCGGCGATCGACTGCTCGAGCGTCTCCGCGATGGCCGCGAAGTGCTGGTCGTCGCCGGCGATCAGAGCCGGGTCGGCCTTGGCGGCGAGGTTGTCGGGAAGGTCAAACGCGCTGTTCGTTACACGCACTTAGCGAGCCCCGTTTCTGTATGTTTTTCCCTCGGCCTGCGATTATGCGGCATGACCCGGGTCTTGCGGCAAGTCCCCCCGTGCGCTATAGATTGAAAGTGGGGAGGAGTGGGCATTCCCCCTCCCCGGTACCGGACCGCGCGATCACCGCCAGCAGCGAGCTCAGGGTTACATGTTGCCTACGTGGGCGGCTTCCGCCGGAAGGCTACGTCCCGGACCGAAGAAACTACAGGCGTGACCATGGCCGCGATAGGGCTCACAGTCGGCGGATTGCTGGTACTCGCGATGATCGCCGTGTCGGCCCGCGGGTGGCTCACGCTTCCGTCAGACGCCAGGGTTCCGATACATCACGGCCTCCGCGGTTACGGCAACTACCTGTCGAAGACAGCCGGGGTGGTTACCTGGCCAGCGGCGGGGATCGTCATCTACTGCCTGGACATCGGCGTCTTCGCCGAGGACCTGGCCACGCATTATCGGGGGACGGGAGTGCCTCTCCTTTTCCTGTCCGCCGTGCTGTCGTCCTCATCACCGTACAAATAGGCGCGATCCGCGCGGCGGGCAAATCTCCCGGCCGGATCTAGCTCTAAACGTTGAGGTTGCACAGAGATTCCACCATGGAGAACGCGAGTCCCCTCGCTCGGCTGAGTCTCCTCCGACCAGGACGCCATCTACCGGAATGGACAGAATCGGAAATTGTTGTTCATTGTAGGGCAAAGCAATTCGTCGGGCCACCAGCGGTGCGCTAGTAGCGGATTAAGATGAACACCTATGTCCCAATTAGCCGTGCTCTTACGGCGAGACGCACCGCGCCTCACATGGCAAAGAGTGCCGCGCGGACCTAGATGAGATCCCGCTTAAGGCGTTCCCACCAGCGTCCCTCTGGATCGGAGTCCAGTCTCTGGAGCTTGTTGCTGCTGAAGAGCAGTCGTTCGTACAGCGACTGAGCCGCCTTGTTGTCCTTGAAGAGGGTCCAAAGGAAAATGGTCCGGACGCCGTAGTCCTTGAGTTCGCTGATGATGTCGGTCAGCATGTCAAAAGCGGTACGGCGACCGCGGAGTCCCGGCTCCACCCACACGTACTCCAGGTAGCGCTCGTCCCGAGGAGCACTGGACTTCCGGGTAACGCCGGTGAGGCAGACATACTCGCCGTCGAGTTCACCCACGATCCAGTCGCCGCGGTCGAATTCCGTCTGCCAGCGCTTCTGGCTGTACCTCTCCTCCTGATCATATTTGACCAGAAATGACAGAGGTGACTCACGCAAGGCGCGAAGCCGAACATCCCGCAGCACCTGCCATTCATCGCGGCCAAGGTGCCGGAACTGGGGTGGCATGCCGGAGATACTCCCATGAAGCGGCTGGTGGCGGCAAGCCTCGGGCCGTACGTTGGCCAACTTGAGATCGGAGGGCGGTGCCAAGGTATTTCAGGCTGGTTTCCCGGCACTGCCCTGGCGAGCACTGACCGTAGCCGATCCGTCCAGGATCGCTGAACGCTAATGATGAATCAGGATGTAGCTGACTATGACGCCCAATACCATGGCAGCAAGTACGACTGACGCCATGGCCATGGCTGCCTGCATGAACGCTGCCATCATGGCGGACAGCGCACGCGCCACCCGGACGAACGTGGCCAGGACGGCTGCGATGACGGCGCCGACGATCACGACGACCAGTCCCGCAGCCGGCGCGGGCGAGGGTGGCTGCACCTGAGCCAGGTGCAGGAAGGCAACGGCTGTTGCCATCGCCATATAAGGCGGTACGGTGGTCACGAGACCCCTTCGTGTGAGAGCGGTGGCGGTCTGTCTGGCGGGCATCCCTGTTGACCCAGGGGTGCCCGCTTCTTCTTGCCGGATGGTCATCAGCCGGCTTTCCTTCTTAGCTGCTATCCTCATCCCTCTCCATAATCACAGCGCAACATACCAATAGTCGACACGCCAGAAAAATTAAAGTGCAGAAAGCATGTGAAGTCGGAACGTGCGCGGCGATCAAATCAGTAAGGGGAAGTTCACCATAAGCGACTGTTCTTTGGTACTGAACAATTTATTTGCACGATTATTTACTTAGGCTCAGTGGGGGCATTCCTGGCTTTAGGATCGGCTCCTGCAACTCCATCACATCGTCCCGTTCGCGCCGCGGACTGGGCTGAGCGTCCGGGACGAAGGGCCGCCTGGAGTGTCGCGGCGAGTCAGCTTCAGCTATTGCCGGGTTATCGTCAGAGCTTTCACGGCGACGGCATTCAGCAGGATGATGACCTTCAGTGTCTAGCTGCCAGCAGCAGACCGTGGTCTGAGCGTCATGGCCTGCCGACGGGCAGGGCACTTAACTGATTGTTCACCTAGCTTTAGAATGCTATGAAGTGCATACTTGAGGTTCCTGAACTTCAGCTCGAACAGAGGCATCCGGGTGGACGGTGACGACCCGCGGCTCCTACTGGCCCGCCGGTTGCGGGCGCTGCGCGAGGAGCACTGGCCCGGCATGAAGATCACACAGCCTCAGCTCGCCCAGGCGCTGGGTGAGGGCAAACCCTTGAGCACGGCGCTCATCTCATCTTGGGAGTCCCATACAAGGCCTGAGATACCGCCCCTCTTTCGCCTCCATGCTTACGCGGCAGTGTTTGCCACCCATCGCTCGTTCGGCGTGGATGGGCCCCGCCGCATCAGCTCCGAGGACATGACCCCGGAAGAACGGGCGACAGAGGAAGAACTGCGCCGCGAACTGCTCGCCTGGCGCAACAGGGCACTAAACGCGCGCACGACAGGCACATCCGGCGAGGAAGGTCTAGGCGTGAGCACCCGTCCTGATCAGTTCCCGTCACCGCCGAAGAGTGGGCCATGGTTCTTCCCGGACGGGGGGAATATCACGATCGTGTGCGCCCAATGGCCGCCCGACATGCTTACCAAGATCCCGTACACGGAGATGAACGATCCTGACTACATCGAGCTGCTCACTTATTCGGAGCTCGATTCCCTTCTCATGTCCTACGGTCACCTCCGAGCGGCGAATCCGGCTAGCAGGGTCGAGTATTTCAGGTCCGGACTGCTCCCCCCCGAAAACTACTCATCTCACCTGGTATCTCTGGGTGGCACTGACTGGAACGTGGTGACTGCTTCACTCTTCAGACGGCTCAGCCTGCCGGTGCGCCAGGTGGCCCACTGGACAGAGCCGGGTGGCCAGTTCTTCGAGGTAGACGATGATGCGGGCATCGTTCAACACCACCCCGTGCTGGAGGAAGCCGGAGACCGAGAGGTTCTACTGGAGGACGTGGCGCTTTTCGCACGTACGGTGAATCCGTTCAACCGCGACCGTACCGCCACGATCTGTAGTGGCATGTACGGCCGAGGGACCTACGGTGTCGTACGCGCATTGACCGACCCAGTATTCCGAGAGCGCAACACCAGGTACCTGGAGTCCCGGTTCGGCGACAGCCCTTCATATTGTCTGGTCGTCCGTGTGACGATTGACAACTACAAGACCATGACACCCGACTGGACAGACGAACGTATGAGGCTCTTCGAGTGGTCAGGATCTGTGGATGGTAAGTAGCTACTGGGAGGACCACCATCACGGATCGCATCAGCGGCTATTGCGCGCGCCCGGCAACCTCTTGCCGGACTGGCCCGAGCTGGATGCCATCGTGGTGCCTACTGCCCGCGATCCGGGCCATCTGACCGAAGCGGCCAGGCTGGCGCAGATCCTCGACTGTACCTTGGTGACGCTGCACAGCGGACGGCTCACGAATGCGGCGCAGGCATGGCGGCTTCTTCCCGAAGATGTTGACTTGATTGCCATCGATATGTCCGCCCCGGCGCACCTGCGCCTGCCGCACTGGGAAACTTCGCGCCTGCTGAGCCAGACGATCTTTGCCCGGCGAACCGACACCAGCGCCAAACGCAACGTGGGCCTCATGCTCAGCCGGATGCTGGGATGGTCCCGAATCCTCTTCCTCGATGACGACATCACTGCTCCCAACCCAAATGAACTGCGGAAGGCGAGTGGACTGCTGGGACGTCACCACGCGGTGGGCCTGCACATTGGCGGATTCCCAGATCATTCCGTCGTGTGCCACGCCTACAAACTGCTCGACGACGAGGGCCAGGAGTCCTTCGTCGGCGGCGGCGCGCTGGCCGTTGAGACGGAGCGCTGCGATTCGTTCTTCCCGGACATCTACAACGATGACTGGTTCTTCATGCTGGACCACGAAGGACGGCTGCGGTCTGTCACGCGAGCCGGGGAAGTCCGCCAGGAGAATTTCGATCCGTTCCGCGACGTCGACCGGGCCAGGGCTGAGGAGTTCGGCGACGTCTTGGCGGAGGGAACCTATTGGTTGCTGGATCAGGGGGGATCGGCATCCGAGGCAGATCACTGGCATTGGGCTGAGTTCCTGGTCAAGCGGAGACAGTTTATCGAGCGCATCCTGGAACGGACTGAAAGGCAGTGCGTGATCGCCGCCCTGCGAGGATCGCTGGATCGGCTGGCTCATATCACGCCCGAACTTTGCGAGCGCTACCTACACGCCTGGGCCCGTGACCGAGATACCTGGCTGCGCCACATCGCGGCCCTACCCGCCGGGCAGACACCTCAGCAGGCGCTTGGCCTTCTATCCATGCCGGGAGCCCCCTCCCTTACGTCGTACCTCAGGTACCACAAGTACCTGCGGCTCGACCCGGCCGTCTGACGACCTCCGCTCGCGGATACTCGCGGATAAGAGTCCGCGGATGGTCGCGTCGAGGACGCGGGTGAACATCTGGTCGCGCTCGGCGGGACCGAGGCGTGCTAGCGGACCGTCCAGGTACAGCACGGCGACGCCGTGCACTCCGGCCCACGCCACGTACTCAAGGCCCGGGCGGCGCTCGACGGGGAGCCCGCCAGCGGCGGCGAGGTCGTCGAGGACCTGCGACAGCACCCGGAACGGGTCACTGTCGGCTTCGGCATCGGGGCGGTCATCCGCTCCGGTAGGCCACGGGCCGCGTGGGCCGAACGCGACCCGGAACAGGCCGGGCTCGGTGACCGCGAAGCGCAGGTACGCGCTCCCCAGGGTGCGCAGCCTGACGCGGGCGCTCGCGGCCGGATCTCCGCCCTCTCCGGCGGGGACGTCTGCAGGCACGTCGGCGAGGGCGGCGCGCATCTGCCCGCTCAGGATCGTCAGCGCCCGGTCCTTGACCGCCTGGATGATCGCCTCGTGGCTGGCGAAGTGGTGATAGGCGGCCGCCGCGGACACCCCGACCCGGCGCGCCACCTCGCGCAGCACCACGGCGTCAGGGCCGCCTTCGCGGGCCAGTGCCGTAGCCTCTCCGACGAGCGCGTTGCGGAGGTCGCCGTGGTGATAGCGATCGGCGGATCTCTGTTCGGCCATAGGAAGATCTTGACAGCGTTTACTTGGATCTGGCATCTTATCAGTGTTCAGATTAATGCCGGCCCCCCGGGACGGAGCCATCGATGGATGCACAGCAGGCCCCCGCCGACGTTTCAGCCCCCGTTCTCGTCACCGGCGGGACCGGTTACCTGGCGCGGTGGTGCATAGGCGAGTTGCTCGGGCGCGGCTTCACCGTCCACACGACCGTGCGGGACCTGTCGCGGGAAGAAGGGCTGCGGTCCCTGTTTCCCGCGGCCGACGGCACCGGCCGGCTCCGCGTCTTCGCGGCCGACCTGCTGCGCGACGACGGCTGGAAAGAGGCCGCCGACGGGTGCGGCCACGTCCTGCACGTGGCGTCGCCGCTTCCCCCGAGTGAGCCGAAGGACCCCGATGAGCTTGTCATCCCCGCGCGCGACGGGACACTGCGCGTGCTGCGGGCGGCGTTCGCGGGAGGCACGCGGCGTGTGGTCGTCACGTCCTCGTCATCCGCCGTCAGGAACAGCGGAGGCCCCCGTCTCGGTCGGCCGCTGACCGAAGACGACTGGTCCGACCTGGATAACCCGAGGCTAGGCGCTTACGCGATATCGAAGACGATCGCGGAGCGAGCGACCTGGGACTACGCGAGCAGCGCGGGGGCGACGGACCGGCTGGTCGTCGTCAACCCAGGCGCGATCATCGGCCCGCTGCTCGGCGCCGATCGCTCGTACTCCCTGCAAACCGTGGAGCGGCTACTCGACGGCGACTTCCCGGCGCTCCCCCGGCTTGGCTTCGCCTTCGTCGACGTGCGAGACGTCGCCGACCTGCATATCCGCGCGATGACCGCGCCCGAGGCGGCGGGCCAGCGGTTCCTCGGGACCGGGGAATTCTTGTGGCTGGCCGACGTCGCCGCGATCCTGCACGCCGAACTCGGCCGCGACGCGTCAAAGGTGCCGACCCGGCGGGCGCCGAACGCGCTGGTCCGGCTCATCGCGCTCTTCGACCAGGGCATCCGCCCCGTGCTGCCCGACCTCGGGCAGCGCTCGGACTACTCGACGCAGAAGGCCCGGACGCTGCTCGGCTGGACGCCGCGGCCCGCCCGCGACTCCATCGTCGACTGCGCCCGCGCCATCATCGCCGCCCGCGCCGCCGCCGCACAGGGATTGGGTGTCCTTTCGGGTAAATAGCGCACGAAATGACACCCAATGATCCGTCGGCAGGGATTGAGGCGCCAGCGACCGCGCGGGGTTAGGGTATGTTGTCCGGATATTTCCCTTTTATCCGGACATTCCACCGCGTGAGACATAGGGTTCGGACTGCCGGTCCCCTGATTGGGTGTCGTTAATGGGGCTATAGCACCAGAAAGGGCACCCAATGATGGCCTTCACCCGGTTTGATACCCCTATAGGGTGTTTGCGCGAGGGAGTCACGGCCGCTCAATTCGCTTAGGGCGCGAACGGCGCCGCGCGGTCGCGCCGCTGTTCCAGGTACTGGCGTTCGGCGGTGTCGTAGGTCAGGCTGATCGCGCTCTCGTAGGCCGCGACCGCCTCCTCTTTCCGCCCGAGTTGGTCCAGCAGGTGCGCCCGGGTGGCTTTCGCCGGCTGGAAGCGGCTAGCGGGCTCACCGGCTTCCGCTAGCAGCGCGTCGAGCACGGCTAGTCCCGCCGCCGGCCCGTCCACCTCGGCGGTGACCGCGGCGAGGGCGACACCGCTGCCGAGCGAGGGCGCGACCGCGTGCAGGACGCGGTGCAGCGGCAGCAGCGCGGGCCAGTCCGTGGTGCCGTCCCGGCCCCGGGCGCAGTGCACGGCCTGGATGGCTGCCTCGAGCTGGAACCGTCCCAGCTGTCCTTGCGCGTGCGCGGCCCGCAGATGTTCGTGCGCCCGGCCGATCAGATCCTGGTTCCACAGCGCCGGATCCTGCTCGGCGAGCGGGACGAAACGCCCGTCCGCGTCCGCCCGCGCCGGTGCCCGCGCCATCGACAGTTCGATCAAAGCCGCGAGTCCCCGGGCTTCAGGATCGCCGGGAACGACAACGGTGAGCACCTCCGCGAGGTGCAGCGCCTCCGACGGCAGTTCACGGGCTTGCGGTCCGGTCGACCAGTCGATCACGTAGGCGCCGTAGACCGCCTCGAGGACCGAGGCCATCCGCGCCGGGAGGTCCGCCCGGTCCGGAATGCGGAACGGAATCCCGGCCGCCTTGATGCGCTTCTTCACCCGGACCAGGCGCGTCGCCATCGTCGCGGTCGGCACCGAGAAGGCCCGCCCGACCTGCTCGGCGGTGAACCCGAGCACGGTGTTGAGCATGAGCGGCGTGCGCACCGCGCGCTCGATCGCCGGGTGCGCGCACACGAGCATCAGCTCAAGCCGCCGGTCCGGGATCGCGTCGAGGTCGATGTCATCGAGGTACGCCAGCGCGTCCCGGTCGCCGCCACCGGGCGTGACTGAATCGAGCGGAACGGCTCGCTGCGCCCGCGCGGACTTCCACTCGTCGCGCAGCCGGTTGCGGGCGACGGTCAGCAGCCACGCGTCGGGGTTGCGCGGCACCCCCTGCGACGGCCACGTCCGCAGGGCCCGCTCGAACGCGTCGGCCAGCGCGTCCTCCGCCGCGGCGAGGTCGCTCGTCGAGGCCGCCAGCAGGGCGAGCAGACGGCCGTAGCTGTCCCGGGCCGCCACGCCCGCGGCGGCCGGCCCTGGCTCATCCTGGCCAGGGGCGGCCGCTCGCCTGCCACCACCGGACGTCAGCGTGTCCACGCGCCGTCGACGAAAGCCGTCGCGGTCGGGCGCACCTCCATAAAGCCCCACTGGGCGCCCGGGCACTTCTCGGCCCAGCCGATGGCCGCGTCAAGGTCGGGCACGTCAACCATGAAGACCCCGGCCAGCCCCTCCTTCGTCTCGGCGAACGGCCCGTCCTGCACCCGCGGGGCGCCTTCCCGGCAGGTCACGCTCGTCGTCGCGGCGGACGGCATGAGCACGTCGGCCGACAGCAGGACCCCGGCGGACTCCAGCGCGCGGCCGTAGGCACCGAACGCCTCCTTGGCCTGCTCGATCGCTTCCTCGCTGATCTCCCCTTCGCCGGGCTCGCGGTAGTGCATCAGCAGTGCGTAACGCATGATCGTTGCCTCCTATCTCAGTGTCGCGCCGATCGCGACATCTGCACCACGATGACGATCGGGCAACGCTCAGATCGTCACCCGGCGCTGAACTGGTGCCATCGTGACGGAGGTACGCCTGGTCAGGGGCACCGCGGGCTGCGGCTCGAGGAGCGCGCGAAGGTCCTCGGTGAAGCGCCGCTGGGTGTCGTGCGGCCAGCTCAGGAACGTCGCCCGGGTGCTTTCCAGGGCGATGACGTCGGCCGCGGGCAGGACGGTCCGCTGGCTGTCCGTCAGGCAGGCGGGGGTGCCGAACAGGCCGGTGGCGGCGACGGCCTCAGGACTGGAGGGGCGTCTCTGCCAGGCACCGCCGGTGGCGGCGTGCCTGACCCACAGGGACTCCAGCGCCGCGCCGAGCGGCTCGTCATACCGCTCTTCGGTGCCGAGCAGGCCGAGCCAGCCGCCCGGTCGCAGCAGCCGGGCGGACTTGCTGAACGCGACCTCGGGATCGATCCAGTGGAACGCGGCGCTGGAGATGACCAGGCCGAAGGACGCGTCGGCGGCTTCCAGGTCCTCGAACGACGTGACCTGGAACGAAACGTCCGCGCCGGTCACGCGCAGCCGGGCGGCGGCGATCAGGGACGGGCCGATGTCGATCGCGGTCAGCCGGAACCCGGCGCGCGCCAGCGGTTCGGTGAGCTGCCCGGTCCCGCAGCCGATTTCCAGGACCGCCGCTCCGGGGCCGAGCCCCGCGGTCGCGGCCACGAACTCCAGGACCCGCGCCGGGTACCCGGGGCGGTACGCCTCGTACCGTTCGGCGATGCCGTCGAACAGCGTCCGCTGATAGTGCCGCTTGTCCCGTTCCCGCTCGGACTCGCCCAACTCAGCCGCCGACATAGTCGCTGAGATGCTCCCCCGTGATCGTGGAGCGGGCCTTGACGAGGTCGGCGGGGGTGCCCTCGAAGACGATCCGGCCGCCGTCGTGGCCGGCTCCGGGGCCGAGGTCGATGATCCAGTCGGCGTGCGCCATGACGGCCTGGTGGTGCTCGATGACGATGACCGACTTGCCCGCGTCGACCAGCCGGTCGAGCAGGGCGAGCAACTGCTCGACGTCGGCGAGGTGCAGGCCGGTGGTCGGCTCGTCGAGAACGTAGACGCCGCCCTTGCCGGTCAGGTGGGTGGCCAGCTTGAGCCGCTGCTGCTCGCCGCCGGACAGCGTGGTGAGCGGCTGGCCAAGGCTGAGGTAGCCGAGCCCGACGTCGGCGAGCCGGCCGAGGATGGCGTGCGCGGCGGGCGTGCGAGCCTCTCCGGCGCCGAAGAACTCCTGGGCCTCGGTCACCGGCATCGCGAGCACCTCGCTGATGTCACGGCCGCCGAAGTGGTACTCGAGCACCGACGCCTGGAACCGCTTCCCTTCGCACTCCTCGCAGATGGTGGCCACGCCAGCCATCACCGCCAGGTCGGTGTAGATGACGCCGACGCCGTTGCAGTTCGGGCAGGCGCCCTCGGAGTTGGCGCTGAACAGCGCCGGCTTCACGCCGTTGGCCTTCGCGAACGCCGAGCGGATCGGGTCGAGCAGCCCGGTGTACGTCGCCGGGTTGCTGCGCCGTGAGCCGCGGATCGCGGACTGGTCGACCGACACCACGCCGTCCCGCCCGGACACCGAGCCGTGGATCAGCGAGCTCTTGCCCGACCCGGCCACCCCGGTGACGACGACCAGCACGCCGAGCGGCACGTCGACGTCGACGTTCTGCAGGTTGTGGGTGGTCGCGCCGCGCACCTCCAGCACCCCGGACGGGGTCCGCACGCTGTCCTTGAGCCTGGCCCGGTAGTCGAAGTGGCGGCCGGTGATCGTGCCGCTGTCCCGCAGTCCGTCGATCGTGCCCTCGAAGCAGACGGTGCCGCCCGCCGTGCCGGGGCCGGGGCCGAGGTCGACGACGTGGTCGGCGATCGCGATCGTCTCCGGCTTGTGCTCCACGACGAGCACCGTGTTGCCCTTGTCCCGCAGCCGCTGCAGCAGCTCGTTCATCCGCTGGATGTCGTGGGGGTGCAGTCCGATCGTCGGCTCGTCGAAGACGTAGGTGACGTCGGTCAGCGAGGAGCCGAGCTGGCGGATCATCTTGACGCGCTGCGCCTCGCCACCGGACAGGGTGCCCGCCGGGCGCTCGAGCGAGAGGTAGCCGAGCCCGATCTCCCCGAACGAGTCGAGCGTCTCCCCCAGCGCCACCAGCAGCGGCGCCACCGACGGCTCGTCGAGGCCGCGGACCCAGTCGGCCAGGTCGCTGATCTGCATCGCGCACGCGTCGGCGATGCTGATCCCGTTGATCCGCGAGGACCTGGCCCCCTCCGACAGCCGGGTGCCGCCGCAGTCCGGGCAGGTGGCGAAGGTCACCGCGCGGTCCACGAACGCCCGGATGTGCGGCTGCATTCCTTCGGGGTCCTTGGACAGGAAGGACCGCTGCAGCCGCACGATCAGGCCCTCGTAGGTCTGGTTGATGCCCGCGATCTTCATCCTGACCGGCTCGTGGTGCAGGAAGTCGCGCAGCTCCTTCTTGGTGAAGTCGCGGATCGGCTTGTCCGGGTCGTAGAACCCTGACTCGGTGTACAGCCGGTACCCCCAGCCGCCCGGCGTGTAGCCGGGGATGGTGAGCGCGCCCTCGTTGAGCGACTTGCTGTCGTCGTACAGCTCGGCGAGGTCGATGTCGGACACCGTGCCCCGGCCCTCGCAGCGCGGGCACATGCCGCCGGTGATGCTGAAGGTGCGCTTCTCCTTCACGGTCTGGCCGCCGCGCTCGAACGAGACCGCGCCCGCCCCGCTGATCGAGGCGATGTTGAACGAGAACGCCTTGGGCCCGCCGATATGCGGCTGGCCGAGCCGGCTGAACAAGATGCGCAGCATCGCGTTGGCGTCGGTGGCGGTGCCGACCGTGGAGCGCGGGTCGGCCCCCATGCGCTGCTGGTCGACGATGATCGCGGTCGTCAGCCCTTCGAGCACGTCGACCTCGGGCCGGGCGAGTGTCGGCATGAAGCCCTGCACGAAGGTGCTGTACGTCTCGTTGATCAGCCGCTGCGACTCCGCGGCGATCGTGTCGAACACCAGGGAGCTCTTGCCCGAGCCCGAGACGCCGGTGAACACCGTCAGCCGGCGCTTCGGGATCTCGATGCTGACGTCCTTGAGGTTGTTCTCGCGCGCGCCGACCACGCGGATCAAGTCGTGGCTGTCAGCGGCGTGCGGCGCCGGCGACCGCGCGTCCATCCTGGTGGGCATGGTCACCAGCTTAGAGCGGAGGCCGCAAGCTCACTGGTCTTGAACCAGCCCGAGCACGTTGCCGTCGGGGTCGGTGAAGCTGGCCACCAGGCGGCCGCCGCCGACGTCGTGCGCGGTCTCCTTCACGGTGGCGCCCGCCGCGGTCACCTCGGCCAGCTTCGCCTCGATGTCCGGCACGGCCCAGTAGGCCACCGGCGACGCCATGGCCTGCGGACCGCCGCCCGGCACCAACCCGATGTGCTGGCCCCCGGCCTCGTAGCCGACGTAGTAGGACGAATCGGCAGACGGCTCCACGCCGAGCAGGGCGGTGTACACCGACTTGGCCGCGGCCAGGTCGGACACCGGATGCAGCACGATCTTGATTCCTTCGGCGGACGAGTCAGTCATGCTCACTCCAAAGTCGTCGGGTCACTCGCGTGACCAGTGATGTCGAACGCGGTCACTCTAACGGCGGCCTGGAGACCGGTGCTTATCCATTTCTGCTCCGTTGCGCCCGCGAACGATGGCCGTTCAGTCCGGGAGCGGGGCTGGCTCTTCCTGGGGCGGCAGGAGTCTCAGGCCCGCGATCTGGCCGGCTGGGTCGAAGGCGATCCACAGCGCGATCGCGCCGTTGGCGAACGCGATCCTGACGTCCGCGACGACGTGGCCGGACGGCCCGTGACAGCTGACCGTGACCTCGCCGGCCGGACCGAGGTCCCGCGTCCTGTTACCCCAGGCGCTGTCGATCCGCTCGGCCGATATCCGGCTCTGGAACACGGCCGTCGCGCGGGCGAGCACCTCCGCGGTCCGCCCGTCCAGCAGCA
>Ga0335075_10006589_pt1 | contig 17913 bp, 17 predicted proteins | sample Lox_Sample_24_FD_206723 | JGI IMG/M metagenome (GOLD analysis project Ga0335075, IMG submission 206723) | Soil microbial communities from Loxahatchee National Wildlife Refuge, Florida, United States - Lox_Sample_2.4 | ecosystem: Environmental > Terrestrial > Soil > Wetlands | place: USA...
CGAATTGTCGCGCCCTTTCAATTGCTTGTGGAAGGGCACTGTAAAAGATGGGTGAACGGGAGCATGCCATAAAGATTGCAGTCATCGGCGCCGGCAACGTCGGAGGTGCGCTCGGAACCTTGTGGGCCGGCAAGGGACACAAGGTCATGTTCGGCGTGCGTGAGCCGTCAAGCCGGCAGCTCGCCCAGCTCGTGAAATCGATCAACGGTCAGGTGCGGGCGGGAAGCGTACGCGAGGCCGCGACCTTTGCTGAGGTCGTCGTCCTCGCCACCCCTTGGCCGGCGACCGAGGACGCCATTCGTTCGGCCGGCAATCTTGCAGGAAAGACCGTTATCGATTGCACAAACCCACTTGCGCCGGATTTGTCGGGCCTGGTGGTCGGCACCGACAACTCCGCCGGCGAGGAAGTGGCCCGATGGGCTGTCGGTGCGAGGGTGATCAAGGCGTTCAACACGATCGGCGCGGCGAATTTCGCCAACCCGCGGTTTGGCACGGAGACGGCGAGCATGTTCATAGCGGGCGACGATGCGGCGGCCAAGGCGGTGGCCGCACGGCTGGCAGCGGAGCTCGGCTTCGAGGTACTGGACGTAGGTCCCTTGCTGGCTGCACGATGGCTGGAGCCGCTCGCCATGCTGTGGATCCACCTCGCTTATAAACGGGGGTTCGGGCCCACTGGGCACGCTTTCAGGCTTCTGCGCCGGTAACGGGCTGGAGATCGCCGGCACGACGGTACCGTTGCCGGTGAAAGTAAGATCACGTAATCGGCAATGTCGCAGCCTGGCTGAGCTGTGAGTACACCAACTCCAGCAGCCTCTCCCTGGCACGAACGGCAATCTCCTCCAGCGACGGCGTCTGGGCAATGCGCTCCCTGGCGTAGCGCCTGACGTCATCAAGAGTGGGCACCACCGGCAGATCGACTTCGCTCCAGAATGTTTCCGCCTGGGTCCTTGCCGACGAAATCCGCGCCTTCAATTCCGCCCAACCGGGCCTGTGCGCCAACGCGTCATGCACCTGGTTCGCGATCTGATTGATCGGAAAGGACGCGGCGAGCTGGCAGGCGACCTTGTCGATGACGAGCCTGCCCAGCCGCTGCTCGCCGCGGATGACCTCCTTCGGCGGAACATGCAGATCCCACACGAGCCCGAGCCAGGACAGGACGCGCAGCGCGTAGTACGTGGGATCGTACTCCCACCAGCGGAACCCCTGTCGCACCGACGTCTGATAGGCGTGATGGTTGTTGTGCCAGCCTTCCCCCATGGTCAACAGCGCCAGCATCCAGTTGTTCCTGGACTGGTCGCCGGTCACGTAGCGTTGGCGACCGCTGAGATGGGCGAGCGAGTTGATGCTGAATGTCGCATGCCAGACCGCGACGGTGCTGCAGCAGAACCCGACCGCCAATCCCGGCCAGCCGGCAATCAACCACGTCGCCGTGCCGAGCAGTGCTGCCGGCAGGTAGGGATGCCGGTCGAGCCACATGAGCTCCCGGTATCGGGCCAGGTCCCGCACCACGGCATAGTCCGTGTCGCCATTCCGCGGCACGAAGATCCAGCCGAGATGGGAGTAGAGGAACCCGCGCTGCACGGGTGAATGCACGTCCGCCGTGGTATCCGAGTGTCTATGATGCAGCCTATGCTTCGCTGCCCACCACAGGACGCCGCGCTGGGCCGAGGTCTGTGCCAGGAAGGCAAGGCAGAACTGGAAGATCCGCGACGTGCGGAAGGCGCGATGCGCGAAGTAGCGGTGATAGCCGGCTCCGATCGCGAAGATCCGACCCAGGTACAGCGCGATCGCCAGCACCAGGGCGCGCCAAGTCAGTCCGGTCAGGAACACCGCGAGGCATCCAACATGGACCAGCACGAAAGCGATGCTGGAGGGATAGGCGATGTCGTCCGAAGGTTCGTGGGTGCGTGACGCCATAGGGCGGGTCCTCGTCTGATAACCGATATTATGCTGCTGTCCGAAGTTTTGTCCGTGAACCCCATATAGGCGTCGGGTCCCGCCCGGGCCACACCTCGGTCTCACTTTCGTCTACCTGCCTGTCCATCGCGGCCGGGCACTTGGCACTACTCTTTCACAACGGTCGGCTCGCCCACTCGGTAGCGCTTCAGGACCTCCAGGTCAGGGTCGCAGCCCAGGCCCGGAGTGTCCGGGACGGTGACCTTGCCTTCATGCGCGGTCACTGCCTGATGCAACGGGCTGGCTTTAAGATCGATGAAGATGCGCTCAAAGGGCGCTTCGGGCGCGACCGCCGCGTTTACGTGCAGCGACGCCAGATAACCGGGCCCGAAATAGGCGTTGTGCGGTACCAGACGCACGCCGAACGCCTTCGCCAGCGCTGCAATCTCCAGCATTGCCGAGGGGCCGCCGATCTTGATCACGCTCGGCTGTGCCACATCGATCGCGCCGGCCTCGAACTTGCGCCTGAAGTCATGCAATCCGCCGGCGTTCTCTCCAGCGGCGACCGCGATACCGCCTTCCGCCCGCACGCGTGCCAGGCCGGCGTCGTCCTCGGGCGGCCACACCGGCTCCTCGAGCCAGGTCAGGTCGTATTCGCGCAACCGGCGCGCCATCGCCAGAGCCTGCGCGAGGGTCCACGGACAATTCGTGTCAACCATCAGGCGGCAGTCCAGCCCCAGCGTTTTGCGCGCCGCCGCTATCATCGGCACCTCGATCTCGTGCAACTTGATGTCGCGATAGCCGCGCGCCACTGCCCGTTCGCAGGCTGCCGCCGTCAGCTCGGGTGCGCCATAGCGCAGCAGGCTGGCATACGCCGTGAGCTGGCGTGGTGCGGCGCCGAACAGTCGGCACAGCGGCAACCCCGCGGCTTTGCCGGCGATGTCCCATAGCGCGATGTCGAGCGCGGAGAGTGCATAGACGTGCGGGCCATTGCGGCCATACAGGTGAAATGCCTGAGTCAACCGCCGGCGCAGTCCGACGATATCACGCGCGTCCTGCCCCAGCACGGCCGGCGCGAGTTGCGTATCGACGACGGTCCGGGTTGCCGCCACGCAGGCATGGCCGAACCCCTCGCCCCAACCATCGAGACCCTCATCGGTCCGCACACGCACCCAGAGCGTGTTGAGTGCGTCCCAGTGCGAGCCGATGAAGGCGACGGGCCTGGCCCCCATGTCAAACGGGATACGTGTCAAAGAAGTTTCAATTGCGGTTATTCTCATGGCCCCTTCCCGACGCGACCTGACCGCGGAGGTAAGCCGACCGCCAAGGAGTTTGTCCACTCCGGGCGCGGAGCATGTGGCACCGGCACCCTCAACCGCCGCGCTGGGCGAGGCGACCTCCCCCGCGGGGCGGGAGCGGTATTGCCCCGCGCTTGACCCTGCGGCGCCTGTCGGCGGTAGAATGGCCCAACTGCCCGCCCGGCCGCCGGGGAGCGGACCGGGCCGTATTGTCGCGCGTATTCAGGAGCGAAGATGTCAAGCCTCACTTATGCCTCGCCGACGACAGCCAACGAGGCCATCGCCTTGCTGGCCGGGGCCTCCGGCCAAGCCAAGTTGCTGGCCGGCGGCACCGATCTTCTGGTCCAGCTCCGGTCAGGCCGTGTGAGGCCCGATCTGATCGTCGATACCAAGAAGATTCCGGGAATTATCGGTATCCGCGAAGAAAACGGTGAGTTCGCGATCGGCGCGGCGACGCCGGGCGCTGTCCTCGAGGCGCATCCGGAACTCAAGCAAGTGTGGCCGGGCGTGGTCGAGGCAATGGACCTGATCGGATCCACCCAGATCCAGGGCCGCGCCAGCCTGGCCGGAAATCTCTGCAACGCCTCGCCGGCCGCCGATAGCGTACCGGCGATGATCGCGGCAGGCGCCGTCGCGGTGATCCTGGGCGCCAAGGGCAGGCGCGAGGCGCCGGTGGAGACGATCGTCGTTGGCCCTGGCCGCACCTCGCTGGCGAAGGACGAGTTCATCCTCGAGATCCGGCTGCCGAAGCGGCCGCCGCGCTCGGGGGACGCCTATCTGCGCTTCATCCCGCGGACCGAGATGGACATCGCGGTGGTCGGCTGCGGCGTCAGCGTCACGCTCGACGAGACAGGGATCTGCACGGCGGCACGGGTCTGCCTGGGCGCCGTGGCGCCGACGCCGCTCCTGGTGAAGGAGGCAGCGGATGCGCTGATCGGGCACACGCTCGACGACGCGACGCTGGCCGGGCTCGATGCGGCCGCGCGGGCTGCGTGCAAGCCGATCACCGACAAGCGCGGCACCATCGAATACCGCACCAAGGTCGCCGGCGTGCTCGCGCGCCGCGCCGCCGCCATCGCATTCCAACGCGCCCGAGGGGATGATTCCCTGCGGGCGCCAACAAAGGCACACTGATGAGCAAGCATCATATCACGACTACTATCAACGGCGAGCCGGTCGAGTTCCTGTGCGAACCGCAGGAGACTTTGCTCGACGTGCTGCGCAACACGCTGAACCTCACCGGCAGCAAGGAAGGCTGCGCCTCCGGCGATTGCGGCGCCTGCAGCGTCATCTGCGACGGCAAGCTGATCTGCTCTTGCCTCATGCTGGGTGTGGAGGCCGAGGGTCATAGCATTGTCACAGTCGAAGGCATCGCCAACGGCGACGAGCTGCATCCGGTGCAGCGCAAGTTCCTGGAGCATGCGGCCTTGCAGTGCGGATTCTGCACGCCGGGGCTGATTGTCGCCTCCAAGGCGCTGCTCGACGAGACGCTGAACCCGACCGAGGAAGAGGCGCGCTATTGGCTTGCCGGGAACCTTTGTCGTTGCACAGGATATGACAAGATCATTCGCGCGGTGATGGACGCCGCCGCCGAAATGCGTGGAGAAGCGAGGGCAGCATGAATTACATTGTTTCAAAACCGGAGTTGAAGGTCGTCGGCACCCGACCGGTGCGCCCGGATGGCGTGGACAAAGTCACCGGGCGCGCGACATTCGGCGCCGACATGGTGCTGCCGGGCATGCTGTGGGGCAAGGTCAAGCGCAGCCCGCACGCCCATGCGCGAATCGTGAAGATCGACACGTCGAAGGCCGAGAAGCTGCCGGGGGTGAAGGCGGTCCTGACCGCCGAGGATCTTCCGAACATCGCGAGCGAGGAAGCCTTTGTCGGCGAAGGCCCGATGAACTTCCGTGACCTGTCGCGCAACTGCATCGCCCGCGACAAGGCGCTGTACGAAGGCCACGCGGTTGCCGCGGTCGCCGCGATCAGCCAGGCCGTCGCCGACCAGGCACTGGAGCTGATCGACGTGCAGTACGAGGTGCTGCCGCACGTGATCGACGTGGAAGAGGCGATGAAGCCGGACGCGCCGATCCTGCACGACGACCTCTTTACGGCCAATGTCGAGCCGAAGCCGACCAAGCCGTCGAACATCTCGAAGCGCGTTTACTTCGCCAAGGGCGACATCGAGGCCGGCTTCCGCGACGCCGACGTGATCGTCGAAGGTCGTTACACCACGGCGCCGGTGCACCAGGCTTATATAGAGCCGCACGCTTGCCTGGTGGCGGTGGCCGCCGACGGTCAGGCTCAGGTGTATAGTTCCTCCCAGGGGCAGTTCATGGTGCGCGCTTACTGCGCCAAGCTGCTCGGCTGGGACATCTCCAACATCCGCGCGGTGCCGCTGGAAATCGGCGGCGGGTTCGGCGGCAAGACGCTGGTCTATCTGGAGCCGCTGGCGCTGGCGCTCGCGCAGAAATCCGGACGGCCGGTGAAGATGCAGATGACGCGCGAAGAGGTGTTCCGCGCGTCGGGGCCGACCTCGGGCTCGGTCATCGAGGTTAAGATCGGCGCTAAACGCGACGGCACCATCGTTGCCGCGAAGGAGGTGCTGAAGTATCAGGCGGGCGCGTTCCCCGGCTCGCCGATCGGGCCGGGCTGCATGTGCGGCTTCGCGATGTACGACCTGCCGAACGTCGAGGTCATCGGCTACGACGTAGTCTCCAATCGGCCGAAGGTCGCGGCCTATCGCGCGCCGGGCGCACCGATGTCGTCCTTCGCGGTGGAGAGCGCGCTCGATGACCTGGCGCGCAAGCTCGGCATGGACCCGGTGACGCTGCGCGAGAAGAACGGCGCCCACGACGGCACCAAGACCCATTACGGCCCGACGCATCGCGAGATCGGCTTCCTGCAGACGCTCGCCGCGGCAAAGAACAGCGAGCACTGGAAGATGCCGCTGAAGCCCGGACAGGGCCGCGGGATCGCCTGCGGGTTCTGGTTCAACATCGGCGGCGAGTCCTCCGGCGCGGTGCACATCAACGAGGATGGCACCGCGACAGTGGTTTCCGGCAATCCCGATATCGGCGGCTCGCGCGCGTCGATGGCGATGATGGCCGCGGAAGTGCTGTGCCTGCCGGTCGAGAAGGTGCGGCCGGTGGTGGGTGACACCACCTCGATCGGCTTCAGCCACATGACCGGCGGCAGCCGCGTTACCTTCGCCACCGGCATGGCGGTGACACAGGCGGCGGAGCGTGTGGTGGAGCAGTTGAAGCAGCGCGCCGCGCAGATCTGGGACATCTCGCCCGAAGCGGTCGATTGGCGGGACGGCAACGCCTATCCCGCCGGCTCCAATGCCGGCGCGTTCGAGCCGCTGAGCCTGGCGGAGATCGCGTTGCGCGCCGGTAAGACGGGCGGGCCGATCAGCTCGGAAGTGTCGATCAATGCGCAGGGGGCGGGGCCGGGATTCGGCGTGCATATCTGCGACGTGGAGGTGGATCGCGAAACCGGTGCCGTGTCGGTCGTGCGCTATACGGCCGTGCAGGATGTCGGCAAGGCGATCCATCCGAGCTATGTCGAGGGCCAGATCCAAGGCGGCGCCGCGCAGGGCATCGGCTGGGCGCTGAACGAGGAGTACATCTACGACGCCCAGGGGCGAATGGAGAACCCAGGGTTCCTGGATTATCGCGTACCGGTCGCCTCCGACCTCCCGCTGATCGAGGCGATCATGGTGGAGGTGCCGAACCCGCGCCATCCGTTCGGTGCACGCGGCGTGGGCGAAGTGCCGATCATCCCGCCGATGGCGGCGGTCGGGAACGCGATCCGCGACGCCATCGGCATCCGCCTGACCGACCTGCCAATGTCGCCCCCCAAAGTGCGTGCGGCGGTGGATGCCGAGGCATTGCCGAAGGCGGCCGAGTAGATTGGGCGGCGGGCGCGGGAAGGTGGCCGCGCGCAGCGAGGCGGGTGAGGGTGCGGCGGCGGCAAAACCCGCATTTGGCTCGCGTCAGCGACAGGGCTAATGCCGCGCGTCATCTTCTCGGGCTCGGCGGCCGGCCGGTTCACCGGCGGGCGAACCGAGCTTGAAGTGGAGGCGACAACATTCCGCCGCCTTGTGAAAGAGCTGGACGAGCGCTTTCCCGGCCTCGGCAGGCAGGTCGAGGACGGGATGGCCGTGGCGATCGACGGGGTGATCTACCAGGACGCCTATGCCGCGCCATTAGCGGAAGGTTCGGAGATTTACCTGATCCCGAAGATTGCCGGGGGATAGTCACGGGAGCTGTGCCTCCGGCGGCACTTCGGAACCGGGACCGCATAATCGGCAATGGATTTCAGGTTATCCGCCCTGATGATCGACCCACCCCGTCATGGCCGGCCTTGTGCCGGCCATCTCACGCCCGCTGTGGCGCCGTCGCGCGCGCGAACCGGACAGCACCACGCGCTCGAGGCGATCGCCATACATCGCATCCAGCGACTCACGGAAGCGAGCCAGCACAGGATCATCAATGATGGCGCTTGTCGCAGCAGCCTCCACTCTCTTGATCATCGCCGGTCTCGTTTGCCCGTATCACCGGGCAGCATAGCACAGGCTTACGGCGCGTAGCGACCAACCAGCGATGCTGACCGCACCACCCGCAGAGCAGCGACGGGCAACGGTCCCTCCGGGTCGGTCGGGTTGTTCAGCCCATAGTCATACGCGCCCACCAGCGAGTGGTTGGCGTCGTACGACCCGTACTGCGCGGTAAAATCCACCGGCGTCCCGATGTGCTTGTAGAGCATCGTGCCGATCACCGAGGGCGGAGCGTCGGGAACAATGTCCTCGGTATTGACGACCCGGAACGTGGGCACGCCGTTGCCGTTCATCATGAAGGCGAACTGTGGATCGCCCACGCGAGGGCTGGCGAAATTATAGTGCAGGAGCACTCGCCCGGCGGTCGGTTTCAGCGCCGTGTTCATGATCACGTCGGGCACGGCGAGGGACGAGAGACCGGAACCAAGGCTATGGCCGGTAAAGAAGAGGCGAGCGATATTGGAAAGGCCAGTCAGGATCGACAGGATCTGCGGACCGAGCGCGCTGTAAATCTCATAGAACCCGGCATGCACATTGCCATACCCGGCGACGAGCCGGTACGCAGTCTGGTCAACCCGCGCGTCCTGGATATCGTCCGCATCGGTAACGGTACCGCGGAGGGCAAGCGTCATGTCGCCATTCGCAGCCTGGGCGACGAAGCCGAACGGCTCATCATAATCGGTGCCGAACCAGTTATAGGACCAGAACAGCGGTGCGCTGTAGCTGTACGAGGCCGGCGTCGTTGCCGGCGTCCAAACGAAATTGGCGTGTGAGGGATAGTCCTGGTCGATCCATTGCTGGCACTGGTCGTACGCCACGCCCACCAGCGTCGCGCACTTCAACGCGTCGGCAAGCGCGAAGGGCGCGGCGGGGAAATACATCGGCGGACTGCCCCGAGGTGTCGTCATTCAGAGCCTCCGTCCGGCACGAACCGCCGCGGATCGACGGCAGCCACAACCTCCCGCGCGGCGCCCGGATCGCGCCCGACGATCAGGTCCGCCACCAGCTTCCCCGCGGCCGGCGACGTCTGGATGCCGTAGCCGCCCTGCCCCACGCACCAGAAGAACCCCTCCGCCGCATCCCATCCGAACGCCAGGCTGTGGTCCGGCGTGAAGGTGCGCAACCCGGCCCAGCTATGCTCGACGCGCCGCACCTCGATCGCCAGCGCGGCCTGCATCCGGTCGATCCCGAGCGCGATGTCCAGTTCATCCGGGCGCACGTCGTGCGCATGCATCGGTGTCTCGTCGGCGGGTGAAACCAATAGTCGCGTGCGGGCCTCCGGGCGCGCGTACCAGGTGCTGGCAACATCCCCCACCACCGGCCATTCACTCGCATCCCACGGCGACGGATCGACGATGACCGCGGTGCGTCGGCACGGTAACAGACCGAGCGGCCGGACGCCGGCGATGGCGGCGACCTCGTCGCCCCAGGCGCCCGCCGCATTCACCACGACTGGCGCGCGGAAGATGGCGCCGGCGCCGGTATGGACCTCCCACGCATCGGCGTGGCGCTCGATGCGTCCCGCGCGATGGCGCAACGCGAGCACCCCGTTGTTGCCGCGAAGCTGGCGCAGAAAGCCTTGGTGGATCGCGGCGACATCCAGGTCGAGCGCGTCCTCCTCGATCGCCGCGGCTGCCGCGTAATCCGGCCGCAGCGCCGGGACCATCGCAGGTAGATCGCCCACGGCAATGGGCCGCAGCCCGACGCCCTCGGCCAGCAGACCATCGAGCTGCGCTACCTGTGATGCCGGCGCCAGGAACACGCTCGCCCGGCGCTTCATCAGCGGCACCTCGGCAAAGCCGGCCGGCGGAGATTCGAAGAAATCACGCGACAGGCTGGTCAGCCGCCGCACGTCTGGCGGGCCGTAATTCTGGATCCATGTCGCGGCCGATCGCCCGGTGGTGTGATAGCCGGCCTGTTCCTCGGCCTCGATCAGCGCCACGCGCCGGTCGGGTGAGAGCGCGGCCGCGGTCGTCGCCCCGGCGATGCCGGCGCCGATCACGACAACATCGAAGCGCGTGTCCATGCCGGCAGCATGGGGGGCACCGGCCACGCCGGCAAGTTGGGGGCGTGACTCGAGTCATAGGTCCCCGCCGATTGGGGGGTAGTCGGGGCCCGCAACCTCTATCGCAAGGGAGACCTCCGATGCCCAAAAAGAGTCTCGACGACATCGTCAAGGAGCGCAAGGCGCTGGTGAAGGAGCTCGACGGCTACGAGAAGGACAAGTCGCAGCTCGAAGCACGCATGAAAAAAGTGTCCACCGATTATGATACGATCCGGAATGGGTTGGAGGAGGGCTTGAAGGAGATCGACGATCTCAAGACGCAATTGAAGTCGGCGTTCAACACGTGGGAAAAGATGTCCGACAAGCTCGATACGATCAAGGGAAATTTTGGAGAGGTCGCCAAGATCGTGAAGGCAACCACACCCGACGTGGAAAAGTTCAACAACGAGGCAGATGACCTGTCCAAGGCCCTGGCTGGCTGCGCCGGCGATGTGAAAGACATCAAGGACGAAGACGCCGAGTTGAAGAAGGTCAAGAAGAACGCGGAACGTCTGCTGTTCGAATTCAGGAATATGTATGACTCCGCCGCCTCGCCGCCCGTCGATCCGAAGAAGCCGACCCTGGCGATCGCCTGAACAACCCCCCGCTTGCCCTGGCTGGAGCGACGATGGACCATGCTCCGGCCACGGCACGGGAGGGATGCGGATGGTCGATGTGGTGCTGCGCGGGGACACGGTGATTGCGCCGCATGGTGTCGGGGCGTTCGACCTAGCCATCGACGGTGACCGCATCGTCGCCGTCGCCGCCGGCGGCACGATGCCGCTACCCGAGGGCGCCAGGCTGCTCGATGCCACGGGCAAGATCGTCATGCCGGGCGGCATCGATCCGCATGTGCATTGCAAATGGTTCCTGCCCAACCCGGACGGCACCGCCGGACTGACCGATCCGCCCGATATCGTCAGCCGCGCCGCCCTGCATGGCGGCACCACGACGATCATCGACTTCACACGCTGCCGCGAGGGCACCAGCGTGCAGGATGCCATCGAGAGGCGAGAGCAGGACTGGAAGGGGCACTGCGCCTGCGACTACGCGCAGCACCTTATGGTGGAGGGCGCCCTGCCTGTCGCGCTGTTCGGCGAGCTGGCCGAAGCAATCCAGTCGGGATTTCCGACCGTAAAGATCTTCACCACCGACATCACGCCGTCGCGCAAGGGACGCATGGTGGATTTCGGCGACATCTGGGAAGTATTCCAGGTGCTGGCCGCAGAAGGTGGCCTGGGAGTGATTCACTCCGAGGACAACGACATCGTGATGCACATGTATGGCAAGCTGATCCGCGAGGGTCGCGCCGGCTTTACCAACATGGCGGAGGTGCACAACACGTTGTCAGAGGATATCTCGTTTCGACGGATCATCCGCCTGGCCGAGAAGATCCGCGGCACGGCGCTTTATATGATGCACGTTTCGGCCGAATCCGGCGTGTCGGCGATTCGCGAGGCACGGGCGCGTGGCGTCCCGATCTATGGCGAGTCGCTGCACCAGTACATGCTCTACACCAGCGAGGACTACCGCCGGCCGAACGGGCAAATCTACCACACCTATCCGTCACTGAAATCGACTGCGGACCAGACGGCCCTGTGGGCCGGCACGCTGGACGGATCGATCGACTGCATCGCCACCGATGAGATCTGCTGCACGCTTAAGCAGAAGCTGCAAGGCGTGAGGGTCGACGATACTACCGGTGGCAATGCCGGGGTCGAGCCCCGCGTGGCACTGATGTACACGGAAATGGTCGGCCGCCGTGGCTACTCGCTGTCGCGCTTCGTCGATCTGGTCTCAACCAACGCGGCGAAGATCATGGGGCTTTATCCGCGCAAGGGCGCACTGGCGGTTGGGTCGGATGCGGATATCTGCGTGCTGGACCCGGCCGACAAGCGGGTGATTCGGGCCGCCGACCTGCACGAGGCGGACTACACACCCTGGGAAGGCCGGCAGATGCTGGCCTGGCCGTCCCTGACCCTGCTGCGCGGGAAAGTAGTCGTGGAGAGCGGTCGGTTTCTCGGCAGCCTGGACGACGGGCGCTGGCAGCACCGCAAGGTTGCGCCGGAAATCATTGCCGGATCCTGTCTGTGACCGACGCCGAGCTGCGGGCGCTGCTGGTGGACTGCGTGGCACTGTGGGGGGTCAGCGGGAGCGTCGCGGTGGCTCCGGGCGCAGCCGAGATCAGCACGCCGGCCGGGCGGTTCGTGCTACGCCATGCCGCGCCGACCGACGGGCCGGTCCGCTGGTTTCTGCACACGCCGGACCGCGAGACCGCCAAGCGCGGTCCGCGCGCGTTGCCCTCGATCGTCGCCGTCCTGAGTGCGCTCAGGCGTGAAAGTATCGGCTGTTGACAGCCAATGGAGAGAGAAATGCCGGAAGTTCGCCAGGAAGTTGACAGTCTCGGCACGGTTGAGGTTCCCGCCGACAAGCTTTGGGGTGCGCAGACTCAGCGGTCCCTGCAGCATTTCAGCATTGGTCATGATCTCATCCCGCGCGAGATGATCACGGCCTATGCTGTCCTCAAGCGGGCGGCCGCGACCGCCAACCATGCGGGTGGCCGTCTGAACGACGCAGTGTACCGGCTGATCGTGCAGGTCTGCGACGAAATCCTTGCCGGCCAGCATCACGACATGTTCCCGCTGCACGTCTGGATGACTGGCAGCGGCACGCAGTTCAACATGAACGTCAACGAGGTGATCTCGAACCGCTGCTGCCAGCTTGCCGGCACGCCGCTCGGCAGCAAGCAGCCGGTGCATCCCAACGACCATGTGAACATGTCGCAGTCGTCCAACGACACGTTTCCCTCGACGATGTACATCGCCGCCGCCGTCAATGTCACCGGCCGCCTGGTTCCCGCCATCACCGACCTGCGCGACGCGATCTCGGCCAAGGCAGCGGAATGGGACAAGATCGTCAAGATCGGGCGGACGCATATGCAGGATGCGACGCCGCTCACGCTCGGCCAGGAATGGTCCGGTTATGCCGGAATGCTGTCGGACAACCTGGAACGCCTCGACGGCGCGCTGAAAGGCGTGTATCGGCTCGCCCTTGGCGGCACCGCGGTCGGCACAGGCATCAACGCCGCCCCCGGCTTTGCCGAAGCCGCCTCAGCCGAAATCGCGCGCTATACGCACCTGCCCTTCGTCAGCGCCCCGAACAAATTCACCGTGCAGGGCGCGCACGATGCGCTGGTTCAGCTCTCCGGCACGCTCCGGACCTTGGCAGCGTCCCTCTACAAGATCGGCAATGACATTCGGCTGATGTCCTGTGGGCCACGCGCCGGCTTCGCGGAGTTGTTGATTCCGGAGAACGAGCCGGGCTCCTCGATCATGCCCGGCAAAGTCAACCCAACGCAGGCCGAGGCTCTGACGATGCTCGCCGTGCAGGTGATGGCGAACGACGTGGCGGTGGGGTTCGGCGGCGCCGGTGGCTACCTGGAGATGAACGTCTATAAGCCGCTGATGATCGCCAACATCACGCAGTCGATCACGCTGCTGACCGATGGCTGCACGAATTTCCGGAAATTCCTGGTCGAGGGGACGCGGCCGAACCTGAAGAAAATCGCTGAATATGTCGATCACTCGCTAATGCTGGTGACAGCGCTCGCCCCGGTGATCGGCTATGACAAGGCGTCCAAGATCGCGCACCACGCGATGGATCATGATCTGACGCTCAAGGCCGCTGCCCTGCAGCTCGGCTTCGTCAGCGAGGAGGAGTTCGACCGGGTGGTGGATCCGGCAAATATGGTCAGGCCGTACGTCGCTGCAGCGAGCTGACCGTCATGCCCGGCGAAGGCCGGGCACCCACGACTGTACCTGCGACATAAAGTCAGGACGTGGATGGCCGGCCTTCGCCGGCCATGACGGCCCACTCCTGCCAGCAGCCCGAGACCCTGCTAATCGTCAGTCGCGGCACCAAGGGTTTGGTCAGGCTCAATTCCTTCATCGAGCAGTTCTCGGAAATGCCCACCCGGATGCCCGAACCATCCTCGCTCGCGCTGCTGGGCACCGGGCTTGCGGTGCTGCCATTCCGCCCGCGCAGGCGCCGCGGGGGCTGACCGGTCCTTCCAGCCGCTCTACCCTGGTTCTGGCACAAGCTGGGGCATAGCGCATGGCATGGCGGGTCGGCGTCGATTCAGGCGGCACTTTCACCGATATCTGCCTGTTCGACGACGCAACCGGGCGTCTGGAGGTGTGGAAGGTTGCTTCCACTCCCAACGACCCCTCCGCCGGCATCGCAGACGGCGTGGCCGAGGCCACTGCCCGGCTCAACGCCGCCCTGGATCGGATCGCCTATTTCGGCCACGGCACCACCGTTGCCACCAACGCGCTCATCCAGGGCACCGGCGCCCGCACCGGCCTGATCACCACCGACGGGTTCCGCGACCTGCTCGAAATCGCCCGCCAGAAGCGTCCCGATCTCTATGACCTGCAAATCGATAAACCGCCCGCCCTGGTTTCGCGTGACCTCCGGCTGGAGGTCCCGGAGCGGCTGCGCTACGATGGAACCGTCGAGACCCCGCTCGACATAACTGCCTTCCGCGCCGCCGTCCGGCACCTGCGGGCGGCCGGCGTCAAGGCTGTTGCTGTCTGCTTTCTCTACAGCTTCGTCCGACCGGACCACGAGACGGAGGCCGCCCGCATCCTCGCCGAGGAATTTCCCGACGCCTTCACCTCGGTCTCGCATCAAGTCGCGCCCGAATTCCGCGAGTACGAACGCCTGTCCACGACCGTGGTCAACGCCACGCTCGGGCCGGTGATGCGACGCTACATCAACCGTCTCGGGGATCGGCTGGCGGGGATGGGTCTGACCACCCAGCCCCACCTGACACAGTCGAACGGGGGCGTGATCGGCTTCGAGCAGGCCGCCCGCCTGCCGGTCCGCACGATCCTGTCCGGCCCTTCCACTGGCGTCGTGGCGGCTCAGGCGATCGGCAAGATTGCCGGGTTCTCCGACCTGATCACCTTCGACATGGGCGGCACCAGCACCGACGTTGCTTTGCTACAGGGCGGCCAGGCCCGCCTGGCCGGCGAAGCAACAGTTCAAGGCTACCCGATCAAGGCGCCGATGCTGGACATCCACACGGTCGGAGCCGGCGGCGGCTCGATCGCCGCGATCGACAGCGGCGGATTGCTGAAGGTCGGTCCGCTCAGTGCCGGCGCCGATCCCGGCCCCGTCTGCTACGGCCGCGGCAATGCACAGCCGACGGTGACCGACGCCAACGTGGTGTTGCAAACACTCAATCCCACCCACCTGCTCGGCGGCCGCATGCCCATCCGCCGCGATCGCGCCGAGCAGGCGATCGCGGCACTGGCCCGCCAGCTCGGGCTGGACACGATGGCGACCGCCCAAGGCATCATCTCGGTCGTCACCGCCAACATGGCCCGAGCGATCCGCGTGATCAGCGTGCAGCGCGGGCACGACCCCCGCGACTACACGCTGGTGGCGTTCGGCGGCGCCGGCCCGCTGCACGCGGCGCGTCTGGCGCAGGAACTGGAGATCAGCCGCGTCCTGGTTCCCCGCACGCCGGGCATCCTCTGCGCCGTCGGCTTGCTGTTGACTGATCTGCGCGCCGATTTCGCGGCCACCCGCCTCGCCGCGCTCGGCACGGCCGCGCTGCCGGGCGTCACCGAGGCATTCGAAACGCTGCGCGCCCAAGCGGAGCACTGGTTCGATGCGGAAGGCATCGCGCCAGATAATCGTCGGATCAACCGGACGATCGACATGCGGTATGCGGGCCAGAACTATGAGATCGCGGTGGCGGTGCCGGAGGGGCCGATCGTACCGGCGACGCTTGATGCGCTGGCTGCGGGATTCTCGGCTTCGCATCAGCGGCTCTACGGCTTCATTGCCGACGAAGATCCGACGCAGCTTGTCACATACCGGGTGGAGGCGGTCGGGCTGGTCCCAAAGGCAACCATCGCGAAACATGCCGATACCGGGCCAGACGCGGCACCAGCCTTGGTTGGTTGTCGAAATGTCTGGCTGGCCGAGGCGGGCGGCTTCGTTGACTGCCCAATCTATGACCGCGCACTGCTGGCCGTCGGGAACCGGATCGACGGCCCGGCGGTGATCGAGCAGATGGATGCGACCACGCTGCTTCTGCCCCGCATGCAAGCGAGCGTTGATTCCACGCTCAACCTGATCCTGGAGTGGCCATGGACGACGCGACCACTACGGCCATCGATCCCATCACTGTCGAGGTGATCGGCAGTGCATTGTCCTCAATCGTCGAGGAGATGGGAGAGGCGCTGATCCGCGCCAGCTACTCCACCAACATCAAGGAGCGGCGGGACTGCTCCACAGCGCTGTTCGATGTGCATGGCAACACTCTGTGCCAGGCCGAGCACATTCCGATGCATCTCGGCAGCTTCATCGGGCTGCTGCCGCAGATCTTGAAGCGGCATCCGGTGACAGAGATGCGGCCGGGCGACGTGTTCGTCGGCAACGACGCTTACGAGGGCGGGGGAACGCACCTGCCGGACATCGTGCTCGCGGAGCCGATCTTCGTGGAGAACGAGATCGTCGCCTGGGCGGTGAATCTGGCGCACCACGCCGATTTCGCCGATCGCGGGCACGCCCATATCTACCAGGAGGGGTTGCGGATCCCTCCGATCCGGCTCTACCGCGCCGGCGAGTTGGCGCAGGACGTGCTGGAGCTGATCCTGCTGAACTGTCAGGTGCCTCGCGAGCGCCGGTCCGACCTGCGCGCCCAGATGGCCGCCAACCGGCTGGGGGTGCAACGTATGACGGCGCTTTGTGCGAAATACGGCCGCACCCGCGTGCTGGCCGCCGGCGAGGCCCTGCAGGACTATGCAGAACGCAAGATGCGAGCGGGCATCACCTCGATCCCTGACGGTATCTATCACTTTGCCGACCGCTACGATTGCCCCGAGATCGACGGTGAGCTTGACATGTCCTGCGCAATCACCGTCGCCGGAGACGAGATGCATCTGCATTTCGACGGAGCGCCACAGGTGCGGGCCGGGCTCAACATGACTTGGACGGCGCTGCTTTCGACGGTCTATTACGCCGTCAAGACGGTGGTCGATCCGACGATCCTGCCGAACGCGGGGCTCGCCCGGCCGCTACACGTGACCGCGCCCGCGGGCAGCATCGTGAACTGTGTGCATCCGGCGGCGGTCAACAGTCGGCTTGGTGCCTGCCAGCGGGTGGTCGATCTGATCCACGGCGCACTTGCCGAGGCGGTGCCTGAACGCGTTACCGCCGCCAGCAATGGCGCCTGCACCTCGGTCACCTTTGCCGGGCAGGTTGCACGTGAAAGCGACGGGGCGAACAAGCTCTGGGTGTATCTGGAAACGATCGGCGGCGGCTCCGGCGCGCGGGCGACGAAGGACGGGCTCGACGGCGTGCATGTGCACATGACCAATACCTCGAACCTGCCGGTCGAGGCGCTGGAGATCGAGTATCCGCTGACCTTGCTGCGCTACGAATTGGTGGACGGATCGGCCGGGCCCGGGCGCCAGCGCGGCGGTATGGGCCTGCGACGGGTTTACCGCGCTGAGGCTGACTGCCGGGTGCGCGTCGACATCTCCCGAGTGCTCAGTGCACCATGGGGACTACAAGGCGGCGGCGAAGGAGGCCGGGCCGCAGTGCAACTGCACGGCGGTATCACCCTCGACCACGGCAATGGCGCTATGGGTCCGGGAGACGTACTGGAGATCCTCACCGCCGGCGCCGGCGGCTATGGGCCCCAAACCGAGCGCGATGCAGCGGCCGTCACGCGGGATATCGCGGAAGGCCGAATAAGCCACTGACAACGGCTACTGCAGCCCGTGCGCCTGCATGTAGTGCAGCCCCGCATACAAGGCGCTGAGCAGCGTCGCGGTGGCGGCGATCACGATCGGCATCTGCCACCAGCTCGGCAGCTTGGCTACAATCTGCGTGGCCAGCAGATCCACCTTGGCGCTGACGGCAGAGAGCGTGGTTTCCACCGCCCGCAGCCGCCCATCCACTCCATCCATGTGGATGTCGAGCCGATCCATCCGGCTGTCCAGCCGGTCCATCCGCTGCTCCAGGATTGCCATCCGCGCTTCCATCCCTGGATCATGGGGTCCGCCGCCCGCACTTGCAAGCGTTTGTCGTTGCAGATG
>Ga0335075_10006591_pt1 | contig 17910 bp, 18 predicted proteins | sample Lox_Sample_24_FD_206723 | JGI IMG/M metagenome (GOLD analysis project Ga0335075, IMG submission 206723) | Soil microbial communities from Loxahatchee National Wildlife Refuge, Florida, United States - Lox_Sample_2.4 | ecosystem: Environmental > Terrestrial > Soil > Wetlands | place: USA...
CCCAGCTTCAATTGCTTCGTCCGCATCCTTCTCGGAATCAACCTCAACCTCAACCTTGAGCGGAAACCCACCCACAGCTCTCGCAGCCTGGACTGCACCCGTAATGCTCCCCCTCGCCCAGATATGATTATCCTTTAACATAATCATACTCGACAAATCATGCCTATGCCCATCCACACCCCCAACCACCATCCCATACTTCTCCACAACCCGAAAACCCGGCGTAGTCTTCCGCGTCCCAGCAAGGATACCCTTATACCCCGCCTTCCTTACCAACTCGAGCATATGCCTACTCCTCGTCGCAACACCACTACACCTCGCCAACGCATTCAACCCGACCCTCTCCCCGAGCAATAACTTCCTCGTCGGGCCCCTCACCGTCGCAACCATAATCTTCCCTCCTTTGTCCTTTGGAACTAGAAGATCGCCTTCCTTGTAATACCATTCCACAGTGCAATCGCATTGCGAAAACACCTCTTCGAAGAACGGTATCCCGGCAAGGATGCCGGGCGATTTGCAGTACAGCGATGCGGTGCGGGGCATGTTGCCGACGACGAAGCCGCCGTAGTCGAAGCTGGGCGTGTCTTCGCGGAGCCACTCGGTGATTTGCGACTTGAAGTAGACGGGGAGGAGGTCGGCGGGGTTGCCATGTGCTACTGCCATTTGTCTCTCGTCTCCGGAATTCTCGTCGTCTTTGTTGCGTCCTGTTCGTCAGTTGTAGATGTTACCAATATCTTCCGCCGAGCCGTTTGCTGAATCCAGATACCGTATGCCTTCGCAATTCTCTCGTTTGATGGAGCTGGTTTGCTTTAGGTCGCCGGAGACAAGTTAAATAGGATAAGTTTAGCAAAGTTTCGCGGAAGAGCCAACTTTTTCTCCGCTAAAAAATGCCGTTGCGGCACGGAAAATAGGTCGCTGAATGTGTAATGATGCAATTCTAGAGGGGTCGTTAAACCCCCGCATCCGTAGCCTGGTGTACAATCCTTCTAGGGCGGCCAATAACAACATTAAGGCCAAAACTAAATTTGAAAACTGAAACTCCGATTCTGCCACCCCAGCACATCTGTAGAATTTTAGCCTAGGGGTCGCATTAGCCAAATAAACGGCTTGAGAGAGTGAACCTGCAATGGAGACAGGAAACACGAATCCTAGATTCCTAACACAAGGAGAGTGACGAGACTATAGACTACAATTTGGCAAGTACATAGTTCCCACCAGCTTATACAGTAGCGACATTCGACCAGATGACATCGCTATATGACGCGTAGTGTTTAATAGTCCAGGAACGCAGAATCCGAGCTCTAAGAGGGAGAGTTGCTGACGGCGCTGACAGTCAGCGATTTAATTGAACAAAGGCCGAATTAGAAAAAGGACCAAATAATTTCTTGACAGTCTTATTTGTCGCAATCCCCTCGCCTTAACTGTTTCGGTCTTTGCAACCCCGTCCTACTCTGGTTCTTAGAGCTATAAGGTCCGCTTGGAGTCTAACGGGCGCCAGGAGTCGATTTGGATCCTTGTGGGTTGAGAGATGGGAAGGTGATGAGTCGCCGCTTGGGCAGCCATGGAACGGTTATGTTTGTGCTATTGTATACTGGTGTCGGCCCGTGACTAGTTTGCATGCTAAAGATACAAGAAAACCTCGTTTCTATGCCTAGATAGGTTAATTAGTTTGCTCTCCAAATGTATTGCGTTTCATACATCTCTACTCTACGTGGCAGATCAAGTAAAGAAATCGACCTCGACCTCCTTTCCCACCCATTCGCAATCAGCTATTAAGAGCCGAATAAACGATACCTTCTTCGCCGCCTTCGTTGCTCTCTTCCTCAAAATCATCCTCTGCAAATTCCTCATCAGGTTCCGAATCGCTATCCGTCGGATCATCGTAATCGTCATCAGCCTCACTATCAGAGTCTATTCTTTCGAAATCTCTCCTGTGAAAACCCCACCGGCGCAGAATTGGCGAAGCGAATGCTACCGCATCACAGCTGTCGTTATCAAATCGCTCTCCTAGCCAGTACATGTGCATTGTGGGACTAACAGCAGCAATTCCATGCCTGAGGGGATGTAGGCCACATTCGGAGTGGTCTTCCAAGTCGGAGCTATTATCCACTGGAAATTTCACTGACAAGGGGTTGAAGTGGAGGCCGAGGAGATTCGATTTGAATTTTTCTGCACTGATTCGGATTGTCGATGGATCCAACGGCCATCCTCCAAGGCTTCTCAACCCTGTGAGTAGGTAGCCAGCCATGAGGATATTGCACTGTTCCTCGTACGGGCTTTCGTCTCCGTAGATACAACAACTCTGCTCGAGTCCCTTCTTGCACACTTCTATTAAGCCGGACAGAAGAGACAGACGCGTATCTTCAACCAGCTTCGCTTTAATCAGGATGTCAGCCCAAAAACCGAAGGATATTACAGGGTGTGTAGGAAATTTTGGCAACAATGCCAGCTCTATATATGCCAACAGAAATATAGCTCGGCGATGGACTTACTATATTCGCCCCGACAGACATCTGGAAGCAACTCAGCCAACTTATGATTTTTGTACACAGTGCAACCATCCTCGTCCTTCTCAGCACTGCGGGAAAGATGGTCCAGCCATCGCTCGAATATGTATTCGATGCAGAATTCCCACGAAACCAGGATCCACTCCGTTTGTTCTGGATCCAACTCTTCTCGGATGAAGGGTTCAGTCCACTTCCATACAAACGGCTGAAACAACTTATAGACCTGATATTTCTGAGAGAGACGAGCTAGCGAGTAAAGCTCCTGGAAGGTGAAGGATCACGTAAGACTGAGAACCGAAGATGGACAATTTGGAGCAAAACAGACACAGACACTGGGTCATCGTCTGGGAGGTGTACAGTTCCTGAACCAGCTTCCTTTGCTGAATCGATTAGGTCTTTCCAGATGGCGCTTGTTGATGCCAAAAGCTTGGATGACAATTGAAACTTGTGAGTTTGACTCGGGCCAACAATAAGTGCTATGTCGCTCTCGGCGTCATAGATTGTTTCCTGTTTATGCGGGGCAAAATCAGTCCTCTCATTGTCGTTTGCGTCGATTTCGACACTTCGGTCGACGTCAGGTCTTGGTTAGGCGAAATACTAGACTCTACTAGAAGACGGGTCAGCTTTCCAGCCGCAGATGTAAATCAAATAATGATCAGTAGGTTTGACCAGCTTTAGCCTTGGCGTAACTTACCTAGCGGTAAAAGGCTGGATGTGCGTTGACTATCGGATTGCTTGGAAGTCGGGGTATGGCAACTTGTGGCGGTACCACTGTCATTAGAGGGAGAAATAGCCTCTGGCGTCCTGTCGAAGACGAGCAGCAGCAGTAGACCCAGGTCAGGAACCGTAGGACGACGAGCCCACCAACTGGACCGCCAGAGAGACGCCCGGCCGGCCAGTTGGATCAACGAAGGCTGAAAAGAACGCTAAGGATATCCGGGATGTGTTTAAAAGGTTGTATGAGTAGGCCTTATCTGTCAAGTAGGTAGCAGTGTAGCTACCTTTTTAGTAATTATAGGCCGCGAGGGAAACACAGACAAGAAGAACTGTCACGATATAACCCTGTTAAGGGGTTGTTTGATAGCTGGCTTACCCCTAATCCTTGCTGAGGGGGCGGGGCACCACTATAAGTCTATGGGCTGGTCCCTCTTCTATGAGATAACTTAGTATCAATACATTCAATAATCCTCATGTTCATGTGCTCCGCCTATAAAACTTGACAAGAACGGCAGTGGAGGTTTTTATCCTGCTACAGTAGTAGTAAGGTTTCCTTGTTTTTACAAATAGTTAGAATTTCCGCATAGCTTTTTAGCTCTATCGGTGTAAGAATTATAATAATAATAATAATTGCAGGATTATATTTAACAAAATCCATATAGTATTTTATTCGAAATATTAGACAGTTTTTACAACGTTCAAGCTGGTTCCCTAAATTGTTAAGCATTGTTGACCTTCAAGCGCGACATCCACAGCCTTTAGATTGCTTTATTTCAGTCCCCTACTTTACTAGTGATCTCGAACTGGCAATGCCTGCTTGCTTATAGCATGATTAAGCAACGAGGAGCTAAAGCGGCCATGCGAGCTTTGCGGCGAATTACACGAATAGGCAACCCTTTTTTCGGGATGCAGAATCACTAATACGCATATAACTACAATTAACTGTGTATTGGTGATATTTAACCCCCTAGATTTGGCAGTCCCCTCCCGCTGTTTTTAACAGCACTTTCACTCGCGTAAGTTCACTAAGATTCGCTTAATCGCCTGCTTTCGGCTAACGTCTTGCTGCTTAAACACTAACTTCAACTCTAAAAAAACGGATCCTCCAAAACCGCACATTCTTTAGGGCCAGCTCTTGGCACAATAGGTCACCTACTTCTCGCTCCTCGCTGGAAAAGGTATTTGATCCAGCTGCTTCACCCCCCGTCGCTCTTCGGCCAGCAACTCAAATCGACACTACCGCAGAGACTGGCATATAAGATCCATGTTTTGGTCCGTGCGTCGAGGATTTGGGACTGGTCTTATAAAATAGGGGGTTTTATAGCCCAACTTAGACACGCTAATGCAACTTACCCCTATTTTGTATGGGTTTTCGACCTTTTCTGCATTGCATCGACTGTTTTTCTAGTGACAAAATGCCTAAATCTGGTCCAAAACCTAAGGCAATCACCCAACCTCGCTGGAACCCATACAAGCATCGACTTGGTACTATTCTTAGGGATCCAGAGGCCTTTTTGCGCACTGCTAAAGGCCAGGATTCTGATCATGATGCTATTGACGATGACATTACTATTGACGATACCCGTCGCCGGTCTTGGACTTGTAAGCAAAAGCTAGGCGCTGTCAAATATGCACTCTTAAAAGTTGTAGTGAATAAAGCTGGAAAAGAAGAGCTAATTTCAAACAACGCTGCTGCTACAAACATAGGCTGTACACCAAAAATGTTATGGGACTGGATCTGGGACTACGATACAATTAATGCTAGTGCAAAGGGTTGCTGGAAAAGCAGGCTTAAAGCTAGTGCTAAAGAGCTACAAATGGAGCAGGAACTCCACGACTTATTTCTACAAAAACGGGCAATTGGACGCAAAATTGGATCTTGCTGGTTCTTTCGAAATGCTCAATTGATTTACAGTTGAATCTATCTATAAAGGGTTATCCGGGCTGAAGGAAAGCAGACAACTTCTACTAGATTTAGCTTTTCCTGTGGCTGGTTTGAAGGGTTCTTAAAAAGGAAGAGTATTTCCTTACAAGTAAGCTTGTTTTCTATACAGTTTTATAGAAATCTAACAAGTTCTTAGGCTCCTATAAAAAGAGCATAGAAGGTTCCTAAAAACTATCGTGATAAATGCTAGAACTAGCTTCAATTCAATTGTTATATGTAAGAGCGCAAAGGCTTTGCCTTGTCTGAGATTGCAAACATGGACCAGACACCAATTTGCTTTAAGTTCTTTAGCTTTAAAACTTATAAAACTAAAGGATCAAATACGGTTTAAGTGAAGACTGTACGAAGTAGATGGGACAAACGTCAAGCTACACTACAAATTCTATTGCATGCGGATGGAGGGCTTTGGTGCAAGCCGTTGTTGATCTTTCATAGCAAAAGCGATAAGAAGGGCAGGCCGTTTCATAAAGGATTAAGAGCTGAATACAAACTATACGATCCTTAGGTTGTTGTTTAATTCAACGAGAAAGCATATGCGAATACTAATTCAATGATTAAGTGAATTAAATTGCAATATGCACACTTGTTAGCATATCCGTTCTAGAACTAGGAGGCAAACTACAAGCCACGGATGTTATCACTTAATGTGTTTAAGGGACAGCTCAATAATGATGTGTTAGCTGAATTCAAGCGTATTAATTGCACATGCAGCTTTATTCCAAGTGGAACAACAGGCTTTATTTAAGTCTGTGACGTAGCAATTAATAAACCACTTAAGGACTGGATTGCAGAGCTTGCAGAGATCCACTATGATACCTACGAAGAGTAGTGGATTGAGAACAAATACTCTGTTAGTAATAGACGAGTTATGTTAGTATCCTAGGTGGCACAAGCATGGGATGATCTTTACTAGTATAATAGTGAGTCAATCAGACAAGCTTTTAGAGATGTAGGACTAGCACTGCCTATCAACGGATCATGAGACAACGAGATTAAGATCAAAGATCTTCCCGATATACAAGTAGGGAATTGGCAGGACTGGACACCTACTAAAGGTGTAGAACAACCATCAAACGAGGGGGGCATTATCTAGACATCCGATCAACCGTCAGTGTTGTCGATTGATACCATCATGTCAAATAGAACCCTCAAAGAGGTAGAGGACCAAGTACAACACCAAGACGAAGTCGACGAAGCAGTAAGAGACGAGTATGTTTAATTTAATTACTTATTTAGGTAGTAGTTCATATATAAATCATCTATTTTGCATGTAAAACCCCCTTAAATTTATGGGTCTTATATGATGTACAACCCTTAGCCACGAGATCCAATAAAAGGACTGGTCTTATATGCGGGGGTGGTCTTATAAAAAAGGGTGGTCTTATATGCCAGTCTCTGCGGTACTCATTATCGTGCCTGTCGATATTACGTTTTTGTGTTATGGTGCACATTACCACTCTACTCTCTTCGAACTCCCTTTTACCTGCTCTTCATTGAGCATGCTACCAGTCTCTGCCTATGTTCGACTCTCTCGCTCTAAACTCTTATTGATCAACAGCGACCCAACGCTAATCCAGCTTTACTAAGAGCGTGGAAGAGTTGCTAAGGAGATCAAGAGAGACTTCTCTACCCTCAAAACTGCTGAAGGGATGCGACAGCATAGGAGATACAAGAAGTTGCATCGTTGGATCCAGATCCAAAAGCAGAGACTAAGGTAAGCCTGTTCTAGCTGAGACAATTTGGCCCTAACTTTAGGCATAGAGCGCACTATTCACGACGTCCTTATTCGACCCCACCCTCTCAGACAGAGCACGCCATCTACCGTTGCCTTTGATCAGCACTTTCAACTCCTCCACCTTAGGCAAGATGGTTCTGCCATCGGCAAAGTTCCCTCGACGTTACGCTTAGCGTTAGGCTCTCCGCAAACGAAATAAAGCATCCGTTGGCAATCTGCAAAGCCAAGAACAACGTGAACGACATAAACTGAGGAATACAAGAAATAAGAGAGTAGGCTATGGTAGGGACAGCGAGCCTAGCTCTGAATCTCCGACTCTAATGTTGACGTCAACACTGACAGAGAAGAAAAGAAGGACTCTAGCTATAGTTCAAATGCAGACAATGAAGCCAAATACCTTAATGAATTAGCGGATTAGTTTAGAGAGATAAGGCCACAGATATTGAATCTTAGCGATGTTGCACTAGAGATGATTTAGACAGAGCAGCGGATGTTCCACTAGTAAGTCTCCTTTATTAAAAGCCTATAATAGAAGCTAACGGCTTTTCACTTTATATTAGGTTATATGAGAAGACCAAATTTAATACAAAGGAAGCCTTTAGAGCATGCAAGGCGCTTATATTTAAAGTGTACCTTGTCTGGAGGGTGCGGCATTCGCGAATCAAGAAAGAGTCCTCTGCTATAACGTACTAGAAAGTCCTCAGTATGTGGTATGCACAATAGACATATTGCTTTATAGATGAAGGTGTCTTGTATAACATGAAAAATGTATGTGGCTTGGTGTTGCTCTCTAGCCCATAATGCTAACGCCTTCATAGTGGATTCCTGCACACCTAACACTCCTTTTTGACCTAGATGACTCAGGGAGAAGGCCAGCATCTTTGTCGAGGACTTATTGTGAAGGGATAGAGGGCGTGCCGTCTGAGTGCAAAATCGTCAGGGCGATAGGTGGGATGGCGAATAGGCTCAAAGCTTAGGAAGCTGGCGAGTGGTGCGAGCGGACGTAAATCTCAAGGCATAACTCAACACACAAGGATAGGATAGTAAAGACTGTGTAGTATAAGTGCTCAATACCAAAGATAACTATGAAATCTCTCTGCTGCGCTCGCTCATTCAATCCATGTCTGCTACGAGTAGCCGGAATGATTGGCTGGCAAGCAATGCTGAGCTGTCCAATGAATGGAGTTCAGCTGAAGGACCGATCTACCGACCGTGGGATCCGTAGGATCAGTCAATAGTTCATAGGATCAGCCTACGGCTGAGAGTCCTTTAGATAAGAGATTCCCATAGCCTTATACAGGGGACTCCCGTCCCACTCAGTTTGAATCATCATCATCCTCATCATCGATAGAGTGATGGCAATAGAACCAATTGCATCCATTCTCAATACTTCACTTTGACTTCACAGAGAATTTTTCCTGTGACACATCCCGCTATATCATAACCCTGCATTGTAGCAATGTCTTTATTCCTCAGTGTCTTCTTCCATCCATCCTCCATCGATGCTGTCTAAGAACCACGTAGCTGCCCGAATATATCTACGCACCCAGCAGTAAAAAAACTATAGCCCGAATCATGTGATTACAGCGGGGGCGCCCGCTGTACCCCACCACATTATGCGTCATCTAGAATGTCCGCTAGGTGCGTGACCCTGAGGCGTATCCTCATAAGCGGTGCCGGGTGCAGATGTCACCCTTATTAATCATTGCTGGTTGTATAGCCACATACAACTTAGAAGCTTTAACTCTTCATCGTCTTAGAAAATCTGCACTTTTCATCCTTACCGCCGACTCCGCTCCTTCGAATCCCTTGGATCATACTGATTTGCTTCGGAGTTTCTCAACTTATAGTCCTTTCTAAGATGTGTACTATATCGAGACCAAAGTGTAACGTGCTCCTACACTCACAGCCTGGAAACCTACACCGAGTGGAAAACTGGGGCTTGTGACGATGTCTAATATGCCAATTGAGCTTACTGTATGCATCAAACGTCTCGCTGCAGCCGTAGGGACATTTTGCTGGTTTGAATTCGTGAATGATCTGAGTGTGGCTTAATAGACTAGAATAATTTTTGTAGGACTTGCTGCAATAGGAGCAATTGACGCGGGGAGTCATCTCTTTTGGTGATGCTACTATGAGGTTGCCACTAGCAAAGGATTCAGCGCATAGATTAAAAGTCTCGTCATTAATCATGATGCCGTTGTGAGCTTGATCCATAATAATGGAAGCAGGACCGTCCAGATAAAGATGAGACTTCTGTTCATAATCCCACTCCATGAACTGTTGCTAATAAAGAGGGGCGGTTTCTTGCTGATGAGTCTGACCATTAAGCTCAGATGGTGTGCTCAATGGCCCAATGACAAGAGGCTCCGATTCAAGCCTAGTTGTTAGTGGTGCTAAGAGGGTGGTTGATTCCTTATGAGCTAGTTCCCTCTCTAGCTGCTCTACCCACTAAGGACCATGTTGTTTGAGGCTTAACAGCTCCTCTTAGGACTTCTAATAAACTGTTCGTTGGCTGAGCTGGAATTTTGGACCTTGCTTAGAGAAGTGTATAGTTAGAGGCTTAGTAGGTCCTTCTGCTTTTCGAGCAATTGATAATCCTAGTCGTAATTTTATACTTGGCCTATCTATAGACACTAATAGCCTTAAGATTCCCTGCTTGTTAAGTGTTACGCTATGGCCATCCCAGAACTCTCTATACGTCTTTCCCCAACGTCTTGCAATGTTCTGGCGATTCTTTGTTGTATTTTCTGGTCTTCGCAATTTTTATTTGATTATTTCTATAATCCTTTCTACCACAGACTCTCTGCATGCTAGTATTACATCTAGATCCGCCTTCAGATATCGGCGTGCCCATGTCAAAAACTCGATATTGTACTCGTTTTCCGCTAGTAATCTTCCAGCTTCTCGTTCTATAGCCCTATAAGTATGTAGGTCTCCAAGTGGGGCTAAACATAAGATCCTTCTCTGATATTTAGGATGCCTCTCTATAGACATTCCTCCTATTCTATCTTTGCCTAAGAGCCATAGGAAGAAATTTAAAGGAGCATCTTGGCGTATAGAGATAGAGAATTGTTTGAATTTTTCCGCTGAGAAGAAACTTGCAGATGGGTGAGGAATATATGTTGTAATACGCTTGGTGTGAAATCTAAATCAAACTCTATAGTAAAATTTGACGCAAGAACAATTTCGAGACGTCGAGCTCTGGTTGACAAGGTTTTACGGTACGACATTCTCGCACACCTCCAGCAACTATTAGCAGCAGCAACGGCAAAATCTTTAAAAGATCAGAAGATAATGTATCGTGCAGATTGCGTAGTGCTTCAGTCCAATGATTGGTCGAACACCCTCCTCTTCCACGCGCTGAAGTCTCTGCTCGCCAATGCCAGTCAAAGCCGAACATAAATTCGACGCCTAGTCCTTTCTGGGCTAAGATCTGGATATTTAGGCTTTCTATATCCCAGAACGGTCCAATCTCTCCTTCCTTTAACTGACAGTGCATTATAAGCCCTAAATTGGCATTCTCAGGTCCAGACGGCGCCGCCAATCTATTACGAGGCTCGCTGGATTCTTGTACTTCAGCAATGTAGAAAGCATTAAGTTTCTCAACTACAAGTTGGTGAAATTGCTGTGCATCATATAAAATGTAGTTGTTTAGGAACTATAGCAAGTCCTTGAATTCCGCGATGGTCAAACTCTTTTTAGCCTCCTCTGCAAAGAGGCTTGCGATAGTGGTTGGCGATATGTCCACTTTAGAGAGTGGCATGACAGCATCATCCGACATATCTCGACTGGTCGAAATAGTATCCGCCGCTTCCAACATACCTTAAAGGGCTGAATTGTCGCCCTCAGCGCCAATAATTGACATTCTAGATAGAGAATCTCTATTAAAAGATCCATTGTTGCTCGATACAGGGTTGAGTGTAGCTCTGTCGCCCCCAATGTTTACCTTTAGGCTATTGTCTTCTATACTGCGAGATTGATCTATAGTTTTAGAAGAGCGATATCTCAGCAGAGCGGCGAATAAGTCTGCAGCCGTAGAGCGATTATCGTTTGTCATATTGAGTTTTCTTCGAATCTTGCTTTCCGGACTCTGCTAGGCGTTTTGTGCGAAACATAAATTACCTTACATGTCTAAGGCTCCTACGTCTTAAGGAAATACAGAATGGCAAGGAAAATTTCAACTAACTAGAATCGAGAATCGGGCACTCCTGCCTTAAGCGCTTAGATTGGTTTGTCGACCTCAAAAGCCCCCTCCTCAAATTTGGATCTTAGAAAACCAGAAAGCAGACTCTAAATGTATTAACAATTTTGAGAAGCTTAGTGCGACTCCTTGGGCGTCGCGTCTAAGAGATACGAAGTAGTACTAGAGCGAGAGGCCGGCAGAGGGGGATATCCGTAGGGCCTACTCTTCGTTTCGGCCCACCAATCGCGCCGCTCTTGGTGGGGCGTAGCACCAAAACGCAATCTGGACTACCCAACTTGTAAACCTTCATAAATCACCACCACCATGACCAAATTCTGTGCTGAGACTGAAAATCTCATTGCAAATGCAAATGCTTTTGCCTATGAAAATCCTAGACTAAAATTGACTAAGGTTGCGATCCGATTCGTTGTTCCATATGATCGGTTTTATAGGCGTTTCTTTGACCGCAAAGCTGGCAATACCTCTAGTAGCCAAAATAAGGCGCTTAATGAGATCTAAGATGGTGCATTAAAGCGATATGTCAATTTCCTAACTTATATCGGCAAAGAACCAAATTTACGTACAATTCAGCAAGCTGGCAATTCCATTCTCCGAGCGAGTGGCTCAGTTCGTGTTCTTAGTCGAGACTAGTCTAAAAATTGGCTCTCTAGGAACCAACAATAGTATAAGACAATTCGCACAAAGACTCTAGCAGCTGAAAGAAAGGCGATGCATCTTGTTGCAACTTTTGAATTTCATTTTTCGGACTTTCAGGGTGTCCAAATTCAGTTTGGGACGGTACGTACAACATAGACGAAACTAGCTTTTAGGTTGGATGTTTAAGAAGTCAACTTGTAATCACTCATCTAAATACCAAAGCTCTTTATCTATCTAATCCAGATAATCGCGAAATGGTAACATCTGTTAAGTGTATTAGCGGTAGTGGATTTGTAATTGCCTCAATGATAATCTTAGCTAGAAGTGTGCTTCAACAGCATTGACGATAATATCTTGTTTGGTATAAGTGAAATAGGCTATACAAATGTTAAGTTAAGCATGGAATGGCTTTGGCACTTTGATAAACAGACAGCGTCACAGCGGAAAGGCAAATATCGAATGCTAGTTTTCGATGGTCATAGAAGTCATTTGACGGATGAGTTTACTTATTATTGTTGGGAGCACTATATTATTCCATTTCAACTTTCAGCTCATTCAACGCATCTATTGCAGCCTTTGGATATTGGTGTATTCCAACCTTTCAAGCATTAGCATCAAGTGGTTCTCTATAACGAAGTCCGATATGGAGCCTTCGAATTTTCGAAAGTCGACTTTCTAGCTGTATTTCAGGAAATCCATGACTGCACGTTTAAAAAAAAAAAGGCTATACTCTCAGCTTGGGCCAAAGGCTATTTCCATTCAATCTAGATGTTGTAAAGGAAAAGATGGCGATATTCGAGGCTAAGAAAACACCAGTGGTTCTAGATAGGCCCAAAACGCCCCCCAACCCACCGGCCTTTCCATTTCAGCAAACGCCAACTACACAAACTTACTAAAGTCATTTGCACTATATCCACACTCGCTAGGTTGATTCTTGGATAGAGGACTAGCCTCTATCACCAAGCTATACTACAGCTGTCATGAAGTTCAAAAGGTTTTATAGGCTCAATTGATGAAGGAAAGAGAGCTTAAACAGGCCAATTTTGAAAAGGAATGGATACGCTGGAAGTTAGGTAGCAATGCACATGTTCAGAAGAATGGTGTAATCTATAAGGGCAATGCTGTACAGCAAATTGAAGAGCGGCATCAGGAACATTAGGAAGTTGTTAATCGGGCGCTTGCTAGGAAGGTCAAAAAGTACAATAAAATCTAGGCTAGAATTGTCAAAACTTAGGCGCAAACTGCAGAGGAGTGGCATTGGGTTAGGTTATGCCGGGACGCAAAGTGGGACTCTAGGGTTGTAGAAGAAATTCGATTGCGTAGTGTAGATAGTCCAGAATTATAGGAATTCTTGTGTTCCACTACGCCCCACTAAGAGCGAAGCGATTGGTGGGCCGAAACGAAGAGTAGGCCCCACGGATAGACCTAAGCGAAGGGAACAGAAAGCTCAAAAGAGCACCTTTAAATGCAAGATTGCGCGTTGCTACTAATCCTTATCCCAGATGCCACAAAATGCTAGAGAACAATAATAACCATACTAGATGCAAAAAAAATGCCCTCGGCCAGAGTCGAACTGACGACCTCATCATGACGAGATGGTATTTACTAGTGATGCGCTCTACCGCTGAGCTACGAGGGCGTTAGTGATGAAGTTCTTATTAAAATATATGAACATAAAAATTTTTACTTCACGGGTTCCGCCTTCCTCTACCGGGGTTCCGCTGTGCCATCCTTGACTTCCTGTTGGAGTTATGTGTTCCATTCATCCTTCGGGAGTTGGGTATACCCGTAGGGCCTACTACCAAATGCTTCGCATTTGGTGGGGCGTAGCAAAACCAAAAACCTAGCAAAACACCCTGCCAGAATTATACACAAGATATGCAATGCCGCCCCTACCAACCCACCAATCAGCACCACCCTGTCGCGCTTTTGTTTACCTTGCTAACCCTGCGTATAGATACCTCACTGTCGACCTGTAAAGCCTGCGAGGCATACACTGGCTACTGGTGTGGGAAATGTTTGCCCTTGGGGAGCTTGTTCGTCCTTGTAATAGTGACGAGTTCGACGACATCGATGCACTCCTCCGCGCCCTTAACGACTAGGCTGCCAAAGACAAGTTTACCTTCCAGACCGCGAAGAGGGAGAATGGCCGCCCATCTAGAAGTGCGCAGAGGAACAATGTAGCTGGAAAGTCCGTGCTAGCTTTAGAGGGGAGGATGAGGTTATACAGCTTGCAATCCTAGAGGGGGAACATACTTGCATTGCTCGAGGAATGCGTAAGCACTCCTCGAGTTCGAAGAAAGAATGGTTGGATGCTATTGTCTCTTGTAACTTGAATGTTACAAAGGCAACACATCCAAAGGATATTGTCGATCTGCTCCGTGTACACTATGCTGAGCATATCGATTACAAGAGGGCGCAGGAATGCCGTCTACGCCTTTTAGAGGGCGACATCGGTGCTCAGCGGAATAGCTTTCAGCTATTACCAGCGTACAAAGAACTCCTACAACAAAAGGCTCTAGGAGTGCATGTGGATCTTGTTCGAGATCGGCATGGTAAGTGCCGTATTTAAATGTTTTTTATATACTAACTGTCTGATCAATGATATCAAAGGGGGCATGCGCAAAGGGGGACATGGTTTCACGACTGTATGGGCACGGTTTCGGACTGCATAACAAACGGGTGGGACGACGCAAGGGGCCAAAACTGTATCTATATAACCATCAACCACGGGAAGTAGACAAAAAGGGGCATCATCAATTTGAACCCAGTTTCCCTATTACATTGAACCGAAGTTGTACCAACACTAACTAAATCTTCTATAGGGCGTTTCCAGCGTATATTTGTCTGCCCTGTACAGAATCGGCAGAGTTTCTAGCTTTCCCGTCGACTTATTGCCTTAAATGGGACCTTTCTAAAGGCCCATTTTATACTTACACTACTCCTTGCTGTTGGCATCGATACCAATGGCGAGCTATGCCCTCTTGCTTGGGCTGTAGTTGAGTCTGAGAATAGCTCCTCCTAGAAGTGGTTCTTAGAGCGTCTACAGTGGTCGTTACCTACATTTGCTGAAGAGCCTGCGACTATTATATCTGATTGAGACAAAGGCCTTTAAGAAGCTGAGTCTATCCTTGGCCCTTTAGTAATAATAGCATTTTGCTGCTACCATCTTAAAGGCAACTTTACAAACAAGTTTAGGAAGGCCTTAGTACCTCATTTTTAGAAGGTTGCTAGGGCAAAGACTAGAGCAGCATATAATGCTGCTCTCACTGAGTTTCGTACAATAAAGCCTGAAGCAGCCTTCTACTTAGAAGCTGCTTTGCTTAAAACATGGGCTACAGCTTTCTTCCCTGGCTAGCGGTATAGCTATGACATAAGCAATGTTGCAGAGAGTTTAAACCAAGTTCTCCGCTTTGATCGGGAGCTTCTAATTCTAGAGCTCCTTGACTCAATTTGGCATCGAGTTATAGAGAAGCGTGCTAATAGGCTTGCTGCTGCTCTCAAGGCAATAGAGGAGGGCAGAGACACAACACCATTCGTCGAGGGCAAGATAATAGAGGGGAGGAAGTGGGCACAAAGCAACCACATCTAGCCATCCTCTCCAATAGTTGGTAGAGTAGTCTAACCAAATAGGACAATCTACCCAGTAGATTTGGCAGCAAGGACTTGTTCATGCTGCCTTTTCCAAGAGAATGGCATCCCTTGTAGGCATGCTATGAGCATGATCTTCTTTAGTAGTAGCAACCTTACACCCTACCTTCCTCCTATCTTGTCTACTACTCAATGGGCAGCAGCTTATAGGGTGCCACTACCACCTATTGATGTCTCAGGGCTTGCTATCAACCTGCGAAACATTTGCGACCTACTAGTTATACGTATACCACGTGGTAGACCTAGGAAAGAGCGTGTTCGGAGAGAGGATGCTCGTCGTCCTCGGGGACGACGAGAGTTCCAGGACCATCGTGGCATGCTACCACTTGGAACAGTTGTAGCAGCTGTACCTGACCAGGTACGGTCTCGTTGCAGTACTTGTAGGGAGTCTGGCCATAATAGTAGAAGGTGTCGCCGTCCTTATGACTAGCAGATGACGCTCTTGCTGGTTCTTATGAAGAGATCGATGATGGTGAAAACATGGGAGACTATGATGAAGAGTTTTAAATCTGGGAATAGTAAGCCTTACACGAACTATCTCACGCTGCAAGGCTGACTCTCGCATTAGGGACTATTCATCATCAATGGACAAGCGTGTGCTAGATACAGCTGGTTGACGAAATCCTACGGTGGATCTGATATTGGAAGGATGCTGCAGACTGGTATAGGTCAACGGCATTACAGGAGGGTCGTCGTAGCATAGGAGGACAATTAACAAGACACATCCAGCCATAATGTTTGTTCTCTGATTGGCAAGACGTGACATAAGAGTATATCCAGATCGCCATGAACAGCCTAAGGGATTAACACCTGAAACACACCTGCAACCGAATTGTATCTCAATCCAGATAGTCTTGATTGGGGCTTCTTAGAAGATTAAGTCATGACAATGTGGACCACGATTCCCTTTAGCAGTATCTAGAGACGAAGACGTGTTTCATTCAATTGCTAAGAAATTTTTGTGTCGGTTGAGGCGAATGCAGGAACACTAAACAGACAAAATCTGCTGCTCCATCCGTTATCAACTCTCATGGCGCCTACACCGGACTCTCTCATTCTTCCGCTGTGCCAGATCATTCGACCATCAAGCTGTCTATCCCGCACCAGGGCACAGTTCCAGTTACCAGTGATTCTTCATCCTAGGCCCTATGCCTCAACAACACGACTCACGAAAGCTGCCCCTGGTGGTAAGTGGTTGAATACCTTGACCATACTGATCCTCAGTTTTATCTAGCAGCTAACTTATCGAGATAGAAGCGAGGAGATCCCGAGTCAACGATAGTAGCTTGATTATCAACGGCAAGCTGAGTCATTTTGAATCTACAGGAGCCGACTTCCTGGGGCTCTTGACGAATGAGGGGCAGGCTTATTTCGACCGCACTCGATATATCTCAATCTTGGATGCAGCTAGGAAGCCGATTCTCTTTTTCCGTCCTCGCCGGTTTGGAAAGTCGTTGACAGTGGATATGTTGGGACACTTTCATGGCCTTCAGCACAGGGATGCACATAAATCGATCTATCAGGTTCGTGACTATATCACTAATTGGTCCAACCTGCCATACTAACTACTTCGTTTTGTTCACCATAGGGCCTCGACGTACAAAAAGATATTGTAGAAAGAAGGGTGACGCCTGGACAATTCTTCGTCTTGAAGTTTGATTTCTCCTCCGCTAATCGCAGCCCGGATGTTAACGAGGCAAACCGGTCGCTCAAAGCCTGTATAAGTTGGTATATCAAGACATTCTATACGACTTATGCTACGTACTTAGATAAAGATGAGAGCGAGCTGTCTAAGAACATCGACCCTGAAGATCCTGCTACTAGCCTCGGTCTTTGTGTTGAGCTGGTTAATAATTTACTTGTAAAGGCTCGGGAACAAGGGGACGAGCGACTTGCTCAGGTTCAAGGGGTGAGGATAGATTTGCTCCCTTGTTAAATTCACCTTGATTGCTGATCCTGAAACTCGGTTTCCTTTTCCACAGATCTACTTTCTTGTTGATGAATATGACAGTTTCAACAATGGATACCTCGAACCCAATAACGCTACGTCGAGGGGCACCGCAGTTGAAGAAACTTTCAAATCTTTTTGGTCTAGGGTAAAGGAATTGGCAGGACCCACGAAAGGGATCCCTCGAGCTTTCATCACTGGTATCTCACCGCTCGCCTTATCCGATATTGTGAGCGGCTTTAATATAGCAACAAATCGATCATTCGACAAGGACCTGGCTGGGCTTTGTGGTTTGACTAGTACGGATATAAAGGCTGCTTTAAAGGAAGCCTGCGGTTCGGATCTTGATGCCTACCAAAACCATCTTTCTGCCATGACTGAATTCTTCAACGGATATCATTTCTGCGACCAAGAGAAGGTCGAAACTATGTACAATACAGATACGTGCTTGGCTTATCTTCAGGTAAGAAACTTCGCCAGATTATTTCAGTTCCTAATAACCATGGGCATAATAGGACATCATCAGAGGAAGGAATCCAAAAGTTCAACACCCTGAAAATTCCG
>Ga0335075_10006592_pt1 | contig 17910 bp, 17 predicted proteins | sample Lox_Sample_24_FD_206723 | JGI IMG/M metagenome (GOLD analysis project Ga0335075, IMG submission 206723) | Soil microbial communities from Loxahatchee National Wildlife Refuge, Florida, United States - Lox_Sample_2.4 | ecosystem: Environmental > Terrestrial > Soil > Wetlands | place: USA...
GGTCGGGAACGGGCCCTGGCCAGGTCAGTGGCATCGCATCGCTGGCCACTACGGCGTCGGGGAAGGTGAGCGACCGCAGCAGGACCGCGCGGTCAGCCGGGTCGCTCTCATCAAGCAGCCGGATAATCGCCAGGCCGGCCGGGTCCGCCGTCCGCAACTCGTGCAGCCGTTCCGGGCTCGCCACCCGCTCGCCAGTCGGCGCGTAGGTGAGATCTGGCGGCGTGAGGCCCCGCTCGGGCAATCGATCTGGCGCGAGGAACGCTGCGCCGATGCCGGTCATCCCGCTGCCATACGGATAGGCCTCAGTCGTGACCCGCGAACCCGCGGCCTGCGCCCGGCCGACCAGGTCGAGCACGCGGTCGATATACCGCAGCGACGTCGAGTTGATGTGGCAGTAGTGCATGTGCGCGCCGGTCTGCCCGGCCGCGCGGACGATCTCCTCGGCGCCGTCGATCAGCGTGTCCGGCACCTGCTCGATCAGGTCACGGGCGTGCGTGTACGTCGCGACGCCCGCCTCGGCTGCGAGAGCCGCGACCCGCAGGTACTCAGCCGGGTCGGTGCCGGGCGAATAGCCGAGCAGCAGCCCGATCCCGATTGCCCCGGCTGACAGGTCTTCCGACAGCCGGTCCAGGATCGCCCGGAGCTGACCCGGCGAGGCAGCCTGCTGGAAGGCCGGGCTTGCCACGTTGCCGAGGAAGTCAAGATTGCCGGTGACCTCAATGCCGGCCACGGCTTCCAGCCTGGCCAGCGCCCAGGACGTGGCGAAGCCGTAGTTGACCGGCCTGCCCTCGGCAGCAGCGTGGCGGTAGGCAAGATCTACCGGCACCGCCCCGGCCTCGAGCTCGAGCGCTGTGGTGACACCGTCGAGTACCCGCAACCGCAGGCCGGGGATCTCGTTGGTATGACTATGCAGGTCGACGAACCCGGCCGTCACCACCTGGCCCGAGACGTCCAGGTCGGCCGCGGCGGGCAAGAGCCCGTTCCCTACCTGGGTGATCTGCCGACCGCTGATGGCTACGTCACGGACGTCGTCCAGCCCGGTCTCGGGATCGATCACCCGCCCGCCGCGCAGGACGATGTCAGGACTGTTCACGTGGCGCGCTCCGGAATCAGGCTCGGTGGCTGGACCGAGCCTAACGTGCGACACGCAAGCCACGTTGCGAAGGATCGCAGGCAGATATTCTCCAGGCGTGGCGATCCGGTGGACGACGGCGTTCCTTGATTATCCGGCCGCCGCGTTCGAGCAGGGCAGCGCCTTCTGGCAGGCGGTCACCGGGTCTGGACTATCCGCCACGCGCGGGCCGCAGGCCGAGTTCGCCACACTGCTGCCGGCCAACGGTGACGCGTTCCTGCGTGTCCAGCGGCTGCAGGCCGGCCCGGCGAGTTGCCACCTGGACATCCACGCCGACGACGTGGCGGCGGAGGCAGCTCAGGCGGAGCGGCTGGGCGCAGCGGCCATCGGTCAACCGGACGGCTACGTCGTACTGCGTTCGCCAGGCGGGCTCAGCTTCTGCGTCGTCCGGCACGACGGCGAGAACGAACGGCCGCCGCCAGAGCGGCCAGGAGGGTACAGCAGCCTGGTCGACCAGCTGTCAGTTGACATCCCGCTGGAGTGCTACGACCGGGAATGCGCGTTCTGGTCCCGGCTGACCGGCTGGCCGCTGACCTCAGCCTCGCGACCCGAATTCACCTTCCTCAGCCGGCCCGAGGGAATGCCGCTGCGGCTGCTTCTGCAGCGGCTGGACGAACCACTCACCGGCCGCCCCGGCTGCACCGCGCACCTCGACCTGGCTTGCGACGACGTGCCCGCCGAGCAGGCACGGCACGAGTCGCTCGGCGCCACGGTCGTCCGCGTTACGGCCGGCTGGACCACGCTGCGCGACCCGGCCGGGCTGCTGTATTGCATTACCAGGCGCGATCCGGCCACCGGGAAGATCTGACCGGATGACGCTCTGACGTAAACACCCCACCCGCAGCCAGCCGCACTGACACCATGTGCACCGTGGCAAATTCCAGGCGGCCCTCGCGACCTGCCAGACCTACGGGCAGAACCCAGGTCCGGCACCTGTACGTCGTTCCTGACGATGCCGCGCTGGACGAGGCCCAGTCAACCGCCATCCAGCCAGAGCTCTGGGACAGCCAGGAACTCCGGCGCCTTGCCCAGCTGCGGCAGCTCGCGATCGCCACCGGCGCCTCAAAGGAAACGATCAGGCTTATCGAGAGCGCGACCACCGCAGAGGAGGCCATGACCCGGCTGACCGGCACCGGCCTGGTGCCGGACGAGGCGGACGCGTTCGAGGGGATGCTCGCCTGGTTCGAGCCGCTGCTCGAGCCGGGCTGTGACCAGCTAGACGCCGAGATCTGCGGCAGCGAGTTCGTGGCAGAGATGCGCCGGGCCGCACCGCCCGACCTGGACGTCGCCGACGTGCTGGGCGAGGTCATCCGGCAGCTCGGGGCACACCAGGGCCCGGCGGCACTAGCCATGGCACGCGTGCTGGCAGCGGTCGGGCCGGCCGAGATCCGGGAGCTCGCAGCCGGTACCGCTGGCCAGCTGGCAGCCACCGGCCAGGCCGACATGTCCTGGGCTACCGGCCTCGGGGCGCCCAAGCCGGGCGCCTGCTTCAGCTATGCGGACATTTACGGCGAACAGCGCTCGATCGTCATCCCCTACGGCTACGGGCGGAAGACGCACGCCATCGCCGTGCTGATCGACTACGTACTCGGCGGCGGCATCAAGGACTGCTACCCGGTCGACTACACAACCAGCCTGCGCGAGGACTACCGCAAGATCGGCGCACAGCCGGACCTGATGTTCAGCGAACTCGACGGCGCGCAAGCCAGGCAGATTCTGGCCACCGCCTTGTCCAGGGAACCCTGCCCGGCGGACCCGGACCAGGCGGAAGATGTCGAGAACTACCTTGACTTGCTCAGGGCCAGGGTAGAGCTGCTGCCGCTGCCGCCCGCGACGGGCAAAGCCGACCCGAGCAGGAACAGCCCGAGCGCGGCCAGCCGGACTCCGGCGCCCCGGCGGCCAGCGACGGCACGGAACGTCCACCGGCTGAAGGTCACCTTACGCGGCAGCAAGCCGCCTATCTGGCGCCGGTTCGAGGTGCCGTCTGATATCACGCTGGCCCGGCTGCACTCAGTCATCCAGTACGGGTTCGGCTGGGAGGATTGCCATCTGTGGGTGTTCGAGACGCCCACAGGCCGGTATGGCAGCACTGACCCTGACCTCGAGATCCGCAGCGCCGCAACTAAGAAGCTGTCCGCGGTGGCTGACTGGCCGGGCGACAAGCTGCGGTATGAGTATGACTTTGGCGACGGGTGGGACCACGACATCGTTGTCGAAGCGGTGCAGCCAGCCGAGGAGGCTGTCGCCTACCCCCGTTGCATCGCCGGCAAGCGCGCCTGCCCGCCCGAGGATTGCGGCGGCGTCTGGGGCTACTACGAACTCCTGAACACCCTGGCCAACCCGCGGCACGAGAACCACACGCAGATGCTCTGGTGGCTCGGCATCTCATCGCCCGCCGACTTCGACCCCGATCGCTTCGATCTCGATGAGGCTAACTCGTATCTGGCCAGAATCTCGAAAGTGCTGGTCAAGGCCTGAATCGCAGGTCACTAGGCCCGGCAGCGCCCCGTGCTCACAGCAGCGCCCGTGCTCACAGCAGCGCCCGTGCTCACAGCAGCGACAGCTCTCCGGTGACGGCGTCGATTTGACTCTCCTGCGCCGGCCCGATCGCGCAGCAGGTCGGCGTCCCCTCCGCGACCTGCGTCCGGCCCGCGTCGTGGATGACCTGAACCGGCAGGCCGGCCGCGCTAGCCTGCTCCGCGATGGCCGTCAGGTGCTCCTCCCCGACCGCCCGCAAGACAACCTTCGGCTGACCATCGCGCAGCCAGGCACGAAAGTCGGCGGTTCCGACCGCGGCCAGTGCGGCGGCAACTGCGGCGTGCGCCGCTTGCGCGGCTATCTTGCCGCGTCCCATGCCGAGGTCGGCGCGGACAACAAGGACGAGCTTCGTCTGCACGACTGACACCGTATCCGGGCAGCCGCGTGACGGCGGCCCGCGTCGCCGTCAGCCCGAGCAGTCAGCGAGCCAGCACCCGCAACGGCGCTGGCTTCCCCTTCGCCAGCCGTTAACCTCTTGAGCAGCCAGGCGACAGCGCAAAGCACGAGGAAAACAACTACCAGGTCCATCTAATGCCACTCCCCCGACGAATGCCTCTGCGCCTGACCAGGCCCGTCCCCTAAGTCAGGCCACTCGCCACGGAGTATTACCCTCCCGGCTGGCGCCGATATACAGCTACCAGCGGGTTGTTTACTCCCGGCCGGCAAAGGCTATTGTCCGCTGCATGCAGACATGGGATGCCATTACCTCAAGGCGGAACGTCCGCGCCTTCACCGACCGGCCGATCCAGCCCGAGGACCTCGATCAGATCCTCGAGGCCGGCCGCCGCTCGCCGTCCTCGCAGAACTGGCAGCCGTGGGACTTCGTCGTCGTGACCGATCGGGCACAGCTTCAGGACTTGTCGCGCGTCTTTCACGGCGCTGGCCATGTGGCGGGTTCTGCCGCAACGATCGCGGTCATCGGTCCGGCCGGCGACAACGAGTTCCGGCGCGCGCAGTTTGATCTCGGCCAGGCCACGATGAGCATGGCGCTCGCGGCTGCAGACCTCGGTATCGGTAGCTGTCACGCCGGTGTTGCCGACATGGAACTGGCCCGCCAGGTGCTGGGGCTGCCCGAAAACCGGAGCTGGGTGCTGCTGCTCTCCCTGGGCTATCCTGCGGACCGGCCGCTCGCGCCCGTCCGGCGGCCCGACCGCCGGTCCTTCGACGAAGTGGTGCACCGGGGCCGCTGGTAGCCGAAGCGACCTAACGGCGGGAACGCCCGCTGGCCCCACCCGGCCCGTCAGCGTTCGCGGTAGCCGGTCAGCCCGTCGTCCAGGCTGACCTTGTCACCGCTGAGGGCGGCCGGGAGAGCTTGCTGCAGAGCGAACGTGGCTGCGATAGCCCTGGCATCGGCGAATGCAGGTGATTGGCCGCCATGCCGCTTCGCGTCTAGTTCAGCGGCGAGCGGCCAGCCGACAGTCACCGCAATCGACGCAATGTCGTCGGCCTGGTTGCCGAGGTGCGCTCCGTCCCAGTCGAGGACGCCAGCGAGACGGGCCTCACCTGTCCACAGCAGGTTGGTGCCGCCGAGGTCGCCGTGCACCAGGGCGTCGCCGGCCGGATCGACCGCGACCACCCGGTTCAGCTCGGCTTCCGCCCGCGCCCGGCCATCGCGTGACATCAGCGGGAACAGGACCCTGGCAACGTCGTCGGCGAAGCGCTGCCACTCATGCGGATCGGCCCGAGGGACTGCCTCCTGGATAGCGGCATCGGCGCCCAGCTCGACGAGCCGGTCAAGAAACAGGGCCAGATCGGTGATCACGCCGGACTGCACCGCGGCCTCGGCGAACTGGTCTGGCTCCATCGGCTGGCCAGCTACCCGATCAAGCACCGCATGGCTTTGGCCGAGCGGCAGGCCGACTGCCGCGTCGGACACAAGGCCGGGGCTGGCAACCGGCATCTCACAGTGCCGCAGGGCGCGCAGGAGCGCGGTCCGGGCCGGGAGAAGGCGCCGGGATTCCTCGTCACGCGGGAAGCGGTAGGCAACCTCGCCAAGCAGCACGACGTCATGGAACTGGCCGCTGAGCAGCCGCGCGCCGGCCAGATCGCCATCGCCGCGAGCGGCACCGACGACCGCCAGATACACCTCGAGCAGGTCTGTTTGCGTCACGCCGTTACCGTAGCCGTACTGAATCAGTCACCGCGCGGCCTTAAATTCCGATCAGGACGATGCCGGTTGCGATCACCATGGCGGCGGCGACCCGGCGCTTGCCGAACGCCTCGCCGAGTGCGGCCATGCCGATGAGCGCCGCGAATACGACGCTCGTCTCCCGGATCGCCGCAACTTCGGCGAGCGGTGCCTTCGTCTGCGCCCAGAGCACTATGCCGTAGGCGAGGACGCACAGGATGCCTGCCACCAGCCCGCGTTCGGTGCCGGCCCGGTCGCGCCATGAAGCGGCCGGCCTGCAAGTTGCCGCCACCGCCGCCAGCGGCGGTCCTTGCAGAGCAAACAACAGTGCTGTATACGCCCACGGATCACCTGCCCGGCGCACGCCGAGACCGTCAACGATCGTGTAGCAGGCGATGGTAATGCCCGTTAGGACCGCCGCGCCTACGGCCGGGGCATCACGACGCGTGAGGCGGCCCGACGACAGCGCCAGGCTCATCAGCCCTCCCGCCAGCGTTGCTATGCCGATAACGGCGATCGTGCCCAGATGCTCGCCGGCCAGGAAGTAGGCGCCAACCGCGACCAGCAGCGGTGAAGTCCCGCGCGCTATCGGGTAGGTCTGGTTGAACGCGCCCAGCCGGTAGGAGTTCATCAAAGCGAGGTCGTAACCGACATGGATCACCGCGGACGCGATGGCGAACGCGATTGCCGCCCGGTACGGCAGGCCGGTGATCAAGAGCACTGCGCCGCCGGCGATTGTCGAGGCAATGCCAATCCAGGCAAATGCCATGAGCCGGTCCTGAACCTGCTTGGCGATAGCATTCCAGCAAGCGTGCAGCGCGCCAGCACCGATAACGACGGCGATAACTGCCGGCGTCAGGTGCGGTCCCTGGCTCACTGAGACGGCCTCCTGAGCATGCCGGACACGCCGACTTCATGCGCGCGATTATCCCGCGCGATGACGCGATAACCGCCATGATTATTGCGCACTAGGACGTAAGACGTGGGGCGGGAGCTAGTGACCGACGAAGAGCGCGCCATGCTGGCCGCAGATGACGCGGAACTTCTTAATCGGGTCTGCGCGGGGGACACTGCGGCGTTCCAGATTCTTTATCAGCGGCACGAGCAAGCCGCTCGCCGCCTTGCCCGCGATCTTGTGGTGACTGCCGGCGAAGTCGACGAGGTCGTCGCCGAGACATTCGACCAGTTGCTTGAAGTCACGCGGCGCGGCAGCGGTCCCGCCGATGCGTTCCGGCCTTACATGCTGACCGCCTTGCGCCGGGTTTCTGAGCGCCGGCCGGCGCAGCCACAGGTCACCAGCGGCGATTCCGTGCCCGAGCCCGCCGAGCCGTACCTCGACCTTGCGGTCGCCAGCCTGGACGACCCGCTCATCGTCCGCGCCTTCCTGTCACTGCCCGAGCGCTGGATGGCGGTGCTCTGGCATACCGAGATAGAAGAGGCAAGCCCGGCTGAGGTCGGGCCGCTGCTCGGGCTGACCCGCAACGGCGTAGCCGCGCTCAGGCGCAGAGCCAGGGACGGCCTCACGAGGGCCTACTTGCAGATGTACTCGGCGGGCATTGCCACCGAAGAGTGCACGACCGTGGCGCTCAGGCTCGGCGCCTTCATCCGGGATGCCGTCGCCGGGCCGGACAGCGCTACGGTCACCGAGCATCTGAGTCACTGCGACAACTGCCGCGCGGTCTTCGCTGAGCTGTCGGACGTCAGCCTCCCGCTGCGGGCCATGGTCGCGCCAGTCTTCCTGGGCGGTTCGGCGGCCTATTACCTGGCAGAAACTGCGGCGGCACGTACCGCCGCGGCACCCGTCGCCGCAGCGCCTGCCGCCGCGGGTATAGCCGGATGGCTACGGCCAGGCGCACTGGTCCGGGACACCGCACGGCCGCTGCGCTGGCTGGCCGCGGGCGGTGCCGCCGTGATCGCGCTCGGCGCCATCGCCTTCGCCGTCACGCTGGCCGGCCACGGCGCGCCGCCAAAGCCCGCGGGCAGCACTCAGGCACTGGCTCCGGCCTCGCCCTCAGCAGTTGCGACGTCTTCGCAGCCCGCGCCAACCCCGGCCCGTTCGACCAAGGCGCCACGGGTGGTCCCGGTGTCGGCGACCCAGAGCGAGCCCCCTCCGCCGCCGGCCAGCCCGCCAGGGTCAACCAGTCCGGCACCGCCGTCCGCGTCCCCCCATCCGAGCCGGCCTTCGCCCGTCCGGCTGGCCGCGGACGTGAACGTTTACGGCGGGCACCACTTTTCCGTCGCCGTCTTCCAGGTGAGCGACACCGGCTCCGCTAAGACTCGAGTGCTCATCGTCTCGGTGGCGCTGCCGGCCGGAAGCTCGTTCATCTCCTGGCCCCATGGCAACGGCAACGGCAACGCTGGCGGCAACGGCCGCTGGGGCCACGATGGCTGGTCGTGCAAGGCCACGTCAGGCGGGGCGCGCTGCCGCCACGATTCGATCCCGGCCGGCGGCGAGGCCAGAGGCGTGATCTTCATCGCGATCAACAGCTCGTCGGCCTGCGGTCAGGCCGTCTCAGTCACCGCGAAATCCGGGTCGGCATCCGCTAGTGCGGAAGCGCCACAGGACATTCAGTGCTAGCCCGCCGGTCCGGCGCACACCCGGCGATCGCCTGATAGTAGACTTCGGCGCACTACAGCGCGCAGTTGCAGATACCGGTATGCGCGATATCAGCTACCTTGATATGAGATAAGGCCAGCCTGGCTCCCCCGTTCATGGAACGCTACCGGTAGCAACGAAGGCCTGGCAGGCGGCCGCGTAGGCAACTAACCATGAAATGCCGGAGGAATCAGTGAGTCAGACCACTACCGTGAGCGCGCCGGGCAGGTCGAGCGGCCGGTCGCTGGCCATCGTCCTCGGGATCCTCGGAATCCTGGCGATCATCCTGGGCATCCTGTACGTCGCCGGTGCCCTGAATTCGGTGCACTTCCTCGTCGGCAGCCATCACAAGGGCTCGCATACAGTGCGGGCGGCTGTCTCGTTTGTCGTAGGCGTCGTGCTGCTCGTATTCGCCTGGGCCGCAAACCGCCGCAGCAGCTGACTGCGGGCAGCGTTACCGGCCCGCGGCCGAGAGCTGCTCCGCGGGCGCGCCTGGTATCCAGTTCAGCACCTTCTCGAAGCGAACCGTGGTGCCGGCCGGGCCATTGCCCGTCAGGGACAGTTCATCAGTGACGGCATCGATGATCTTCAGGCCCCGCCCGTGTTCGGGCATACCGTGTTCGGGCATACCGTGCTCGGGCATACCGTGCTCGGGCATACCAGCTTCGGGCATAGCGAGTCCAGGCGTGCCTTGCTCGGATACGGCGGCTTCGTTACCCGCTGGGAGTTTGTCTCCATCGCGGTCGCCGTTGTCGACGACCTCGATGACGCACCGGCCGTTCCTGGTAGTAGCGATGACTTCGTACTCCTCGCCGGGCCCGGCGTGCCTGATGACGTTGGCGCATGCTTCGCTCAGTGCCAGCGCGATGTCGGCGCGCGTCTCGGGCATCACGCCGAGCCGCTCCAGGCAGGAATCCAGAACCTGCCGGGTGACCGGCACGCTCACCACGTCGCGTGGCAGCGACAGCGCCACATTGACTTCCACCCGAAACCTCCCGGCTCAGTTATCTGCGCCTCGCTTTGTCCAGGTCACCGGTCCCGCGCGGCGCTCTGGCTCAGAGCCGCCTTATAACAGATGTCCACTTCCGGGCTCGTTATGCACGCTGATGCGCGCTCGCCGAGGTTCGCCGGTGCCTCGCTTGCCTGCCCGGCCGCCGCAGCGTCGTGGCCGCGTTCCAGCGCAATGCACCCGCCAGGTCACGTGCATGCTCGGCCGCCGTGTAGTCGTGCCGCGCCGCCGTCGCGGCGATGGCCCTGTCAAGATCGAGGTCACACCGGCCCAGTACGACTGAGAAGTCACGCCGGACTGGCTCGAGCAAGTCGTAGCCAAACGAGGCGTGCATCCGCGCGAACAGCGCACGGTACAGCCGGGCGCGCTCATGCAGCCCGGACGAATGCGACATCGGGTTCTTGGGCCGCCGCAGGATGTACCGCGGCAGCACGTCCGCGAATGCCTGCCGCATGATCCACTTCTCCTGTCCGTCGCGGACTTTCAGGTCGAGCGGCAGCCGCATAGCCAGCTCGACCACCTCGGGGTCAAGGTAGGGCACCCGCGCCTCCACGCTGTTGCCCATGCTGACCCGGTCGACGCGCTGGAGTTCGGTCCGGTGCAGGTTCGCGATCATGTGCAGGAACAACCGCCGTGACGCGGCCGCGCCGGCCCGCTCGTACATCGGGTAGCCGGCGAAAAGCTCGTCCGACCCGTCGCCGGTCAGCACGACCTTGAGGCCCAGCTTGCGTGCCCGGGCGAACAGCGGCACCGAGACGACAGCGTTGATGATGTCACCGTACTCGGTGAGCTCGGACATCCGGATCGCGGCACGGATCTCGGCTACCCCGATGTCACCTGGCTGTACGTCGATGACCTCGTGCCGGACTCCGAACTCAGCGCACAGCCGACGCGAGTACGCCAGATCGTCGCTGCCGGGCGCTCCGATGGTCAGCGCTACGCAGTCCGGGTGCATCGCCTGGACGTTGGCCAGCACGATCGAGCTGTCGAGCCCGCCGGACAAGATCACTCCGACTGTCAGGTCAGTGTCGACCCTGACCCGGATGCTGTCCTCGACAGCCAGGCGCAGCGCCTTAGCCGCCTCGGCCGGATCCTCGATCGGCGGCTGGTCCTCGCCGAGCCGGGTCAGGTCGACGTACGGTTCAAGGTCTGGTCCGGCATTGCGGCCCGAGTCGGCACTGCGGCCCGAGTCGGCACTGCCGTCCGGGTTGGCACTGCGGCCCGGATCAGCCCAGCCGTGATGTCCGGGCGGCACTTCGGATACCGGCGAGCCCGCCGGCACCAGTGCCTTAACCTCCGATGCGACGTGCAGCCGGCCGTCCCGCCGCGACCAGTACAGCGGCTTCACCCCGACCGGGTCGCGGGCCAGGTAGATCCGGCCCGTGGCACGGTCCGCGATCACCAGCGCGAACTCGCCGCGGAACCGGCTGACGGCGCGCTCGCCCCACTCGCCGAAGGCCGCGACCACAAGTTCGGTGTCGCTCTCGGTACGGAACTGCCGGCCCAGGCCGATCAGTTCCGCGCGCAGCTGGCGGTAGTTGAAAATCTCGCCGTTGTAGCACAGCAACCAGCGGCCGTCCGCAGACAGCCAGGGCTGCACTGCGCGTTCCCTGTCGACGATCTTAAGTCGCTGGACGCCCGCGAGAAGCTGACTGTCGCGGGCTAGCTCCTCGCTCTCGCCCCGCGGCGCTAGCGCGCGGAGCATCTGGCTGAACAGCCCGGCATCCGGATCTGCGCCGGCGATCAGCGCGATTCCGCACATGCGCTCAGCCGCCGCTACGGTGACCGGGGACCAGGCGCAGCGCCCGGCCTGCTCCGGGCTGGACGCAGATGTGCCAGGCCTGGCCCTCGTCGATGACGTTGAGTTCGCCGGCGTGCTGCCGCTCGAGTAGCACGCGCTGCAGGGCCTGGTCGGCATCGAACTGCCGGAACCAGTTCATCTCGATGTCTGCCGCGAACCCGACGCAGTGCGCGCTCGGGAACAGGGCGGCGTAGCCGAGATCCCGCAGGTGATGCTGGTGCGTGACGCTGCGGACGAGGCTAGTCACCCAGAGCGGCGGAGTGCCCGGCGGCGCGAGGTCACTGAAGTCGACCGCGATCTGGTTCAGCAGAACGATCAGTTCTGGCCTGGCGTAGGCGAACCGTAGTCCCGCGGTCTGCGGTGCGCGGCCGGGCGCTGCTCTCCGCTCTGCCGCGCGGGCTGCTCTGGCCACCAGCGTGTTCGCCTGGCGGCGGTAGTGAAACAGCAGCATGCCGTCGCGTCGCAGTCCGTCGAGGTCCAGCAGGTCAGCCGAGCCGCACACGTCGGCGTCGGACTGATAAGGACTGAGGTGACCCCACCAGAGCACGTCGATCTGAGCGAGTAGCGCGATGCGGATCATCGCGGCGAGGTTCCGCGCGGAACTGCGAGCGCTGGGCTGGTACGACCTGACTTCACGCAGCACCCGGCGCACTGCCGCCTCCTCGCCCGCGGGCGTCGCGGACAGGATCATCGCGAACTCTGGCTCCGACAGGCGCCGCGTCAGGATCCGTTCGGCTGCCGCTTTCTTCGGGCAGTCGCCGCGAGGTCCCGCCAATTCCGCGATCACATCGGCTACGGCTTCGCGATAGGCAGCCAGATCGGATAGCCGCCTTATCTCCCCCGCGGAGAGACCGTCCGCTCGGATGTCGCCGAGCAACCAACCGGTCACAAGCACCCCCATACTCCGGCGCACACCCCGAGCGCCAAGAACTGAGAGTAACAGGTTCACGACGTAGCGTGATGCGAGGTAGCAAATCGCGCGCACGGTGCACGTTGCGGCGCCTGACTTCCCGCACTCGCAACGAAGCGCGCGTTCATTCTGAGGCGCGCGATCCCAGCAGGTCCGACCCTTATCCGCGCGCCTGTTTCCCAGGGACTGGTTAGGGGATTCTCCCGATGCGCTCGCGGTCTCCGCACGAGCAGCCTGGACCCATGACCCGCGCGAGTGCTGTGCCGGAAGCTTGCGCGGCGACTGCTATCCACGGTGCAGTTGAGCCCGCGCCGGCGGGATCGCGCGCTGCGAACGCGACGCCGCCCGGGGCACTGCAGCGACTGCTTGACGTGACTGTGCAGACTCGGCGGGCGCGGAAGCTGGCGTACGCCGCAGTGCTGCTTGAAGTCGCGATCGTCACCGGGTTCGCGATCGTGTACCGCCCGTTCGACCTGAACATCTATCTGTGGGGCGGCCACGCGGTCACCGATGCGTCGCGCTTGTACCTAGTGCAGGCACACGCGAACTGGTTCACCTATCCGCCATTCGCGGCGGCATTGTTCACGCCGCTGACCGCACTGCCGGTCACCATCGTCGTGATTGGCTGGGAACTGGCTACGGTGGCAGCGTTCGCCTGGGTATGCGTGCTGTCGCTGCGGCTGGCTGGGTGCTGGCCGTCGAAGGCAGCAGTGGCCGCCGTCGTCGGCGCCGGGCTGCTGCTCGAGCCCGTTTATCACACGCTCTTCCTCGGCCAGGTCAACGTCTTCCTGCTCGCGCTGGTGCTGACCGACATCTGGCTCGTGGCATCTGGCAAGCGGGCGGGAGTCGGCATCGGCGTCGCCGCCGCGATCAAGCTGACGCCGGCCATCTTCGTGGTGTTGCTGCTGCTGACCAGGAAGACGAAGGAAGCGCTGATCGCGGCCGGCACTTTTGCGGCCTGCGCGGTGGTCGGGTGCCTCGTCGACCCGAGCGCCTCACGGCTGTACTGGACGCGCTTGTTCTACGACACCGCTCGGGTTCGCGTCACCTACATCAGCAATCAGTCGCTGGACGCTGCGGCTGCGCGGATACTGGGCGGGGTCAGCCACGTCGGAACCTGGTACCTGGCGGCCGAACTGACGGTCGGCGCGCTCGGGCTGGCCGTCGCAACCTTGCTCGCCAGACGGGCCGACTGGCTCGGCGCTGCAGCCTTGACCGGCACGACGGGCCTGCTGGTTTCGCCGGTGTCGTGGACTCATCACTGGGTCTGGTGCATGCCAGCACTGATCGTGCTGCTGCGCGCCGGCGCTGCCAGCCGGGTGACTGCAGCCGGCGGTTACGTGTTGTTCGTCCTCGCCCCGATGTGGTGGACGCCGCACCCGGGCGGCAACTGCGAGTACGGATTCCACTGGCTAGCGACGCTGGCGGCGAACTCCTTCATGCTGGCCGGACTCGGGTTCCTCGGATATATGGCCTGTTACACCTGGCGAACACGGCGATCGGCCTGCCGCGGCACACGGGCGGTCTTCCGCCAGCCAGTCAGGTTCACTACAGCAAGCCCCGTAGGGCGTAAACGTTTGTGTCTGTCAGGCCCCAAAGTATTCGTGATCATGCGGACACTGTGCAATCGCGTTTGCTCTGGAGTCCGTCGGGCTCAGGTCGAGTTATGACTTGTCTTGCGGCCCGCCGAGACGTACGCTACCGATATATCGTGATCGTATCGCGAGAGATTGGTGGCGGCGGCAGATGACAACGGGAACAGCCTTCGGGCCCTGCTGGGTTATCACCAACATGTTCGCGCAGGTCCGCGAGACCATGAGGGCGAGAACCGAAGGTCACGGCGGTGGCCCGTGGGATTTCGGCCGCCGCGGTGCCGGGAGTCACTGGGGCGGCGGTCACTGGGGCGGCGGGTTCGTCGGATCGCGCGCAGCCTGGTGGCCAGGCCCTCCGGCCCCCGGCGGGCCGAAGGCAAGCAGGGGTGACGTACGAGCGGCGATTCTGGCGCTGCTGCGAGAGGGACCCCGCAATGGCTACCAGATAATGTCCGAGATCGCTGAGCGCAGTCACGGCGCCTGGCGGCCAAGCCCCGGCGCCGTATATCCGGCGCTGTCCCAGCTAGCGGACGAGGGGCTCATCGAAGATGAGAAGTCTGGCGGCCGCCGCGTATTCAGCCTGACAGAGGCCGGCCGAGAGTATGTGGCGGCCAACCCGAAGATGGCGCGCGGTGCGTGGGAATCAACAGAACAACAGGAGGCCTGGCAAGTGCCCGGTTTGTTCGCCGAGGCGGCGCGGCTGGGCAGCGGAATCGTCCAGCTTGCCCATGCCGGGACTCCTGCACAGGTCCACGCGGCCGAGCAATTGCTGGAACGGACCCGGCGAGAGCTTTACCGGATCCTCGCCGACGACCATACGGCCGCAGGGCACACCGAGCAGGACAACTAGGAAATACGGGGCAGGGCAATGCACGAATATATGAGGGTCTCAGATGCCGACCGCGAGCAAGTCGCGGAACGGCTGCGCGAGCACTTCGCGGCGGGTCGTCTCACGTCCGAGGAACTGGACGAGCGACTCGCCACGGCACTGAACGCCAAGACCGTCGGGGACCTGCGCGCCGTCATGTCCGATCTGCCAGAGCCGACTCCTCCGGGGCCACAACCCGGGCAGGAGCCCGCGGACTGGACATCTCGCCCGGTCTACGGTTACCGGCGGGGGCCTCGTCTCATGCCGCTGGCGCTAATCCTGATATTCGCAGCGATCGTGCTGCCGAGCGCCGGGTTCGTCCTCGTCGCGTTCCTGAAGCTCATCCTGCTGTTCTGGCTTGTGGTCTGCGTGGCTGGGCTGTTCACCGCAGCCCGGTTCCGCCGTCACACGCGGCGTAACTGGCAGTCCGGCGGCCGCCGGTATCACGATCACTGGCGCCAGTACTGACCACCAAGCCCGTCAGGTCGGGCGGGTAGCCGTACCCGAATCAGGGCGGTGCCGTCCTGCCGTGGCGGGTTTGGCCTGGTAGATGCGCTGCGCACCATCACTGAAGTCGGCGCGCGAGGTACCCTGATGACCTCCAGTTGCCGCGCTCACCGCAGCGAGCCGGCGTTAGTGCCTACCAGAACGGGGTAGCGCAAGCCGAATGGGTCTTGCTCAGCCGGGCGATCTGCTCGCTCGCAGGTACCGTCTGCGGGGCGTAATCGGCCGTGGCGGCATGGGTGTCGTGTGGCTAGCTGCTGATGAGCTGCTCCACCGGGATGTGGCGATCAAGGAGGCTGTCAGGCCGCCTGGGGTCGATGACGCAGAATGGGACATTCTGCGCGAGCGCTCGCTCAGCGAAGCACGGACAGCGGCGCGGCTGAACCACCCGAACATCGTCGGCGTATACGACATCCTGGAGCACGACGGCAGGCCCTGGCTCGTCATGCAGCTGGTGCCGTTCCCGTCGCTCAGCGACGTCCTCCAGCAGTCGGGCCCGCTCTCCCCTGGTCATGCGGCCCGGATCGGACTCAGCGTCCTGGCGGCCATTCAAGCCGCCCACTCAGCAGGCGTTCTGCACCGCGATGTGAAGCCGGGCAACGTCTTGCTCGGTCCGGACAACCAGGTAGTCCTCGCTGACTTCGGCCTGGCAGTTACCGACGGTAGCCCGCACGCCACGAGCACAGGACTGATCATCGGGTCGCCCGCCTACATGTCCCCTGAGCGGGCCCGCGGCGAGCCAGCCAGCTGGGCCGCCGACCTCTGGTCGCTGGGTGCCACCCTCTACGCAGCAGTTGAGGGCCGGGATCCGTTCGAGCGCAACGGCTCGGCAGCTGTCCTTGCAGCGGTACTCACCGATGATCCGGACGCACCGTCCCGCGCCGGACCGCTCTGGCCGGTGATCAGCGGGCTGCTGGACAAGGATCCGCGGCAGCGCTTGACTACCGACCAGGCTCAATGGATGCTCCAGCCGGTGGCCGAGACGGATGACGCCCCGTACCTGTTCGATGACGCCACTCAGCTGGCTCCGGCCAGCCACACTGCGGTACTGCAGGTACCTCCGTACCTGGAGCGCACCACTCGGCAGCGCCGCCTGCGCGGTCCGGTCGCGATCTTCCTGGCTAGCGTGGCGGCTGTGGCGCTAGGCGCATCTCTGGCAGCTGGCGCGCTGGCCGGACACCATGCGGCCGCGCCAGCAGTGACCCGATCGCCGTCTGCAGCCCGATCGCCGAAGCCCGATCCGACGCCGTCAGATGCCGGCTACAGCTACCCGCCCTGGCAGTCAGGAGACAAACAGGGCAAGCACCACGGCTGGTACCACGGCCACGGGAACGGGAATCAAGATCAGTACGGCGACGGCTACGGCCATGGCAATGGCGACGGGAACGGCAACGGCAACGGCGCTTAAGTCTCCTACCCGATTCGTGTAGATCGGCGAGGCATTACGACCTGGCTGGCCACCCCTCGACGGGACATGCGATACTACGCGTTACGCACTCCGGAGCCGAGGTCGCTATCGGCGGGACCCGGGCAGATCCCAGGGAGGCCGCGTGAAACTGCCGTTCGCCACGACCAGATCCCCGGGCGCACTACCGGGCCTGGATCGCGCATATCAGCAGCAACTGGCAGAACTCCGCCTCGTACGGCGCGCAGTGGCGGCAGCAGCCACGGCCCAAAAGCAACTAGAGCTGCAACTTCGCCAACTGACGGAGCGAGCGACCGGCGACCACGGCGAGATCTCTCGACCGGGCAGTGACCCGCAGCTTGAAACGCTCCGGCACCGCTACAGCGCGGCGCAGGAGGAGACACAGCGCTTGTTCGCAGCCAGTCGGCGCCTTCAGCTCAAGATCGACGCGTTCCGGATGGCGAAGGAAGCGACCGAAGCGGCATACGTTGAGGCTCAAGACGCGGTGCACGCCACCCGAGCCGAGGTAGGGGCAACGTGTGAGTGCGCACTGGACCGGACTGAGGCCGCGAGTCACGTTAGTGTGAGCAACCGGCCCGGGCCGCCTGTCGCCCTGCCGGGCGGCAGGGCGACACCGCCAACATGACGCCAAGCGAAGGACACATGCCCGAGGTAACTTCGTTCGCCGAGATTCCGCCGCCGACGCTTGCCGACATCCTCGGCCGCGATCAGGTCATGGACATCGGCATCCGGCCGCTGTGGTCTCCGGTCCCGCGAGTCGCAGGGCCGACCTTCACCGTCCGCTGCCCGCCAGGTGACAACCTGATGCTGCACGCGGCCATTTACCGGGCCGAGCCCGGCTCGGTCATCGTGGCCAACACCGGCGACGTGGACCATGCGGCGGCGGGCGGCAACGTCTGCGCCATTGCCCAGCGGCGGGGCATAGCCGCGTTCGTGCTCGACGGTGTGATCCGCGACCTGGCTGAGATACGCGAGCTGGGCTTCCCGGCATTCGCCAGAGGTGTCATACCCGTGCCCGGCGGCAAGTCAGCCGTCGCGCCGCTCAATCAGGAAGTGCGGTGCGGCGGAGTCGCCGTGAACGCGGGCGACATCGTTGTCGCCGACGAAGAAGGTATCGTCGTCGTCCCGCGCGCACGGCAGGAAGAGGTGCTCAGGCAAGCCCAGGCCAAGCTGGCGAAAGAAGCCGTGGAAACTCTCGATGACTGGGAGCGGGCGCACTCGGCCAGAGTCGAAAGCATCCTGGCCGAGCACGGCTTTGTCGGCTGACCCCTGCGGGCTCGGTTCCTCAAACAATCCCAACAGGAGCGCGAGTCAATGCCACAGACAGGAGCTCACGCGGCCTTCCAACGGGCGGCGGATGAGAGTGGAGTGTCTTGGTGCCGTCGGGGCTGACCGCGGTGGTTGTT